>Ga0206123_10001368_pt1 | contig 22869 bp, 25 predicted proteins | sample Helgoland_Spring_2_FD_160086 | JGI IMG/M metagenome (GOLD analysis project Ga0206123, IMG submission 160086) | Pelagic subsurface seawater microbial communities from Kabeltonne, Helgoland, North Sea - Helgoland_Spring_Bloom_20160316_1 | ecosystem: Environmental > Aquatic > Marine > Epipelagic ...
TTGATGCACAAGAAAGGAAAGTCACTCAAAGCGGAACCGATGACAACCCACTTCACCGCACTCCACCCCGCTCTGCGGGGGTCGCACGCTGAAAACAAGCGTTCAACACAAAAGTACCAAAGGGACAAAGAATCAAAGGGTCAAGCCCCCCACAAGTCCGCGCTTTTAATCCCGAACGCAACGAACAGAAAACCCGAATCGTTGATTGCTGTCGTACCGGTAAACTTCTGCGTTTCCACCGTTCAGCTCCCGGTACCATGCGTCCGTCCCACTTGGGGAGGACGACCAGAAATACCCGTCGTCTCCCCCATAGTAGAAGTCTCCACCGTTGTTCCGGTAGCCGCCCGCCAAAGCAGAAAAACCGCTTGTATTCGTGCCGTCCCATGCAGGTGAGTCTGATGCTGAAGATTTCATTGCGTCACCTGCCACTGATGCACCTCCAAGAAAATCAGTCAAGGTGGTGTACTCCAAATCAGTCGGAACGTGCCAACCGCTAGGACACAAATTGCCCGTGTTCACTGCATACCAGTTGTACAAACGGCCATAAGTCGCAACATTGCTTGTGTAATTTATATAATTACAACGTGCCCCGGTGCTCAAGCTTGCCCACGCCCAATAGCCGGTAACCTCCGGAATGGGAGACCCGTCGGCGTACACCGTCGTACGAAGATTCTCCGCAAACCAGCACTGAGTTCCGATTTGAACCACATCATACGTGTAGCCCTCGAAGGTGGGCCCATTGCATGGAGGATATTCAACCACATCCGTAATCGAGAATGTCACTGTGGTAGCATTGCTTGTGGCCGTTTCATCCGTGGCTGTCACCGTGAAGCTGTAAGAAGACTGCGTCTCGTAATCCGGGTCAGCTGTCAACGTCACAACACCGGTGCTCGCGTTAACCACGAGCAGTGCCGCGTCCGTGCCAGCAATAGCATAGCTCTGTATCGTTCCTCCATCATTGGCGTCGGATGTAATCGTGTAGATCGTTTGGCCAGAGCCAGAGTTCTCCGCCAGGTCAGTGCCCGTCGCGCCTGAGGTAATCGTAGGAATGGCCTCATCCACATTCGTAATCGAGAACGTCACCGTGGTAGCATTGCTTGTGCCCGCTTCATCCGTGGCTGTCACCGTGAAGCTGTAAGAAGACTGCGTCTCGTAATCCGGGTCAGCTGTCAACGTCACAACACCGGTGGACGCGTTAACCCCGAGCAGTGCCGCGTCCGTGCCAGCAATAGCATAGCTCTGTATCGTTCCTCCATCATTGGCGTCGGCTGTAATCGTGTAGATCGTTTCTCCAGCGCCTGAGTTCTCCGCCAGGTCAGTGCCAGTCGCGCCTGAGGTGATCGTAGGAATGGCCTCATCCACATTCGTAATCGAGAATGTAACGGTTGTCGCAGGGCTCGTGTTGCTCGCCGCATCAATTGCTGTGACGTTAAAACTGTAGGAGCTCTTCGCTTCGTAATCCGGGTTAGCTGTCAACGTCACAACACCGGTGCTCGCGTTAACCCCGAGCAGTGCCGCGTCCGTGCCAGCAATGGCGTAGGTTGGAGCGGGCCAAACAGCCGTCGCCACGGTTGTGTAAACCGTTTGGTCAGCTCCTGTGTTTTCCACAAGGTCAGTGCCCGTTGCGCCTGAGGTAATTGCAGGAGCAGCAACACTATTTAATAATACGTTCAGAGCATCAATCGAGTCAAGCATCATTTGATAGTCGTACTCCATGAAAATTTCAGTGCCAATCACCTGCGCATCTATGAAGTCATTGATATTCGATTGAGCACTCAGCGTGACGCTTAAAAAGCACGTAACTACCAGTAGCAAATTCCTCATAGCTACACTCTTTAAATATTTTGTCTACGAAAATATTGCTTTCAATAGTAAAATACAAACGTTCAGCCTAAAAAAACCACACCCCGCTTGTGGGCAATGCACACTCCCTCTTTGAACACGTCGTTGGCATCAGCGCATTGCACAGGTGCGAATAATGGGGGGGCAGAGGGAGTAATAAGGTGTTCAATGCGTATGCTTAAACCAAAAACGGGAGACCGCATCGCTGCAATCTCCCGTTTGGTACCCGGAGCGGGACTTGAACCCGCACGACCCTTCGGGTCAACAGATTTTAAGTCTGTCGTGTCTACCAATTCCACCATCCAGGCATAAAACGTCGTCGACGCCTTATTTCGTGGTGCAAAATAAAGCATTAATTCACCGCAATGCTCCTTCGCAACGGCAAATCTACACTGCCGTGCTCAAGGGGTCAGAAATTCCTTCAATTCTGCAGCGATTCCGGATCCCGATCCAGCGTGCCGTTTGGCAAACATCCGTGCCGATGCACCCATTTTTTGATAGCGTTGGCGATCGCCCCATGACGCTGCCAGGTCTTCTGCGCAATCAGACTCAGTCTTTGCCACAACCAATGCACCACACTCCTGCAAACCTTGAACTTCAGCGAAACGCCCCACTTTGGGCCCTGTCCAAATGGCTGCACCATTCGCCGCTGGCTCCAATGTATTGTGGACGCCTTTGCCAAATCCACCTCCGACAAGGGCAACATGCCCGGCCCCATATGCATGCATCAATTCCCCCATGGCGTCGAGCAAAATAACATCCGCCTTGGGAAGTGGAACAGCAGGTTGGGCTTCAGTCCCACGGATTTCGCTCCAAATGATGGCCTCTGCCCCACATGCCTTCCACTCCGATTGCTGACGTTTCGCCCAATGCTCATCCCATTCATGCGGGACCACAATGCAAGCGCGCCCTGGTGCCCAAGATTCCCGGGCAATTCGAGATTCAGGGTCCCATCCGCTTCCAACTACCAGGCAATCGCGTTCGCCCACCCATTGTCTCATGGATGAGATGGATTGATTGCCGAGGGCCTTTTCTGCTTCTAACACTCGATCAAATCGCGGATCACCCATTGCCTTTGCCGCAATCCCCCAGCGCGCCAACTCCGACACGGAAGCATCACTCTGCACCAACACTTTTGACAATCGCTGCCAAGCCTGCCGATGAAATCCGCCCCACAAACGGAACGGCCAACGCCCCGGAATGACATGGCCCGCAAACAGCACCACATTTGCCGCGGTTGCAACCTGCCGAATGAGCTCCGGCCACACTTCATATTTCGAAAGTGCTAAGAAATGCAAGGCCGGCTCGGAAGCGCCCGCAGGGGTCAACGCCTTCAAAAACGCCCGAATGTTGGATGCAGTGTCCAGCGGCAAAGCAGCTACTGCATCCGATTCTTTCCACCACGCGGGTTGATGATTTGCAAAACGCTCCCAACCCGAAGGACTGTAAAAAGTGAGCATGAAACGGAGGTCCCTTTTCTTTCCACTCCTTGCATCGCTCTGGTCGCGAAGTGCTTTCATCACGGGTTGCGCTTGCTCAAATTCCCCGACCGAAGCACAGTGAAACCACGCCCATTTTTCACCATCCATTAGCGTATACGTGGCCTTCACAACACGATCCAGATTGCCTTTCCGCATCGCCAACCAGCCCCTTGCTTTGGCATTTCCCGTGGCAGCAGCCAAGCCAATCGCCCACCGATAAAAGCGCATAACACAAATGTGAATCAATCGCCCCATCGTCAACATGCTCAATACCAATGCTCGGGATTCGAGCGCTTGTAAATGTGAAATATCCAACCGATTTGCAACGAAGCCATTGCATCAAAACGCGGTCCCTCGTCTGCCAGCAACGTATCAAAATTCATCGGGCGTTGCGGCCATGTGCGGGCTTGCCAAAGTTCCACACCGCCAAACCAATTGACCAAGCCGTTGTCTGACATGTGCCAGTAACCGACAAATTCCCGAACAGCAGCACCCCATGTCAAACGGTCATAGCCCGAAACGTAGGGCTCCTCCAATTGTGTGATGCGGTTTTCGGTGTTTTCGAAGTGCACACGGTGGTGGACCGACCCCAAACCAACCATGACCAAAACACCCGAATTGGGATTCGTATTGGCCAAGGGAAACAGCTTTCCGGCATCCAATGTGAACCATCCTCCTTTTCCCGACAGGATCAGCAAGGCCACTTGCCCTTCATTGTCAATCAATTGACCCGTGGGCGTTAGCAAATTTGACAATACCCCCAATTCCTTCAACTCCATGCCGAATCCGAAGCTGGCTTGGCCGCCGAAAAACCAATTCTGAGCTGTCTTGACATGTGCACCCGCCCCCACGTGGCCGCCGGTACCATACCGCAAACCCAAATCGCCCGCGCTGCTTCCTACACCGCCGTGCACCTGAATATGAGGAGAGAAAAGCACACTGTCCCTAACGGAACGGCCTTGAGCGCTCACTTCCGATCCTAAACCGCAAGCCATCGCCAGCCAGAGGAAAACAAAAAGATGGTCTCGAATCGTCATTGTTGTGCGTTGGAATGCCCGTTCATTTTCTGTGCAGCAAGTTACCAATCGGCTGTTAGCTTTTCTGAAACCTTTGCATTTAAGGCTTATTCCCCTTCGTAAATTTGTTAATGAACGCAGAAAGAAATGGAAGGCATCCAAATGGTGGACCTCATCGGTCAGCACCTAAAAATTGAAAACGAATTGCGCGAGGCCATGGGACGCGTGCTGGCAACGGGTGCTTTTGTCAAGGGGCCTGAAGTACAAGCATTTGCAGAGGAGCTCGCGGAGTTTACGGGGTCAAAGCATGTCATTCCTTGCGGAAACGGAACAGATGCGCTTCAAATTGCAATGATGGCGCTCGGAATTGGCCCGGGCGACGAAGTCATCACGACGGGATTTACCTTCATCAGCACGGTGGAAGTAGTAGCATTGCTGGGAGCCAAACCCGTACTGGTGGACATTGACCCCGACTCCTTCACCATCGATGCAGGCCAAGTCGAACAAGCCATCACCGAGCGGACCAAAGCAATCGTACCCGTTCATCTCTTCGGACAAATGGCTGATATGACGGCACTTGCCGCAATTTCGAGAAAGCACAACATCCCAATCATTGAAGACAATGCCCAAGCAATTGGTGCGCAGTGGACCGATGACTCGGGAAAGATGCACCAATCAGGAACCATTGGGCTCCTCGGTACCACGAGTTTTTTTCCTTCCAAAAACCTAGGTTGCATGGGGGATGGCGGTGCCGTGGTCACGCAAGATGAGAAGATGGCTGCAGCGTGCCGACAGATTGCCAACCACGGCATGTCCCAGCAATACCACCACGACGTGGTCGGGATCAACTCCCGTCTGGATGGCCTCCAAGCTGCGATTCTCCGGGTCAAACTGCTGCATTTGCCTCGCTACATTGCCGCCCGGCAGGAAGCTGCTAAGCGATACGACAGAATACTCCAAGAAGTGAAGGGAATCACGATCCCCAAACGCACCGAAAACAGCACCCATGTTTTTCACCAGTATACGATTCGAGTGGAAGCGTCCCAGCGCGATGCGATGCGCGAGCATCTGAAGTCCCAAGGCATTCCCACAGGCGTTTATTACCCCATTCCGGGCCATGCACAAAAAGCATTCGCATCCTTCGGTTATGAGACCAGCAGGTTCAGCGAAAGTTCGCGTGCAGCGTCTGAAGTGTTGTCCTTGCCCATGCACACCGAACTAAATGAAGAACAGCAGAACTTTATCTGCGATGCTATTCGTATTTTTGTTTTAGATAATTAAGAAAGAATGAAAATTGCCGTTGTAGGAACAGGGTATGTAGGACTCGTGAGCGGAACGTGTTTCGCGGAGACGGGCAATGATGTGATTTGCGTGGACATTGATGCGGCCAAAGTTGAAGCGATGAGAGGGGGCAAAATCCCCATTTACGAGCCGCATTTGGACGTTTTATTCGACCGCAACATCAAGGCGGGAAGATTAACCTTCACCACGGATCTCGAGGCCGCCGTAGCGGAAGCATCGCTCATTTTCCTCGCATTGCCGACTCCTCCAGGTGAGGATGGATCAGCTGATCTAAGCTACGTTTTGGGTGTTGCGGGGCAGCTGGGAAAGATCATCAAGGACTACAAAGTCATCATTGATAAGAGCACCGTCCCAGTGGGCACAGCTGACAAAGTGCATGCTGCAGTAGCTGAAAATGCGCAAGTGGATTTTGACGTGGTTTCCAACCCGGAATTCCTGCGTGAAGGATTTGCGGTCGATGACTTCATGAAACCGGACCGAGTCGTTGTAGGCTGTTCCAGTGCCCGCGCTGAAAAGTTAATGACCGAATTGTACAAGCCCTTTGTGCGTCAAGGCAATCCCATCCTCTTCATGGATGAGAAAAGTGCCGAATTGACGAAATACGCGGCCAACTCATTCTTGGCGACCAAAATCACGTTTATGAACGAAGTGGCCAACTTTTGCGAGTTGGTCGGTGCCGATGTTGACAAGGTGCGACGCGGCATGGGGACTGACACCCGCATCGGTTCCCGTTTTTTGTTCCCCGGCATCGGATACGGGGGAAGTTGTTTCCCCAAGGACGTGCAAGCCCTGCATCGAAGCGGGCAGGAAGCCAAATTTGAGTTTGGCATTCTAACGAGTGTGATGCGAGCGAACGAAGCACAAAAGACCGTTTTATTCGACCCCATCCGCGACCACTTTGGGGGCAACCTTGCAGGAAAGCGGATTGCTTTGTGGGGGTTGGCATTCAAGCCGGAAACAGACGACATCCGAGAAGCACCTGCTCTCTACATGATCGACCGGTTGGTCGCTGCAGGAGCGGAAGTAGTTGCATTCGATCCCGAGGCGATGGAAAACGTCAAAGGACGCATTGGTGACAAAATCCGATACACGGAAAACCACATGGACGCTTTGGATGGCGCAGACGCATTGCTTATTTGCACCGAATGGCAGGTTTTCCGAAACCCGGACATGAAAGAGGTCATGCGACGATTGAAAACTCCGGTCATTTTCGATGGACGAAACTTGTACGATCTGGACAGCATGCGGGAACTAAATGTGTACTACAAGAGCATAGGTCGCTCCACCGTTCACCCCGCCTGAAACATGCAAAGAGTTCTCATCACCGGCGCGGCAGGGTTCCTTGGTTCCCATTTGTGTGAACGATTCATACAGGAAGGGTTCAAGGTAGAGGCCATGGATAACCTGATCACAGGGGATCTGAAAAACCTCAGCACGTTATTGGAGCACCCGCACTTCACATTCCATAACCACGACGTTACAGAGTACATCGACTTGGATGGAGAACTGGACCACATCTTGCACTTCGCATCGCCGGCCTCTCCGATCGATTACCTTAAAATTCCCATTCAAACCCTGAAGGTGGGTTCCTTGGGGGTGCACAATTGCCTGGGATTGGCCAAGCACAAAGGGGCACGGGTCACCATCGCCTCCACCAGTGAAATCTACGGAGATCCAGAGGTTCATCCGCAACACGAAGAATATTTTGGGCACGTGAACACCATCGGTCCGCGAGGTGTCTACGACGAAGCGAAACGATTTCAGGAATCCATCACCATGGCTTATCATCGTTACCACGGCGTGGAAACGCGCATCGTTCGTATTTTCAATACGTACGGTCCGCGAATGCGCCTGAACGATGGACGTGTGCTTCCGGCTTTCATTGGGCAAGCATTGCGCGGCGAAGACCTGACCATTTTTGGCACGGGATCGCAAACCCGGAGCTTCTGTTACGTTGACGATTTGGTGGAAGGTATTTTTCGGCTGCACTTCTCCGATGAGACGCGACCCGTGAACATTGGCAACCCCGATGAAATCACGATTGCCGACTTCGCTGAAGAAATCATCGCTCTCACGGGAACGGACCAGAAAGTGGTTTACCGAGATCTTCCGGAAAATGACCCCAAGCAACGACAGCCAGACATCACGCGAGCCAAAACTGTTTTGGGCTGGGAACCATCAATCGATCGAGCGGAAGGCCTAAAGCGGACCTATGCCTATTTCAAGACGTTATCCACCGAAGAATTGCACAAATCGGAACACAAGGACTTTGCCGATTTTCGGAAAGACTAAACGACCCAGCCCATGGAGTATCAAGCACACGAAACCGCCGCCATCGATGAAGGAGCAAGCATCGGAAAAGGCTCCAAGGTTTGGCACTTCAGCCACATCATGCCGGGTGCTGTTTTGGGCGAAAACTGCAACATTGGCCAAAACGTGGTCGTATCTCCCGGCGTGATTTTGGGCAAGAATGTCAAGGTTCAAAACAACGTCTCCATCTACGAAGGTGTGACTTGTGACGATGACGTTTTCCTCGGGCCCAGCTGTGTATTCACCAACGTTATCAACCCGCGAAGTGCCGTGGTACGACGTGGAGATTACGCTCGCACTCGGGTGGGAAAAGGAGCCACCATCGGAGCCAACGCAACCATTGTATGTGGCAATGACATCGGTTCATTTGCATTTATCGGCGCTGGAGCGGTGGTCACGACGGCTGTACCAGATTACGCTTTGCTGGTCGGAAATCCCGCCAAGCAAATTGGTTGGATGTCTGAATTTGGTCAACGGCTCCACTTCGATGACCGCGGCATGGGCGTCTGCAGTGAATCCCAACAAACCTATCAACGAACGACATCGGCCGGAGGCAAGGAAACCGTGCGCCGCATCCATTGAATTTCAACATGAGCATGTACCAAAAATTAATCGACAAAGAGGCCACGATGAGCGTTGTTGGCTTGGGCTATGTTGGGCTGCCGATTGCCTTGGCCTTCGCTAAGCACATCCGAGTCATCGGATTCGACATCAACGCAGAACGTGTTGAAATGATGCGCAATCAAATCGATCCGTCGGAAGAATTAGAAGCCAAAGACTTCGAAGGATGTGACATCACATTCTCGGCAGATCCGGAAGACCTGAAGCGTGCACAGTTTCACATTGTAGCTGTCCCGACCCCCATCAATCCATCCAATCATCCTGACCTCAAGCCTCTGCTCGGAGCAACACGAACCGTCGCAGGTGCGCTAAAACCTGGCGATTATGTCGTCTACGAGTCCACGGTTTACCCGGGATGCACCGAAGACGATTGCGTCCCCGTTCTCGAAGAGGTCAGCGGATTAAGCTTCAACAAGGACTTCAAAGTAGGCTACAGCCCGGAACGAATCAATCCGGGGGATAAGGTCAATACAGTGGAAACCATTGTAAAAGTGGTGAGTGGTTCGGATGAGAGCAGCTCGGAAGACATTGCCAAAACGTATGAATTGGTGGTCAAGGCAGGAACGCACCGCGCCTCAAGCATCAAGGTAGCAGAAGCTTCCAAAATCATTGAGAATACCCAGCGCGATGTCAATATTGCGCTCATCAACGAGCTCAGCATCATATTCGATCGCATCGGCATCAACACGTATGAAGTGTTGGAGGCAGCGGGAACCAAATGGAATTTCCTCAAATTCTCGCCGGGATTGGTGGGCGGACACTGCATTGGCATTGACCCGTATTACCTGACTTGGAAATCCAACAAACTGGGATACAACGCACGCGTCATCAATTCCGGCAGGCACGTGAATGATGCCATGGGCGCCCACGTTGGCAAACAAGTCGTGAAGAAAATACTCGAGCAAAACAAGAATCCGCTGGAATCGCGCATCCTCGTCATGGGTTTGACCTTCAAAGAAGATGTGGCGGACATTCGCAATACCAAGGTGGTGGATGTAATCCGCGAATTGCTGAGTTACAGCATTGCAGTGGACGTCATCGACCCCTTTGCAAATCCTGGCGAAGTTGCACATGAATACGGATTCGATCTCACCGAAAAACCCGCCGCGGGCGCATACGATGCGGTGATTCTCGCGGTGAGCCACGAGCCATACCGCGGGATGACCGAGACTGATTTTGAAGCACTCATGAAAGATGACAAAGGGGTTCTTGCAGACTTAAAAGGACTGCTTCGCGGCCAAATCGAACGCTTGAATTACTGGAGCCTTTAACCTCGAACCAACGCATGAAACGCTCATTCCAATCCATCCTTGTCACAGGCGGCGCCGGCTTCATTGGCTCGCACGTGATCCGCACGTTGCTCAAGAACCACGCGGAAGCGAAGATTGTGAACTTGGACTTGCTCACGTATGCCGGAAACCTGGAGAACCTGGGGGATATCGAAAACGAACCGCAGTATGCATTTGTCAAAGGTGACATCCAAGACCGCACCTTGATCGAATCCTTATTTGAACAGCACAAATTTGACGCTGTCGTCCACCTCGCTGCCGAAAGCCATGTGGACCGGAGCATTGCCAATCCAATGGCCTTCCTCGAGACCAACATCATTGGCACTGCCACCTTGCTGCATGCGGCCAAAAATGCGTGGGAAAGCGAAATGGAAGGCAAATGTTTCTACCACATCTCTACCGACGAAGTCTATGGATCTTTGGGTGCTGAAGGGCTGTTTACCGAAGACACTCCGTATGATCCGCGAAGTCCATACAGTTCTTCCAAGGCGTCGAGCGACCACCTCGTCCGTGCTTGGCATCACACGTATGGCTTGCCTGTGGTCATTTCGAACTGCTCGAACAATTACGGTTCTTTTCAATTCCCTGAAAAGCTTATCCCACTGATGATTCGAAACATCCGAGACCAACGCCCCTTGCCTGTGTATGGCGAAGGGATCAACGTTCGAGACTGGCTGTGGGTCGAGGATCACGCATCGGCAATTGATGTTATTCTTCACAACGGTGCGTTTGGCCGAACCTACAACATTGGAGGCTTGAACGAATGGCGCAACATTGACTTGGTGCACGAGCTCATTCGCCTGGTAGACGAAGCTTTGGGAAGGCCCGAAGGCACTTCCAAAAGCCTGATTGAATATGTAAAAGACCGTGCGGGCCATGATATGCGTTATGCGATTGACGCATCGCGCATTGAGGAAGAATTGGGCTGGAAACCGTCCATCACCTTCGAAAAAGGCCTGGCAGCAACGGTTGATTGGTACTTGAGCAATGGGCAATGGCTTGACTCCGTGACCTCCGGTCAATACCAGCAGTATTATCAAAACATGTACCGCAACCGAGACGAAGCATGAGCTGGCTCAATCGCCTTCGTCCCAAATCCAATCGTGCCGAGGCGCCTGACTTCAGCGCTCCTCCCATGCGCATTGGCAAATTCCTTGTGACAGATGTGCATTCACACCTGGTGCCCGGAGTGGACGACGGCGCCGAGTCTTTGGAGCAATCCATGGCGATGATCGAAAAACTTGTGGCCATGGGATACCGCCAAGCGGTCATCACCCCGCACATTCATTCCGATATCTACCCCAATTCCATCCACACCCTTCGCGATCCATTTGAAAAATTGAAAGAGGCCGTCGCCGCGCGGTGGCCGGAATTCAACGTGCACCTTGCGGCCGAATACTTTTTGGATGATCACTTGGAGCATTGCATCGCAGCCGACGATCTTCTTTGGTTTCCAGGCGTGGATGAAAATGGCCGTGAAATCAAGTGTGTCTTATTTGAATTTGGGTTCCATGAACCTCCCATGAACCACGACCACGTGCTGTTCGAATTGCAAATGGCGGGGTACACTGGTGTTCTGGCACACGCCGAACGTTATCCGTATTGGCATCAAATGCCCCAAGAAATTCAAGCGCTGGCCGATCGAGGCATTTGGATCACTGTCAATGCCGCCTCACTCGCAGGAGCCTATGGACCCGAAATGTACCAAGTAGCGAAGCGCCTGGTCGAAAGCAATGTAGCGCGCATGATTTGCTCGGATGCCCACGGATTGCGTCACTTGGAAAGCCTCGAAGCCATTAGCAAATCACCGGTGGTGCAGCATTGGTTTCAGCATGGCCATCCCGCCAGTGCCACTGTGCCTGCGTTGCCATGAGCATCGCGGCAAGGCATCCCATTTGCACGGGCGAAGCCCGTGCAAAGAAATTATGCATACCCGGGCTTCAATTTCCGACCGGAGCCAATTTTACTTTGAGCCCGTCCAAGTCATTGGCCAAATGGATTTGACAGCCCAACCGACTGTTGTCCTCTACAAAAAAGGCTTCGTCCAGCATGTCCTCCTCATCGTCTGACTTTCCAGGCAACGGATGGTCGCTTTCCACGTACATGTGACAACTGGCACACATTGCCATTCCGCCGCATGTCCCTTCCACAGGAAGTTCAGCGCTGCGACACAATTCCATCATGTTCATGCCCATGTCCGTGGGACCCTCCAGGTCGTGCACTTGACCTTCTCGGTCTACTACTTGGATGCGAATGGTATTTTCCATGCTTGCAAAAGTTCTTCGGGTTCGATCAGAAGCCATTCACACCATTCACCGTGGTGTATTTGAGCACCAGATTCTTGTCAGGATAAATACGTTTGAATGCACTCTGAACCATCAGGGTGGCTTCGTGAAAACCGCACAAAATCAACTTCAGTTTGCCCGGATACGTATTGATGTCTCCGATCGCATAAATCCCAGGAACATTTGTGCTGTAGTCGAATGTATCTACCTCCACGGCGTTCTTGGTGATGTTTAGATTCCAATCGGCAATGGGACCCAATTTGGGACTCAACCCAAACAATGGGACCCAGTGGTCGGTCTCCAAAGTATGCATTCCGTCTTCTTTGGTTTTGACCACTACGGATTGCAGCTCATTCTCACCGTGCACCTCTATCACTTCGGCATTGGTCATCAATCGAATGCGGCCCGCAGCCGCGTGGTCCATGACTTTCTGAACGCTATCCAAATGCCCACGAAATTCGGTGCGGCGATGCACCAAGGTGACCTCCTTCGCAACACCTTCCGCTAAGAAAATAGCCCAATCCAGCGCAGAGTCACCGCCACCGGAAATAATGACCTTCTTGTCACGATAAAACGCTGGATCTTTAATGATGTATTCTACCCCGTGATCCTCAAAGTTTGCCAAGCCATCTACCGGAGGTTTGCGCGGTTCAAAACACCCCAAACCGCCTGCGATAGCGATGATGGGAGCGCGGTGCTTCGTGCCTCGATTGGTCGTCAATATGAATTGTCCCTCTTCGTCTTTCTCAATTTCCTCAGCGCGTTCACCCAACGTAAAACCCGGTTCGAAAGGAGCCGCTTGTTCCATCAATTTGTCGACCAAATCACCTGCCAAAATAGACGGGTACGCCGGGATGTCATAAATGGGTTTCTTCGGGTAAATTTCACTGCACTGACCACCCGCCTGAGGCAACGCGTCAATTAAGTGACAACGCAGCTTGAGCAGGCCTGCTTCAAACACCGTGAATAAGCCGCAAGGACCAGCTCCAATGATAAGAATGTCGGTTTGGATCATGCTGAAATCAAGTTCTAAAATTGAATTGCCCGCTTTAAACGGTCGCAAAATTAATGAATGAACAACGACGAGGTGCCTGTTGTTCGGAAAAATGCAATCCCATTCTCCATGCCTATTCCGACCAATTGATCGCTTCGACTTTCACTACTTCTGGAGCGGCTTGGCGGATGGCCTGTTCCACCCCTCCTTTCATGGTCATATGGATCATTTGGCAATCTGCACAGGCGCCATGAAGTTCCACTCGGACGTGAAGTTCATCGGTGACCTCAACCAAGCTGATGTCACCACCGTCCGCCTCCAAATAAGGCCGCAGCGTTTGCAATGCACCTTCTACGCGTTTGTGTATGTCTTTCGGCGATGCCATCAATCGGTTTTCTTCCCCAAAACTTGGAGCAAGTTAGCCAACACCGCTCGGAAAGCAGCGGCCGCGGGAGAATCTCCTTGCAGCATAGCAGGACGTCCCGCATCGCCCGCCTCTCGAATGGATTGGATCAAGGGCAACTCCCCCAAAAACGGTGTCTCCAAGGACTCCGCCAAGCGTTTTGCTCCATCGCGACCGAAAATGTCGTAGCGTTTCTCGGGCATATCCGGCGGAACGAAATAAGCCATGTTTTCGATCAGCCCAAGCACAGGAACATTGATGGTTTCCAACCGAAACATACCAACGCCCTTTCGAGCATCTGCCAATGCGACCTCCTGCGGTGTGCTCACCACAACGGCTCCTGTCAGAGGAACGTCCTTCACTAAGGAAAGGTGAATATCGCCTGTTCCCGGAGGAAGGTCGACAATCATAAAATCCAACTCCCCCCAGTGCGCATCCGTAAACAGTTGACCCAACGCGCGGCTGGCCATGGGGCCCCGCCAAACAATGGCTTGGTCGGGATCCGCAAAAAAGCCGATGGACAAAACCTTAACACCGTACTGCTCGATGGGCTGGATCAATGTTCGCTCGCCCATTTCCACGGGCACCGGTTTCGCATCTGTGACGTCGAACATTGTCGGGACACTTGGCCCGTGAATGTCCGCATCACACAAACCCACTTTGTATCCCAATTGAGCCAGTCCAACCGCGAGGTTCGCAGCAACGGTGCTTTTTCCTACACCGCCTTTGCCCGATGCAACCGCGATGACATTCTCCACTCCGGGCAACACCTTGCGGGTGTCAGCCGTGCGCTCCTCTGCCTTGACGGGCGTGATTTGCACCTCCATGGCACAGTTTTCGCCGAAAGCCCGCTCCAAGGCAAACCGAACCGCTTCATCCATGCGCTGCCGTGCATGCATTGCCGGATTTCCCGTTTTGACTTCCACATTGACGACGTTCTCGGATACGGCATGGACCGTGACCCATTGCAGAGACACGACATCCTTGCCCAATTCGGGATCCATCACCCCTTTCAGCGCTTCCAGCACTGCTTCTTCTGTCCATTCCATGTTCATTCCATTTCGCATTCCACCATTGGATCCCAATGCAGTTTCTCAAAATTCACGACGCGATTTTCCCGCACCTCTACTCCTTCTGCACGCAACAATTCCTCCATCGGCATGTTCGCTGAAAAATGCATCCTTCCCGTGAGCAAGCCCATTCGATTGACTACGCGATGGGCGGGGACGGGTGGCATCGCTTCAAACGAGCCATTCAACACCCAACCCACACGGCGGGCCGCTCCTTTTGCACCGATGCTGGCAGCAATCGACCCATATGAACTGACACGGCCCGCAGGAATGAGGCGCGTGATCGCGAAGACATCATTTCTGAATTGATCCGAGGAAGGCTTGGGCATGGCAGCCATCAAATTTGAATCTGCAAGTAGTGGATTTTCCGGCCTTCTTCCAACCACATTTGCTCGTAAAAGGTCTTCACCTCAAGCAATTCCCTCAAATCTTCCGGGACACGTTCCATCAACTCTCCGTAGACATCCGTGCTGTCATAATTGATCCGGTAATTGGCCGCTTCATAACTCTCCTTAGAAAGCGCGTACAGCAAAGGGCTGTCGCTTTTCACGTGGATCAGACTCCCTGGCTTCAAAATGTTTCGGTACCGCTCTTCAATAAAATGAGACGACGTGATTCGCTTGGTCCCTTTCTCATCCTTCGGCTGCGGATCGCTGAACGTCAGCCAGATGCCGCTCACCTCATCGGGTGCGAAATACCGATCAATGAATTCAATGCGCGTTCGAAGGAATGCCACATTTCGGATATCCTCTTCGTTGATGGTCTTGGCCCCTTTCCACACGCGCTGGCCCTTGATATCGACTCCGATAAAATTGCAATCCGGGCTTTTTCGCGCTTGCGCAATGGTGTATTCTCCTTTGCCACAGCCCAATTCCAAGACAATGGGATGATCGTTGCCAAACACTCGCTGGGACCATTCTCCGCGGAATTCGAAGTCTTTGCCGTCAATGGCGTCCTGCAGTGTCGGTTCAAATACCCGTTCGAAGGTGGCCAGCTCCTTCCATTTTGCCAATTTTCCTTTGCCCATAGACTCGGTAAAATTACGGAACTTAGGCAGGATGAACGGCAACGAATTCAATCGACCTCGCGTATTGTTCGCAATTCTCGACTGGGGCATGGGCCACGCCACCCGCAGTGCGCCTTTAATTGCCCATGCCTTGGATCAAAATTGGGTTGTCCATGTCGCTTCCAAGGGAACGGCACTTGCATTCCTTCGAACGGAGTTCGAGGGGACCAATGTGATTTTCCATACCAAACCAGGCCCCGAAATCAAGTATGCCCGGCGCGGAAATCTGATCAAAATCGCCTTGCAAATCCCTGCTTTTCTATCGAGTATTCGGTCCGAGAAGCAATGGACCGTTGCACAGGTCGCGCAGCATAACCTCTCGCACATCGTCAGCGACAATTGTTACGGCGTCGCTCATCCAACGGTGCCTTCTGCCTTGATTTCTCATCAATTACAACTTCCCGTTCCGCATGCGCTGCGATGGATTGCGAAGGCATTTGTCATCCAACAAGCACAACGTTTCAAAGCCGTTTGGGTTCCCGACACTTCGGATTTTGCACTGTCGGGCAGCCTCGCTTCAGCCAATCCTCTTCAGCATCAAACTTCGATTGGAGTGCTCAGCCGGTTGTCTTTGACCGAGGAAACAGGACCCTGGAACCGAGTTGGAATGGTCAGCGGTCCAGAGCCGCACCGAAGCCTCATGGAAGCTGCGCTGCGCCAGTGGATCATGTCCGATTCAGCGCCTGGGCTTTTGATCGCGGGACGCCCGTCGGGCCAGCGGGAACAGGAAGGCAACCTAACGGTCTGGCCCAACCCATCGCGCGCTGAGCTTTCGTCGGCCTTGCATGGCGCCACGACGGTTGTTTGCCGATCCGGCTACTCCTCCCTTTTGGACTTGGCCGCACTCGGAAAATCAGCCATTCTGGTTCCTACGCCGGGACAACCGGAACAACTTCAACTTGCGCGCCATTGGAAAAAGCGCTGGGGAATGGCCACCATGTCTCAATCCGAATTGGAACGGGGTTCATTGCCTGCGACAACCGGAGAAATTTTCGCACATGAGCCAAATGTTTTGGCCTGTTCAGTTCTACAGGGGTTCGTGACCGATTAACTTTAACGCATCCAAAATGGAACAGCCCAAAAACGACGAACATTTTATGCGCCTGGCATTGGCCGAAGCGCAACATGCGTTTGAACAGGACGAGGTTCCCGTCGGGGCGGTGATTGTAGCCCGCAATCAGGTCATTGCCCGCGCCCACAATTTGTGTGAGCGACTTAATGATTTCACTGCGCACGCTGAAATGCAGGCATTCACCGCTGCTTCGGAGTTCTTGGGCGGTAAGCATCTAGATCAATGCACGTTGTATGTGACGCTAGAACCTTGTCCGATGTGCGCCGGAGCTGCGTTCTGGACGCGGGTTGGACGAATTGTATTCGGAGCTTCGGATGAAAAACGGGGTTTTCAAAAGTGGGGCAACCACTCCAAGGATCGATTGATTCATCCGAAAACCACCGTTGACCGAGGTGTTTTGGAGGACGAATGCAGTGCCTTGATCAAGTCATTTTTCGAGAGCAAGCGAAAAAAGCGACTGTAAATCCCGGTCTGAACAGCTCTACTCGCAAGTCCTGTTTAACTTTGGCCAGCACCCCTGTGTCATGATTAACATCGATAAGAACCTCATTCAGCAATTAAATGACCGCATTCAAGCGGGTCAGGACAAAGAGTTGCGCGCATGGGCAAGCGATTTACACGCTACTGACATCGCGGAGATTCTCGACCAAATGCGCTTGGAGTCTGCGAGTTACCTCTACCGATTACTGGACACCGAAGTCAAAGCTGACGTGCTCATTGAACTGGATGAGGATCAGCGTGCCGATCTGCTGTCGGGAATGACAGCAGAAGAAATTGCCGGAGGAGTAATGGGACAATTGGATTCGGATGATGCCACCGATGTTCTGTCTGAACTCCCTCCCAACAAAGCAGAGGAGGTCATCGGGCATTTGGAAAATGACGAACGTGCATCGGACATCCGAGATCTGCTGAACTATGAAGAAGGAACCGCAGGCGCGATGATGGCAAAGGAGCTGGTCAAAGTACAAGCCGAATGGACGGTAACCCGGGCCATCCGAGAAATCAGACGGCAAGCGGAAGAATTGCACCAAGTCTACACGGTCTATGTGGTGGACACAGAAGATCGACTGACCGGTCGACTCAGCATGAAACATCTTCTTTTGGGCGCTGAGAGCACGCGCTCCAAAATCGCAGAATTGCAAAAAGAGGAAGGGATTGTCACAATCCTTGCGCAGGAGCCTTCTGAAAAGGCAACCATGTTGATGGAGCGTTACGACTTGGTTGCCTTGCCCGTCGTCGATTCAGAGCAAAAACTGGTGGGTCGTATCACCATTGATGACGCCGTCGACAGCATCATCGAAGATGCCGAACGGGATTACCAGCTCGCGAGCGGAATCTCGGAAGATGTAGAATCCAGTGACAGCGTGATCACACTCACCCGCGCCCGACTGCCCTGGCTGCTCATTGGCCTGATCGGTGGAATTGGCGGTGCATACGTCATCGGGTGGTTTGACATCAAGGAAAATGCCGAAATGGCACTGTTCATTCCCCTGATTGCAGCGATGGGCGGAAACGTAGGTGTGCAATCCGCGGCCATTGTGGTGCAAGGTTTGGCTTCGAGCCACATCAACACGAACAACCTGCTCAGGCGTTTATCGAAGGAATTGGGTGTGGGAATCCTCAATGGTCTCATCTGTGGCTTGATCATCTTAGGGGTGACCCTGTTGCTTAATTTCGGCACGTCATTGAGCATCACCGTGAGCCTGGCTTTGCTCTGTGTCATCATTTTCGCTGCGCTCTTTGGCACGTTCGTTCCACTCATGCTGCACCGCTACAAAATTGATCCGGCGCTGGCTACCGGCCCTTTTATCACAACTGTAAATGACATCATCGGATTGATGATCTATTTCGCTGTGGGAAGTCTGATCAGCGGCTTGATTCTCGGGTGAGATGAACAAACGGGTTGTCTTTCTGGACACTGTCCATTCCATTTTATTTGACCGGTTGAACGCTGAGGGAATGTCCTGTTCATGGGAGATAGATATGGGCCGGGATTCAATCATGAACGGTGCCCTGCATGATGTCCATGGCATTGTGCTCCGATCGCGCCTCACATTGGATTCCAGCCTGCTCGATGCAATGCCCCAGTTGAAGTGGATTGCGCGCAGCGGTGCAGGCCTCGAAAACATTGATACTGAATCGGCAGAAGCAAGAGGCATTCGGGTAATCAATTCACCCGAAGGCAATGCGGCTTCCGTTGGAGAACATGTGGTTGGGCAGCTGCTCATGTTGCTGCACAAATTGCATACAGGGCACCAACATGTCCAACAAGGCGGCTGGGACCGAGAAGCGCATAGGGGCTCAGAGCTCGGCGCAAAAACGGTTGGGATCATCGGATACGGCAACATGGGGAGTGCTTTCGCACAGCGGCTCTCTGGATTCGGATGCAGGTTGCTCGCTCAAGACCTCATCAAACGGGGCTTCCATGGTGAATATGGCGTTGAAGAGGTCGAACTCGCGGTGATTTTTGAGCATTGCGATGTGGTTTCACTGCACGTCCCGTTGACCGAAATCACGCTCAAAATGGTAAATACCGATTGGATTCAACGGTTCAAAAAACCCGTCATCCTCATCAATTCATCGCGCGGGGCCGTGGTGGAAACGACTGCCGTGGTAGCCGGATTGGACTCGGGTCATCTTCAAGGTGCCATCTTGGACGTGATCGAATATGAAAAGAAGAGTTTAGAGGGGCTATCGGCTCGTCCGGAAGCCCTGGACAACTTGTCCAGCGACGAGCGGGTAGTCCTCTCTCCTCACGTTGCTGGGTGGAGTCATGAGAGCTATTTCAAGCTCAGCAACGTGCTCGCGGATAAAGTGTTACGCAATTCTTGAACCCTTCCTGACTGGCCATTCAAAAATTTCCTAGGCGAATAATGACCAATTCACTGCTGCGGTTGGAAAAGAAAAACAACTGCAAAAATGATGCGGGGCAATATGCACTAATTCCAAGAAAGGCGCCCATCGTCATCGATTCGTATCCAAATGAAGAAAAAAAAATGGCACTCTTCGGACTTCCGGAGAGCAACAAAACACGGGCTATACGCGGAATCTACGGCACCTACAAGACGTCGTTGGATTCAAAAGACGTTGGGAGGCCTCTTCATTTTCTGGTTACTATCTCAAGCTATAACCCCATGGACGGGCCTTCACAAATGGGAGCGTGCTTTGCCGGAATTCGAATCCAAACTAGCTGACGAAAAGCTCCAAGACGCCAACGCATGGATTTTTGGTTCCAGCACAGTCTTACATCATGTCATACCTATATGCGACTTGCTGCGTCAAAGGTTGCGCGAGAATACATGGCCTATTAAGATTCGATATCCGTATAAATTACACATTCGGATTCTACCTTAAAAGATATCACCCACTGCCATTTCAGGACACAAACAAGGCCAAACATCGGAACCTATATTCAGTATTCCGACTGGGTACGTTCTCGGCCAGAAGCAGAATACAACACCTTCAAGGCAGAGGCCTTGCGCAATTCCTGCTTCACATCGGTCACGATTCCCATTTTCGTGTCTTTGTCCACCTTCAAGGAAACCCACATCTTGCTCTGTTCAGATTCAGCCAAGGTTAATCGCTCTGTGCTGACCCAGTCCTGAATCATTTCAGGAGAGGAAAAAGCATCATTCAATTGCATGACCGGCTCCGTTCCATAGCGTCGATCCATGGGGACACCGATATTCACATAACGAATCAAGTGCTTCTTTTCAATCTTGTACAACTCAGATGCCTCAGGGCGAATCAATCGAACCTTCTCTTCTTCGGTTCGCAGGACCGTGGCAACCATGAAGAAGAACAGCAACATGAATACAATGTCCGGCAGCGATGCTGTCGATATCGTGGCCATGCCTCGCTTATTTCCTTTTCTAAACTTTCCCATATCAGTAGTAAGTTGATCCTTCGCGCGGCTCGGCCTCCGAGATTCGTTGCGGATATACCGAACGAACCGCAAGGATTTTCTTCAGCAACTCACCGTCTTCTGTATTGCGATCGTACAAATCCTCTAGCTCTTTGTAAGTGCGACCGAACTTCGCCACAGCCAATTCATCGCGCAATTCATTCACTGCCGATTGCAATTCGTTCTGGACTTGCAAATAAGTGTTGTACGTTGTGGCGTTGTCGTTCTGCATCGAAATCAAAGCCGATGGAGGCAACTCTTTGTAATCGCCCCCGAGCAATTCAATCGTGGCCAGTTTGTCTTCCCAATTCTCTAGGACCTTGGTGTAATTTTTTCGCCGGTTATCGTCTTCGGCTGCGGCTACGAAAGCTTCATATTCTGCAATCCGTTGCTTTACATCCACCTTTCTTACCCAGAGGCGTTCTGGGAAAGCCGCATTGGTTTTGCCATTGGCTCCCGTCACCAGAACAACTTCCCTGTTTTTGCCCACCGTCTCTCGGCCTACGGGGTGGGCCATGATGCCATCTCCCGTAGCGATGAGGAAATCTTTGGCTTTGTCCTTCAAATCTTCAATGTCCAGCGGTTCCGCTTCAACGAGCAATTCGTCCAAGAAATTCACCTTCACATTGAACACATTCTGCTCCTTCGCCTGAGGCACATCAATATCTGGAGGCACCGGAGGAGGGAGTTGTCGCTTGATTCCTTCGTCCGAATCAATGGTGGTCGTGACCAGCCAAAAGATCAAGAGCAGGAAAGCGATGTCCGCCATCGAGCCTGCGTTGATTTCTGCTAATTCTCGGCGTGCCATTCTTCTCTTATTTCAATGCGCTGCGCACTTCTGCCACAACGATTGTGAAAATGGATAAACTGCCTAAGAGATAGACAAAATACAGCCCGCCCCCTGCGAAGAGGCTTTCACCGGCAGAGACCTTGATTCCGCTCGCTTCGTAAGCATTGAGCACGGTATCATCCGCCAACACATAGAAGCTGAGGAGACCGATAATTACAAAGCCGACAAACCCGATGATTGTTCCCATCACGGTTTTTGGATTGTTGATCAATTTCAGGACCAAAAATCCCAATCCGAACAAAATTGCGGCAGCTGCACAGGCAATTCCAACGAAGTAAATGATGTAAAACAATCCGTCGAGAAGCGCACCGTAGCGCTCTTGGCCTTCGACAAACGTCTCATCCGTGCCGCTTCGTGAGGTGATCATGTAGCTGAGCACAACGCCTGCAACAATCACCGCAATCCGCAAAACGGAAAGGCCGAGTCTTAATCCTTTATCACCCATGATTCCGTGGATTATTTTCCTTGAAGCTTTCGCTTGTACAACAAATCAACAAGGTCCATTGACGCCTCCTCCATGTCCAACACAATGCTGTCAATCTTCGACAAAATGTAGTTGTAGAAAATCTGAAGGATGATGGCTACAATCAAACCCGATACCGTCGTAATCAAGGCTACCTTAATACCTCCGGCTACAATTGATGCATTGATTGTATTGGCTTCCGCAATCTTATCAAACGCTGAGATCATACCAATAACGGTACCCATGAAACCCAACATTGGCGCCAAGGCAATGAAAAGGCTAATCCAGCTCAATCCACGCTCAAGCTTCGACATTTCAACGCTGCCGTAATCTTCGATGGCTTTGGCCACTTCTTCATACGAGCCAGAAGATCGGTCGAGGCCTTGATAGAAGATCGTAGCCACAGGGCCCGCCGTGTTGCGGCAAACCTCTTTGGCAGCTTCTTCGCCTCCCTGCTCCAATGCACCTTCAATTCCCTCCACGAGCTTGCCCGTGTTGGTTGTTGCCATGTTCAGGTAAATGATTCGCTCAATGCTCAAGGCCAGTCCCAAGATCAAACAAATCAATACGAATGCCATAAAAGTGGCACCGCCCTCGATGAAGTAACGCTTCACCGTTTGGTGAAAGCTCAATACTTCGCGGGTTTCTTCGGCTGGGGCTTCATCCGCGACAGCAGGTGCAATCGCAGCCATGGAATCTGCAGCCATGGAGTCAACTGCCATGGAATCAGCAGCCATTGCGGTGCTATCACCAGCAGCCTCAACGGCAGTGGTATCGGTCATTTCCATCGCAGCATCTTGTGCGAATGTTGCGTTCGGAAAATTGATGAAAATCAACCCTGCAATTGCAAAGAGGGCAAACAACTTCTTCATGTGAATCTTAATTCGTGTTATTTCAATCG
>Ga0206123_10001371_pt1 | contig 22842 bp, 11 predicted proteins | sample Helgoland_Spring_2_FD_160086 | JGI IMG/M metagenome (GOLD analysis project Ga0206123, IMG submission 160086) | Pelagic subsurface seawater microbial communities from Kabeltonne, Helgoland, North Sea - Helgoland_Spring_Bloom_20160316_1 | ecosystem: Environmental > Aquatic > Marine > Epipelagic ...
GAAGTCGCCAAGCGATATAACAAATCATTTTGAGATGCCTCTGGGAGGATAGATGCTGTTAGATCTCGATACAATCTTGGATTAACATCAGTACTCATAATCCCAGGCAGTGTACTGTTAACATATTCTAAGGGCTTTAAGATTCCCTCAAAAGGGACAACATCGGCATAGAAAAACTTATTAACATCCGTATTATTAAAATCAAAGTTTCCACTCTGTAGTGTCTGTCTTCTTCGACGATTTCCTGGTATAGTGCCGCTTATATTGACTACTAAGAAATCTAAGGACGAACTTAGACCCCCAGGCATTACATCCCTCATGGATCCCGAATAGAACTGCTGATGGTTGAAACCATCTCTGCTGATTGGGTATTGAACCCCAAGTCCTGATTTTATTGAATTTAGCATGATCCCAGGAGCAAAGAATGGTCTTAGAAGAGGACGCCATTTTGTGCGCCCAATGGCTTTTTCATCATTGCAACTAGAAGATACAAAGCCACCATATGACTGAGACATTAGTCTTGCTAGTTCTACAACTCTCGTTTGAGGATAGAATTGATTATATGGAAGTAATTTAATGTACGCTGATGATTCTAACGATAAGTGCCTTGGAGGCTTATTAAATTGAAGATCATCACTTTTCTTTCTCATAAATGGTTCCAAATACTGCATAAAATCAGTTGTTGAATATCTATTTATAAAATCAGAATTTGAACTATCTTGAGCATCGCCAGCAGCGCCCGTCAGGGATAAAGAAGATGTTGCAGCGATAGTCACCTTTCCTTTAGACTTATAATCTTCCATTAATTCACTTATTCTGAATTCTGGGATTATTGTATGGTCTTTGGCTACAAATCTAAGATCTTTTATATAATCTTCGTATGTGCTTTCGAAGGGATATTTTCCTGGTGCTGCTTGACCCTTATTATCTCCATCTACAAATTTTCTTTCTCGCCCAGCAGTCCAAGATGGTCTACTAAAAATTCCTCCCGGATGTTTAAAAGTAGTGTGAGTGTTAGCTGGGGCTGCATGTTGTTCTGTTTCGGCAGGGACAGTATACACATATTGGGCGCTAACCAATGAACTTGTCGAATAGAAATTACCAGACTCAGACCCAGTATGTGAAATATAATTTCCTGTCAGATCTGTAGTAAATCTACCATGCCAAGGTAACATTAATTCTCCGGCGGCAGTAGTGCCCATTATAACAGGAGGTCCTGTTGTAATTTCAGCCATCCCAAAGAAAGAGTTATCAGAGTGCAGGTACTCACGCCACAGGGTACTGTCCATTGGCCATATCGAACCAGAGCCAGGCTGTCCTACTGGGGCATAAATGCCATTTGGAGCAAATTCGGGATATTGTTCTCTTGCTTCGATCGAATGCCCTTGAGATGTTACAAAAGGTGATCGAATTCTCTTAAGGTTAAGGCTGTACCTCTCTATCAGCGTGGACCCTGACACTAGGACACTTGAGCCCGTTAAGTTATAGACACCAATGCCGAAACCATCGTTTGATATGTCAGATTTACTTGGAATAAATCTGTTTCCGGGTGGGGGCTGACTTTGGAAATCAGGACGCCAAAAATTATTAGCAAAAGATAATCTTGCTCTAGTGCCCGATAGGTAAGTATATATTTCACGAGGATATATTGCCTCTTCGTACACCATCAGATCTACTCTTTTTATTCCTGTTATTCCATCGTTTGTTTGGTTTACATACTGATCTCTAAGTATTTCATATGGTCTCTTTACTAAGCCAGAAGAATATCTTTTCCCTTTTCCTAAAAGTTGATTAATTTTTTTATTTGCAAATCCTTGCAAATTATTACCATATGCGTATTCAATGAGAACATCTTGTCCAACCTCTTTAGAATCGTCGTCCGTGAAGGACGGAGTTCCACCATAAGCCATGACTTTATGCACCAACGGTTTATATCTTGAAGTAACTGGCGGTTCAACGAAGCGACGTGAGTACTTATCGATCAAGACCTCAGAAGTAAAACTTGAACCCGCAGCATTGACCTTAACTAGATCCGTCTTTGTAGAGTATATAAAAGTATCTCCTTGTTCATCCCTGGATAGATCAGTGGTTGTTGGGGCAAATTGGTATATATTTTTATAATTTTTGCCACGACGAGTTTGTGATACTCGTGTTTGAGACCAAGGGGCTGATCTGCCAGCAGATGCCCATGGGAAGATAAATTTACCCCCATAAGTTTTTCTTGCATTAAAAACAGTGCCACCAGCAGCACCATATATGCTAGGTAGAAGAAGTGTTATATCTGGTGACTCTGGAACATCTATATTTTTTGGATACCTAGAGCCTGAAACAAAATACTGATCAAAAAGTTTTGAACGAATATAACTGCCCGTCATTCCCGATCCTGACAAAGCCATAAACCAAGTGTTTCTATCTGCGGATGGTATAGGTCTAGATATAAACCCGTTATCCCTGATGGATCCCGTGGACAATGTTTCTAACTCGATTAATTGTAGCGGAGGTCCGCTATCATAATAACTTTGTCTTACCGCCCGAACTTGGGTAGTTGTATTTCTTTGAGTTTTGTGTATGCTTGCGTGCGATCCAGAGCCGTTGTTAAATAACTGAAGGTTCGCCGAATCTAGACTCCCAGTTACATTACCATTTTTAAACCCACCCCAGCCAACATATGTCCTGAGTTGTGACTGTAGGTTTTGACGAACTGGTACATTTCTGAATGGTAGCGCATTGTTCGGTGACATTTGATCACTAGCAATGTCTCTAAATTGTTGCTTAGAGTCAAGTTTACTTCCAGGTGCAGAAAATCTACTTACAATAATAGTCTTATTTGTTCTTATTCCAGCCTGTTGGCGGCGGTTAAAGAAATCAACAGACCCAGATAAATTCTTTTCTCTTTGACTTGGCGGCACAACAAACGGAGATGGAATTTTTCCTGTATAATATTGATCACTATGGAAGGCAAAATCCATATTAGTTTTCGATCGATCAGATCCTGCAACAACCTCGTAATTTCTGGTATAGTTTCCAACTATTTTAACGCCTTCGGTTGATACTGCCGATCCTGTGACCGATCTTATGTTGGTAATATTGAGAGGTCGTTTTGCACCTCTTAAATATCGTCCTGCCGGGTTATTGTATTGACCCGAGAATGATTCTAGTGAGCGGTCAAGCTGAGATATTGAATTATCAGCAATGGCTGCTCGGTTTGACGATCCTCCCGAGAACACTGCAAGCGATGATGGTATAATTCCTCCAGATATCGCATTTCCTGCAAATACGGTACCATTATCTGTGGTGCCAATTGTTGTTCCTGATACAGTTACTATATTTGTAGACAAACCTATACTCGTTGTTATTGGCAAGCCGTCGGCGGATGCTGCTAAGTCTAGACTATTTTTTATAGCGGTTGCCCCGTTGGCTGGTGTAGTCGCACCCTGCACGCCAATTTGTGTTTTTGTTGAGTTTACTGGTGTCAAGGTATCAGTAAATGTCGCTGAGTATGAAACACCCCCAAGAGTTAACGTCAACGTTTTACCATCAAGATCAGTCTCTGGGTTAGTGACTGCCGAAATCATCAATTGGCAAGATGCAACGGAGTCTACTTGAAAATTCCATTCGAAGTATTCTTTTCTAAGTGTGGTTGCTTGAGAAGTCGTAGTTATACTCAATGGCTTGTTGTGTCTAGACATTCTACCACCCACATGATCCTGGGTAAATGGTCCCTGCATTGGTGTTCTGTTCCCGAAGTCACCGTACCCATCATGGTGCATATCATTAAAATCTGTGTTGGGAATCCCCGACGAACTTAGTTTTGCCTTATAACCTGTTTTAATGCTTGAACTATATGCAGTAAAAGGAGCAAAAAGTTTACCCTCTACCTTTGGTCCAGTAAGCGACATATTGGTCCTGTGGACATTGGTCACGGCAAATGGCATTAATATTTTTCTATCAGGTAACTTATTAAACTTTTCTGTCTGTTTCGGCACAAAAGAGTTCAGATCCATGATCAAAGTAGATTGAATATTCTGTGCTGGGGTCGTCTTGGTATACGACATTTCGGATGTCTTTTTAGTGGAGTTACCTCGCCTGATTCCCCCTATTTCAACATCTATTCTTCCGATTCTTGCTGGCTGACTGGAAGATAGAACTGTTTGCCTTATCTTATCTCTTTGTTTGTCAATATTCTCATCCCCAGAAGTAATTACCGGATTAGATGATGTGACTTTTGTTTTCCAAAACCAAGGGTTTTCTCTTTGCTGCTCATTGCGTTCAGTAGCGGTTGTTGCTGCAATCTGAGCGCCAACAGGAGCACCACGTTCTCTCGTAGATGCCCCAGCAGCGGTATATGTATTATTTGACGTACTATTTGCCTGTGATGGCTGTGCCTCTAGAGGTTTTGCTGTTTCTCTTCTCTGTGTTCTGTCTCCAGCATATACATACCTGATTTTAGGTCGTTCTAATACATGGCTTTCTATTATAGTTTTTATTCCAGGTCTAAAATTTGCCGAAGCAGGATAAAGTTTTTCTACGATTGCCCCGATAGAATCGTCAATCCACTTATAATACCTGACATACTTATCAAAGTCAATATCAGATCCTACTCTACGGAAGAATATTTCTCTCAATTTTTCCATAGATTTATAATTTGGACGGTATTTATTGACAGGATCTCCAATCAAGTTATTGAATTCTTCCAACGAAGCAAAGAACTGCAACATCCTATTTGATAGAGAAGAATATAGACTCTTTTCTAAAGAGAAGTAAAAATTAGTTGGACGCTGTTGAGGCTTAAACGCCTGTACATCTCCACCTGGAGATACTGATACCATATCACTGCTGAATAAGTTTTCTGGGAACTGTTTCCTAAGAGATGGCATGAACTCTTTTTTCGCTACATTGTTTGTAGAAGCGGGAAAGAAATCGCCTCGCCCCGTCATTTGTCTTTTATTTATCTGACTAAATTCTACCCCTTGATAACTGCCTATATATTCTTTGTCAATTGAACCAGAAGAGAAATCAGAGACATTAAACCTTCCAGATGCGTCACTTCCTGTTATATTTGCAAAGTCCCAATTCAATGCCAGTGTTTCGATCATTGGAATAAAATTTTGTGGCTTTGTAGAAGAACCAGAAGTGATGCCCTGGAAAGTATATGCTTGACGATATGGATACAAAGGTCCATAAGTCTCGCTATCTAGAGCATGTATGTCAATAGTTCCGGTTGGAATTAAAGAATTCCAAACCCTCAAACTTGATGCCTTTATGTCTGATCTTGTTAAAAGTGCTCCAGTAAAATTAGTTCTATGACTTCCCACATAAAAACGCTTACTTCCTGTTAAAACACCCCAACCAGATAACTGACTCAAAGAAGATGTTGCGTAGAAACTATTTCTTTTTAAATCTGAGTCGTAGTTGGTTCCGTACATACCCAATGTATAAGTTTGCAATCCGGTGCCAGAAACCTCAAGCGATTGAGGATATAAGTCATTGAACACAAAAAGTGCTAAATTCCATTTAGTATTTTCATATACATTTTGGAAGATGCTGCTTGTTAAGACTACATCTCCTCTGCTGTTTTCTACAACAAATTTCACATCTTTTACAGAAGTCGCCGGCTCCATGATTTCTGAATATTCGGACGGTTCTCTAACTGCATAAACCTGTAGACCATGATCTGCGGCTGAGGCTGTTACGGTTGTATCTGTAGAGGTAAGTTCTGTAGATGATGGAATATGAAACCCAAATAATGATGAAGAGATCATAGTATGAGGAACATGATCCATCAAATAAGCATGTTGATAATCTGGGAATATAAACTCTCCCTGTGCTGTCATGGCATATGACTTGAGCCTATCGCTACCAGATATAAAACCTACCGAAGAGGTTACTGAACTATCATAATATTGGTATACCGTTGCCTCTGAACTAGTTCTGTCTTCCAGTCCACTAAAATCAGCATATTTTTTATCACTTACAATTGGTGAATAATTTGTCAAAAGATCAAATTGATTATTATTAGAATAAGTTTTCAGGGATACAACATCATCTCCAACCCCGAAGCAGCGAATCAGGTTTCGAATTGCCTTTTCATTACCCTTACCCTTCATTATATCCTGAAGGTTGTTGTAAATATTTTTATAGATTACATTTTTTACTTGCTCAATGTCTTGATCGAATGAAAACGATTCGTCTCTACTAAAAAACTTTTCAAAAGCGTCAATATTCTCAAACAGTTCTGGTGTATCAAATCCGTTTGAAGATAGTAGTTTCTCATTATGAGTAAACTCGTTAAGACTACCAGTTAATGTCCCGCTTATATAACTTATATCTCGAACTTCATTCATTACAGTTATCTGAGAGTGTAATGTATCAAAGTAACTTGCCATTATCTGAGATAAACTGGATAATTCTTCACCCGAATTATAATCTTGTTCCCATATCCAACTAGGCATTGTCTTCATAACATATGCCGTATTTGAGTAATCGTACTCTCTACCGTCTGTTGTCAAAGAGTTCTTTGTTGAAATTAGTAAAGGATTTGTACCTCTTACAATTGGATCTTTAGGTTCCTGTATTGAAGTTAAAGACATCTCGTTAATAGCGGATGAAGTATTTCGGGTATATGTTTCAAACCCCCTGAAAAACCCATTAGAAACTCGACCTGAATAATCCAGAAATATTTCATCTGTGGCCGTTATGTTTGTCACACCTTCATTAAACTTGAAATATACCCCAAGGTCCGAGTTGGCATCATATTTGTCTGTGCCGCCGTTTACATGATCAAACCAATATCTTCCAATATCTTTAGAGTTTCTAGTTGCCTTCCAAAATCTAAATTCATCGATAGAGGCAGATAATTTACCCCAGCCCAGTCGGCTGGGCTCAGTAGAATCTACAGTTCCCGATGGTGCTGTACGCAACGATCCAAGGTTTGCTATAAGTGTTCCTGTGACTCGACCAATTCTTGAAAAAGTTGTTGTAGTATGTGGGGTAGAGCCGGAAGAAATTATATTACTTTCGTGAAGAACCCCGTTAACATAAAAATCAAGAGAAGGTGGTGCGCCGTCATCATATGAAGATGATCCAGCCGGATTAAAAGCGAAAGCATAATGTTTCCAACTTCCGGTTAAAGACAATCCTCCAGTTGTCGGAACAGATGCGCTCAAGAATGCAACATTTGTTCCGGACTGCATAGTAACGTAGAATCGATCCTCTGAGCCTGATCTGATTTCTACTCTAAGTCTACCGTATCCTGCCGAACCTGTAGTTGCACCATTATACAAATCAAAGACTACTTGATTCTCAGATTGAATTGGTGTGTGTGGCGAACTTACAGAGGCACTTGGGATTCCTGTGTCCTTTTTAAACAAAAACTCAATAGTAGACCCACTAAGACCACCAAACTCTAAATTTGATCTTCTATTGCTACCGGACGAGTAAACCGTATTAAGATGTGGTCCGCCCTTTACTTCCAAATATTCAGCGGATGAAGAAAAATAACCGCTATCACTAGTTGTGCCGGATAAAGAACCTGATGCTGTTCCGTAGGAGTTTCCTATTATAATATACCCAGTTGACTTGGAATATCTTTCATCGAAAATGTATTTCTCCAACGGGTTAAACTCATTGTAGAATTTTGTTTTTTCGAAACCTGAACCGTCGTATGGATAATAATTTGAAATATAATCAAAAGCATTGGAATAATATTTTTCCGCAGAACCAAACTTAGCAAAGTTAGCAGGATCTGAATAATCTATAAACGGAACAAACTGGTCTTGCTTTTTTATCTTTTCTTTTAAGTCTTCTTGCGATTCGATACCGCTCCCACTTAACTCTAAAGAAGTTTTTCTTAAAAACTTGGCTGTGGTTTGAAGTTGTTTGTTTTTATTAAAGAGGTTCTTTACCGACATTATTTACTCTTCTTCTACTTTAAATTTGAAAGTCTCTGGTTGTTCTTTGTATTTTCCATTTACATAATATGAAAATTTCAAAGCATATGTATATCCTGGCTCTAACATGTTCATGTCTAGATCAAAATAATTTCCGCTCACATCATAGGACATTAAAGTTTCTTGGGACGAACCTGTGCCATATGGAAAAACTTCCATATTATCAATAGTCCTGTACATCCTGTAATAAGATTTATCAACAATTTCTGGTTTTATGTCCGAGGTGGCGACAGTAAAAATATTCGGATCCCAATTTTTTCTTCTTACAAAAGTTCTTAAGGTTGGTTTTGAAGTCCTAAAATAAGTGCTTTTTAAATTTGTTACAGAAGTTATATATTCTTCTTCGTGTGTTAGTTCGCCAGCGTTTAACTGCACCGGATCAAAAGAACCCGTAAAGTACTGCTTGGAGCCTGAGAACCATACATCGCAAATTGTGTCAAAACTGCTAGTAGAAGCAAAGGAGCAACTGTATACACCTGTTATGTTAGTACCATTTTCGACAAGCAAGCCACCAGTTATGTTTGTCACTGTTGCGCCAGCACTATTAACTACCAATAGCGGACTGCCTGTTGGTAGTCCCGCACTAGCACTATAAAAATTCACTAAAACATATTGACTTCCATGCTCTAGTCCAGGTATATCTTTCATCTGTCCTCGTATCGAGTTATACAAAAATAGTTTATTTAAGTTATCCGATGCATCAGCCAGACTACTGCTAATAATTGATTCACCTCTATTATCTTGCCTAGAGGAATTCCACTTCGCTTCCACATATGGTCTCTTTAAGAAAAATTCACTATTTCGACCAAAGAATTTCTTAGTAAAGAAAGTACCAAGGGTTCCACTTATTACTGGGTCTGTGTGTTTCAAGACAAAGCCGTGATTTTGGTATTCGCCGGTTCTCCATTTATTGACTGCAAAATCAATGTTAACATCATAGTCTTCAAGACCGCCGGTCAAAAAAGAACTAGTAATAAAGCCATCGCCAGCATAATAATCACTACCTGTAGAATTCCACGCTGCGCCTGCACGGGCAAATTCCCAGTTTGATTCTCCGAAATCTGTATAAGAGTCCATGTCGAGACCTCGGCCTTCTGTCCAGGCTCCGTTAACCATATGGAGGTCCAAACTATAACTCAAAGGCGTTGTATCACCGTGGGGTGCATTAAAAAGTTTTAAACGATATTCAACACTTGAAGAAGGAACTGTTCCGTTTGTTATATCAGATAGCACTTCTTGCATATCAAATTGAAGCAACACCCTGGACTGTTCCGCAGTTGATGCATTTAAAGAAGCAGAAGTTTGACCCTGTATAACAAAAGTTTCCAAGATGTCCGAAGCGCCCATATTGGATCCGGTTCCACGGGTTATCAGATTTGATTTATAGGCATTTGTTATCGTATTATCTTTATTTAAGAAATATCTCTTAATAGCCATTATCTTACAACTCCTTTAATGTCGCTTGAAGGTGTCAAAATTTCTGCTACTGCATTTTCTGGTATCATAACCATTCTTCCGTCATTAGATATATTTGAATCTATATCATACGATATGTTAGAATATGCTCCGCCAGATTTATTAACTATTTTTACATCATGGGTATCCACAACGCCATCTACTTTATTAAGTGTTTGGTATATATTCGATATTGATATTGGTTCACCAAAATTATTTATCACTGAATTGACTTCTTGTAATCTTCTTACACAAGACTGCAAAACAGTGTACCTGTTCATATTTTTGTCGGCTAATATTTCAAATTCTATACCATAATTTATTACTGTTCCGTCCAAAATGTCTATCGTATCATTCATCATTCTGTATTTGTTTAACCAAACCTTTAAATTATCTTTGAGAGTTGTATTGGTTACCATAAGTTTCTGTTGGGGTGATTCGCCCAAAACATAAAGATTAAGATTTCTTTTAAAAGAATCTGAGTCCTGCATTACATTCACTCTCTTGATCGACCCAAACTTTTTAGGCATTCTATAACATATAGAAACATAATCGTCTCTAGTTACAGCACGACCCTGAGATGCGTAAGAGGAAAATGCTCTTTGTCGAATGTCTTCTGCGGACAATACAGACGTATCTCCAGTAATTGATTCTTCGTTTTCCACCTCCAAGGAAGAACGGACAGAAGATGCTTTGTTAGAAGATAGAGATGTTTCATTGGAGAAATTTAAGTTTCCACCTATTACTTTGTTTATTGACCCAATAGAAGCATTTGCAGAACCTGCCGTATTCTCCCTATAAGTTATGACTAGTGTCGTATCCGTAGGAGATAGTCCAAATTTATCCGACTCTATTAGGTTAGACGGGTCAAATGTTTTGTCTGTAACATAATTCCTGCCATTCATATCCATAACAACATCAGCAGGATCTACTATTAAATCTTTTGTTACGTTTTCTGCGGATCCATATCCAAACTGTAAAAAGCAGTTTCCGGCGGCATCGAATTCTGTGACAAATCTTCTCGGTACAGGCATAACTTTCAATATATAAGGAACAACATCTTTGTCACTCTCATAGTTTGATTCCTGCTTGAATACCGTATCCTGACTAAGATAGTCTACTTCAAAGTATTCATTTCCTTGGGTATCCACAACTGATACGACTTCAGTTATGTTATCAAATGGTATTTGTATTCTTCTAAATCTTTGGTAATCCCCAACGGATATTCTAGTTGTCGATAGTGTACCTGATTTTATTTTTCCTTGTGCCTTGATGGCATAAAAGGTTGGTACACCCGTATCAGAGTCCACTGTAGCAACAGTTATTTGATTGTTGGGGTCAGCAAAATCAACAGATTCTTCAAGGGTGTAAACTGAGCCGCCACCAGAGGAAAAGGTAGACCCCCTAGAAAGTATAGGAACATAACTCAAGTCAGGTCCCAGAACAGTAGAAGACGCAGGTATCACAATATAAAACGAACAAACTCCCTGAGAAGAACTTGAACCCGGAAATTTATATCCCATTTGTCTGGCAATCTTTGCTACATTTTTGTATTCGATTGCTGTATCAAGAAAACTCTCATTGGCTTGGTAGTCAACATAGAAGGAAAGTTGGTCGCCAACATACGCTACTAGGTCAAGCATCATAGAGCCAAAAGAAGCCTCATTGAAATCTTTAAAGGTAGAAGGGTAATATCTTTTAACATAGTTCACCAAATCTGACTTGATTGCTTCAAAATCACGACTAGTATAATTTATAGGTCTTTTTGGCATTATTTATGTATCCTCATCAAGAATAATTAGGCTAACAATTCATTTATTTCAAGAGTTGCCTGTTCGTTTAGAGGCATAATAGTAATCGTTATAAAAATACTTAGTTGATTCGGAGATAAAGAGGAGTTATTTTCTGATGTTGAAAAGGTTATATCTTCTAGTATGACAAAAGGCATATATCTCTCTATTTGGGTGTTTATTTTTCCGGTGATTATGCTCTGGTAATTTGATTTTATGTTATCAAAAAGAAGTTGTCGGAGACCGCACCCAAAATCAGGCAACATTATTCTTTCCCCAGGAGAAGTTAAAACAAGATTTTTAAAATTCTGAACCACCACTTCTTTTAAGTTTTTATTAAGACGATAAGGTCCGTCTAAATCACTATAAACAAGAGGTAGCGCAACTGATATACCTTCTCTAGCAGACATCTTTCACTCCATATATTTTATTTTTTTCTAGCCGGCGTTGGGCAATTCTACTTTCTTCCCCTATTGCAAATTCCACACTAGCCGATATTTGTTCTATATCTCTTTCGATCTTGCCCAACTGAGTTAAATAGTTCTCATCCGTAAGTCTTCTCCCATAAGGAAGTCCAGCACTGATGACTTCATATTGTTCCTGTAATTCGTTTATGTATCCAACAATACTTCTGGAAGAGCCACCGCCAATAATTAAGTTCCTTGCTTGAATTACTTTATTTTTCGCCGGTCGATTAGTCGTCGAAAGGACGGCGGCGGCAGCCCAGGCTCCTACATCAACAATCATGTTTGCTTTGGCAGTTCCATACCAGGCATCATTAGCCTCTTCGTCCATATAGTTGTCTCTGAATTCTCTAGCGTTTGTACGCATATTTCTAAAGGATGAAAATTCAGGATCTCCCGTTAGTCTTTCGGCGTCGGTGATCAATTCGTCTATTGTATCAAATATATTGCTAATTGCACTTCTTCTAGAATTTACAAAGTTCCTATTACTAAACACTATTTTATTTTTTAATCTTCTCTCTTCTGTATTGAGTTCTTCTTCACTGTAAAATATCTTGTTGTTAAGAGGAGTCACTTCAGATTCTAGCACCAAATATTTTGGATATATTGTTTCTTCTTCTTCCGGAAGAAGCAAGAAGTCTATAATAAAATCTATTTCGTTATTTGGGTTTTCCTTATCAACCAAAGGCTTAATAGAGGTTGACTTTCGTGCTAACTCATAATATAAAAGATTTACTGCAACCTTGTCTAATGTATTTCCATGACCATGGAAATGAGGAGCAGCATCCACCATGTCCCCTGGGAGGTCTAATGGCTTCATAGATTTTAAATTTCCTGGTGTGTTTTCTGGCAACTGATCTTCTATTAATCTAATTGGTGGGTAGTCATTACTGAATTTTGCTATAGAATTATTAGACTCAGGATCTTCCCAGTCATATTGATCAAATATGGCAAACAATGCGCCAGCGACCATCCCGATGAGAGCGGCTCCGCCAACAACCCAACCAACAGGATTAGATAAAGCAAGAGTAAAAGCTGCTAACCATGTGCCAATAGTTCCAGCCGCCGCTAAAAGTCCTGCTCCGCCTACAATGGTTGCTGATACAATAGCCGCAATTGGAATACTGACTAACCCCAAGACAACGGCAGCAGTAATAGAAGTACAAATTCCTCGCAAAAATTCAGTTGTGGAAGATCTCGTGTCATCATCTCCAACAAATGCTTGTTCGTTTATTGCGTACAGTCGTGCCGCTGACAAAAAACCCACCAAAGTAACGTCGTTACCATCCCCATCTTGACCTATCACCTGTGTGACTTCTGAGCCATAACGAGGGGTTATATCTTCTCCGTTAAGATATCTCCAGAGAAAAGTTCCATTTTCTCCCCCATTGCTAGAAGCCTGTCCGATAAGTCTCATTCTTTCATACCATGCTTTTTTAGCATTACTATTTAAAGAACCATCGTCGTTGTTAGGCCACTGTGCTTCATTATTTCCTGCGCCAACAAGACTTGTATCCAAACCTTGTTTCTTCAGGATTCTCATCTTTTCAGGCGTGTCATACACAGAAGAGAGTCGTGGTAATGCTATATTGTAAATTGGGTTGAAAAAATCTCTATATACATCCACGTCTTTAGTGTCAAGGGAATCTCCTGCACCAGTGTATGCTACATTATTGTATCTTCCTCCACTATAAACACTCAAAGGCATACCCCCGAATATAAATTCTAGTTGTTGTATCCTTTCTCTTTGGTTCCGCAGAAATTCCAACCTCTTTAACAATTCTTCTTCTGAATAATAGAAGTTGTCACCAAGTTGGACAGGATACCCCTCGTATGGAGAAGAGTAAATACTTATATGGGCGTCGTTAATCGCAGATAAAAAGTTATCATCTGCCAATGCGACACGCTGTCCAGAGTAAAATTTAAACTGTGGATATCTCTGTGTTAATTTCACAGACTTATCGAAAAACATTATATTCATAGCCATAATTAATGGAACTGGAAGATAGTACATTGCGTAATTGTTTTCGAAAGTTGGGTCCGTAAGAGCAGCAATTTCTGGGAAGGCACCGTCCATCCCTGTTCCGCCTGTCATTGGTTGTAACTGGGCACCAACTGGGAAAGCATTTGATTTTAGAACTTTTACGGCTGTAGAGAACCACTGTTGGACTGTTTTATCATTTCTGGTTAATGCATTCTCCATTGAATAAGCATATACACGGTTATCGATTATTTGTACTAGTGAGGCAATTATTAGTTGTCCAATAGTATATTTAAAAATTGTTTGTGTGTCATCGACACCAGACATATCATACGCTACTCGAAGCGGACGTTTGGTGTCTTCGGGCAACGAATAGCCATCTCGAACATGTGGCATAGCATCAAGGTACAGACCATATAAATTTTTATCAATCATATCATCTCGTATTTCAGAGGTGAGATATTCTGTGAGAGCATTTAATAAATCAGGTATGTTCCAGCCAAGATATGTTCTAAGTAGTGGACCTACATTTAAAAAGAAATTCATCACCCTAGCGTGTAAAGAGTTCATTGCTGCTTCAGCAATCGCCTCTTCGTCTCTTCCCAAACAGGCACCAGGTACAATATTAAAAGTTGCAGAAGTTATTGCTTTTGAAAATTTTCGGAACCTCTCTGGAGCATCAAAAGTGTCTGTTTTTGTAACATAAAAATCAGCAACAAGTTCGGGGATCGTATTCTGAGGTCCTTTGTTTTGAACTATAAGACCTGCGTTCTTTACCTTGGGGAACACTCCTGTATTTCCAAATCTTTGTGATAATACAACAAGGTTTGGATTTCCAGGCTCTAAGTTATTTAGAGCGGTGTTTATAATCCCTAAAACCTGTTCGTCTATTTGAGGTAAACCTCGGGCTCGACCTTCACTATCTGTTAAATTTCTTAAACTGTATGTGACATCTTCACAAGGAGCATTGTCCTGTGAGAGATCAGATATTGCAAGTATTCTATTTGGCTCTTCCTCGTTTGTGTTATCAGAAAATCTAAATCTTGCATTTTCATTGTTAAACGTAAAAGACATTTCACCGAAAGTGTCAGGATTACCAAGATACCACTCTGGTAAGCCATCTCTATTAATTCTCAATTGTCCAGAAGATTTCTCCTGGTCAAATACTCGATCAATTACCGTATACAATTCATAATCTTCTAAATTTTGAGATGGAGGTGCTGGGGGTGGTTTTCGTGTCAAAGACGCAAGTGCTTGTCTTGCTGCTTCAGCAGCATCGTTTGACCCTTCACTTATTTTTCCTAACAAAGAAGTGTAAAATGCAGGCGGCTCCAAGTCATCAAAAAGATTACTAAGTTGACTATCAAGAGATAACATAGGTCGAAGATACTGCTCACAATAACTGTCTATTTTGTCTTTCTTGGCCTCAATTTGTTGTTCAATCTGTTCCTGAACCTGTGCAGAAGATAACCCCATATCAGCAGGAGTTATGGCGGGAGGCTCTTTGAACTCACAATATGCATCCTCTGGGCTCATTTCATCCTCGTCCTCTAAGAGGTCCAGGTCATCCAGCAGAGATCCTATCTTACCAAAGTATTCTACGATGTTCATAGGAGTGAGGTCTAAAGTCGCATATCTTATGTCCCCTGCCTTGTAGGACTCCTGCCTAGTCTTCATAAATGTTACATTATTTTTTTGACTTTCCGATAATCCTTCCATGTCATAGTGACCATCAAATATCATCTCTTGAATTAGTCCCATTGTTTGCTCTGTAGCATCACCACCCAGTAACGCTAATGCTTCAGTCCTGGTTAGGATATCCGAAACGTCCTCATTAAATTGAATTAACTGTTCTATTGTTGGCGGCAAATAAACATAAGAGTTTCCGTCAGCACCAGGTCGCAACACAGAAGTTATGTCTCCTGCTGAGTTTATGATCGAATCTGCATTTGAATTTGAATCACCCAGTGAAGTAACAAGATAGTTTTGTATACCCATAGATCTCGCTACGTCAACTAGGTCAATATCACCCTGTTCTTCTACAAGGTTGTTTATTCTTATCAGCGAGTAAACATTATTATTTCTTTGCTTACTTATGTCTGGTTTATCATTTTTTTGTGCTGGTCCACAACCCAACGATGCCTTGACAACATCTTTAAAGATTGATAATATAAAACTCTTAACCATGCCTTCAAGTATCTTTGTTACCTTGTCGATATAAACGTCCATAAGATTTTTAGATGGTGCCCTTGGGATGGTAATACCGCTTAAAGTATTTTTAGAAGCACCATATAGAGATTTAACACCGCTCTTGGCAGTGTTCTTAGTTAGGTCACCTATTTTATTAGCCGTGCCACTTGGGATTAAAGGAAGCATTGCAGCGACGGAATCGCCCACTATATCAAGGATACAACCTAATTCATTATTAATTTCTTGTTCTATTTCCCTGGCTATTTTATTTGGATTACTGATATATCCCTCTGCATCTTGAAGGTATTTTTGCGTTTCTTTATCCTCTATTAACCTTGTTCTGATTTCAGAAATAGAAGATGCCAACAATTTTCTTATTGATGTTTTGCCAGTTATAGCAGAATAAAGTCTTATTCCATCTCCCAAAAGTTCCGCTTGAGCCGTATCACACTCGCCAATAGCAGACGTTACCTTGAGATAGAGATCTTTTGAAGTTATCTTTATCCTCTTTGCTAAAATAATCTCTTTTTCTTTTATTGTTTTGTGTAATTTACTCGCATCCATTAATTGGACTTCAGCATCAAATCCGTCTCTGTCAAATCTTTGTTTAAAACTTAATTTAGAACTTCTTATAGATGCCCTGTTTATATCAGGATATGTATATTTTTCCAAAAATTCTGTCCAAGGCACCCTTTGCTTGGGGTCCGCAACCATGGCTTCGGCAGCAATTTCAGGGGAGTGGTATAAATAACTAAAACTTGTTGGCGACATATTAGAGAACACATTTTGTGAACTTTCTGTATCAACAGGCACCTTTGTTTGTTCAAGAAACATGTTAGAGTTTTTATTCTTAAGGCTTGATATATCTTTTCCAATATAGGATATTAACACAGTACCTTTATAGACAATATACTCGATTTCATAGTCTTCAGAAAATTTTATTTCTAAACCATCAGCATCGTCAGGAACAATATTATACATTACAAACATACTGTTTAAGGCATCGTTGAAAAATGTTAATTTCTGTGTTTCTTGTTCAAGGTTTAACCCAGAAACATCGCTTGGAGAAACTCCCTGAGAATTCAACTGTTGACTATAAAAATCTAACAAAAATGATGTCTTAGATATATTCTCCCTGTGTGTCTCTATTCTTTTCGATATCTCTTTGGATGGTATTGTATTTTGTATTATATTTTTGGCTGTAATTACTGGGGAAGGATAAAAATACTGCTCCTGGACAGGAACTACTGTACTATCCTCTCCAACATTTAACAAGTCAAGTACAGAATCTTTTGATACCGATGCGTTAAGAAGCCAAACACCTCTATTTGCCGGTGGTAAGGGTCGTGATGAGTCACCGTATTTTGTTTCTATTACCAGAGAACTTAAAATATCTTGTTTATTCGAAATATCTTTAGATTCTGCACCAAGAAATATTAGAAGACTTTCGGCGGCTGAATTTTTAAAAGAATTTATGTTATCAGGATTTATATAAGTTTTCTCGTTGAGGTTAGTTAGGTTGTATTTATAGTCTTCTGGGTTTCTCGAATTTGTCCTCAAAGAAAAATAATACCGTCTCTTTTTTGGGTTATAATATACAATGTTTTTCTGCTTCTCTGGGGAAACATTAGCAGCCCAATCATCCATGTCTATATCTGGATCCTGATTAGCATCAGAAATAGAAGATGTTGTTGTTTTGGTCCTAATAGATTCTAAAGGCTCATTAGGGGACACAAAATTATCTACATCATAACCCATAGATAATCTTAAATTTAAAACTCTGGCGGCGCTGGTAATAAATGGAACCACAACCATCATCTGGGTTTTAGAGTCTATAGAAATCTCACCATTATCATCTGGAACTTGATTATCGGGAAATTGTGCTTCTGGGGTGCTTTTTGATATAAATTTGTAAAGTTGTCTCTGCTGCTCTAATGACTCTGCTATATTTCGAAGTTCGCTAAATGAATCAAGAGGAGACAATCTTTTCATCAAATATCCCAACCCACCCGATAGACGAGGATTGAATCTAGTATTTATTTTTGCGGCTATGTCGGGCACAACTTTACAGTTTTGAGGATACATAGCAGCATATGCCCTGGCATCTTCAAGAGTAATATATCTGTTGTCATCATTCAATGGACCAATAAGTTCCATCTTGTGACCAATTTGTGGGAATATGCCAAAATTTATATAACTATCATGAATTGCTTCCATTACCCACAGGTTTCTAGTCGAACCATAGTGATAGGAAGACCCGTCTCTCTCTTCATTAGAGAAGTTTTCAGGAAAGGGGTTTACAATGTCTCTATGTCTTTTTGTAAATGCCATAATATTTTTACTTAGTTAGCATGGTTTCTAAAACTGTTAATATAGTTCTTTTCGCCACCTTGTTCACTCAGGTATTGAGACTGTGTGCGACCGATATTGAATGCTAGTGACGTTGATTTGGCTGCCAATTTCATGTGATTTGTTGGCGACATAAGTGCTGCCTGTAACGCCGGGACTGCCAATGCCTTGGTGGCATCCACAGGGTGTGTGTGAGTTGCATAATTAAAATGAAAATCAACCAGTGCTTTCTGTATAATGTTTATCATCCCAAATAAATCTTTTATGCTGCGGTTCATATCGAACAAGCACTTTACTAAATTATCCCCTTTTACTATTGGTTGGCATGGAGTTTCTCCATCGCCGCCGATAAGGTTAATCCCCTGTGCCCATCTTATCGGAACGCCCTGTGCATTATAAGTATCTCTGCCGCCGGCTATTAATTTGATCCCGCCATCACGAGATACTATTCGAATTGAGTCCGCCTTCAAGAGAATTGCAGATCGAGTCTTAATAGATCCTATAGTACCATCTGGTAAGTTGAACCACTTGGGGTCATCAATATCTGCTCTTTGAGAAATATAAATTCTTGCAGCATCTCGTGAGGGGTCCTTGTCAGTAGTAACTCTAATTTGTCTCTGACGATTGGAAGAAAGTCCAGATATTGCTGCCTCATTGATAGTTTCTTTTGCTTGGGTGCCGGTTGGACCAGCAATTATATCAATACAAGCACTGTTGCCCATTTCTGGTTGGGCTCCGTAGCCGCTAGTAATACCCATTGGTCGATCACGACCCATTATAATAAAAGAATTATTTTGTTGTATTATTTTTTCTGATTCGGCTCTATTGTATTGAGTTACTGGTTCAGCAAGATGTGTATGATATACACCGTTGTTGCTTTCTTTGTAATCTTTAACACTTTGTCCAGGCTTTCGCTCTAGATTTCTTGCATTTTCTGAATTTAATTTTCTTATTAAATCTCCCATGCTTAAAATCCTGCATCGTAAGCGTCGTTAACTTCTTCTCTCGCTTTTTTCTCTTTTTGTGTTCCTAGTAACTCTTTCATTTGAGCAGAATTCACTTTGCCAAAATAAAGATCTAATTCTCTTTGTCTTCTTTTTATCAATCCTGCCAATGGTTTACCCTCGGCAGTTATTGCGTGACTAGTGAAAGCAACAGCAATACCAGGGTCATCAGGATTTCTTTTTATTGCGTTTCTAAGAGTATTGTAGACTGTTCCAGCATTATATGTCACTGAAACCAGAGCATCAAACTGAGTTTGTCTTAATTTTACTCCCCTAAACATACTTTTAACCTTATCTTCAAACGTAGATAAATCACGCAGAAACATTGCATCAGCCTGTTCTTTTTTTAGTTTTGCCTTATAAGCATCTGCCTCGGCGGCAGTAGATCCGTTAGCAATAACAAATCGCTTATATATAGCAAACCTTTCAGCACCATCAGCGTCACGACGATCAATTTTACTACCCCAGCCCACTGTCCATAGTTTTCTTGTGTTGGCATCCTCGTAGGGTGCGTCCCTAAATGCTTCGGCTGCATGAATTAAATTAATGCCAGCCTGACTTGTGCTCATATTTGCCAAATCTTTAGCAGCAAAATCTGCAAACTTGTATATTTTACCACACTCCACGCCCGAATCAGACTTTCTATTTTTATATGTTGGGGTGGAACTCTCAGGGGTTCCCCCGCCCGATGGAGTTTCGCCCTCTGGTGGTGATACAGAAGATGGTGGCTCGCTCCCAAAAAAACATGTCTCAAAAGTTTCTGAGGCCTTACCAATACCACCTGCAACAAGAGAAACATTAGCATCTACAAGTTCTGTTATTTCTCCTGTCTGGTATCCAACATTGATTCCTGGGTTTTTTAAAGAGACCTTAAGAACTTGACCTTGGACTGGTTTTGATCCTCCAATCTTATCCAGATCTGCCAAAACTTCAGCGTGCATAGAAAAAACTTCATAATCATTAGTGGTACGTGGTGTGGGTATCATACTGTGCTCAGTGGGAATCCTGACCCACGCTCTCACCTTGTTTGAATCTTCTGTTTCTTCTGTGTGTAAACATATTCCGTATTGATAACTTGAGTCCTTGCTTTTAGGAGTAAAATATTCCTGAATCATAGACGTCAGGACATCTGTTCCTTTGTATAGGAATAAGTTTAAACCAAATTGGAGTGGGTTATCTTGGTTATTCGACCTATCTCCAGATAACTTTTTTTCAAGATCTTCTGTGGTCATTCTTCTCCGCCATTTATAATGTCAAATAACTGGTTCTTGTCGGAATCATCAAGAGAAATATCTTTAGAGGTTGCTTCTTTCTTATGAACAAGGCTGGCAATCTTTACCAATTGTTCGTTACTTCTTTGTAGTGTTTCCACAAATTTTGCTGCTGTGGTACCAGAGTCAGCATATCGCTCTGGAGAGACCTCTAAATACTTCTCTAACTTTTCCAGAAGTATCTCTGTGGTCTGTCTGTCGTTTTTAATATTTTCGATTGCTTGTTCTAAAAGTGAATCTAGATCTTTTTTCATGAGATTGTCTCCTATCAATAAATAGCAACAAACTCAAATTTCACCATTATCCCACTTTTGTTTGAAGACTCTGTATTTGGCCCTCATCTTATTTAAGCAACTTACTATCTGTTTGGTGTTTAAACCAGTTATTTCACGCATGTAAAGATAGATCGCTTTTTTATTAAAAATTTCTATCTGTTCTATGTTGGTCATCAGCGTTACAATTGCATCTAAAACTTTTTTCTCATTTTCTTTTAGATATATTTTTTGCCAGCCATCTATTTCTTCCAAAAGATGAAGCCAAAACTGATAATCTTCCTCCACATCGAAGAAGTCTTTTGATTGAGAACACTGTACAGCCTCAACCTCTCTAATCATAGAGTCATATTCTATTTCTCTTTTGTTTTTCTTAGTTTGTTTCTTTGCCTTGTGAGTGAACCAGTTTTTAGTTACAACAGAAAAATAAGAAAACGCCTTTGTTCCTTGGGTAGCGTCAAACTTACTAAGGATGGTCGTTAGCCATATCTTACAGTCCTCTTTTAGGACGTCAATATTCTCTAGAGAAGTAAATTTGTATGTGTAGACAATTTTATCCACTAATTCATTAAACGCTGGTTGGATGTCCTCTACATATAGTTTTGTTCTTATTTTAAGATCTTCTGTTCCGCAATATTTGATTATTGCCTGTTCTGTGTCACTTGTAAAATAATGTCGCTTACTCTTCTTCCGGCTCATCGACGTCCTCTCTACTCTCCTCTAGGGAGTCTAAAATAAATAATTCTCGGAGGACTAATAATTTTTTCTTTACATCTGATGTGTGCTCTAATAATCCTTTTATTGTAGAATCTCCATAAAATGTTGTCATCTCATAAACAGAACCTATGTGAGACAAATACTCATCTATTGTATTAAGAAGGTTTTGGGATTCTACTTCATAAAGCGAAAACCTTCTAACAACCTCTCGAAGATACCACACAAGAACAATATTAACGACAATACTTAAGGCAAGAACAATATATAAAGTCACTTTCTTTCTTTCCTTAAGGTCTCTTTTTCTCGCTGAAGATCTTCTTTGAAATCTTCTATTGATTTATTAACAACAGAACCAACTTTTCCATTTTGTATTTTATTTTTTCTAATTACCACTTTAGACATAATCTTTGAAATTTTACCATTGCAATTTTCTCGGATACAACCAGTGACAGTTTCTTTATAAGGGTGAGATATAACATACTCCTCTTTACAAGAATCGCACTGATATTCATACCGAGGCATTTTTTATGGCATCTCGAATTTAAATTCTTCTGTGTTGGTCTTAGTTTCTTCTTCAGCCGTCGCTGCTACAGGGGGAGGATTTAACACATATATTTCTCCATCCTTTTCTTCTAAATTCCAGTCAGACAAAAGTTCTGTTATATCCGATTGTTCTGACAGACATTTTTGTAATGTCATTAGAAGTGCTCCAACTGCTTGATCTGAAAGTTTCATTTTTTCTCCTTTAATTCATTTTCTTTAATGTATTTTAAATCTGCTTCGTACATCATCAAAGCAAGTTCATCTAAGTTTACTTTAGGGTCCCAGTCTAAATTCTTTTTAGCCTTCGAGGGGTCTCCCAATAAAAGGGGTACCTCGTGGGGGCGAAATAGTCTTTCATCTATCTCTACCTTTTCGGATATATCAAGACCGGCTATCTCAAACACTTTTTCTAAAAATTCTCTCACAGTATATGTTTTTCCAGTAGCGATAACATAATCATCCGGAGTATCCTGCTGAAGCATTAACCACATCGCCTCTACATAATCACCAGCAAAGCCCCAGTCTCTCTTTGCATCTAAATTACCTAGATATAATTTATCTTGCAAACCAAGTTTTATTCTTGCTGCTGCTAAAGTAATTTTTCTTGTAACAAAGGTCTCTCCTCGGCGGGGTGACTCATGATTGAACAATATTCCACTAGAAACATGCATACCATATGCAAGTCTGTAATTTCTCACTATATTATGAGCAAATACTTTAGCACACGCATATGGCGACGCTGGCATTAGTGCAGTAGTTTCACTCTGGGGATTTTCTGGGTTGTCGCCAAACATTTCTGATGAAGAAGCCTGATATATTCTTGCGTTTGGTACAATTGCTTTTGCTGCGTTAAGGAT
>Ga0206123_10001389_pt1 | contig 22708 bp, 19 predicted proteins | sample Helgoland_Spring_2_FD_160086 | JGI IMG/M metagenome (GOLD analysis project Ga0206123, IMG submission 160086) | Pelagic subsurface seawater microbial communities from Kabeltonne, Helgoland, North Sea - Helgoland_Spring_Bloom_20160316_1 | ecosystem: Environmental > Aquatic > Marine > Epipelagic ...
TATATAAAAAAGAAAAGGTAAATCCCGCGGGCGGATGTTTCCCTATGTTATTGCAAATGCCCGTGTTTATAGCTCTTTACTGGGTGTTAATGGAGTCTGTTGAAATACGTCATGCGCCTTGGATATTTTGGATTCAAGATTTGTCAGCTAAAGATCCTTTCTTTGTGCTGCCTCTACTGATGGGCGGAAGTATGTTAGTAATGCAAAAGCTGCAGCCCATGCCTACAGATCCCATGCAGGCAAAGATAATGAAATTTATGCCCATTGGTTTCACGTTCTTGTTTATGACATTCCCTTCCGGCCTGGTTCTTTATTGGACGGTAAATAATTTATTATCAATGGCACAACAATGGTTTGTAAACCGCCAGCTTTCAACAAGCAGATAATTACTAAAGGCTCCGCCAAGAGCCTTTTCTCTTTGGCATACTGAAGCTTATGTTTCAAAATAGTAAAGATACAATCGTTGCTATAGCTACTGCCTCTGGTAAAGGTGGAGTCGGCGTGGTTCGTCTTTCTGGAGAGAATCTAGAAGATTATATTCATGGCATTTTAGGCAAGACAATCAAACCGCGACAAGCCAGCTACAGCCAGTTTTTAGATTCAACTGGCGACACCATTGACGAAGGCATAGCTCTTTATTTTCCCGCCCCCAACTCCTTTACTGGAGAGACCGTGCTTGAGCTTCAGGGTCATGGAGGCATGGTCATTCTGGATGCTTTAGTACAGCGCTGTGTAGAACTAGGCTCGCGAATGGCAAGACCTGGAGAGTTTAGCGAAAGAGCTTTTATTAATGACAAAATGGATTTGGCCCAAGCTGAAGCCGTTGCTGATTTGATCGATGCTACATCTATAGAGGCAGCACGGTCTGCCGTTCGGTCTATGCAAGGTGAATTTTCTGCTCTTATTACACATCTCGTTGAGGATATGATTCAAACAAGAATCTACGTAGAGGCCGCGATTGATTTTCCCGAAGAAGAGATTGATTTTCTAAAAGACGCTTCCTTATTGGCCCGTTTAGATAAGCTTACGAATGATCTTTCTTCTGTTTTATCAAAAGCGCAACAAGGCTCTTTGCTCAGAGATGGCCTTACCCTGGTCTTGGCGGGCAAACCAAACTCTGGTAAGTCTAGTTTGTTAAACGCACTAGCAGGAAATGATGTCGCTATCGTAACTCCGGTTGCCGGCACCACTAGAGATGTTCTGCGTGAGAGGATTATTTTAGAGGGGTTACCATTAAATATCATAGATACAGCAGGTTTGCGTGATACTGAAAATCAAATTGAGCGAGAGGGTGTCAGACGAGCTTGGAGAGAAATAGAATCAGCCGATCAGATATTGTTTTTAGTCGACTCGACCGAAGGAAAAACTCCAGACCTAAAAAGCGTATGGCCAGAGTTTTTTGAGAGATACCCTGAATCCAAACAGCGACTTACTTTACTGCTTAACAAAATTGATATTTCTGGGGTTTCGGAGGGCGCTGTCGCAGGACAACAAGACGTTTTTGGGATCTCTGCAAAAGAAAAGATAGGGTTTGATGGTCTAGTGTCTCATTTAAAGGAAAGTGCCGGGTTTTTCGGTGATTCAGGCGGACTTTTTTCAGCAAGAAGACGCCACCTCGCATCTTTGGAAAAAGCTCTTGAGCTTGTAACTATAGGTGTAGACCAACTCCAGAAAGCTGGCGCTGGCGAGCTGCTGGCGGAAGATCTCCGCCAAGCACAAAATGAGCTCTCTGAAATTACCGGACAGTTCACCTCAGATGATCTATTGGGGCGCATTTTCTCTTCTTTTTGCATTGGAAAGTGACCAAAAATACACTGTGGGTCATGATACGTCTGAAAGATTTTCTACAACCCAAAAAACACTCAAATAAAGGCAATAAACACTGGATTTAAACTGTATATGTACAGGTTACTAACATTTTTTGGTTAATAATTAATCTTTAATTAAAATGTAAATGTGAGTAAATATTTCCTTGTTATTTTTCAAGGTGTTGTTTTTAATAGCTTTTATAAATAACCCTCGTTTTTTGCTTCGATTTTATTTTGTGGATAATCCCATTTTTGTTGTATACACTAAACCTAACTATAAGAAAAAGCCATTGTTAGCCTATTTGCAATGTTTTTAATTACGCGGGGCGGTATGATTAGTAAGTTAATAATAAAAAATAATCTCTTCTTGGGTACTTTCTTTTTGACCACCAGTCTTTTGTTTTCCGTTTCCTTAGAGGTCAACTACCGTGCAAACTGATATGGCTTCTTTAGCGTGGACTCAATGTCAAAATCAACTTCGTAGTGAACTTCCTGAGCAGCAATTTAATACGTGGATTAGGCCTCTTATTGCCCAGCAAGGGTTAGAAGATGAGGTCCAATTGTTGGCACCAAATCGATTTATCGAAGACTGGGTTAAAAATAAATTCCTAGGTCGAATAGAGGAGCTTTTAGTCCAGCTGGGCGGGCAGGATGTAAATGTAGCGATAGCTGTGACCCAAAGCTCAAGCAACGGGCTTAATGGTGTTCCGGAAACCCGCGCTTCAAACGGACTTGATTCCGATCCAGAGGCGGGGTGGGTGGCTCCCACGGTGGTCAAGCAAGAGCCTCTTGATAGGGGGCCGGCGATTATTAAGTCAGCCGCGGAAAGTAGCCTAAAGACAAATTTGAATAAGAATTTTACCTTTGACAGTTTTGTTGAGGGCAAGTCAAATCAGCTGGCTTTTGCTGCAGCTCGACAGGTTGCAGAAAATCCCGGCGGATCATACAACCCCCTGTTTATATACGGAGGAGTTGGTCTGGGTAAAACGCATTTAATGCATGCTGTTGGGCATGCTATAAAAGAAAAAAATCCAGAAGCAAAAATAGTCTATTTACATTCAGAAAGATTTGTTGCGGATATGGTTAAAGCTCTACAGCTAAAAGCGATAGATGAGTTCAAGCAATTTTATCGATCAGTTGATGCCTTGCTGATTGATGACATTCAGTTCTTTGCTGGCAAAGAGCGCTCTCAGGAAGAGTTTTTCCACACCTACAACGCTTTGCTTGAGGGTGGGCAGCAAATGATACTTACCTGTGATCGCTACCCTAAAGAAATAGATGGTGTTGAAGAGAGGTTGAAATCTCGGTTTGGTTGGGGGCTAACTGTAGCGGTTGAACCGCCTGAGTTAGAAACGCGAGCGGCCATATTAATTAATAAAGCGCAACAGTCAGGCATGGAGCTTTCTAAGGATGCGGCGTTCTTTATTGCCCAGCGTATTCGTTCAAATGTTAGGGAGCTAGAAGGCGCGCTGAAAAGAGTGATGGCTCATGCCCAATTCACTGGACGCCAAATAGATATTGATTTAATTAGGGAATCCCTTAAAGACTTGTTGGCACTTCAGGATAAGCTAGTTACCATAGACAACATTCAGAGAGTTGTAGCTGACTATTATAAACTTAAGATGTCTGACATGTTGTCTAAGCGCAGGAGTCGATCAGTGGCCAGGCCCAGGCAAATGGCAATGTCCATTGCTAAGGAGCTAACAAGCCATAGTTTGCCAGAGATTGGAGAGTCGTTTGGTGGTAGAGACCACACGACAGTGCTGCATGCTTGCCGGAAGGTAAAAGAACTTGAGGTTATGGATAGAGAGGTACAAAGAGATTTGAAGAATTTATACCGAGCTCTTTCTACTTAAAAACTAACATATGCAATTGATTGTTGGAGATAGATAAATATTATGAAATTTAGTTTGTCGCGCGAAGCGCTTTTAAAACCATTGCAGCTTGTTGTTGGTGTTGTTGAGCGACGACAGACGCTTCCTATTTTATCGAATGTTTTATTAAGTCTCGATCAGTCAAGGCTTTCTATGACGGGCACTGACCTAGAGGTTGAAATAGTCGGGGTGACTGATATTGGTGCTGCTGGAGAAGATGGCGATGTCACCGTTTCAGCTCGTAAGTTGGTTGATATCTGTCGGTCTCTTCCAGAAGAGGCACAGATTGATTTTTCAAGTGGTGACGGCAAGGCAACGTTGAAGAGTGGTCGAAGCAAGTTCACCCTGGCAACACTGCCTGCCAATGAGTTTCCCTCCGTGGATGAAGGCGAGAAAACGGTTGAATTTATGGTGCCGGGCTCTGCTCTAAAAGCGTTAATAGAGGCCACCTCGTTCGCCATGGCGCAACAAGATGTTAGGTACTATTTAAACGGCATGCTTTGGGAGTTAAATAACAATAAACTTCGCGCTGTGGCCACAGACGGACATAGAATGGCTATGTGTGATGGAGTGTGCGAGGTTGCAGTCGCAGATCCAGTGACCTCCATTCTGCCGCGCAAGGGAATTATTGAGCTCTCTCGATTGCTTGATGAAGATGACGTTAAGGTTGCAATGGGATCTAACCATATCCGTGTTACGGGCAGTGACTATTGCTTCACTTCGAAGTTGGTAGATGGCGCTTATCCTGACTATGATAGGGTTTTACCCAAGGGTGGAGACAAAACAGTAGTCGCGGATCGGGCAGAGCTGAAGCAGGCATTTGGAAGAGCAGCTATTCTATCCAATGAAAAGTATCGAGGTGTACGGATTTTGTTGTCGGAAGGCTCCATTAAGATGGTGGCAAACAATCCAGAGCAGGAAGAGGCAGAAGAAGAGGTTACCGTTAAGTACTCTGGAGATGATCTTGAGATAGGGTTCAACGTTAGCTATTTGCTTGATGTACTAAATGTTATCACTGGCAGCGAGGTTCGTATTACTCTGTCTAACTCAAATAGCAGCGCGCTGGTAGAAGATGCCGCGGATGGCTCTGCCGTCTATGTCGTTATGCCTATGCGGTTGTAATGCTAAACCAGCGAGGCTCAAGCCTCGCTACCATAGGTTAAGCTATAATGCATATCCCCCACCTTGAGATCTTTCAAGTTAGAAACCTTCAAAGTCTTAAAATAGACTGCCATCCTTTGGCTAATATAATTTATGGCGTCAACGGAAGTGGAAAAACTAGTCTCCTTGAGGCGGTTTATTTACTAGGACGGGGCCGGTCGTTTAGGCACAGGGATTTACGGTTAGTTGTTAATCACCAAGCTGAAGAGCTTGTTGTGTCTGCAAAAATTGAGAAAGGGATGCCTGCCAAGGTTCATCAAATGGGGGTTAGGAGGACATCCTCGGGCAAGTTTGCAGCACGCTTTGATGGGAAGTCCCTCCAAGCTGCGGTGCAGCTAGCCTCAGAATTACCTCTGCAATTAATTGATGCTCATAGCTTTAACCTTTTAGAGGGTGGCCCATCACAGAGACGACAGTTTTTAGATTGGGGAGTGTTCCACGTGGAACAAACCTATGGGGATGTTTGGAAGAGGTTCCAAAAAGCATTAAAACAGCGGAATCAACTGTTGCGACATGGTAGAATAGAAGAAGAATCTTTAGGTGCTTGGACCGCCGAGCTTGTTCCGCTTAGTGAACAGGTTTCAAGGTTGAGAGATAAGTATTTAAATGGTCTTGTGAAGCATGTCAGAGAGGTAGCGAGACTGTTTGATGGGCTGGGTGGTCTTGATATTGAATATTACCAAGGCTGGACTGATGAGGCTTCGTTAGCTGAAGTTATGAGCCGCGATAAGAAGAGAGATTTTTCTGTCGGAACAACGAGCCACGGAGCACACAAGGCAGACATGAGAATAAAAGTGGACGGCGTCCCTGCATCAGAGGGGTTGTCTAGAGGGCAAACCAAGTTATTGGTTTATGCCCTAAAGTTGGCGCAGGCGACTCATTTTAGAGAGACAACAGGCGAAGCGTGTATATTTTTGCTTGATGATCTCCCTGCGGAATTGGATGTGCACCATAGGCAGCAGGTGGTTGCATGCCTTTATGGGTTGGATTGTCAGTTTTTTGTCACGGGTGTAGATAGAAGTGATTTTGATGTTTTGGTGAAGGATAGGCCACACCAAATGTTCCATGTGGAACATGGTGCGGTGACTGCAGGTTGAATAACAGGAAATAAACCGTTATGGCTGAAGAAGAAAACTACGACTCGTCGAGTATTAAGGTGTTAAAAGGGTTGGACGCGGTGAGAAAGCGTCCTGGCATGTACATTGGAGACACTGATGACGGAACAGGCCTGCACCACATGGTGTTCGAGGTAGTTGATAATTCTATTGATGAGGCATTGGCTGGGCATTGTTCAGAAATTCGCATCGTGATTCACCCTAATGAGTCAATCTCCGTTTTTGATAATGGCCGTGGAATACCCACGGAAATGCACGATGAGGGTGTATCGGCAGCGGAAGTTATCATGACGGTACTGCATGCAGGTGGAAAGTTTGACGACAATAGCTATAAGGTTTCTGGCGGGTTACATGGTGTTGGGGTTTCTGTTGTAAATGCGCTATCTAAAACGATGAGGCTAACTATCCGCAGAAATGGCCAGGTTCATGAGCAAACCTATTCTCACGGTGTTCCGGACGGCCCTTTGGAGGTCATTGGGGAGACAGAAGAGACAGGAACAGAGGTGTTTTTTGTCCCCTCAGAAGATACATTCACCAATATTCAGTTCCACTTTGATCAGCTAGCAAAGCGGTTGCGAGAGTTGTCCTTTCTTAATTCAGGGGTTCGTATTGTTTTGCATGACGAACGGACCGGGAAAGAAGAGGTATATGCGTACGATGGTGGATTGAGCGCCTTTGTAGAGTACCTAAATACTAATAAAACCACTGTGAATAAGATCATGCATTTTAGCAATGATCGAGAAGACGGAACCAGTGTAGAGGTTGCTCTGCAATGGAATGATGGATTCCAAGAAAATATCCTGTGCTATACCAATAATATTCCACAGCGAGACGGTGGCACCCACTTGGCCGGATTTCGCTCTGCTTTGACTAGGGGTTTGAACACCTATATAGAAAAAGAGGGAATTAATGGAAAATCAAAGGTAAATACAACAGGAGATGACGCTAGAGAGGGCCTGACAGCAATAATTTCCGTTAAAGTGCCTGACCCCAAATTTTCTTCGCAAACAAAGGACAAGTTGGTAAGCTCTGAAGTGAAGACGGCGGTTGAGCAAGAGATGGGTGATAAGTTTAATGATTACCTGATGGAGTTTCCCCAAGAAGCGCGAGCGGTAGTTGGGAAAATGATAGATGCAGCGCGAGCGAGAGAGGCGGCGCGCAAAGCAAGAGAAATGACGAGGCGCAAAGGTGCTCTAGATATTGCAGGATTGCCTGGGAAACTCGCAGATTGTCAGGAAAAAGATCCTGCTCTTTCTGAATTGTACCTTGTGGAGGGAGACTCAGCAGGAGGGTCGGCTAAACAAGGTCGGGCGCGGAAAACTCAAGCTATTTTGCCGTTAAAAGGCAAGATATTGAATGTTGAAAAAGCACGGTTCGATAAAATGCTCTCTAGCGCAGAAATCGGCACTTTGATCACGGCTCTAGGTTGCGGTATTGGAGCGGAAGAATTTAATTTAGAAAAATTACGCTACCATACTGTTGTCATCATGACGGATGCTGATGTGGACGGATCTCATATCCGTACGTTGCTGCTGACCTTTTTCTTTAGGCAGATGCGGGAGTTGGTAGAAAATGGCCATATATTCATAGCCCAGCCCCCTCTTTACAAAGTGAGTAAAGGAAAAAATGAGCAATATGTGAAAGATGATGCGGCGCTGCTAGTATATTTAACTCAAAAGGCACTTGAGAGTGCCAGTTTGCATGTCAATGCGAGTGCCCCTCCACTTCAAGGGCAGGCTTTGGAGTCGTTAGTAGGACAATTTAGAAGCGTTAGTGGGCTCATGGATAGAATGTCTCTTGTATACCCCCTAAATATACTCGAATCACTAATTTATGTTAGGGGTTTAGATAGTAAACTTCTTCAAAAAAGCAGCGAAGTTGCGGCGTGGTGTGCCGAACTCCAGGAAAAACTTGAAGAGTCGGATACTGGGACCCATCGGTATCAGGTCAGTGTGAAAGAGGATAAAGAGCGAAAAGTCTTTTTGCCAAACGTTGAAATTACCGCCCACGGCGTTCCTCATTACCACACACTTAGTCGAGACTTTTTAGTATCCAGTGAATATGGCGCCATTGTTCAATTGGGGGAGACGCTTCAAGGACTGATAGAGCAGGGTGCTTATGTAAAGCGTGGCGAGCGCATACAGGAAGTGACTAGCTTCAAACAAGCTTTAGATTGGCTGATGTCAGAGTCTCGGCGAGGGATAAATACTCAGCGATACAAAGGGTTGGGGGAGATGAATCCTGAGCAACTTTGGGAGACTACAATGGATCCCGAAAGTAGGAGGATGCTGGTGGTCACCATTGAAGATGCTATCGCTGCAGATCAAATGTTTACGACTTTGATGGGCGATCAAGTAGAGCCGAGAAGAGACTTCATTGAAACTAATGCGTTATCCGTGGTTAATCTAGACGTGTAGTGATTGTGAGATTTGATTTAGGCCTTGGAAATATTATCGCCCAGCGAGGAAGCTATCCAAGAGCGTGCCTTGTCCGTAAGGCTTCGCGCGTTATCTAAAGATGAATCGATAGCTGGGCCTATGGTTACCCGCACTGATCCGGAATGTTTTAACCAACTAGTAGCCGGCCAGTGGACTCCGGCATTGTGGGACATCGGCAAAATGGGAACGCCCGATAATTTAGCAAGGGCTGCACCTCCTGTCTTGAAGGCACCTAATTGACCGTTAGGATTGCGCGTACCTTCTGGGTAAATAATTACCTTCATTCCTTTAGATAGTCGCTCTTGCCCAAGTTTAAAAACTTGCCGGATGGCACCGGCCGGGTGAGATCGGCGAATTCCAATAGGCGCCATAGCGGCTAGGCTCCAGCCGAAGAAGGGAATCCAAAACAATTCTCGCTTTAAGACAAAACTTACAGGTCGAAAGAGCCATTGAAAATAGAAAGATTCCCATGCACTTTGGTGATTACTCAAAATAACGCAGGGGCCATCTGGGATATTCTCTAGGCCCGTTACAGTGACATTAATGCCGCAAATCAGGCGTAGCCATATCATAATTCCTCGATTTCCCCGTGTAGCAATCTTTTGGCGTTCGCCGAGGGGAAGCCACCAAATCAGGCAGGCAATAAGGCCCAAAATTATGACAATAAGCATCAAGCCAAAATAGAATAAGGTGGCGCGTAACACTAGAGTCAGATTTTGAGCTCTCGTTAGTTTCAAAATTATTTGCTTACTGCCATCTGAGCGATATCAGCGACGTTAATGCACAAATGCCGAAGACTGTGTAACAAGCTTAGACGGTTTTCTCTAACAGCTGGATCGTCTGACATCACCATTACATCATTGAAAAAAGCGTCGACAGGATCTCGCAATGTCGCCAGATTTTTTAATACGGCGTCGTAATCCCGGTTTTCTATCAGAGGCTGCGAGACAACTGACAGGGCTTCAATTGCACTTGCGAGCCTCTTTTCGCTCCCTCCTTCCAGTAGAGCGAGATCTATCTCTGAGGGCTGTCGATCCTTTAGCTGTTTGGACAAAAGATTTGATACGCGTTTGTTAGCGGCTGCGAGATCTTGGGCTTCAGGCAGCTTTGAAAACGCCGAGATGGCCTTTACTCGGGCATCAATATCCAGAGGGTGTGAAAGATTTAGCGAGGCGACAGAGAGAAAAACTTCGGCTTTGAGACCCTCTTCTTTATACCAAGATTTAAATCTATCCAATATGTATGTAAGTACTTGCAAACGTATTGTTTCGAGGATCTCTTCTTTGAGACCAAACTGGCTCGCCGCAATTAAGATTGCCTTGTTCAAATCAAGGTCTATTCGACACTCGATGATTATCCTCAACACCCCAAGACTGGCTCTTCTTAGAGCAAAAGGATCCCTTGACCCTGAAGGTTGCTGTCCAATGCTAAATATACCCACTAAGGTATCTAATTTGTCTGCCAAAGCTAGTGTCGTACCCACCTCAGTTGACGGGATTTGGTCTCCTGAAAACCGAGGGAGATATTGTTCCAGCTGCGCCTCAGCAACTTGCTGGTCCTCGCCATCGTTGAGCGCATAATATCTACCCATAATGCCTTGTAGGTCTGCAAACTCCCCAACCATGTCAGAAACTAAATCAGATTTGCTTAATTCTGCGGCTCTGCGGGCAAGTGAAGGATCCGCGCCGGTGAAATTTGAGAGGGCTTCGGCCGTCGACGCCACACGAGCTGTTTTGTCAAATACGGAGCCGAGTTTGTCTTGAAATACGACTTTCTTTAGAGTCTCTCGCCTGCCTTCTAGAGATTGTTTGGCGTCGTTTTCATAAAAGAATGCTGCATCCGCTAGACGAGGTCGAATTACTCGCTCATTTCCGGCAATTACTTGCTTGGGGTCTTTGCTAACAATATTTGCTACCGTTATAAAAGCGGGTAGTAGCTCTTCGCTGCTATTTATAACGTGGAAATACTTTTGGTGTTCCTTCATAGACGAAATTAGAGCTTCTGAGGGTACTGACAGAAAGGTTTTCTCAAATTGCCCCAACAGTGGCACCGGCCATTCATTAAGAGCCGCAACTTCATTTAATAGTGATTCGTCAATCACAGCCTCTCCCTTGATACTCTTCGCCAAAGAAGAAACCCCTTCTTGGATTATCTGCTTTCGCTCATCGAACTGCGCGACTACCTTAGCGCTGCGAAGTTGCTTCTCGTAGCTCTTTGGAGATTTTATCAAGATGTCACCTGGGCCATGGAACCGGTGCCCCTGGCTGATATTTCCACTCTTGATACCAAGTATTGTTTCTTGACAAACTTGATCACCAAAGATAAGCACAGCCCACTGTACCGGACGAACAAACTCATCTCTGCTGCTTCCCCAGCGCATTCGCTTTGGAATGGGCAAACTGGACAAGCAGCTATTAATTACCAAACCAAATAGCTCGGCGGTGTCTTTACCAGGTTCGGTGTGTCGCATACAAAGTTTATCTTGCTGGCCATCATTCTCAATCTTTGCGGATAAATCAGATAAAGCTATTTTGTTTTTCTTAGCGAAAGCTTCCGCTGCTTTAGTGGGAGCCCCTGCACCGTCGAAAGCCACTCTTGCAGGAGGACCCCATGCCACAATGTCAGAGTCAGGGGTACGGTCGTCCAATCCTTTGATGTATATAGCTAAGCGCCTTGGAGCCGCATAGGAAGTACTATCCTCAAAGGCCAAGCCTTGAGCAATAAAACCCTCAAGGATGCTTTTAGTGAACGCAAGGGATAAGGATAAAAGAGCCTTCGGCGGCAACTCTTCTGTGCCTAACTCAAATAAGAAATCGGATTTCATTTATCTTCTCCGGCGTAACGAGCAAGGACTTCTTTAGCGATATTAGGCGATGCCAAGGGGAAGCCGGCCGCCAGTCTCGAGTCGAAGTACCCTTGGGCAACGCCTCGGGCGAGAGTTCTTACTCGAAGGATATAGCGCTGACGCTCCGTTACGGAAATTGCTTTGCGGGCATCCAGTAAGTTAAACGTGTGGGACGCTTTCATCACCATTTCATAGCCTGGAAGGGGAAGATTATTATCAATAAGACGGCGGCAATCTTTTTCATACTGATCAAAAGCGGAAAACAAAAAATCGACATCAGCATACTCAAAATTAAAGGTAGACATCTCAACTTCGTTTTGCAAAAAAACGTCGCCGTAGGTTACATCTCCATCTGGGCCATGGGCCCAAATAAGGTCATAGATACTATCGACTCCCTGCAGGTACATAGCGATGCGCTCTAAACCGTAAGTAATCTCTCCAGTAACTGGATAGCATTCGAGACCTCCAACCTGTTGGAAATAAGTAAACTGCGAAACTTCCATCCCGTTCAGCCAAACTTCCCAACCTAAACCCCAGGCTCCAAGGGTTGGTGATTCCCAGTTATCCTCAACAAACCGGACATCGTGAATCAAGGTATCAACTCCAACTGCCTGCAGAGAGCCCAAATAAAGCTCCTGGAAGTCTTTAGGAGAAGGCTTCATGACCACCTGGAATTGGTAATAGTGCTGTAGTCTATTTGGATTTTCCCCATAACGCCCATCAGTAGGCCGTCTGGAGGGCTGAACGTAAGCGCTATTCCACACTTCTGGACCGATAGAACGCAAAAAAGTTGCAGGATGAAACGTCCCCGCACCAACTTCCATATCAAGTGGCTGCATAATAACGCATCCTTTTCTCGCCCAATAATTTTGAAGGATGGCAATGAGATCTTGAAAAGTATCAGGCGGTGCAGAAAGTTTACTCACGAAAGTTACCCGTAATTAATAATGTGTCCAAGTCGAAGGTCAATTATAAAGGTGCGTAAAGATAAAGATAGAGTTTAACTGACTCAAAAGCATGATTTAGTTAGTCGCTAGGATTAACCTTTCGATATACTGGCCTAAAATTGCAATACTTTGATGACAGCCCCATGGCCTAGGATGCTGTGAGCTTTTTAACCCTAACACAAAGGATCGTCTTCTAATGAGGAACATATTAATCCTCTGGCTGCTGAGGCTAGTTTCCTTACTTCCACTTAGTATTGCTCGAATCAAAGGAGCATGGTTGGGGAGGTTCCTTACGGTGATTGGCGCGCAGCCCTCGCGGATAGCACGTATTAATTTGTCTTTATGTTACCCGCACTTGTCGGACGATGAGATTAAGCAGATTTGTGACAAGCGTATGAGTCACCTAGCACAGGCTGTTTTGGAGACACCCAAGGTCTGGCGAAAAGGCAATCCTTGGGTTTCTAAAAAAGTCGTGGCGGTGAAGGGCCTAGACCTTTTTGAGCAGGCTATTGCAAATGATCGTGGCACTATTCTAGTTATTCCTCATCAGGGAAATTGGGAGGTTCTCGGCTTGTGGGCTGGAGAGAAAAAAGCAATGACCTCTCTTTATGATCCCCCGAGAATGATTGAACTGGAAACTTGGATTAAAACCTCAAGGGAACAATCCGGAGCGACGTTGATGCCAACGAATGTGCGTGGCGTTGCGGCGTTAATAAAAGCCTTGAAGCGCGGTGAAATCACTGGCATTTTACCAGATCAGCAGCCTCCTCCTGAGAGTGGAGAGTTCGTACCTTTACTGGGCGTGGAGGTTCGAACCATGACTTTGATTCACAAGCTATTGCAGCGTTCTGGGAGTCAGGCTTTAATGTGCACAGCACTGCGCGTGCCTGGTGGATGGGAGTTACATTTTGTTGCACCTGCCCAAGATATTTACAGCACGGATGAGGTGACCAGTCTGCTGGCTTTAAATAAGGGAGTAGAGGATATAATAGCTTTGGCGCCAGAGCAGTACCAGTGGGAATACAAACGGTTTCGTGAGCGGCCAAAGGGTATGGACTCTATTTATGATCAGTAATCACAATTTAATCAGAACTTCACTTTAACGCAGGGACAGCTTTGCCTACTTCTCGACAAACTAAATTACCAGCCAGCGCCGCCTGGCGACCGCTCTCTTCATTTCATGATCATGAAATACCCGAGCATTGGTACAAATGGCTGTCCGATCGAGGCTCGCTTACGGAGCGATTGATCGACGCAAGCCATAACCAATTTGCTGTTGAGGTGCTGAGCCAGGTAGAGAAACTGCCAGATGAGTCAGAGGCTCGAGCTCTCAATATACCACCCTCAAGCGAGGTGCTGATTAGACAGGTTATTCTTAAAGGTAAGGACACCCCTTGGGTTTTTGCCAGAAGCATTTTACCTTTTACCACTCTAACTGGGCGATTGGAGGCACTTCGACACATTGATAGTCAGCCACTAGGCGCGGTATTGTTTAATGACCCTTCTATGTCACGTGAGCCAGTTACGGCGTCTTACATGACGGCTGCTGACCTGCATGTTCCAAAGAGCATCTGTAATCAGATGACTCATCTGTGGGGACGTAGATCGGTATTCCGTCTCGACAGCAAGCCTCTATTAGTCAGTGAAATATTTTTACCGAGCTTTCAGGACTACAATCATGGATTGGAGGAGTAGTGATGAACAGTTCTGTAGAGCCGAGGGCGGCGCGAGTGACAAACCCATGGCTTCGGCTAATGCGTATGGATCGGCCCATTGGTATTTATCTTCTTTTGTGGCCGACGTTATGGGCTCTATGGTTTGCTGGTTCAGGGAAACCTTCAATTGGAACAACGATTATTTTTTTGTTGGGCCTAATTGTTATGAGAGCAGCAGGCTGTGTTATTAATGATTATGCAGATCGCCATGTTGATGGGCAGGTGGAACGAACAAAAACTCGGCCACTGCCGTCAGGAGAAATCAAACCACAACACGCTCTCTGGCTGTGCCTCGGGCTTTTATTTGTCGCCTTATGCTTGGTGTTAATGACAAATCAACTGACGATAATGCTTTCATTTGTGGGGGCGGCAGTTACAGCCATTTACCCGCTTATGAAGCGCTTTACAAATTTACCACAGCTTGGTCTAGGGGTCGCCTTTGCCTGGGCTGTCCCTATGGCGTTTGCAGCAGAGCGAGCGGCATTGCCGACGGAACTTTGGCTTATATTTGCAGCGATTGTGTTTTGGACTGTTGCTTTTGATACTTATTACGCAATGGTTGATCGGGAGGACGATCTAGAAATTGGTGTTCGATCTACCGCAGTATTATTTGGAAAATATGATCTGTTGATGATTGTATTGTTACAGTTTGCTACTCTCGTACTTATGGCCCTTGTGGGCCTCGAGTTTCAAAGAGGACTGGTTTATTTTCTTAGCCTAGTAGTTGCAGCAGGTTATTTTTTCAACCAATTTCGCCGAGCTAGGCAAAGAGATCGAGAGGCATGTTTTGCGGCATTTTTAAACAATCACCGCGTGGGAATGGTTATTTTCATTGGCATTGCGGCGGACTACCTTATTGCCCAGCAACCGATGGCAGCATACTTCTAGTGCTTTTGCCAAATAATTAGCTGGTTATTGGCGGGTAAGTCATTATCTTCTATTAGTTCCATGCCGAAGGCGGCGGCTAATTTATTTAAGTCATTAAACTCACGTATTCCTTGGGTCGATTTTACTGCTCTCAGTTTAGCGTCAAAGGCTCGATTACTTTCAGCAGCAATTACTCCAGAATATTGCATCGGCCCATAAAGGCAGAAGAGACCGCCAGATATTAGAAGCTTAGAAACACCAGAAAACATCAGTTCGACCTCTGACAAGGCCATGATATGGGCAGTATTGGCTGTAAAAATAGCGTCAAATAGACCCTCTGGCCATGGCCCCGCACCGACATCTAACTCCAAGGGGTGATGAATGTTTTCCAGCGAACTATCGGAGATCCATTGTTTGATCCCCTGGTGGTTTTCTTTTCGATCACTGGTTTGCCACTGTAAGTGTGGCATAGCACGACTAAACCAGACAGCGTGCTGGCCTGTGCCGCTGCCAATTTCAAACACAGATTGGCAGTCAACGAGGATACGCTCAAGAACTTGAGATATCGGACCACGATTATTCTCACAGGCCTGGGAAAAAGGTTTTGTCATTTAATTAACATTTGATTTGAGAAAGACAGCTAGTGAGGCTTATCCTCTGGTGAAGACCCACTTATCACCCTCACTCATAGCATCATTAAAGCTATAACCGTCGCTATCAAAGGCCTTAATGCTCTCTACATGTTTAATTTTATTTTTAATAATAAAACCAGCCATCAATCCCCTTGCCTTTTTAGCGAAGAAACTAATGATCTTATATTTTCCGTCTTTGTTATCCATGAAAACAGGCGTGACAATTCGTCTAGAAATAGTTTTTTCTTTAGCAGCCTTGAAATATTCGTTGGAGGCAAGGTTAAGCAATACTGAATCAGGGGATGAGAGGAGTGTGTTCAGCTCCTTATTGATAATTCCATCCCAGAATGCGTAAAGGTCAGAACCTCGAACTGTAGCAAACTTGGTCCCCATTTCAAGACGATAAGGCTGCATCAAATCAAGTGGGCGCAGAACGCCGTATAGGCCAGACAAAATACGCAAATGATCTTGGGCCCAATTAAGATCCTCTGCAGACATGGTATCTGCAGATAGTCCTTGGTAAACGTCACCTTTGAAGGCAAGCACGGCCGGCTTAGCATTGTCGTTATCGAAGGGCACCGACCATTCTTGAAAGCGCTCATAGTTTAAAGCACCGAGCTTATCGCTCAGCCCCATCAGAGCGCAGACATCCTGAGGCGACAGTTTTTTAAGGCCCTCTAGCAACTCTTTAGAATGCTCTAAGAAGGCTGGTTGACTGTGCTGGTTGGCAAAACCAGAGCTACTGTAGTCGAGTTTTTTGGCGGGTGAAAGCACCGTGAGCATCATGTTTAGTTACCTAGCAAAGTACGTACACAATCGAGAGTCATTTAATAATATCAACTTTTATTGCAACTGTTTAGAGTAAAAGCCATCAAAACTGCTTACCCCCCTATTATTACCTACGATAATTCGGCAATATTGGTTGTATAGAAACACACTGACTATCTGCCGTAAAGAGGACGCTATATGTCTGTTAAGCGTATCAAAGTGATTTATTTATTACTCCTTACTATGCTGTCTATAACAAGCTGCAGTGTTAACCCAGTGACAGGACAAAATGAATTCTTGTTGATGTCAAAACAGCAAGAAATTACTTTGGGTGAAAAAAACTATAGTCCTTCTCGACAAGCCCAAGGAGGTGATTATTACCTTGATGCTGAACTACAGGGCTATGTTGCGGAAGTAGGTAAAAAATTAGCAACATTTAGCGCCCAACCCGACTTACCCTTTGAGTTCGTAGTGATTAACAATTCAGTTCCCAATGCTTGGGCCCTGCCTGGGGGTAAGATTGCAATTAATCGAGGCCTGTTAATGTACCTTGAGGATGAGGCTCAGCTTGCTGCAGTGTTGAGTCACGAAATTGTTCATGCAGCGGCTCGCCACAGCGCGGCACAAATGAGCCGCGGGACACTCCTTAGCCTCGGAGTCATGGCTGTTGGAGTGACTGTCAAAGAGAACAGGAACGATCAGCTTTATAGCTTGGCATCTCAAGCCGGAGCAGCAGCTTGGCTGGCGAAATATGGTCGAGATGATGAGCTTGAGGCGGATTATTACGGTATGAATTATATGGCCCAAGCGGGCTATGACCCAGAGGGCGCGGTGGAATTACAAGAAACTTTTGTCTCTCTTAGCAATGATAAAACAACGAGTTTCTTGTCAGGTTTATTTGCTAGTCATCCCCCTTCAATGAGGAGAGTGGAGGCAAATCGCATAAAGGCTAAAACCTTGCCGAGCGGCGATCGAGGCAGGACGCGTTTCCAGACAGCTATTAGGCAGTTAAAAAAGGATGAGCTAGCGTACGAAGCTGCAGAAAAAGCCAAGGAGGCTCTACAGAAAGATGATCCAAGGAGTGCTTTAAGCTCGCTAGACAAAGCGATTGCTCTTCAGCCAAATGAGTTTTCTTTCTGGGTGCTGCGAGGAAAGGCCTGGAAAGCTCTGAATAAAAGGGACAATGCGGATAAAGCTTTTTCAACAGCTATTAGAAAAAATCCGGACCATTTCAGCGGATATTTGGAGCGCGGAATTCTTCGTCATGATAAAGGCGAACGAGAGAAAGGTCTTACTGATATTAAACTTAGCTACGCTTTGTTACCAACCCCCGCTGCTAGTTACTACCTCGGTGAGGCAGAAATGTCGTCAAAGAACTATGCAAAGGCCGAGGACTACTTTTACCTGGCTGCAAACGCAAGAGGCAATATAGGCGATTTGTCCCGTAAGAGCCTTCAGATAGCGCAACAACAACTTTATCCTGAGCGCTATATAAGTGCAGAGCTCGTTTTTAATCCTGCAGGAGATATCGGGGTAAGCCTGATCAACAATGCAGCTGTTTCAATTTCATATATTCAGCTTCAAATCACGCACGAGGGAGTGTTGAAAACAATTATATGGAAGGACAAGATTCAACCAAAAAACCGCGTGATAGTCTCATTCGGTATTGGTGGCATTAAGGCTTTAGCAACGAGACAAGAACTTTCCGAGGTCCGTATTATTGCTGCTCGAATAGCTGAATAATTTTTCTCCCTTAAGTCAGGAGACAACTAACCTTAACTATTACATCGGTACAATCGATGACGACTTGAATTGTTTTCGCCGCGTGCTAGCAGGGCCACTTGATGGTTGAGCGGTATCCGCCTCGTAATTCAGCCGTTATACTTACCGCCGAATGCCATTAGGAACTTCATATCTCTTGAGAATATTAAAAACATCATTAAGTGCGGTCGAAAAATTTACCGAGGTTACAGGGCGTTTTATTTCTTGGGCGACTGTAACGATGGTGATTTTGGTGGTATTGGTCGTCATTACTCGATATTTTTTAGGGTTAGGCTCTATCGCGCTCCAAGAGTCGGTCACCTACTTGCACTGTTTGGTGTTCATGATGGGTTTCGCGGTTACCTTGAAGCATGATGGACATGTGCGAGTGGATATTTTCTATCGGGGATTCTCACCAAGGTTTAAAGCGATCGTTAATTTGATTGGTGGTCTTCTATTCCTGATACCCTTTTGCTTGTTGATCTTTTTCACCAGCTGGGATTATGTTTTTGCGAGTTGGGTTATTAGAGAGACGTCTGCAGAAAACAACGGACTCCCCTTTATTTATTTATTAAAAACGCTGATGTTGCTGATGCCGGCGACTCTGGTACTGCAAGGGATAGCAGAAATTATACGTAGTGGTTTGGTACTTAGTGGAGCCGATGTGTCAGTGAATGCTATGACCGATTCAACTGAGTCGACTATTTGATGGCGGACTTAATCCCTTTTGTCATGTTTTTGGTTGCCTGCTTAGTGCTTATGGCGGGCTATCCGGTGGCCTTTTCCTTGGCAGGAACAGCTTTATTATTTGCGCTGGTGGGCACAGTTACCGGCCATTTTGATATGGCATTTTTACAAGCATTGCCTAATCGTTTATTTGGCACCATGGAAAATACTACCTTAATAGCCGTTCCATTATTTATTTTAATGGGGGTGATGCTGGAAAAATCTCGGTTGTCTGAGGATTTGCTGGAAAGTATGGCGGACCTGTTTGGCGGTTTTCGCAGTGGGCTGGGTATTTCGGTTGTCTTAGTAGGTGCTTTATTAGCTGCCAGTACGGGTATTGTTGGGGCAACCGTTGTCACTATGGGGCTAATGTCGCTCCCTACAATGTTAAAGCGAGGTTACTCGCCGGCTCAGTCTACTGGCTTGATCGCTGCAACGGGTACTTTGGGCCAGATTATTCCTCCATCTATTGCTTTGGTGCTGCTGGGGGATACTCTGTCTAGCGCCTATCAACAAGCGCAATTAAATATGGGTATCTTTACGCCTAAGACCATCTCTATCGGTGATCTATTTGTGGGTGCTATTGTGCCCGGATTGATACTGGTGGTTTTTTATTGCCTTTATTTGGTGACCTTTTCACGGCCAGCCACCATTGTTAACGGTGAATACAAAGTAGGCGAAAGAAGCTTATCTCGGGCGATGAAAAATTTGCTGCCACCCATTTTTCTCATAGTAACAGTGCTTGGTTCTATTCTCGCAGGGTTGGCCACGCCGACTGAGGCTGCTGGTGTGGGTGCGTTTGGTGCTACTGCCTTAGCTTTGGCGAAAGGTCAGCTCAACATACAAAAATTGCGAGAGGTTGCACAGACCACAACTCAGGTAACCTCAATGGTATTTTTAATATTGATTGGGGCGGCGGTATTTTCTTTAGTATTCCGCGGTTTTGGGGGAGAAGAAATAGTAGAGCAGTTTTTCACTAATCTCCCCGGTGGCATTATCGGTGCAACACTGTTGGTAATGATTGTTATCTTTTTGCTGGGCTTTATTCTTGATTTTATTGAAATCACTTTTGTGGTGGTCCCAATCGTTGCGCCGGTATTACTGGCGATGGGGCTCGACCCAGTGTGGTTAGGAGTAATGATTGCCATTAATTTACAGACATCATTTCTAACACCACCATTTGGCTTTGCGTTGTTTTATTTGCGCGGTGTAGCACCAGCGTCGGTAGAGACATCGGACATGTATCGTGGCGTTGTCCCGTTTATTATTTTGCAATTACTTCTAATGTTAATGCTGTCCATCTGGCCACAGCTGGCTACATGGCTACCGGGACTGATGTATAACTAATTAAAGTTTTAACGCGGCAAAAATCTCGTTTCGTAATACTTCTGATTCATTAACAAGGTGGTGGTTTGCAGTGTCGATAACACTTAATGATGATGACGGAAATTTGTGCTTAAACTGTTCTAAGTTGTATACCCAATCAAGTGTTTTGTCATTGTTGCCCTGGATAATATGAAGGGGAAATTGACTGATTGGCAATTGTTTAAATTCGTTGATCCACTCATCCATTGCACCAACCCAGTCAGTAGGCACTCGTCTTGGCTGCATTGGATCAGTATCTTTTAAGAAGGCCAGAAATTCTTTATCCCAGGAACTAGGCCGAAAGACCCTCTTGATAGACTTAACAAACCAGCGAGAGAGATGGTAAAGCCTGCGACTCTGGTTCCATCCCCAAGGCTGCAACAAAGGGGTCAGCAGGTTCAGGGTGGTAAATGGGTAGCTGGAGAGAGTACTTTGAGTAAGCAGATGCTTCATTAGCACGGCGCCACCCATGCTTTGACCTATGCCATGCAGTGGGCCATCAAAATGAGTCTGTGCTAAATCTATTACGTCTTCCAGTGTTTCAATGTATTCAGAAAAGCTGCTGATTGAGCAGGGTGTTCCTGCAGACAAACCGTGACCCTTGGCATCAAAGCAGAGGACGGTGAGCTTGCGGTGGAGAAGATCACGAATAAGATGGCCATAAAGACCGATATGGTCCATGTAGCCATGGACCAAAATAACAGTGCCTTGGCTATTAGCAGGATACCAGGCCATAACAGCTATCTCACCGTTTGCGGTCGTGCCTGCAGTAAGCGAGAGATCCTCTGCTGGTAAAGGGAGCTGATAAAAATGTAGATACTGAGTTAAGGCTTGATCTATACAGCTACCGTTATTGGTCAGCGCACTGAACAGGGGTAAGCCATCGCGCAGAGTGCGGATGGTTTTTTGTTCAAGGGCACCGCGCAAGCTATCCATATATTGTTTCCAGATTCGACTCTGTGAGATTAAGACAAAAGCACTGCGTTGTCACAATGTTTTCACATAACGAATTGAGCACTGGCGCTGCGAATTTGAGAATTGCCTGCGCAGAAAGCAAAAACCCCAGGTCAAGGCCTAGGGTTTTCGTAGTTTGGTAACACTGAGGTGTCGGTTATTCGTCTGTCGATAGTGAGATGTCGTAAACCCCAGCTTCCCGAGCTTGGTCAGAAATCTTAACAAAAATTTCGGTCTTCGCCTTGGGGTGTGAGCTAATAACAACTTTCGCCTCTGGTTTTTCCGCATGCAACCGTTCAACGTTTGCTCTGACAGAACGGATATCAATTCGACGGCGATCCAAAGTAATTTCATTACTTTCAGATACTCTGAACACAATATTAGTATTCAGCGAATCAGGCGGAGGCTGATCCGAGGTCGGTGGACGGCTTACACCAAGTCCAGATTCGTTAACAAATGAGGCTGTTACAATAAAGAAAATCAACATGATAAAAACAACGTCAAGCATTGGCGTCATATCAATTTCGTTTTCGTCTTCTTCCCTACGTCTTTTTCCAAGCGCCATCTTTGCTCTTACCTTTGCGTAGCTAGTTACAATCAAGAGTCGGCATTTTACTGATTTTCTGAGAAAATACTAGCGCCGATCGCGACAGGGTTTTACACAATATATACTATTATGACCTTTTAGAAACTAATTAGTGCGAACTAATAGTCACACCTGACTATCTAACCCAAATTTGAGACCCTTAATGCCAGAACTACCCGAAGTAGAAACGACCCGCAGAGGGATAAAACCATGGGTCTATCAGCAAAAAATTGTACGTCTAATAATACGTCAAGGATCACTTCGCTGGCCAGTGACAGAGGGACTTCCCGAACTTGTGAGGGGGCAAATAATCGTTGGTGTAATGAGAAGAGCTAAGTATCTGATATTGAAATTAGAACAGGGATCAATGCTAGTGCATCTTGGAATGAGTGGCAGCCTGCGTGTGGCAAAGCCGGACACTCCATGGCGTAAACATGACCATATTGAATTGCAATTAGGCAATGGCGCCACCTTGCGTTATCACGACCCTCGTCGGTTTGGCGCCTGGTTATGGAGCTCAGGCGAGCATGATCAACTTGCGCACCTTGGCCCAGAACCATTGTCTAGTGACTTTGATGGAGAGAGATTATGGCAGATGGGGAAAGGACGAAAAATGGCGGTTAAACCTTTTATCATGGACAACAAGGTTGTTGTTGGCGTTGGTAATATCTATGCATCGGAAGCCCTATTTCGCAGCGGTATTAGACCTAATAGAGCTGCTGGGCGCATTTCTAAAAAGCGATACTTAGTGCTAGGTGCGCATATTAAAGACGTGCTTGCAGCTGCGATTGAGCAAGGGGGAACCACCCTAAGAGATTTTGTTAATAGTAGTGGGGAGCCCGGTTATTTTCAGCAAACACTCGCTGTCTATGGACGAGGTGGCAAAGAATGCGTTGACTGCGGTGGTGTGTTAAAAGACATACGCCTAGGTCAACGCAGTTCTGTATTTTGCCCAAATTGTCAGCGTTAGGTCGTGATTAAAGCGCTAAAATTAGGCAAACTTCTTGATCAGAGCATCGCCAACATTAGCCGGGACAAACTTACTCACATCGCCTTTTAAGGACGAGATTTCTCGAACTAAAGATGAAGAGATATACGAAAACTTCTCGGCAGGAGTTAGAAAGATACTTTCGATGTCTGGGCTTA
>Ga0206123_10001395_pt1 | contig 22667 bp, 23 predicted proteins | sample Helgoland_Spring_2_FD_160086 | JGI IMG/M metagenome (GOLD analysis project Ga0206123, IMG submission 160086) | Pelagic subsurface seawater microbial communities from Kabeltonne, Helgoland, North Sea - Helgoland_Spring_Bloom_20160316_1 | ecosystem: Environmental > Aquatic > Marine > Epipelagic ...
ATTAGAAAAGGAAGCAACCGTGATCTCTGTGAAAGGAAAAAATTGTTTAGCTCAGTTAAAAAAACTAGGAGCTATTGTATCATTTCAACTGAATTAATCAGTTGATTTTTTTTGGTTAAGAATTTCCATTACTGTGAGTAGTGAGGGCGAAGCCGTAACTTAAAGTAGTATTTTCAGTTTAATGAGCTGTAAAATAAAAAACGGACTACCGGTGGTAGTCGAGAAAAAAATAGTTAAATGAATATTGAATTAAGTAATAAAACAATTCTAGTTACTGGAGGTGCCGGTTTTATTGGATCAAATTTATGCGAGGCTTTACTTGAAAAAGGGAACAAAGTCGTTTGTCTTGATAATTTTGCTACTGGTAAAAGAGAAAATTTAGAACAGCTTTTAAAGGATACTAACTTTACCCTAATTGAAGGAGATATTAGAAAACTAGAGGATTGTTTAAAAGCAACCAAAGATGTAGATTATGTTTTGCATCAAGCCGCATTAGGGTCGGTTCCTAGATCTATTAAAGATCCAATCACCTCCAATGATGTGAATGTGAGTGGTTTTTTAAACATGCTCGTAGCTGCAAGAGATAACGGAGTGAAAAGGTTTGTTTTTGCGGCTAGTTCATCAACCTATGGTGATTCAGAATCAATGCCAAAAGTTGAAGATATAATAGGAAAACCCTTATCGCCTTATGCAATTACTAAATATGTAAATGAGTTATATGCTGATATTTTTTCAAAAACCTATGGTTTAGAAACGATTGGTCTTCGATATTTTAATGTATTTGGAAGAAAGCAAGATCCCAATGGAGCTTATGCAGCAGTAATTCCAAAATTTGTTAGCCAGTTAATGAATGGAGAATCTCCTGTGATTAATGGAGATGGAAATTACTCAAGAGACTTTACATACATTGATAATGTGATACAAGCAAATCTGTTAAGCCTAGTGACAACAAATGAAAAAGCGATTAATACTGTTTATAACGTAGCCTATGGAGATCGTAATACGTTGAACGATTTAATGGGATACTTAAAAGAGTATTTATCTGAATTCGATTCTAAAATTTCACAAGTTGAAGTTATTTACGGACCAAATAGAGCAGGTGATATTCCACATTCACACGCAAGTGTAGATAAAGCAAAAGAAAATTTAAATTATAATCCACAGTTTACCCTGCAACAAGGTTTGAAAGAGGCTGTGAAATGGTATTGGGAAAATTTATAAAAATATGAAAAAAGATAAAATAGCTATCATAGGTTTAGGGTATGTAGGTTTGCCATTGGCAAGGCTTTTTGCTACCAAATATTCAGTTGTTGGATTTGATATCAATACAGATAGAATAACTGAGTTAATGACTGGTGTAGATTCAACCTTAGAGGTTGATAATGAAACTTTACAATCTGTATTGGTTGATGAAAACTCTGATTCAAATGGATTGTTTTGTACCAATGAGTTAAATAAAATCAAGGATTGTAATTACTACATTATAACAGTTCCAACTCCGGTAGATAAAAACAATAGACCTATCTTAACGCCGCTAATTAAAGCGAGTGAAACTGTTGGTGCGGTATTAAAAAAAGGAGACACTGTTATTTATGAATCTACGGTCTATCCCGGAGCTACAGAAGAAGATTGTGTTCCTGTTTTAGAAAAAGTGTCTGGCTTAAAATTTAATGAAGACTTTTATGCAGGATATTCGCCAGAAAGAATTAATCCAGGAGACAAAGAACATACAGTTGAAAAGATACTAAAGGTTACTTCCGGTTCAACGCCAGAGATAGGTTTGAAAGTCGATGGCTTATACAAATCTGTGATTACAGCGGGAACTCATTTAGCTCCAACCATAAAAGTAGCGGAAGCCTCAAAAGTAATTGAGAACTCTCAAAGAGATATTAATATAGCTTTTGTGAATGAGCTGGCAAAAATATTTAATCTTTTAGATATCAACATTCATGATGTATTGGAAGCTGCTGGGACAAAGTGGAATTTTTTACCTTTTAAACCAGGATTAGTTGGAGGACACTGTATTGGAGTTGATCCCTATTATTTAGCTCAAAAGGCTCAAGAAAAAGGGTATCATCCTGAAATTATTTTAGCAGGACGTCGAATTAATGATGGAATGGGAGATTATGTAGCTTCGGAAGTCGTCAAATGTATGATTAAGAGCAATATACCAGTTAATAATTCTAATATTTTGATATTAGGGTTCACATTCAAAGAAAATTGTCCAGACATAAGAAATACAAAAGTTGTAGATCTAATTAACGCATTAAAAAGTTATGGAGTAAATATTAGCATTCATGATCCTTGGGCCAATGAGGATGAAGTTATGCTAGAATATGGATTGAAATCTGCTAAATCTCTCACAAATGAAAAATTTGATGCCATAGTTTTAACTGTCGCTCATTCTAAATTTAAAGAATTAAATCTATCACTTTTAAAAAGAAAAAAATCAATTGTTTATGATTTTAAGAATTTTATCTCAAATAATGAAGTAAATAATAGACTCTAAATTACAATTCATAAATAAAAATAAATGAAAAAACATTCAACTTATATTATTGCCGAAGCCGGTGTAAACCATAACGGTAGTGTTGAGATAGCGTTAGAACTTATTAAAAAAGCTAAAGAAATTGGAGCAGATTGTGTGAAGTTTCAAACTTTTAAAACTGAGGAAATAGTTACACTTTCTGCCCCAAAAGCAAATTATCAACTTAAGGTAACAGATAAGGATGAGACTCAATTTCAAATGTTGAAAAAATTAGAATTAAGTCAGGATAGCTTTAAACTTCTTAAAGATGAATGTGATAAAATTGGTATTGATTTTATGTCAACTCCTTATAGCATTAGAGACCTAGAATTATTGGATGGAATAGGTGTTGGGGCTTTTAAAATTGCATCAGGACAATTAACTGAGCATTATTTTCTAAAAAAAATTGCTGAAAAAAATAAACCAATTATTCTTTCAACAGGGATGGGTACTTTAAAAGAAGTTTCTAATGCTGTTAAAATAATTAAAAAAATTAATTCAGACATTACAGTTTTACATTGCACTACTAATTACCCTTCCCTAATTGAGGATTCTAATATAAATGCTATGTTAACCATAAAAGAATTTTGCAATGTTAGAGTTGGATACTCTGACCATGTAATTGATAATTATGCTTGTTATGCCGCGGTTAGTTTAGGTGCTGAAATTATTGAAAAACATTTTACACTTGATAAACAAATGGAAGGACCTGATCATTTATGTTCACTGAATCCTTTAGAATTTAAAACTTTAATTAATGGTATAAGGAGTATAGAAAAGTCTTTAGGTAATGGAGTAAAAAAACCCACTTTAGCGGAAGAAAAAAATATTTACGGAATGAGAAGAGGAATTGTGGCAATCAAAAAAATCCGGAAAGGAGATTTATTTTCTATTGAAAACTTGGGTGTTAAGAGACCATTGGTAGGTATGTTGCCATCAGAGATTGAAAATTTATTTGGTAAAGTAGCATCTATGGATATAGAAAATGACGAACCAATTTTTAAGGAAAATATTGAATGGTAGTGTCTGAAAATTATAAGTTTATTGAAGTTGATAAACGATCAGTTTTATTTTTAGATTTTTTAGAAAAAGAGTTAAAATCTAATACTGACTTTACTTATTTTTTAAAAAGATCACCTTCTGCTTTAGATAATCATCTCATAACAATTTTACTTATTATTAATTCTGAAGTTGTAGGTTATGGCCATATAGATAAAGAGGAGTTTAATTGGTTAGGGATCTTTATCTCTCAAAAACATAGAGGAAAGGCCTTAGGTTCTGTTCTTTTGAAAGAACTCTTAATAAGAAGTAAAGAAATTAATTTAGAGATTATTAGTTTATCTGTTTACAAGACAAATAAAGGTGCATATAACCTCTATAGTAAAAAAGGGTTCAAAGTATTCAAAGAAAATAATATGTCATTTTTTATGCAAAAATATATATGAATTACATAAGCACTATAGCATTTAAAGACAATATTGATGATTATATACAAGAGTTTGCAAACTCAAAATACGGGATAGAGTTTAGCTCGGGAGGTTTACCCCATAATTTTAATAATTTTAAATTATTTGAATCTTTCACGGGCAAAAAAATTATTCATAATTATTTTCCTGGATATAAAAATGATCCTTTCGTCCTAAACATAGCTTCTTTAAATGAAATTATCAAAAAGAGATCTTTGACTCATTGTCTAAGGAATATTAATAAATCAAATGATTTTTCAACAGATAAATTTTTTGCTGTTCATGCAGGTTTCAACTTAGATTTAAATGTTTCAGATTTAGGCCATCCAATAAAAAACATAAAAATAAAAAACATTGATCTGCATAACCAGTCTTTTCATAACTCTTTAGATAAGTTATTAAATTTATCTAAAGAAAGGAATATTAATCTTTTGATTGAGAATAATGTTTTAATAAAAGAGAATTACAACGGACAAGATATCCCTTTCCACTGTGTAGATTCTAAAAATATAATTCAACTATTCGAAAAATATTCTTCTCATAACAATTTCGGTTTATTATTAGATACCGCTCATTTAAAAGTATCATGTAAAACACTCGGATTAAACTTAGAAAACGAATTTAACAATATTAAAAAATACATCAAAGCAATTCATCATAGTGATAATGATGGTAATTACGATACCAACTCAGAACTAAAGGATGATTATTGGTTTTTAGAACACATCAATGGTTTTAAAAATATTCCAAACGTTATTGAAGTGAAAAAAATATCTATTGATAAAATATATGATCAATTTAAATTATTAGGATTATGATACCAATTTATGAACCTTTCCTAAATGGAAATGAAAAAATATATGTAAATGATTGCCTAGATACCTCATGGATTTCATCTAGAGGTAAGTATATTTCTCTTTTTGAAGACGAAATTAAAAAATTTGTAGGAAGAAAATTTGCTTCATCATGTTCAAACGGTACAACGGCTCTTGATTTAGCTATGAAAGCATTGAAAATTGGTAATGGCGATGAAGTAATTACGACTTCTTTTACTTATGTTGCGAGTACAAATAGCATTTTAATAAATGGTGCCACACCGGTATTTGTAGATATTGAAAAGGAGAGTTGGAACATGAATGCAACTTTAATTGAGCGAGTAATTACCAATAAAACTAAAGCTATAATAATTTCTAATGTTTATGGATATTTACCGAATATAGATGAAATTCAAAACATTTGTAATAAATATAAATTATTCTTAATTGAAGATTCTGCTGAATCACTAGGTGCTTCATACAAAAATAAAATGTCTGGAAGTTTTGGTGATATTTCAACTTTTTCATTTTTTGGAAATAAAACAATAACCTCTGGCGAAGGAGGTATGGTTCTAACAGATTGTTCCAATTTACATAGCAGAATAAACATTTTAAAAAACCAAGGAAACTCACCTGATCGAAAATATTTCCATTCTATGCTTGGTTACAATTATAGAATGACAAATATTCAAGCAGCTATTGGTTTGGCTCAATTTGAACAGCTTAATAAAATTAAAGTTTTAAAAAAGAAAATATATGAGATTTACCATAAAGAGTTGTCACCTTTTGTTAATTTCCAAAATGTTTTACACCAAGATATAATACCGTCATTTTGGATAATAACTATTTTGCTAGATAATGAAGCCATCACCAAAAAAATTATTAAAAAATTACAATTAGCCCAAATTGAGACAAGGCCTCTATTTTTTCCTATTGACGAATTACCCTTTTACTCTCAATCGAATAACCTACCTATAACAAAAAGCATTTACAAGAGAGGATTATGTTTGCCGAGTTACCCTGGATTGGCTAAAGAAAGTCAATTAAATGTAATCTCAATAATTAAACAAACCCTAATCGAAAATAATGGATAATAATATAAAAGACGTTTTAGTGATTATACCGGCCAGAGGAGGCTCTAAAGGTATACCAAACAAAAATATTAAAAATTTTAATGGTGATTCTCTTTTATTCAGAACTGTGTCTCAGGCATTAAGAATTTTTGACAACTCTCAAGTTTTTGTTTCTACTGATTCGTTGAAATATAAAGATTTAGTTGAGGAATATTTTGATTTAAAAATTGAATCATTAAGACCAGAGGATTACTCAACTGACTTTTCTTCTAATGATGATTACATAAAACATGCTATTTCAATTTATGAAAATAGATTTAATTTTAAATGGATTTTAATCCTTCAATGCACGTCTCCATTTAGAGAAGATAACGATATTAAAAAGTTAATGGATAATAGAAGTTTACATATTGATATATTTTCATCTGTTTTTGAAACAGAAAGTAACCCATACTACCTTCACAGGATTTTAAATGACAGAGGTTGTCTTGAGCCTTTTATTAAATCAAACTTCACAAGAAGACAAGACTGCCCTGTTGTTTATGAATTAAACGGTGCAATGTTTTTGTTGAATAAAAACTCTTTCATTGAGAATAATTATTCAATGTTAAATTTAAAAAAGAATAAACCGTTTGTAATGCCTTATGAAAGATCATTAGACATTGATACATCTTTAGATTTTAAAATTGAAGAATTTATCGATAATAGCAATAATAAATAATCAAATATTAAATATATGAAGAAAATAGCTTTAATTACAGGTATAACTGGACAAGATGGTAGTTATTTAGCAGAACAATTATTAGAAAAAGGATATGAAATTCATGGAATTATTAGAAGAAATAGTTCTGATAGTAAAGGACACTTAAATGTTAAGACTGGATACCACAATCCTTACAAGGAAATAAGTTTACATTATGGAGATATAACTGATTCCTCTAATATAGATAGAATTATTAGTAGAATAAAACCTGACGAAATATATAATTTGGCAGCTCAAAGTCATGTAAGAGTCTCATTTGAAGTCCCTGAATATACCGCTAATGTTGACGGGATAGGTACTTTGAGAATTTTAGAATCTATAAAAAATAATGATTTATGTACTAAAACGAAATTTTATCAAGCATCTACAAGTGAATTATATGGAGAAGTACAAGAAGTTCCTCAATCAGAGACAACCCCATTTTATCCGAGAAGTCCATATGCTGTAGCAAAAATGTATTCATATTGGATAGTTAGGAATTACAGAGAGGCTTATGGGATTCATGCTTCAAATGGAATATTATTTAACCATGAGAGCTATAGGCGAGGAAATAGTTTTATTACAAAAAAAGTTGTTTTGAGTGCAGTAGAAATTATTAAAGGAAATCAACAAAAAATGTTTCTTGGTAATTTATATTCAAAGAGAGATTGGGGTTATGCACCCGAATATACTGATGCAATGTGGAGAATTTTACAACAGGAGACTCCAGATGATTATGTTATTGCTACGGGTGAAACTTTTACAATTAAAGAATTAGTAATCGAAGTTTTTAAAAATTTAGGTGAAGAGATTATTTGGAAAGGTGAAGGGCTAAAGGAAAAAGGTATTTTAAAATCAAATAATCAAATAATTCTTGAAATAGATCCTTATTATTTTAGACCAACTGAAGTTAACTTATTGATTGGGGATGCATCTAAGGCGAAAGAAATATTAGGTTGGGAACCTAAAACAAAATTTAAAGATTTAGTTAAAAAAATGGTTTCTGATGAGTTAGAGTATTATAATTTATAATGATTAGCAAAATTAAGATATTAGAATTTTCTAAGTTTAATGTAGTTACTATTATTTCCAAGTTTGTAGCTGTATTTTTCCTTCCTTTCTTGACAACTATACTACCCAAAGAAGAAATAGGTTTAATATCTATATACACAAGATTAATTGGGCTTGTGTCTATCGTATTTGGATTAGGATATTTTAGTCAAATAATTAAAATAAAAGATTCATTATCGTTAAAAAAACTAATAAACGAGTTTGTTAAAATTCTCTTAGTAGGTTTTACAATCTCATTGATTTTATTTTTAATTCCAAATTATGGCAGTTTTAACATAGCTTTAATTATGATAACGGGTGTTTTTCTTGCAGGACTAACATTTTTCAGAAATTATTATAGACTAAATTCTTTAACAAATAAATATCTTATAAATGAAATAATTTTCATTGTTACTTCTGTAGGGTTTTCATTGATTTTTCTTTATTTTTTCACTAATTATATTTCACGAATTTGGGGTATATGCTTAAGTTACATCTTAACATTTATTATCTACTATAAGAGATTTAAAATGCCTAATTTAAAACCATACACTTCTTTTTCTTTCTTTAAAAATTCTATTTCTCTTCTTCCACATATGATTTTAAAATGGGTTAGATCTAGATCTGATATCGTATTACTTACTTTATATTTTTCAGCAAGTGTAATTAGTGACTACGCAATAGCTTTAAGTGTTTCGTCATTAGCTTTGGTCTTTTATGACGCTCATAATCAGTTTTTTCTTTCTTCAGCAAAAAATAATTTACAAGCAAATGAAATAAAAAAATGGACTAAAGAAATTTATAAAAGCGTTATTCTTTATTTTTTAATTTTGATAGTTCTTATTCTTAGTATTGACCTAATCTATTCAATATTTGGTTGGATTGACTTTGAGAATGGTAAAACTTATGCAAAAATATTAAGTTGCTTGTTTTTTCTAAAAGCTATTTCAAATTTATTTACCACCTATTTTAATTATTTTAATTTGAACTATACTCTGAGTAAAATTACTTTTATGATATCTATAATTTATTTAATTTCTGGAATAATTTCTATGCACTATTTTAATATTGAAATCTTTCTTGTTTCATTAATCTTAATAGAATTAATAGTTATTACAATTTTTAAAATTATAATTGATAATGGGAAACATTTTAATTAGCTTAAGTCAAAAAGAGCGCATCCAAGGTCAGTTAGAATACTTGGATATGATTGGTTCTGTTGATAATTTTTTTATAATGGAAACTGTCACGGAATTAATAGTTAAAAACAATTCTTTTGAGGTAATGTTTAAGATTCCAAAAAAGTCATTTCAACTTTTATGTTTTAAATCAAAACTGTATAAGAAATTAGATGAATTAGGTGAATTTAATTCAATTATAGTAAATTCTGATAGAACTTTAAATTTAGACCTTCTTCTATGTAATTATGGAAAGATTAGACAAATAAAGTTAATTATACCTTTTTTAACTGTCAGTTTGAAAGAGAGCTTAATTGAAATTAGAAAAAGAAATCCTAAAAAGTTTAAAGTTGAAAATTATTATAAAAAAATAATTTGCTCATTAGTTAATAACAATATTGTAACACACTCTAATATTGATTATTGTTTTTACACACCTAAGAATATTTTTAAAATCCTTTATTGGAAATTAAAAATCAACAATTCTTGGAATCTTGGAGATAATTACTTACCCGAAGTTCAGGTTGCATCAAAATATTCTGAAAACTTACTAATAAAACAGGGCATTAACCCTATCTTAATTAAAGTCAGAAGATCTATAAATTTTAATAAAATGGTCAGTATAAAAGAGAGTAAAATTAAATATGATATTTGCTTTTCGTATACTCCTTATCATGAACATAAATTGATTTCAAAGAAAAAAAGTACAACGATGCAACTTAATTATTTAAATAAAATTAAATCGAATGGTTACAAGGTTGTCATTTCACTTCATCCAAAATGTGATATAATATTTTATAAGGATTTTTTTAAGGATTTTGAAGTAAGAGTTGGAAGTACGGAAACTTGTATTATTGAATCAAAAGTAGTTATTGCTTTTTATTCAAGTATTTTGTTATGGGCTATTTTTTCTAACAAACCTTTTTTAGTTCTTGATCCATTTAATTTTGATTATAAATTTCTTGATGAATTAATCAAAAAAAATAATATAATTAGGAATGAAAAGGATTTACTCCAAAATTTAAAAATGCATCTAAACAATAAAATAGATCTCCAAGAATATTCAGATAAATTTCTCGGATTTAATATTAATAATTATAATCAAATACTAAATTAAGAAATGGCATATATAATTGCAGAAATAGGAAATACCCATGAAGGAAGTCTTCAGTTAGCAAAAAAATTTGCAGATGCTGCTAGCTATTGTGCTGTAGATTGTGTTAAGTTTCAAGCTCATTATTTTGATGAAGAAAGTTTAAACCACGCACCAAATCCTCCGTACTTTAAAGATGAAACTAGAAAAACTTATTTTGATAGAACTAGTTTTACCCTGAATCAATGGACTGAATTACGAAGGTATGTCGAACAGGACTTAGGGCTTGATTTTATGTGTTCACCGTTTTCAGTTTATGCAATTGAAATTTTAAAGAAGGCAGGAGTGAAAAACTTCAAGGTAGCTTCGGGAGAGGTGTCTAATTTACCTCTTCTGGAAAATTTAGTAGACATTAAGGGTTCTATATTTTTGTCATCCGGAATGTCATCCTATGACGAAATTGATAATTCAATTAATGTTTTAAATAAATCATCAGCTTCAGATAAGATTTTATTCCAATGTACTTCGGAATATCCATGTAAAATAGAAAATGTTGGGCTTAATGTTATAAATGTTTTTTTAAAAAAATATCCAAATTGGAAGATTGGTTTAAGCGATCACACCCTTTCATCTACTGCTGCGATATTATCTCTCTCTAAAGGTGCCACCGTTTTTGAAAAACATCTTACACTTAGTAATATGATGTATGGAAGTGATGCTAAAAATTCACTTGAACCAAAAGAATTTAAAGCTTATGTTAAGCATATTCGTGAAGCTGAATTATGTTTAAGAAGTTCAGTAGATAAAGACAAACTAGCTCTAAATCTTCAGAATATGAAAAATACATTTGAAAAATCAATAGTTTTTCGTCAAGACTTAAGCAAGGGTCATGTATTGAAATTGGCTGACTTAGATTTCAAAAAACCTGGGGACGGTATAAACGCTAGTGAATACAAAAGTTTTTTAGGAAAAAAAATAAAAACTAAAGTTTTAAAAGATCAATATTTAACTAAAAATAATTTAGAATAATGAAAATATTAACATACATAGGAGGGAGGGCAAATTACAGTAGTATTAAGTCAGTAATGAAAGCCCTAAATAACGATGATTATTTCGATTTAATAAATGTACTCGGTTGTTCTGCAGTTTTAGAAAAATTTGGAGATGTTTCAGAGTTAATAGAGAAAGATGGATTTACTATTAATGAGAAAGTCTACCATTTGGTTGAAGGAGATTCTCCTGCAGTCATGGCAAAAACTGCAGCTCTAGGTATGTTAGATGCCTCTAGTATTTTATTAAAGTACTCACCAGATTTTGTTATAATCGTTGGCGATAGATACGAAATGATGTCTTTTGCTTTACCGGCAGCGTATATGAATATTAGAATTATTCACACAATGGGTGGCGAGGTTACAGGAACTATAGATGAGAGTATAAGACACGCTTTAACGAAATTTTCTCATATTCATTTTGTGGCAACAAGTAAAGCAAAAGAAAATGTTATTAGAATGGGAGAAGACGAACGATTTGTATTTAACGTTGGATGTCCTAGAATTGATCTTGTGAAAAAAGAGCTTGAGAATAATTCACTAACCATTGTCAAAGAATATTTTTCAAAAAATAAAGGTATAGGTAACGATATCGATTTTGACAAGCCATTTATTTTGGTTTCTCAACATCCTGTAACAACAGAACATGAAAATAATAGAGAGTATATAGAAAACACCTTAAATGCTTTAAAAACATTTGGGATGCAATGTTTAGTGTTATGGCCAAATAGTGACGCAGGCGGAAATCAGATTTCTAAGGGAATTAGAACATTTAGGGAACACAATAGAAATGTTTCATTTGCTTTCCATAAAAATTTACCTAATAATGTATATATTCATTTAATGAATACATGTTTCTGCCTTGTTGGAAACAGTAGTTCTGGAGTGAGAGAAGGTGGCTTTATTGGTACTCGAGTAATTAATTTAGGTACTAGGCAAAATACGAGAGAAAGTGGTAAAAACGTTATTCACTGTGATAATTCTTACAATGACATACTAAAATCTTTAAATTCAATCAAGGATATTGAAAAGATGTGTGATGAATTATATGGTGATGGAAATACATCAGATAAAATCATTAAAATACTTAAAACGCTACCAGAACTTCCAAGTCTGCAGAAAATTTTAAATTACTAATTACTAATTACTAATTATGAATTATGGAATAATTACTGCCCGAGGGGGGAGTAAGTCTATAAAGAAGAAAAACCTTGCTTTATTAAATGGTAAACCTCTTCTTTACTACACAATAACAGAAGCTCTTAAATCAGACTTAGATGATGTTTATTTATCGACAGATGATCAAGGAATAATTAATTATGCTTCTCAATTTGATATTAAGATTATTAAACGACCTGATTACCTTGCCTCTGATGATGCTAAATCTGTTGATGTTTTGAAGCATGTGGTAAAAGAATTAAATTCCAGTGATGATAACTTTTGTTTATTACAGCCAACTTCACCATTAAGGAAGAGTTTCCATATTAATGAAGCTTTAAAATTATATCACAAGGATCCGTCACCTGTTAAATCCTTAGTAAGTGTTATTAAATTAGATCACAACTACAATCCAGATTCTTTAATGACTCTGTCCGAAAATGGATACTTATTAGAAAATAATCCTGAAAATAAAATTTATAGAAGACAAGATAAGCCAATTTTTTTCGCACGAAATGGAGCAGCGATCTACATATTTAATTCGAAAGACTTGAATTCTAAAATATTAAATGGTAATATTCTAAAATTTGAAATGAAGAAATATGAAAGTATTGACATTGATACTCTTGAAGATTTGCAATTTGCTGAAATAATTTTAAGGGGCAACGATAAATAAGTGCCATCAACATAGATGAAAAATATATTAATTACTTTACCGTATAGTTTAAATTACAGAAATATTGTTCTTTCAGGATTTGTTAATCATATAAGTGCTAACAATAAAGTACATCTAATAATCAATGATGGCATTAAATTAGATAAGAATTTTCTACTTTCAGAAAACATATCAATTGAATACAAAGCTTTTAATATAAGTTTTTTTTCAAAAATTTTATACAGACTATTAAAAGAAAGATATTGGTTCATTCAGAATACCAATACATATAATATTAAAAATGACAAAAGCATAATAAGATCTTTATCTCTATTAATAGCCCCTTCCAATTTAAATTTATTAAAGCTTTTGATTAAATGCTATCGTTGGAGTTTACGTGATAAAGAAATTAAAAAAATGTATTCTTCTTATGATGTAGTTATTTCCACTATGGCACATAGGTGGTATGAGTCGAAATTTGTGTTAAACCTTGAAAACACATGTAAACAGGTTAACTTATTACATTCATGGGATGTGATAACTACTAAAGGAACATTTCTTTTCGATTATAATCAAACATTAGTTTGGAATTCAATTAACAAGACCGAATATAAGACCTATGTTCAAAAAATACTTGGATTTACTGGAATTGTAAATGTAACTGGAGCATTACAGTTTCATGATTATAATAGTGTTTCTGAACGAAATCCCAAATATATATTATATGCTACTTCAGTGGAGAGATTAGTTCCTGATGAGGTTTTAATTATAGAATCACTTATTGAAATTTGCAGTAATTTAAAACTTAAATTAAAAGTAAGAAACCATCCTCAAAGGGAAACAGATATTAATTTATCTGATAATAATGTTTTCTATGGAGAAACAGATGAAAGTAATTCATGGGATAATGCCAACTTTGACAGGAAATTTTTTGGTGATATAGAGTATGATATATTAAATTCCTATTGTGTTGTTTCTGTGGCTTCTACAATCGCTTTAGATGCATTAGCGCTCGGAGTACCTGCAATATTTATCGGAGATATTTTAGAACATCAACAACTATCTAAATACTATAATTACAATCATCTATCAGCCTTAATTAATAAATGTGATATTCCAGTTGTACATGATTTAAACAATCTAGAAGTTCAAATCAAAGGTGTTCTTCAAAATAATTTAAATTCTGTAGAGTTGTTTGAGGGGTATCTTAAATCTAGAAATGTTTTTTATAAAGTGCAGCAAAGTATAAACATTTAGTTAATGAAATATTAAGAGTTATTAGAAGCATGAATAAATTACAGACAATATTTCTTTTAACTTCTTTGGGTATCACTTCATTTAAGTTATTCGATACTCTTTATTTATATGAAATTGTAATAATCTATTATATTATTTATTCTATAGCTCGAAAGGGTTTTAAAAAAGTCACGGGTGTAAATATTAAAGTACTTTTAATTTATTTATTTTACTCAATAGTAATATCTTTTATTTCACTATTATATGACCATAGAGTAGAGTTTTTGGAGGTGGTTTTTAGTACCACAAGATTTACACTTTATATTATCTTAGCAATCATTTTGTTAAAAGAATTCATAGATAATCCATTATTTATATTTAAATGTTTGAAATGGGCTGTATATTTTCATTTAATTATTTTAATATCCACTTGGTTTTTACACACTACCGGTTTTATTTTTAACGATTTACTATTAATATCTAATTGGAGTAATAATGGGTTAATTGGAGATGGAGTGTTAAAAGTTTTTGAATACCCAATTGGTTCTAGATATAGTGGTTTATTTGAAGAGCCCTCCCATTTTAATCTCCTCATAATTCTTTTCATCATAGTCAAGAAAAAAATAAATGATTTTTTCGGTACTAAATTTAATTACAAAGATTTTTTATTGTTATTAATTGTAATAATCTTAACTAAATCTATCGGGGGTACTATCGTTTTAATCTTTATTTTTTTAGTTTTTAATCATAAGAAATTAATAAAAATTATATTGCCACTAAACACTGTATTCTTAATATTTCTTTTTTTCTACCTCGATATCGAGTCTATAATTGCAGAGATACCGAGGGTTACTGATGTTTTATCTGGAAATGATAAATCTGTTAATGTAAGGTTATTTCAAAATACAAATCCAATATTAGAATTAACAAATAAGGGCTATTTATTTTTTGGTACAGGCCTAGGTAATTCAGCATTGTTATTATCGGATTTTAAAAGCCAGATTTTATATTTAACATTACTATTAGAAACTGGGCTTATTGGTTTTGTAATATTTATGTTTTTGTTTTTGTACAAATTTTTCAACAATATAAAATGGAGACTAATAATGATTCTTATCGGGTTTTTAAATGGGTTTTTAATAACACCAATAACAATACTCTTAATATCTCATTTATTATTTGATAAAAAAATATGTTTAAGCCAAAAATAATATTAGTTGATTTGACAGGACGATTCCCTCAATACACAAGTAGGTTGTATAAAGCTTTAAAAGAGTTGTCTAGTAGTGTTCATTTTGCCAGTATAAATAGTCTTGACCCTAAAGACGGATTAACTTTAGAGGGTGATTTTAATCTATTAGAAATAGAATTTCTTCGAAAAAATCGCAGGAAACAAACATTTATACATCAGTTATTCAAGCTTTTAGAAATAATTGTTAATGTTTTTTATTTGGAAATACAGAAAATAAAAATTCGTCCACAAGTAATTCACTACCAATATTTCCCTTTAATCGAACACTTTCCATTGATAGAATTTACTTTTTTAAAGTTTAATAAGTATCTAGGAATAAAAACAGTCTATACTGTTCACAATATACTTCCACATAATACTGGAGATCGTTTTAAATCTATTTATAATAAGCTTTATAGTTTATGTGATATACTAATTGTTCATACAATTGAATCTTCTGATCAGTTAGTAAATGAATTTAATGTGGATAAATCAAAAGTGCAAATTATTCCTCATGGTGAATTGTCGATAGATTCAGATAAAATCAAAAAACCTTATAAATATCATAAAAACTTATGTAAGAATAAAGTAGTATTATGTTTCGGAAGAATTTCTCGTTACAAAGGAATAGAAAAACTTTTAGATGCATTTGCACTTCTTTCAAATACAAGAACTACTCTATTAATTGCTGGAAATGGAGATGATTCTTATTTGAATGAATTAAAACTACGTTCTCAATCAAAAAAGATCCAAAATGTAATTTTTGATAATCGTTTTATTCCCGAATCAGAGTTACATGATATGTTTGACATTACAGATGTAGTAGTTTTTCCTTACTCTAAAATAACTCAAAGTGGAGCAGTGTTAATGGCTCTTTCTCAAGGCAAGGCAATAATTTGTTCAGATTTGTTAGCTTTTCATGAGCTTCTTGAAAATGAAGTTCAAGGTGAGATTATTAATTGTGATAATTCTGATCTTCTTTGTAGAAGAATTAAATATATACTGAATAACAAAGATTACCGATTATCCTTAGGAATAAATGCAAAGAAGATGATATCTAAGAGATATAATTGGAAATCAATTGCAAATTTAACCATTAAAACTTACCAAAATGAATTTGGACAATTCTAACTTTATTTCCATTGTATGTGCATCGTACAATTCTGAGAATTATATAACTGAGACTATTGACTCTGTATTAATGCAAGATTATAAGAATTGGGAATTACTTATAATCGATGATTGCTCCACAGATAATACTGTTAAAATTATAGAACATAAGTCGAAAAACGATCCTCGAATTAAACTATTTATAAATTTAACTAATAGTGGATCAGGGTTTTCTAGAAATGTAGGAATTGAGAATGCTAAAGGTAATTACCTTACTTTTATAGATTCAGATGATCTATGGGATAGTAATTTTCTAAGTACAAGCTTAAATTTTCAAATAGTAAATGGACATTGCTTTTCTTTTGCGTCATACAGAAGATTAAATGAAAATTTAGTAGAAATATTATCTCCTTTTATAGTTCCTGAAAAAGTATCTTATAAAGATATGTTGAAAACAGGTTCTATATCGTGTTTAACAGCCTTTATCAATATAAAGCAACTCGGAAAGAATTATATGCCCCAAATTAGAAAAAGGCAAGACTATGTTTTCTTTTTAAGTTATTTAAAACAAATAGATTATGCATATGGGATAAAGAATGTGTTAGCATCTTATAGAATTAGAAAAAATTCAATATCACGAAATAAATTTGATGCAATGAAATATATTTGGATAGTATATAGAGATAATGAAAAGCTCTCACTATTAAATTCATTATTTTTAATGCTTATATATAGTTGCAATGGATTGAAAAAATATTATTTTAATAGAAAAAAATGAAAAATAAAACAATTTTGTTAGGATTAAATGAGCTTAATTTTGATTATATAAAGTTTTTTATAAATGAGGGTTTATTACCTAATTTTAAAAAAATATTTGATATACAACCTCCCATAGAGACAGTTTCAGAAGATGAGTATAAACTTCTAGAGCCATGGGTGCAATGGGTAACTATACATTCAGGGAAAACATTTAAAGAACACAATATTTTTCGTTTAGGAGACATTGTTAATAACCCTCAACTTTCTCAGATATTTGAGGAGTTGGAAGCAGAGGGTCTTTCAATTGGTGCGGTATCACCTTTTAATGCTGATAATCGTCTAAAAAAACCTGTTTTTTTTATTCCAGATCCTTGGACTAAAACGAATCCCTCCGGAAATTGGATCGTAAAAGCATTGTATCAGGCCGTTCATCAATCAGTAAATGATAATGCTAAATCAAAATTAAATTTGAAATCAATGATTTCATTAGGTCTTGGACTTTTATTGTATGTTCCTATTTCAAGATGGTTTCATTATGTAAAAAATATTTTCAAAGCAAAAAATCCAGGAGCTAAGGCAGTCATTCTAGATAGTTTACTAGCTGATGTCCATTTAACGCTATGGAAAAAATATAAACCTGATTTTTCAAATTTATTTTTAAATTCAGGTGCTCATATACAGCATCATTATTTATTTAATTCCAAAGCATATCAAGGAGATTTAAAAAATCCAGATTGGTATTGTCCTAATGGTTATGATCCATTAATTCAAATTCTTTCAGAATATGACTACCAAATAGGTAAATTATTGAAGTTGAAAGATGTTAAATTAATTATAGCTACTGGTCTACATCAACAACCTCACGAGCATTTAACTTTCTACTGGCGTCTTAAAGAACATGTTAAGTTCGCAGAGATGATTGGTATTAAAAATTTCTCAGAAATTTTACCAAGAATGTCAAGAGATTTTTTAGTAAAATTCAAGAATGAAACAGATGCCTTAAATGCTGAAAATTTATTAAATAGTTTTTATGCTTTTAAAGATGATATTAAAATATTTGAGGTAGATAATAGAGGGTCTAGCTTATTTGTTGAATTAGTTTACCCAAATGATATTGAAAAAGATGATTCAATCTATTCTAAAGAATCAAATTTAAAATTAGAAAAATTTAAATCTTACTTAGCTTTTGTAGCAATAAAAAATGGTGAGCATAATGGCATAGGCTATTTAACTTCTAATTTTGATCTAGAAATTTCTAAAAATTCTATTGACTTAAAAGGTTTAAAAGATTTAATAAAAAATTACTCATTAAACTAATTATGATATATACTGATATTAAATATGAAATAGAATCTTTTGGATTCAAGGTAGTTTCTCATGATTTTGAAAGACCTTGGGGAGGTTTCCTAGTTATTGATGAAAGCCAAGCACAAGACTTTTCAAATCAGTTCTTTAAAGGCTTAGATGTAAATACCTTAAAAATTGGTGGCAAGTTGAGTCCTAAAATTCTCATTGTAAAGCCAAAAGCTCGATTGTCTTGGCAATACCATAACAGACGCGCAGAAATCTGGCAAGTGTATAAAGGTTCTGCAGGAATCATCAGAAGCGATTCTGATATGGAAAATGAGATGGAAATATGCAATGAAGGAGATCAAATTGTTTTAGAACAAGGTAAAAGACATCGTTTAATAGGCTTGAACGATTTTTGCGTGGTTGCAGAAATCTGGCAGCATACCGATGCTAACCATCCTTCAGATGAAGAAGATATTATAAGAGTGCAAGATGATTTTGGTAGATAAAAAAGAATAAAATGAGTAAGAAAAAAGGAATGATTGTATCTGGTTATTTTAACCCAATACACAAAGGACATATCGAGTATTTTAACAATGCGAAAGCCCTGGCTGATGAATTGTTTGTGATTGTAAATAACGATCATCAAAGAGTATTAAAAGGATCCAAAGAATTTCAACAAGAACAAGAACGTGTTTTTATCGTTTCTAATATAAAATCTGTAGATCATTGTGTGTTGTCTATAGACCAAGACAGAACCGTCTGTAAAACCATTGAAAAGATAGCCCTAGATTATGGTGCTTCCTATGATTTGAGTTTTGCCAATGGAGGAGATCAAAATAACAACACCATCCCAGAAAGACCTATTTGCGATCAGATGGGAATTACCTTAGTAGATGGTTTAGGAGATAAAATACAGTCTAGCAGTTGGTTATTAAAAAAGTAAACATTTTTAATTACATTTGGTTTGAAATATAATTTTAACACACATGACTTTCGACTCAAAATCCGCAAAGAAAGCAGGAAAAAAATCTAAAAGAGGCCCTGCAAAAAAACAGGAACCATCTATTAAAGAAAAGATGGAGCTACTTTATGAAAAAGTGTTGGATGATCTACTCATAAACCAAGACAAGCTTACTAAAACAGAACGTGTAAAACTCTTTGTAACACTTTCCAATTATATTTTTCCAAAAACAAAATCTGTTCGAGATAAATTTACTTTAGATAAATTGAAAGAAGATAAAGATGATTGGCATGCTATTGATCCTACCAAATAACACCCGCTTGTTGCATAAATAAATCCGCTAGTGCATCTTTGTTTTGATGTGTGCCTATATACGTCAGAAAAGTGCTCTCTTTAGTGTGTCCCGTTATGTTCATTAGTAGCGGTGTTTCGATTTTACCATAATAATTAGAAGCAAAAGAACGTCTCATAATATGTGAGGTTACAAATTCATATTTGGGTGCTTTTACAATTTCTTTTCTCCGCGTTTTCGGATTGTTTTTAAATCCGCTTACCCTTTCATCAATACCAGCTAACTTACAAAGTGTTTTAATTTCTTTATTAAATGCTACTTGTGAGACTCTTCTTGGGAATTCATGCTCTAATAGTTCAATGACCATAGGATCTGCAACACCAACCGTTACCGCCTTTTTTGTTTTTTGTTGGATGATATCAATATATAATCCAGAAGGTGCTTTTCTTAGGTTTTTAGTTGTTAATTTTAATACATCCGATACTCTTTGTCCAATAGACAGTCCTATTAATAACCACTTATAACTATCTTTATGAGATTCTGGTATTTGTTTTAACCCTTTTAAAGCTCTAATTTCAGACGGATTTAAAATATGTAAAATACGATCGGAACTTTTTTGTTTAAATGATTCAATATAATTGGAGTAGGCATGCACATCCAATCCACTTTTCTCTGCATCACGCAAAATAATCTTCAATAATTTTAAAAGCTGACCGCAGTAATTATCACTATACTGCTGTTCAACTTTTAAGAATCGTGTAAATGATTCAGCAGTATGTTTATCAATACTGTTGATATACAATTTCTCAGATTTTTCAAACTCATAAACCTTTATAATTCTGAGTAAAGATTTGTAAGTTCGAATGGTATTGTGTGCCAAACCGACCGTACCATATCCTTGCACTCTTTTTGTAGCAGAATTGGAAATAAAATGGGCTAAATAGTCTAAAAATAAGATCGATTTTTCTACTTTTAGAGGTGTCTTATGTGTCTTTATTTTTGGTTTTTGATAGAAATTAACGTGCATATAACGTATGTTATTTTAATTATTTAACATAGAAATAACGTTAATAAATTTATATTTTAACAAATAATATATAAATATTTAACGGTTAGTTCTACATCAAGATACGTTATTTTTTTAAAATAAAAAAGTTAAAATACTGATAAATAAAGGGTTAAAATCGATTTATTTTTAAAAAGACTACGGACTGTAGTCAATTTACTTTAAACAAATATTTGATTTGCAGTGTTTTATATTATTTTAGATAGATATTTCATTACTAAACGGCCATGAGTTTTTCAAATTTACAAGCTTACTGAGTAACTTAAAAGGTCCTCTTATAGTGTTTGATTTTATGAATCATAACACAATCTTCAATGGTTTTAATTTCTATGTTGAACATTCTGAGTTATTTGATCATATCACCTTCCTTTTGTAAAGAAAATTGATTTTTTTATTCATAATGATGATTCCGATAAATTTCACATATTTACTAAAGGTTCAAAAAGATCTTTACAGGATTTGTTAATAGTAGACCAGTACAAGAAATAATTAAATATTCTTTCAACCCTTTTTTTTTGAAAAATTTACAATCTAAGAAAATTAAGGGATTTCCAATATAGCCATTAATTTATGGTTAAGATATAATTTTTCTTTACCCACTTTTTCAGAAATTAAAAAACCAGATTTTTCTAATTCCATTAAATAATTACCCACGGTTTTTGGTGTCCCTAATTTAGCATCAATTAAAAACTGTCGTTTCGTGTAAGGCAATCTAAATAGTATTTCAACCAATTCTTTAGTATATACTTTAGGGTTTGTTTCCTTAATCTCTGATGCCATTTGATCCATTAATGTAGTAACATTTTTTAAGCGTTCCAATCCTTTATTAGCTGTATATTCAACCATTTCTAGCATAAAAAGTATCCACCCTTCCCAATCATTATTTTCAGTTACCTTTCTCAGTTTCGTATAATAATCCGTCTTATTTTTAATAATATATTCACTTAAATAAATAGCAGGGGTATCCAACAGTTTTTCGAGTTTTAGATATAATAATAACAATATGCGTCCTGTTCTACCATTACCATCACTAAAAGGGTGAATTGCTTCAAATTGATAATGCATTAACGCCATTTTAATTAATGGGTCAATAGGATCTTCACCATTTATAAAAGTTTCAAGATCATCCAACTTTTCTCTTATAATAGCTTCCCCTGAAGGTGGTGTGTAAATGGTTTCACCATTCGTATTTTTCAAAGCAGTTCCTGGCGTTGTTCTAATACCAGCAGTATTTTTTTTAATGCTTTGTACAATTTCAACACATAAGTTTGTACTTATAAAAGGTCGCGTTTCTATTTGTTGTAAACCATTCCAAAGTGCTTCTTTGTAGCTTATGACTTCTTTCGTAGCTGGATTATCAAACTTTTTGTCTGCTACTAAAGATCTATATAAATCATCATTTGTTGTGATGATATTCTCTATTTCTGAACTTGCTTTCGCCTCTTGTAAATGAATCGTATCCAGAAACAACGTTGGATTTGGTAAATTGCTAAGCATACCATTAAGTTTCGCTAGCGCTCTACTAGCATCAATCGTCTTGCGTAACACTTTAGTAGTTTCTAAATTTGTTGTAGGAGGTAATAATGGTAAACTATTATAAGGTATATTTCTATTAAATTTTGTCATTTTAAATAAGGGTACATAGTACTCACGTAATCTTAACGAGGGTAAATATACTAATAATTTACCTTTATTATACTCATGGATGTAATTATTACGTTCAATAAACAGATCATAAAAAAAATTAGGCGTTACGAATTACTATAGTAATCACGAATTATTTGACATTTTATCAAAATAGTGATTCAATCAAATTAATTATTGTTATTTAATTAAATTGAAACCCTCTCTTTTATTATAACTTAAGTTAAGGTGAAATTAACTTCTCTAGGAGCTTCCCCTATACAAATGCA
>Ga0206123_10001404_pt1 | contig 22613 bp, 23 predicted proteins | sample Helgoland_Spring_2_FD_160086 | JGI IMG/M metagenome (GOLD analysis project Ga0206123, IMG submission 160086) | Pelagic subsurface seawater microbial communities from Kabeltonne, Helgoland, North Sea - Helgoland_Spring_Bloom_20160316_1 | ecosystem: Environmental > Aquatic > Marine > Epipelagic ...
TATTATTATAAATAATTTTTCTAAAAATAAATTTAAAATATTTTTTTTTTAGATTATTTACTTTATCGTAGGTAATGCTGTCGAAATTTTTATTTTCATCCATTATACATATAAGTTTTTTATCATATAGATGAATCGAGCTTTCATCCTCTCTATACTCTTTTCCAATTTTATGTAGAAATGAAATAAATAGATAATGTTTAAGTGGAACAATCCTTTTATCCGCTATTGTTAATGTTGTATCCAGAGTTTTAATAGAATCAATCCAATTTCCAAAAAGTTGAGGCTGTTCTATAGTTGCAGATAACATTATAAGCTGTATATGTTGGGGTAATAAAATAATAGATTCCTCCCATACTCTACCTCTATCTTTATTAGTAATATAATGAACTTCATCAAATATAATAGTACTAACATCTGTATATATATCTATTTCTACAGTTAATTGTAATTTATTAGTTTTAATTTTTTTATTATATAGAAGATTACGCAATATTTCAGTGGTCATAATAATACATTCAGCATCAGGATTATATTTTATATCTCCAGTTATTAGTCCAAAACTAATGTTAGGGTATTTTAAAGTTAGTTCATTAAATATATAATTAGATAAGGCTTTGATAGGGGTTGTATAAATTACCTTTTTATGATTATTATTTTTTTTATTCTTTAGTATACTATATTCTGCTACTAATGTCTTACCACTGGATGTAGGAGAACATACCAATACATTATTTAAAGAATCAATGGCTTCTATAGAGTATTTTTGAAAATCGCTTAATTCAAATGGATATTCAGAAAATATCCGAGACCCATTATAATTATTATTTTTAATTATCAACATATAATTATACTTAAAGTTTTATATTTATATATTTATATAATATAAAACAAATGGATGAATTATTTAATTATCAGAATTTTAAAGAATCTTTTTTGTACACCTCCTACACAGATATAACACTTAAAAATATACCATTGATTTCATATTCATTTGGTTGGTTAGCAATATTCACTATGGTTAGCTATAGATGTATACTAAATATATTTAATAAAAATGATTTATTCTATAAAATACAAAGAGCTGGTAAAAAAGAAGTTATTATTTTAAGGGGCGTTCCTGGTATCGGTAAAAATAATTATATATTAGAAGAGGAATTAGATAGAGATAGTATTTTTTCGGTGGTGTCATTAGATGATTTTTTTATTAAAGAAAACAAATATTTATTTGATAGAAGTTTATTAAACAAGGCACATAACTGGGCTTTTGAGCAATTTAGTATATTTACAGATATAGGAGTACCAAGAATATATATTTCTAATTTAAATAATAAAAAATGGAATTATAGTAATTATATTAGAAGTGCTATAAAATCTGGATATAAGATTAAAGTTGTAGAATTAGTATGTAATAATCATCAAGAATTACATTATTTTAATAAACGTAGTGTACATAATATTCCATATTCATATAGTAAGAAAATATATGAAGACTGGGATATCGATAAAAATAGTATACATATAGAACCTTATTTAGGAGACCATTGGAATCAGTTAGATGGAGATAGTTTACCTACTTTTCCTTCTATAACTGTTGCTGAATTAGATGAACAATTAGATAATTATATGAATAAGATTGTTAAGGATGATTCTATTAAAAATGAAGTAGATAATGGTGTAGAGGATACTAGTACTGTACACAATATTATTGAAACAAAAAATATAGTAAATAAAGTTGATAGTGAAAATATAGAAGAAATCTCTAAACGAAGATTGTATATTATTAAAAGTGAACAAAATAGAGAATTACACTATTTAAAATGTGGAGAATTAAAGGCTGTTAAAAAAATTCCTGTAGAAATTATGGACTATAGTATTAATACTATTTAAGATAATTTTTCTTAAGATAATTTTTTTCCTAATATAGAACCTAATAGACCTCCTCCACCAGCAATATAGATAGAAGCCCCTTTAGCTCCAAGTAACAATCCCGCAGGTCCAAGTATAGATGCCCCTATTAATCCACCTATTATAATAGGTTTAAATTTAAATTTATGACTGAGAGCAATATCTAATTCTTTATTAGATTGATTAATCGTTTCAATCGTATTTATACTTACGGTTTCAATATTATCTAATTGTTGTTCTTGATCAAATAATAATTTATTTAAATTATTATTTATTTCGTTCATATCTTTTATATCCTGAAGTAATTCGGCATATTTTGGGTTATCTTGGTTTTTATACTGTTGCATATAATATATTAATATATAATTAAATTTGATTTAATATTATTTTTTAGTTAGATTTTAAAATGTCTGAGAAAAAGAAAATAATATTTAAGAAAAAAAAACCAGATAAATATAAAGAATTAAATTATGATATTGTTAATAATGTTAGCTATAATGTAGAAACAATTAATTATGAATTAGTTAATAAAATAATTGCATTAAATAATAGTAAACTGTTAGATAATATTGATTGTTTAAAATCAAAAAAAACTAAAAAAATTATTACAAAATTATCAAATACTTTTTATGATGAAGATACAGTTGATACAGAATCTTTAGTAGAAGATCTAATAGGAGGTAAACAAATATTTTATGATTATGACAAAAATATTATATATAATAGTTCCTATAATATTATAGGAAGTATTATGGATAATGATATAGAATTTTATGATACTAGTTATATAGAAACTAATAATAATATTAATGATGTTAGTGATGAAAAAACATTAGAAAATAAAATTGATTTAAAAATTTAAATATTTGTATAATTAATAAAATGGAAACTCCTAAATCTAAAAAACCCCGTTGTAAATGTATTGTAGATAATGAAGGTACTAAATGTAGGGCAAAACTTAGTTTAGTAGACCAAGAATGTAAATGTGGTATTAAATTTTGTGGAAAGCATAGATTGCCTGAAAATCATAATTGTTCGTTTGATTTTAAAGAAGAGGGTCGACGTATTTTAATGAAGAATAATCCGCCTATAGTACCTATTAAAATAATTAAGGTATAGATTAATTATTTATTAATGTCTAATTTAATAGTACATATATATGTGTAGTTCCAATTTTTACCTGTAATATAACACAAATCTTTATTAATATCATACGCTATACCATTTAATACTCCCTTAGGATTTTTACGACATAAACGATTCATATTTATTTTTTTTATAACATTTCCAGAAATAGGATTTATTACATATATATAACTAGTTTTCCATCTATTAGCAAGAATCACATTATATTTACTAATATATTCTAACTCATTTAAGTTATTAATTTTAATTCCATTCTCAGTTACACTAATTTTATGTGATACTACTGGTTTTATAGATTTTTGTAAAAAACTGGGATTTAAAAAATATAGATTCGAACTTCCGTCCGATACTATAATATTTTCATTATTATGTGTTACTCCCCAACCTTCTTTTATTTCGTTTGGATAATTAAATTCTTTTATTAGAGAAAAGGTTTTTAAATTGTATAATAAGCCTTTTTTTGCTTTCCATGTTAACATTATTATTATAGAATTCCATATAACAATTCCTTCGCCAAATAAAGAATTTTTTAATTTTTTATATTTTATAATATTTCCTGTATTTATGTCTAAATGTTGTAAATAAGAATGGGAATATTGTCCTGTACTTTGATATAATTTATTTTCATAAATAACTAAGCCTTGAGTAAAATCATTATAATTATGGTTTATTTTCCTAATAACTGTATAATCATTTATTGTTCTTGGTGTAGTTATTTTTTTATTTAAAATAAGCGTGGTTGCAACTAAACTGATTATTAATTTATAATTCATTTAAATATAATTAATAAAATAATTAATTATAAATATAAGTATATAATAATTTTATTATATACTTATATTTATAATGACTTGTTGTACAAAAGAATTAGAAGATAAAATAAGAACAATTCTAAATGAGGCACACCCTGATAGTAAAATAGGAGATTCTTGTGTTAGTAAATTGGTGGAGTTATTAAAAGAACACTGTCCACATTATTCTAAAAAAGAAGATAAATTCGATACAGTTTAGTATTAATTTGGAAATATCGGGTTGTACTAAATAATTATAAATTTTAATTTCTAATATTAATATAATGAATAAATTAATTATATTAATACTATTTATAATATCAAGTATTATAGGATACTATTGGAAATCAGAATACGATGAAGAAAATAAAGAAAATTTCCAAAATAAAACCATTAAAGAAAATTATATAGATATTTATGATAAATTTTATTCCAATATTTATGATCAACTCTTTAAGTCAGACATAAAAAATGAATATGAAATTTATAGTCTGAAACAATACGCATTTGATAAATTTAATAAAGGTAGTATAAATATATTAGATTTAGGATGTGGAACAGGAAATCATATTAAACTACTAACTAAATACAAATATAATTGTGTTGGTATCGATAGATCTATTAAAATGTTAAATATTGCTAGAAAAAATAATCCAAGCGTTAATCTTATAAAAGGAGATTTTCATAATAAATCTACCTTTAATAAACGACAATTTAGTCATATAATTGCCCTGTTTTATACCATTTATTATACCGATAATGCCGAAAAAGTATTTAAAAATTTAAATTTTTGGCTTAAACCCAAAGGGTTTATGTGCATTCATTTAATTCATAGAGATAAGTTTGATCCTATTTTAGAAAAGTCTTCTTCACTAATACCATTATATAATCCACAAAAATATACGGATAAAAGAAATACTAAGACCAGTCTAGAATTTAATAATTTTAAATATATATCTGATTGGACATTTAATAAGTCTGATGTACAATTTACAGAACACTTTTTATTTAAAAAGAAACCCATTAATCGACAGAATATTCATAAATTCACCGTCCATAAAGTAAGTTATTATATTAATTTAGCAAAAAAAAATGGGTTTAAATTGGTTAAAATTATAGATTTAAGTCCAGTTAATCATCAATATAATGCTATTTATGTTTTTAAAAAATTATATGGCTATTGAGGGGCCTGTAGATAATGGTGAACTTATAGATACAGATGAACAGAATCTTTTTATATTTAGATCAACATTTTTTTTAAATAATTCGGTATTTTTTAAATATTGGGATGCTGCCTCTATATTTAGAGGATCCTTGGCATTCGGATATAGTAATAGCTGTGGTAAAAAAGTTTCATAGATATGACATAAATTATATATAGGCGTCCACGTCTGATTTAATACATTCAAACAAATTGTTCCACTTCTAAAATCAATATTTGGATGAAATATTGTAGTCTCAAATCCAACAGATGGAGATTTATAAGGGTATTCGGATGTTAACTCTATTCTAATAATCCAAGAGCCTCCTGTATATACTGTATCTGGTGGTCCTTTTAATAATATACGTATAATATTATTATTTACCTCAATATCATCATTTTCTACTAATTTTTTTAAATTATTTATATCTGCTAACTTTCTTTTAAACATATTAATAGTATTATAACTTATTTTTTAAATAATTGTTTAATCTTAGTAATATTCTTTTTAATAATTGTTTGATTTAAATCTATGTTATTATTTAGTTCTAACAAAGTTTCATTCTGTTTGGTTAATTCTTGGTCAATATTGCTATTAATCTCCTTAATTTCTTTCAGTTGGTTTAAAATAATATTATCTAAGTCTAGTTCATTACTATTTTTAGATAAGTTATTATCTTTAGATAAGTTATTATCTTTAGATAAACTTTTAGAAATAATCTGATTATCTAATATAGGTATATTAGAAGTTTTTTTATATATTTTTCCAAATGTAGAGTCGATTAAATTTAAATACCAAGCAGATATTTTAAGATTTTCATTCATTGTTTTAGATGATAGCTCTATATTTTTAATAGTGGTATTTTGATTATATACTATATTAGAATTTATTTTAGATACTTTATTTAGTTCATTCAATTCTTGTAGTATTTCTTTTTTTATATTACTCATAATTAAATTGTATTATATTGTATTATATTAAATTAATTAATTTAGTTGTTTAAACTTATGATATAGCTATTTTTAAAGTATATTATATAGCTATACACAAATATTATAAATCACTAGAAATTCCTACAGAAATACACCTAGGTCAACGAGTTGGATTCAGTCGGAAAATTTAAAAAACTGTTGTACTTTAATACTGTTCCAAATTTTAAATCTCATTGTAATTCTTCGCGGATTCTTGTAAAAAAATATATATATAATATACAATGACATTATATAATACTACAGTTAAGAATGTTAAAAATAATACTATAAAAAATGAAATAATCTTGTACAGTGATATAATATTTTTTTCATTATTTATCCCAGGATCTCTATATGTTTTAGAAACTTTTAGTTTAATATGTGGGACTCAAATATCTATGGGTTCCCTAATACTGTATTATTTATTTCATATTATATTTGATAAGCAAGATTTTTTACATAATTTACATCATTATATTGTAATAATCCATCATATACTTATAGCGTTTGTATTTCATTCATACTTAACTCGAACTTTTGTTCGAATTATGTTTATTCAATATATTATGCTTATATCTAGTATATTTAGTGCATTACGAAAATTAGCCATTAAAAATAACTGGGAAAAAAGAGCTATTTTAGAAAAAATATACTTTTATACATTTTTGACTTTAAAAATTTTAGGAAATGTGTTTACATGGATTTTATGGCTATATTTTGAGATGTATAATAATTCTAATCTTGCAATCCTTATACATCAATATTTAGTCGTTTATTTTGTAGGTATCATACAACTATATTTATCATACAAGGTTTATAAAAAATTGAGATTAAATAATATGTCTTAGGTAAACTTTTTTGAAAAAGATTTATTAACTTTATTTTAAATACAATACATATAAAAATTAGTGTGGTATTATAAATTATTGTATTACTAAATTCTTAATTTTTTTCTGAAGAATGATTTTTGACATACTATTATAATAGTGACATTTTAAATATGAAACAGGTTAACTTTATGGAATATATTTATAATTAGGATTAAAATATTGAATTATTTTATTTATATTATAAAATATAAATGTTGCGATTAATGATAATGTGTAACACATATTAAAAGATAATTGATTAAATGATGCGATTTTAAATATATATAAACCCAATCTGGAAAAAGTAACAGCATTTGTAATCGCAATATATCTAATCGCAAATTTACGATGATTCACTAAATTTCCACGTCTTATATAAAATATAGATATTAGATAACAAAACACCCAGATAACTGCAACTCCTATTTGTATAATATTATTAATAATACTAAATTTTTTATTTAATAAACTTAAATAAATTGCTAGAGGAAAACTTATTAGTACAGATATCCCACTTATATAACCTAACACTGTGTTTATAATCTTTTTTCCTATTGTATTGTGATATATTAATTAATAATACTATGGATCCAGTAAATATATGTAGTAGTGTTAATTTAGGACTATAATCCATTAAATAGTTGTGTGTTTCAGATTTGTTTAAAAAAATATAGTAGTGTTCCCAATTAGCAATATAGCTTATAAATCTCCATATTGAAAAAAAAACCCAGAAAAAATAATAAATACACTACCATTAATTCTTTCATTCATACTATTCTTATTCAGAAATATTTATAAATAAGAATAGTATGAATGAACGATTTTTTTAGATTAGATGATATATATTTAAATAAGAGGTAGTATTATCTAATACTCACGCTCTACCCATTGATTTTGGTATATTTGTATGAATTAATAAATTCATACTATATTTATTAGTAAATATAGATTAAATAAATTTGATGTATTATATTACATAAAAATCATAAAATAAATGTGTGAACCGAATAAATGGATCATGATAAAACCTAAATATGTGGATAGACAATGTATTAAAAAATATAGTTGGAATACAAAAAGAAAAAGAAATCCTATAAAATGCGGATGTATTATTTTTAATGATAGTTTAGATGAAGTTGTTTTAGTAGAAAACAATTATATGTATAATGAAGGTATACAAAAATGGGGATTACCAAAGGGTCATTTAGAAAATAATGAAAGCTATAGTATATGTGCTTCGCGAGAAGCAAATGAAGAAACTGGATTAAGTTTAAATATTTTAGATAATATGTATAGAATTAGAATTAATAATACTTACTATTTTCCTATTAAAATTAACAGAACTTTACAAAATAAGTATCTTTTACCTAGAGATTTGAAAGAAATTAGAAGTGCTAAATGGTTTCCCTTAAATAATATTGATGTTTTATTAAATCGAGAGACAAGACTGTTCTTTAGTAAAAAACTAGATTCTGTTCTAAAAGTTATGCAGACAGTATAATTAAAATTTAAAATATCCTATTATATTTTTAAGTTCATCTGTAAATGAAATATCTGAATATAGTATTATTTCTATAAAATCTTCAACCAATCTATATAACTCAAATAGAATATGTAAAATATATAATACTAACCAATTATTTATAAAATATAGATAAACATTTATTTTAAATATTAGAAAATTTATTTTATATCGAATATAAGAGGCACTTCTTTTCCTGTACATCGTTACATCCACAATATAAATTTTATTATTTTTAGTACATATATTATTTATAACATAGGGAGTATAGGGTAAAAATCTTAAATCTAATATATAATAATTATACTTTATAAAGGTGTCTCTAATAGAATAAAATTGATTTTTCCAATTATCGGGTAAATTATATAATGACAATAAATTTCCACAATGCGTCATTGTGATTGTTAGAGTTTTTAAATTCTTAGAAATAATCTTTGGATAATGAGGTTCATTTTTCATTATATTTAGAAACTCATCCGTTTGATTATATCCTATTTTTTTTTTAAATTTTTTTATAACTGATATAGAATTAAATGTTATTTCCGAAATATCTTTACCAAATGTTAAATTTTTAGGAATGGGATTAAATATATTCATTTTATATTATTAATATTAAATGAATATATTTAGATATTTAAAACTATTATTTAGATATTTAAAACTATTATTTAGATATTTAAAACTATTATTTAGATATTTAAAACTATTATTGAGTTTTTTTTTATTTATTATTATATCCTCTTTGGGACACCTAATTATATGGAATGATATAAATAGATGCAGAGTTCGAACTCTAAGTAACTACTTTTGGATTAAGTTTATAAACATTCTTCTTAATAATAAGATAGTATTTATAAATAATAAGGAGTTAAGTAGAGAAAAAATTAATTTTATTAATAGTAATCATTGTTATAATAGTGATTTTTTTATACTATCTTATTTGTTTCAGTACAGTGTTTTACCACATGAATACTCTAGTATATCTACATCTATAAATATTGGATTAATAGACAAAATCATATTAAGTCAAATAGATGCATGTTTAATTAGTAATAAAGACCCAAGTATTTATATAAGAAATAGTATAAAAAAATGGTATACTAAAAACTACGATAGATATATTATTACTCATTTTGAGGGGATAAGTAAATGTGATTATAGTAGAAAAGGCAAAGGAAAAGGCAAAGACAAAGGAAAGTATAAATATGTTTTAGAACCAAAAACAATAGCATTGAGTAATATAGTAAAATATATTCCAAAAGAAATTAATTATATGACAGATATAAATATTATTTATACTTTAGATAATAAACTATTAATGTGTTCTAATAAAGAATTACTACAAAAATTAGTAAATAACGAAAATATTATAATTTATGTAGATATACATAGATATAGATTACCAAGTTATAATGATTCGGATAAATGGTTGGCAGATTTATATAGTAAAAAAGATAGTCAGATAGAAAATATACTAATTAATTTATAATTTAATTTATAATTTAATATAATTTAATATAATTTAATATAATTTATAATTTAATATATTACCGATGTATAAGTATAAATTATTAAATTATTAAATTTATTTATTTAATGTTATCTTATTCACAGATTAGAATTGCATTATTACATCTCTATTATAAAAATATTCCAATCTATAATATATCATTTGATTTAAATATAGAGGGTCCGATTGATATACAAGTTTTAGAAAAATCAGTTAATTATTTATTATATAGATTTCCTGAACTTAAAACAAATATTAAAAATGAGAATAATAAATTGGTAAAACAGTATAATAATCACTGTATTAAAATACAGGTATACGATAATAGTGAGGGTAATGCTCAACAGGAATTAGATTTTAATAATACTTATTTAGATATAGAAAATGAATTATTACTAAAAATTATGTATCTAAAACATGTTAATAAACTTTTATTTGTATTTAGTGATATATTAATAGATGGGACGACTATTATCAATTTTTTTAAACATTTACAAGACATTTATAATAGTTTATTTTATAAAACAATATTTTCTTCATTTAGTAATATTACCCCCGTAATTTATACCTCCCCTTCAGAAATAAATATTAATTTTTGGAAAAATATTATTAATAATAATTGTATAACCTATCTATATTTACAAGAAAATACGGATTCATTCGATGAAAACAGACAGCGTTTTACTATTGAAAATGATGATTACACCATACTTATTTCTAAAGTATCTTCTTATTCTATTACATTATTTGACTATTTTACTTCTAATTTTTTATTTTTATTACATATTTTATCAAATCAACCCAATATTACTATAGATACTATAATGGGTAATTATAATACAAATGATATTGGATTATTTAATAGTACTGTTTTAATTCCTACCAGATTTACAGATGATATTTTAAATAATACTTTTAAACATTATGTAAAACACACATCGAAAAATTTAAATAATATTAAAAATAATATTATTCCTTTAGAATATTTAATAAATAAACTAGATCTTGAAAATCTGCCCAATATACGAATCCATTTTGAGTATGCCAATAAAAATATAGACAAGTTTATTACATTAGGTGATTGCAAACTTCATAGTAATTTAAATGAAAATACCGCGAATACTATTCGACAATTACTTATATTAAATGTATGTGAATTTAATAATAAATTAGAATGTTACTTTTCATATAGAAAATCCGCCTTTAGTTTAGACTATATTAATAATTTAATCACACTTTTTAAAATATTATTATTTGATATTAACGATAGCGATTCTCTTAAAAATATTATTTATAAATATTCCAACTATATTTCATCGAATAATACGACTGTATACAAAGATACTATTGATAAACGATTTATATCATATAAATTAGCTGGTCAATATCCTGATATATTATATAGTGATTTTAAAGAAGCTATCGATAAATTATAATAATTTATACTTATTATAATCGATAAATTATAATAATTTATACTTATTATAATCGATAAATTATAATAATTTATACTTAAACTGATGAGATATTAGAAGTGCCCAATAACAATCAGAAACATAATGTGAACCAGAATTGATTCTACAAAAAACAGTTAAAATAATAAATAATTTATATAGATATCTTAAATATATAGAAGTATTATATATTAAAAAATAGGTTAAACAAATTGTAGTAACGTGTCCACTAGGAAATGACTGATTTTCAGACCCATTTTTAGATAATGTTATTTTATATATTGGAATATATGAATTAATATTTAGTAAATAAGATTCTTTAGGTCGTGGTCTATCTAATACTCTCTTTAACATAACATTTACAATAAAAAGCTCTATAAAGTATCGATAAAATACTTTATAATAATTGTTAATATAAATAATATAGTATATATTAGTTAGGATATTAATGTAAATTATATACTTCGAAAATAAATTAGAAAATTGATGTAAAGATTTCGTATTATAGATTAATTTTGTAAGTGATTTATCTATAAATGGTATAGAAATTAAAAAACATAGTAAATATTCTAACATACGTTTTTGTTATATAATTTTAATCATATACTATTATAAATGAAATTAGCCGTAGTAGGTATATCGTTAAAATTACCTAATAATATTAATAATTTAGATGAATTATATGAAAAAATTATTAATAAAGAAGATTGTGTTATGGAACATCCTAAAGATAGATTTAATATTAATAAGTATTATGATAAAGACAATAATATAGGTAAAATGAATACACTAAGAGGAGGATATGTAAATAACGTTTTTGATTTTGATAATGAATTTTTTAATATTTCATCTAAAGAAGTTAAATCAACCGATCCACAACAACGTATTATGTTAGAGTTGGTGTATCAGGCTTTACAAGACGCCAAGATAACCAAAAAATCTATTAATAATACTAAAACAGGAGTATTTATAGGATGTTGCAATGCTGAATATTACTGTCAACAAATGGATAATTCAGAGTATTGTAACCAATATTCTATAATTGGGGGATTATTAACATTATTAAGTAATAGAATATCTTATTATTATGGACTTATTGGGACATCATTAACATTAGATACAGCATGCTCTTCTTCAGGACACGCCCTCCACCTTGCGTGTGAATCCATTATTAGGGGCGAAAATGACCAATGTATAGTAGGAGGTAGTAATCTAATGCTACTTCCTGAAACAACTGTTGGATTTTCACAAGGTAAATTTTTATCCCCAGATGGAAAATGTAAAGCATTTGACAATGACGCAAATGGATATGTCAGATCCGAAGGCTGTGTTATCACTATTATAAAACCACTTGATAAAGCAATACGGGATGGAGACTATATTCATTGTGTTATAAATAATACAGGAGTAAATCAAGATGGAAAAACTAGAAGTGTTACAATGCCAAGCTTAGATTCCCAAAAATTACTACTTCAAAAATGTTATAAAAATATAGATGTAAATAATATTACATATATAGAGTGTCACGGTACAGGGACAAAGGTAGGTGATAAAACAGAAACATCTTCTATAGGAGAGGTATTAGGTAAAAATAGAAAGGATTTATTACCTATCGGGTCAATTAAAACAAATATAGGACATACTGAAGCTACATCGGGATTAGCGAGTTTATGTAAAGTTATACTAATAATGCGTCATCGAAAATTATTACCTAATATCCATTTTAACACACCCTCTAAAAATATAGATTTTAATGATTTAAGATTAGATGTTGTTACCGATGTAACCCCAATTAATAATAATAATATTATAATTGGTATTAATAACTATGGGTTTGGAGGAGCTAACTTTCATTGTGTATTAGAAAATTATACGAATAATGAAAAATATTACTCCGATATAAAAGAAAATAATTTACATTTATTATGTATTAATGGTAAAAATGAAGCATCTATTGATAAAAATATTCATCAATTCTTGGCTTATAATGATAACGATTTTTTAAACTATGTCTATAATCAAAATATGAAAGAAACATTGGATGAAGCAAAAATATTTATAATTAAAGATAAACAAGATTTTGAGAAAAAACTGTTCGAAAGAAAGGAAAACAACGAGTTAACATATCTTCATGGTAAGTTTTCTAATAGTAAACCAAATATTTGTTTTGTATTTTGTGGACAAGGACCACAGTTTATAGATATTGGTATAGATTTTATGGAACGATTTCCAATATTTAAACAATGGATATTAAAGTGTGATAGAGTTTGGGAAAAATTAACAGAATTTTCATTTATTAAGAAATATGGACTTTTTATTAAATCGGACACAATAGACTATGCATCGGTCCCTATAAATGAACCTATTGTCGCACAGCCGTGTATCACTTTCTTCCAAATAGCATTATATCATCTATACACCTATTTTAATATTAAACCTGATTATGTTATAGGACACAGTGCAGGCGAACAGGCCAGTTTTTATGCGTCAGGTGCGATATCTTTGGAGGATACTATTAAAATATCCTATTATAGAAGTATTAACCAACAAAAAACGGTAAATTCAGGTAATATGTTAGTTATAAATGAGAACATTGATACTGTCGAGAATTATTTAAAAAAATATTCTAATTTAGAACTTGCTGTTATTAATTCGCCCAAATCGTATGTATTAGCGGGATCTTCTAAAAATATAGACGAATGTAAAAAGGAACTTACCGAAAATAATATTACTGCTATTAAAATAAGAGGCAGTTGTGCTTTTCATTCTTCTTTCCAAGATGATATTAAAAATGATATCCTTGAATCTATAAAAAATATATCTTATAATACTCCTAAAACACAGCTAATATCCACTGTAACGGGCTTTATTACGGATGACGAAGATTTTGTAGAAGATTATTGGTGGAAAAATATAAGAAACGTTGTTAAATTTAGCGAGGGTATTGAGCAATGTATAGATACCGATATTTTTATTGAGATATCCCCACATACCGTGTTAAGTTCCTCTATAAAACAACATTATCCTAAAAAATTAATATTACAATCGGGAAATAGAAAGGAAGATTCCGCCCATCTATTTTTAGCCACATTATCTAAACTTTATTTTACTGGAGCCCCCGTTAACATGAGTCATTTTGGAACCAAAAATAACCAACATTTTCCCAAATATAATTGGAATCATAAACAATTTATACTACAACCTCAAAGTGTTGTTGATAGAATTTTTGGAAAAACACCTCTATTAAATAGAATATCATTTTTAAAAGATACATATCCATATGTATCAGACCATATATTAGGTAGTAAAATTATTTTAGCAACAGTATGCTATATAGATATAATTAACAGATATTTACTAAATACTTATAATACAATCGAAAATTTTAAAATACATTCTATGTATGAAGTGATTGATAAAATAGATTTTAATGTTGTTCAGGACAAGACTCATTTTAAATTAGTTGATATCATTCATAATACGACCTATTTATCATTTTCACTGAAAACCAGCTCTCCTCCACTCACTAATAATTACGAACTGTCAATATTTGAAAAATTAAATTCATCTATTTTTGATAAAGAAATGTTAGAACGAGAACAATTGATTAATATATTAAAAAATAAAAATTTTAATTTTGGAAGTAATATGTTTTGCTTTGAGCAATCTTATATAGATAAAAACACAATATTAACATCTGTTGAAAATTTTCCATATATAAATCATAAAATTTATCCTACTGTAATAGATGTTGGATTGACAAACTCAATGATTATACAGGGTATTACAAACAATAACCAGTATTTACCATCGGAAATTGGGCAAATAATCTACTGCTCTGATAATCAGCCAAAATATGTTTACACTATCAATAAAATAGATACTATTAATACGATAATCAGTGATTCTTATATATTAGATAAAGAGTTTAATATTATTGTTAAACTACTTAATATTACACTTAAAAACATAACCAAAAATAATACACTCACTTATAATGTAAAACTTCATGCTATTAGTAAAAACGAGGAGTTTTCTGAAATTTCATTAGAACCAGAAATTTCATTAGAACCCGACTATGAATTTATAGAGGATACTAATATACTTAATATTCGAGATATACTTTTAGAAAATAAAGAAAAAGTTTATTTAATTGACATTAGTAAACATTACGAGATTATAGGATTTATTAGATCCTTAATGAATGAATCTAAATCTATACAGTATAAAATATGTTATTTTAAAGATAGTACAAATTTAATAAACTATATTAATACGACTCATTTAAAAGATATAGAATATTTTTATCAAACCAATCAATTCTATCAATATAACTTAAATTTATTAGAAGATTCACCTATATTATATGAACATTACTACTTAGATTATACTCATAAGGGAAGTATTAATAATTTAATGATGCGCGCTTCATCCATAGAAGAATTAAATTTAGAGGAAGTTCTTGTGGACGTAAAAGCTTCTGCTATAAATTTTAAGGATGTTGCTGTTATATTGGGTATTATTCCTGATAAAAAAATTGGATATGAAATTTCAGGTATTGTTAAAGAATCAAAAAGTTTAAAATTTAAAAAAGGAGATCATATTTTTGGAACAATTGATGGTAGAGGATTTACAAATAGTATTGTATGTAATGAAAAATATATATGGAAAAATCCACCTGATATGAATTTTAATCAAGCTTGTTCAATAAGTATTTCATATGGCACAGCCTTCCTGGCATTGATACATTATGCTATGATTAAACCAGGTGACACGGTGTTGATACATTCTGCTACAGGAGGCTTGGGATTAGCAGCAATCGAAATGTGTAAATTTATAGGGTGTACCATTATTGCTACTGCTGGCAACGATGAAAAACGGAACTATTTAAAAAATATGGACTGTATTGATTTTGTAACAGATTCGCGCAATATAGAAGTTTATAAAAAAGATATATTAGATTATACTAATAATATAGGAGTTGATGTTATATTAAGTGCTACGGTGGATGAACATCTTGATGCTAATTTTGATTTATTAAAACCAATGGGCAGATTATTAGACGTCAGTAAAAAAAATATTTATGAAGAAAAGACATTCTCTTTAAAGCATTTTATAAAAAGTATTCAATATCACGCGGTTCATTTTGATAAATTATTAGAAACTAACAATGAATTGATTAGGAATATTTTAACAAAAGTGGTTTCGCTATTTGCAGCAAAACAATTAACATTGTTTGATATATCTACTTTTCCAATCGATACATTTCAGGATACAATTTTAAAATTCTCTAAAAGTAAACATATTGGTAAATATGTTTTAACACATTACGAGCCATATAAATCTACCAATATATTACCACCTTTATTAATTTTTGATCAAAATAAATACTATTTTATTACTGGTGGTCTAGGTGGATTAGGATTAAAACTAATAGAATGGATGATAGAGCAAGGGGCTAAGAAATTTATAGTATCATCCCGAAAACAAAATCCTAGCTTGCCTTACAAAGATAATAGTAATATTACAATAAAATCTGTAACAAGTGATTTATTAGATTACAATGATCTAAATAAACAATTAGAAGAATATACCATTGATGGTGTCTTTCATTTAGCTGGAACCACTATAGATAAATTGGCAAAAGATGTTACTCAAGAAGATGTAGATACAATAATGAATGTTAAAATGGAAGGTATAAATAATTTAGGAAAAATATTTAATAGTGCCCGCCCTCATCGTTTCTTTGTCGCCTTTTCATCTATAGTAGCATTAATTGGTAATCCTGGTCAAAGTGTCTATTCTGGTGCTAATAGCTATATGGATATGTATTGTCTAAAAAGAGCAGGAAAGAATTTACCAGCATTATCTATTAATTTGGGCGCTATAGGAGGATGTGGAATGATACAAAATAATTATAATTTAGGTAATACAATGTTATTAAATGGTATTAATTTTACAATTTACCACGACTTATTTAATTCGATGAAAAAATGTTTATTTAATAAAAATACCTATCAAGTATGTATTACGGACCAAAACTGGAACAACCTGACCCATTTAAAAACCAAGTTTATATTTAATAACTATATTAGTACGGATATAAATAATACCAATACCTTAGATAATGATATAATAAAACTAAAATTAAATTTGATAAATTATGTTAAAAAATTATTAGGAATTGAGGATGATATAAATTTAGATGCCAATCTGGTATCTTATGGAGTGGATTCGATAGTAGCTATGGATATATCCAATTGGTGTAAAAATAATATGAATATAAATATAAACCAAATAGATGTTTTACAGGATATAACCATTAATGAAATTTTATCTCGACTGCCAAATGTTCTTATTAAACAAGATACATCTAAAAAAAATAATGTATTTTTTTATGATTCATTAGTAAAATACAGTCCAGAAGAAAATGTACCAGAAGATTTTAGTTTAATATATTATACATTCGGATTTTTAGGTGTTATATTATCATTATTATATTTAATATGGTAACTATAGTTTTGTTGTCTATTTTATTTTATTATTTTTACATTACATATACTTTGCGTATAATATATGGTATTTCATATATATTAGCCTATATACCTTATTATTTAAATATACGGAAAAACATTATAGAAATAAATCTTAACCTTGTTTTTCCAACTATTACTAAGATTAGACAGGATCATATTCGATTTCATTCATGGAAATTTTTGATAATAAATACGATAACTTGTTTAAATCAATATTTATTAAAAAACAGTTATTTATTAAATTATTACACTATACATAGTATCAGTCTGCCTAAAAAATCTTTTATTACATTGGCACATTTTGGATTATATTATGATTTTATAAGTTTTTTTAAATTAACACAAAATATATTTTATGGCATTTACAAGAGTAAAATATTTAATCTTAATTTTAATACTAAAATAAAAACGGTAAAACATGATAGAATTAATACTCTAGAACTTAATAAATATTATACTCTATATACACCTATTGATCAAAAATCACAGGGCAAGTCACAAGGTAAAACAGAAACAATTTCATTTCTAAATAATAATGTAACATTTCATTCATTTCTGATAGAATTATCAATACGACAAAATCGTGATATTTATTTTTATTATATTGTTATTGATAACTATACACTATATCCCAACTTAATTAAAATAGAAACAAGGGATAAATCTATTCACGATATTATACAAACTATTGCGAATGAAATGACTACTATTATTAAAGAATGTCCTGAACAATATTTATGGTCATATAAAAGATTTAATGTTACTTATTAATAATCTGTCGTATATATTTATAGTTAATATTCTATTTATTACTAATGTTATATTTAATAATATTATTAATTTTATTTAGTTATACATTTTATAAATTATATATTAAATATACTTTAGAAATAATATATAATTTAGCTTCTATTATTGCATTCATACCCTACTATTTTAATATACGGAAAAAATTAATAGAAAGTAATCTTAAGATTGTTTTCCCGACTATTACTAAGATTAGACAAAACTCTATCAGATTTCATTCTTGGAAATTTCTGATTATTAATATACTGACTTGTCTTAATCAATATTTGTTTAAAAATAGTTATTTATTAAAATACTACACTATAAATACTATAAATTTGCCTAAAAAAACTTTTATACCATTGGCACATTTTGGATTATTTTATGATTTTACAAGTTTTTTTAAATTAACACAGAATTCACTCTATGTTATCTATAAGGGTAAATTTAATCTTAATTTTAACACTAAGATTAAAACACTAAAACATAATAAAATAACCACTCCTAATACTACGTATTATACTGTTTTTACACCTATTGATCAAAAATGTAGTAGTAAAAACGAAACCGTTTTATTTTTAAATAACTATTTAACATTTCACTCTTCTCTAATTCAGCAATCGATTCACCAAGAACGTGATATTATTTTTTATTATGTCGTTATTAATAACTATAAACTATATCCCAAATTAATTAAAATAGAAACAAAAGATAAATCTATTCACGATATTGTTCAGTTAATTGCGACTGAAATGACCACTATTATTAAACAATACCCTGAACAATATTTGTGGTCTCATAATAGATTTAGTATAAATTAATTATATAGTTTCATTTGTAAGTTCATTAATTGTTGTAGGTTCTCTAACCGATGTAGGTTCATTAACTGTTGTAGGTTCTCTAACCGATGTAGGTTCATTGACTGTTGTAAGTTCTCTAACCGATGTAGGTTCGTTACCAGTAGTAGGTTCTCTAACCAATGTAGGTTCATTAACTGTTGTAGGTTCGTTAACTGTTGTGGGTTCTCTAACCGTTTTAGGTTCATTAACCGTTTTAGGTTCGTTTATAATCTCATTTATAATATAACTATTTTTTATAATTTTTTTTCCATTTTTATGGTAACCTAAACTAGTAATTTTAGGTGTCATTTTATATTTATGACACTTTAGTATTTGTCGTAATAAATTAATTGCTGGGAACTTTTGTTTAGAGAGTCTATTGCTATGTAATGCGGTTAATTTTGATGTTTTATATATATTTTTACAAGAATCTATTAATTTAGAAAACTCGTTATTAATAATATCTTTTAACAGAAGATCTCTATCTATTTCTAATAAATTTAAGTCAGAAGTTGTATTAATCTCAATATTTATAATTTTAAAAAGTTTTTTAATTATTTCTAAATTATCCATATTATAAAATAATACTTTTATTCTAAATAAATATTCACAGATTTTAATAATATTTAAATTTGATGTATTTAAATATTACTAAAAATTTTGAAAATGGACGACTTTCATTTAATATATTTAGATTTAAAACAATTTATAGATTTTATTAATTTAAAAAAAAACTGGAATATAGAGTATACCTTTATTCCTGATCTTCAACGAACAAATTTATTAAGATGTATGGGAAGAATATGGGACAGTAAACATTGGGATATTAATAAGCAATGTAAAAATAAAATTTTTATAGATGAATTATGTTTTACTTGTTATAAAAAGAATACAGGTTCTATTATTGGGAGAGTAAATGAATATCCAGATGACAAAAACGTTATTAAGTGGTATATTATAGGAGTTGAGAAAGAGAAATTAAACAATAGAAATATTTATAAAGAAATTGATTTAAATAAATATAAAAAATATTTAGAGAAAAAATCTAATAAAATTAATATGAGTACAATACAAGAATCTCAAATGTATAAAAATGAGCCTAAAAAAATAAAATTTAAAATAAAATCTAATTTAGAAAATGAATATCAAGACTTTAGTTTAAATAAACTCTTATATAGTACTAAAAATAAGAATTTATTAAAAGAATGGTGGGATAGTAATACTATTAATAAAATTAAAATTTTTGATAATATAGATAATTCATCTGGGATATTTGCTATAGAAACAATAGATAATAAGGATTATTTATTAAATAAAAATAAAGTTATCATTGGAGAAGTTAAAGAATGGAAAAATGATATGATTGATAGTTACTTTAAAAATAGTAATGATGTCATTTTAGATCCATACACACACGTTCCTATATTAGAATATGAAATATATAGCAAAACTTCAATATATCATAATTTAGCATCTGGAATTTATCGAGAATACAGGTATAATGAGGAAGAGGATGATTTTATTAACACAAATTCGATAGAATTATTATAGACCGTAATCAAAATTTGATTATTAAATAACGTTATCTTTATTATGTAATAAATGCCTAATATTCCATTAGAACTAAATACTAATGAAAATTTTTCTAGCGAGTTGTGTATAGGAGTAGTAAATCAAAATACCAAACGACAATGTAGTCGAAAAGGTAAAAAAGAATTTGGAAATTTATGTGGATTACATCATAATAAGCAACTAAAGCACGGTATCATTGATACTATAGTAAATACAGCAAAAAAATCGACTAAATCTTTTGTTAAAAAAAAAAATAATAATTCCATTCTCATTAATAATATTTGTAGTAATATTAATGAGAATAGTGCTGAACAAAGTGTATGTGATTACCATACTATATATAGAGGGTTAACTGAACTATTGCTAAATGTTCAGACCAATATTGTCTATAAAGAAATGTTTGATGATTTAATAGAAGTAGGAAAGTATGATATTAATAATAATACGATTCATAATATGCAATATTAAAGGATTATTTCTAAGTATGCAAAGACATATTTAGAAATTGTGTAACAGATTTCTAAATATGTAATGAAAATTTTTTGTGTGTTTATTGCTGATATTTTTTTGACTCTATCCCGATAGCTGTGCGAATGTAAACGGCTTATTATCCGTGGGACGTGATGAAAGACCTGAAGTGTGTGTAGCATTCTTTGTAAAAATACAGTTGATAATGATAATGTCCATGACACTATTAACCAACAACCCTAAGAAGGAACAATTTATAAAAGTACAATTTATTAGAGTCAGTGATTGTAGGTTTTCTCCTATAAGACCGTGTACTCCAGAACCGTCAAAAACACTATTCGATACCACTGCGTGACTATTTCTATCTGCTATTCCAGTTATATGTAGACAGTCGCCTCCGCAGGGCTGCCGGGTGCTGGAGCGCAACGTGTGGGTTAAATATATTCTGTCTATATATACCATTTTATTTATCGGAACAGTTACTCTCATAACATCCTCATCCTTATGGGTACTTATGTGTAAAAAACTTTCCGACAGGTTGCATTTATTATTCTTTACCTCTGGAAATTGCGGTATATTTGATAATTCGTCTATTTTTTCCTTTCCTCTTGTTACACCCATGACATCTCTAGCCAATTGATACGAATCAAACTCTTGGATATCTTCAAACTTAATATTTGTTCCTTGAAATTTGTACCTTACAATCGAACGGTTATCAATTTCAATAGCCTGTTGCTCCTCTAAATTTAGCGGTTTTACCCCCGCTTCTTCGAGTTTAATTTTCCATTCAGAATCCTCGTATTGGCTCGCCGCGTCACTCTCGCCGTTTAGTACAGGATTCGATGGCAACTGCTTGTCCGTCACCGGGTCCTCTCTATTTGAAGCTATCATATTTCTTTTATAATTTGTATTACTATTTATAATGTTATTATCAAAATTTAATAATTTATATAATCCAAAGCCAGCCGAAGCAATTAATAATTCTCTATTTTTAATTCCCATTTATATATATATATATATTTTTCTATTATTTTAATTT
>Ga0206123_10001407_pt1 | contig 22587 bp, 28 predicted proteins | sample Helgoland_Spring_2_FD_160086 | JGI IMG/M metagenome (GOLD analysis project Ga0206123, IMG submission 160086) | Pelagic subsurface seawater microbial communities from Kabeltonne, Helgoland, North Sea - Helgoland_Spring_Bloom_20160316_1 | ecosystem: Environmental > Aquatic > Marine > Epipelagic ...
GAAGAAACTCTATAGAAGCTCTTCCACCCTTAACACCGAAATTAATTATTTCATCTTCGAGATGTTCGAGATGTAAATTCTTTCCTTGTTTATCCTCTGTTAAAAATTCTATTGTCATTTTTTTATACTCATACTGTAAAATAAACTTTATTTACTTTGACATCTACATCTAATTCAAAATAGTTTAGTATTTTATCAATGCCGCCTTTTATAATCTCTTTTGCGTATTCTACAATTTGTTTTATTTTCTCAATTAAATATTTAAAAATTCCTACAAGTTTTTCTTTTGCTTTCGTGTATATTTTTTTCAAAGTATCTTTAAATTTAAACTCGTTTATCATACCCTCTGATAACATTTGTCTATTTTTTTGAATTTCTTCTTCTCTTTTTGCAACTATCTCACCCTGTGCATTTAAATAAGTTGTAGTCTGAAATTTTAAAGCTTGCCAAAATGAATATCCTGCTTTATCTCCACCTACTTTATACGAAGCTGATTTCAAAGTTGTGTCCATTTTCATTTTGGATGCAGTTTCAGATATCAGTTTACTATCTATTTTTGTAAATCTCATTCTATCCATTCCATAATCCCATATCAACATATGAGTTGCCTCACCATTTTTATCTCCAGCAGGTTTTTTTGGAAATGCTTTACCACCAAACTTTTCATAACCTGTCATCGCCTCTCTACAAAATGCATCTGCAACTATTTTACTTTTAAAAGCTTGATTAAATGTGGCAATTATTTCTTTTTTGGTTTGTTCTTGTTTATCAACTATTTCTTTTGCGTCTTTGTTACCTGATTTTTTAGCATCGTCTGCAGACATTTTTTTAAGATTTGTTGCATTAACATCTGCTCCTATTGTTCTTGTGCTTGAAGCAAATTTATCAACCTGACTAAGAAGCGCTTTTTTTACTTCATCACTTACTTTTGTTGTTTGTAATGCAGATATGACTGTTGCTCTTGATTCTTTTTTTTCACCAGACATTAATAGTGCAGAAGGACCTTTAACTGATGTTTGAAAAGAACCAACCATAATATCTGCTTTAGATGTATCTACACCACCTCTTTTTTCACTCATTTCAATCCAAGGCTCAGAAACTTTCTTTTTACTTTGTCCAGCACCAGCATCAACTTTACTACCTAGTGATTGTTTACATACTTGAGAGAATTTCCATAGTATATCTAATTTTTCTTTTTCAGTTTTACCCTTAGTTGCGAAAGCATTTTTTCCTGCTGTTCCACTCATTGAATCTGCAAGTGGTAGAAACTGCGACACATACACATATGGTTGTTTCAATATTTGTTTTTTAAAAACATTTTGACTCTTTCCAGATAAATTAGCACAATCAGCAATAACTCCCTCAAACAAAGTTGAGGCAGTTGCTTTTGCTTCATTCAAAGAAAGTAATCCTAAAGCTCTATTTGTATTATCGAGTGTTGGTTGGTTTTTAGATTTCAGTTGTTGAACTGCGTATTTAAGACGACTCATTCAATTTCTCCATTCAAGATATAATAAATTTACATTTATATTTATATAAGTTAAACTTTAAAATCTTCGTAATTGCCGTGTGAAATCGCAGGTTTAAAGGTTTCTTGTTGTTCAGTAGAATCTACAAGGTCAGTCTGTGCTGATTGTTCTACATCATAGAGTTTCATCTTTGACCTATCAATTCCAATAATAAATCTTCTATGTGAGTTGTGGTCATTGTATCTATTTTTAAGTTGTTTAACAAGAATTTGATTCAGTTCTTCCAACTCTTCCGAAGATATCAACGCAAACATCAAATCAGCAGTCGCTGGCAATCCAAAACTCTCGGCAGTATCAGTCAAATCTATATTTGTATTCGCAAAACCACCTCTTGTTGTTTGTGTTGCACTCATTATAGGTAAGTTTAATTCTACTGCAAACCCACGAAGTTCCTCAGCAATCGCTTTTACATAACTATAGGAATTCATATTACCAGCATTCTTAAATCTTGCAGTTGTGCAGATATTGAGATAATCAATAAAGATTATATCTGGTTTAAAACTCTTTTTCAATGCAAGTTCTTTTACCAATGCACGAAAATGTCCTACATGAGCAGATGCAGTAGGATATTCTTTAATTACCAGTTTACCATTTGTCTTTGATGCAATTCTTGAAATCCTATCTTCATACATCGTCTTTGGTAAGTCATGTAAATCTTCCATTGTAACATTCATTAAGTTCGCATCTATTCGTTCTCCAATCCTTTCTTCTGACATCTCTAAAGTGATATATAAAACACTTTTATTTTGAGCTAAACAACTCGCAGCCATATGACACATGAATAATGATTTACCAACACCCGTTCCAGCAAGTGCAATATTTAATGTCTTATTAGGTAATCCACCTTTTGTTATTTTATTAAAATATTCTAAATCAAATGGTATTTTAGTTTCTACACGATTATAAAAATCATATCGAGATTCGGCATCTCTTAGATAATCATGTCCTATAGCATTATCAAAATCAACTGCAAGTGCTTCTGAAAGAATAGATGGTAGTTCTGATGCAGTTCTTTTATCTCTATCTTTTCCATCTATAATATTAATTCCTTCTACGATGGCATTATATATCGCTTTATCTTTACAAAACTTTTCCGTAGTATCGACAAGCCAATCGAAATCAACACTATCGGTAGTATCACCATCATCAATATTAAAATTTTTAAGTATATCAACAATTTTTCCATAATCTTCTCCATTCAAATCTTTTCGATTCTGTAACTCTATCTCTAATGAAGTTTCAGTAGGAAGATTATTATATCGTTGAACAAACTTTGAAATTTCTTCAAAAAGAACTTTCTCATGTCTATCGGTATAATATTCTTTTTTTATGAAAGGTAAAACCTTTCGAACATATTGTTCATTACAAATTAGATTTTTAAGTATTGTTCTTTCTATCATTATATAATTGTTCCTTAGATATTATATATACCAAAATATCACCTATCAAGGTAAAAAATTTATCATTAAATCTTTCTTTTTCCAACCCATTCGAATCTAAAATTTGCCATTCAAATTTGAAAGGTAGTTTATCACTTACTTCATCTTTTTCGTTAGTTGGTTCTTTCGGTGGTACTATAGTTCCATATCTATAAACAACACCTTGAAATTCCTCTGCTTTTTCAGTTAAACCAATAGCAGTCCATTCTTGGTCTTTGTCTGTAACATATTTAAAATATTCATGTATGTTTTCTGGAGTCTGACTCATTAATGTATATTTTCCTGAATTTTATTCATCAAAATTTCTATTTCACTATCAGACAGAAACACTTCTGATTCAATTGGTTCGACTGCAAACCAATCTTCCAACACATTATAAGTTACAAGATAAGTAATCATTTCTTCATCACCTATATCATCTGGAAATTCTTTATCTGCATTTACCGATTCTTCATGAATCATTACTTCATAAATTGGTTGAGTTTCATCTATATATTCTTCTTGACGTTCTTCATCAAAAATTTCAGCATTTTCCACGAAATTAATTTGAACACCATTTGGTGATGTTCCACTAGTATGATATTCAAATACCCATTCTTCTAATATATCTTGTATACTATCCCCCATACATAAATTCCTTTTTCGATACTTCATCAATTTTATCTAAAACATCTTTTGTAAAATATTTTTCTGGATTCTCTAAAATAGTTTTACCATATTGTTTTGTGCCATCTGGTAATTCTATTCTTGTAGAAACTTGTTTAAAGATATCATATTTAACTGCAAGGTCTAACAAACCGTAGTATTTATCAAGTCCCTTACCATAACTTATTCTAACATCAACTGATGAATTTTCTTTTGTAATCCTTGACTTTTGGATTTTACATTTTACAATATTTCCTACAACTTCTTTTCCATCTTTCTCTTTTTTCTTTGAAAGATAAATGATACTTGAAGCAGCATATTTCAAACCACTACCACCACCCATCTCTTTCATAGGTACATATGAACCAACAACGTCATATGTATGATTGGTAATAACCAATGGAACTTTTGCACGACCAAGTTTTAAAGTTAAAACACGAAACGCAGCTTTTATAATTTGTGCTCGTGTCATATCTCTTGTTTCTTTTCCCTCAGTTGTATCTTCGATTTCTTTTGTTGTTGATAACATACCAAGTGAATCTAATGCACAAAACAATGGTTGTCTTTTTTCTACTGGTTGTTCAAGATACGAATCAAGAATCTTAATTGATTGTGTTCTAAATTCTTGAACTGTTGTTACTGGTACAATTACCATTCTACTTGAATCAATACCTCTATCTTCTATCATTGATTTTGTAAGTGCAGATTCAGATTCAAAATATAAAACACCACCATTCGGGTTTGCATCAAGAAAATGTTTTACCATTCCTAATACAAAAAATGTTTTACCCGTTGCTGATTCACCTGCTATCGCAGTAATCTTGTTAGATGGTAAACCATTATAAATCGAACCAGATAACAATGCATTTAATGAATGTGAACCTGTATCAATAAAAGATTCTATATCACCTGCTGTTACTCCATCTGCAACGATAGATGCATATTCATTACCAGTTTCTTCAATAATCTTTTTTAAAAAATCCATATATTTTATATCTTTCCTTACAAGCTATTTTTTTTATCTTGTATTTCTGACCTTCTTACCTTTGCAAGTTTAGTCATAGTTGTTAAAGCTTTTCTTGCTTTAGCAGCGGAAGCTTTTACACCTTTTTGTTCGAACTTTTCTTGTGCTTCCATGTAAACACTAAATTGTTCTACTATTGCATCATGTGTACTCATATTATTCTCCTTCTGTAAACAGAATTTTTTTTAAATTTGGTGGTCTATATGTATCAGATTTCAAAACTTTTCCATCTAAACGATATATAGGTTTCCCGTTGTTATCTAATTTAGACATATTGCTTTCATGTACTTCTTCAAAACACTTATCAAGGTCTAACCCAAATGCATGTCCAGCACCATAAACAACATAAAGTAAATCTGCAAGTGCATCTGCAACATCAATTAATTTCTTTTCTTCTTTTGTACTGTCATCTGTCGCATTAACCAATTCAATAAATTCTTCATTTATCAAATTAAGTCTTAATTGTACAATGTCTTCAGGTGGAACAGCAGGTTTATCTTTTACCTCTTGTCCAAATGATTTCATAAATGTTTTTACTTTTTGAAAATTTGTCATAACCATTACGAAATAATCCTTGCTTCTTCTGGTGTAATTATTGATTCAAGATTACTTAATCTTTTTTTGTATGCATCTGAAATTTCTTCCAATGTTTTTATAACATACATAACACCACGTTTTGAAACTTTCAATTCACCATCCACGACTTCTCCTGTTAAAGTAATCGCTGGGGTAAATGAAACACCATTTTTAGTTGCTTGACACAACATAGGTCTATCCATCACAATCCATACTTCTTCGTCTTCGTCAATTAAAGTACCAATCAGTTCCATACCATTTAGGAACATAACTGTTACAACGTCTCCTTTCTTATACATTTTGTATCTCCATTTTATTGTTAATATATAATACCTGATTTTTACAGTTTGTCAAGTATCATTATCTTATAATATCTATATCGCTTTTTTGATTCCAAGTTTCAAGTTCAGTTCTTAATCTACCATCTTTTTGTAAATTCTCATAACGATTGATAGCTTTCTTTCTCCACCATTCAACTATATTGTCAAATTCAAATCTATCGTAATTGTTTCTCTTTGTTAATGTATCTGTTTCAAAATTAAAATATTCTTTAACATTATCAAATCCATATGTACACATATATTGTCTTTTTCGTTGAGTAAGATTTTTTGCTTCCTTCATTACTTCACAAAACTTATCATATAATTTTATATCAATTTCTTTTAAAGATGCTTTAGTAATAGATATCATTTTTGTATGTGTTTTTAATTTACGAGATGATGTCGGCACTCCAGATTTAGAATAATCTGGAACTAATCTATCTCCATTATTCCTATCTTTAAACCAATCATTTAGTTTATGAAAATTATCATCATTAATCATTGGTAAAAAATCAGATTCAGTTAATCCAGTAAATTTCAACATAGGTTTCATACCATCATACATTGAAGTAGTTTTCGCAGTACCATAAAGTGATGTTGTTTCAAACATACAAATATTTGCATCATATTTTTTATTCAATGTTTCTCTAGCTAAATGAGAACAACAAATCCCAGCAAGTAATTTTCCACCGAGATAATTAAATCCAAATGGTTGTGTTGGAACAATAATAAATCCCATAATACAAGACTTATTAAATCTTTTCATCACATCCATATTTGATGTATCTAATGGGTTTCCTAAAAAATTATTTCTTGGTTTTGAATTAATGGTCGGAGAACCAAAACGAATGAATCCAACAATCTTATTTGTATTTTTTTCTTTCACAATCCACAAATGTTTTTTACCAGTAATAGATGATTCTACTGCGTGAGATGTTGTGATTTCAAGATAGTTAACAAAGTCGGATGTCTTAGGCTCATAAAGAGAAAACTCCATATCTTGTGGGTGCATATCAAAATCACAAAAGAATTCATCTTCTGGCCCCATGCCTGGCAATGCAGTTGGATATTTCGCCATTCTTTCAAGTTTAACTTGTCTTAAATAATCATCTATACGACCAAAATCCTTATAATAAGAAACAAAAATATTAGCAGCATGAATTGCGTCTTCTCTATTTAATATCATCCAAAAAAATCCTCCAAAGATAATTGTGTTCCATAACTCTTATCAACTTTCCACCCAATCCTTTCAATAATCAAGTTAAGTGGTTCTATGAATGCCTTATCAAATTGTGTATCATAATCTATAATATCATTAATATTAAATTCTTTTGGCATCTTCGTAATAAAAGACATCACATTTGATTGATATATGTTTGGTTGTCTTAATGGAAAAAACTTTATCTTGTCTCCATCTTGAATTATAGGATACTTGTTTATCAATTTATTTTTCTTTAACAAATAATTGTATAATATAGCACCCTTAACATGTATCGGTGTTCCTTTCTTATATAACGCATTTGAATCCATAAATTTATTCACACCATTTACTGAACGTGGATACGCAATATCTTCTGGTGGTAATTGTAAAAACTCTTTACGAAACTCTTGTATAAATTGATTTAATTCTTTTTCATTACCACTCATAATCAATTTAAGTGCTTCTTTAATCTTCTTTCTACACGAAGCAGGTGTTGAAGATTTTACTGCTTCAATTCCCATTATTTTTAAATGTGGTTCTTTATATCTAACACCTTCACTATCCCATACATTTAAAATATATCTTTTCTTTGCAGTCCATATTCCTTTATCTGCAATAACTTCTCGTTTCATTACCATCTTTTGTTCATATGCATGTAAATATTTTGCTAGTTTACCATATGATTCATCAATAAATGGTTCGATTTTTTCTTTAATAACTTTATCAAGAAAATTAATAATCTTTGTAGGAGATACATCATCTTTAAATACATGCGAAACAAGTTCATCAAATGTAACATAGATACTATCTGTATCTGATGCAATAATATAATCCTTTTCTTTTGTATCAAATAATTTATTAAGATAGTTATTCACCTCTTTTTCAATCCAACGAATTGCAAGTTGTCCAGAAGTTGTAATAGCTTCTGCGTTTCGAATATCATAATAACGAAACCATTCATTTCCAATAGCACCATAAGCACTATTTAAAGAAATTTTCTGTGCTAATTGTTTTGTATGATAACGAGACATATCATTAAGATGTTTTTTATCTTTTGTATCTTCATAAAGTTGACTAGATTTTAATGCTTTTCTTTTATAGATAACTCTATCATTATAAATCTTTTCCATTAGTTCTGGAAAAAATCCTTTCTTATCAGTTCTGAATATTGCACCATTCGGTGTAATCGTAGTATCCTTTGGAAGAAAAGATGTATCTATTTTTTGATTTAATAATTTATCTACATCAACATTTTTAACTTGTTTAATTAAAGTTTCTGGAGATATATTGTATTGCATAATCAAATGTGGGTATAGTGAATTTAAATCTAAACTAACAACCCAATTATGCATACCGACTTGTGGGTCTTTAACATATGCACCTTCATATCTTTCTGCCTTTGCTGAATGTTTTCTTTTTTGTGGAACAATAATATTTTTCTTACGCAAATAATTATAAATGAGTATATCCCAATATTTTACTGAACCTAACATATCACTATAATTTACTTTACAATCATATGCCATAGTAATAAGAAGTTCAATTAGTTTTAGTTTATCTTCAAGTCTATCAACAAGTTCAACATCTGTAATATTATATTCTATAAATGATTGATAATCTTTTGTGTACCATTCTTGAAAAGTTTCATATGGGTTTTCCTGTTTTTGTTCATCTAGTTCAACATGTGCAATATGGTCTAAACGATAATTTTCTTGATTTGTATAAGTAAATTTTTTATATAATTGCAGATAGTCTAATGTCGCAACACCAAGAATATCATACATCTGATGTTTTCTTCCCATCATAAAAACTTCTTTATCACTTACATTACCCCATGGCGAAAATGCTTTTAACTTCTTTTCTCCAAACAATAATTTAATACGATTCATAAGATAAGGAATATCAAAGAAATCAATATTCCAACCAGTTACAACATCTGGTGTATTCTGTTCCCAAAATACTATAAATTCTTCAAGCAAATCTGTTTCATCTTTACATTGAATATAAGTTACATCATCTCTATCTGTTGTAAACTTACCAATACCCCAAACAACAATTCCTTGTGTTTGATGATTCTTTACTGTGATAGAAAGTAATGGTTCTATTGATTGTCTAGGATTTGGAAATCCATTTTCACATTCAACTTCTATATCAATCGTAATCAAAAGTAATTTATTATAATCCCATTTAATATCTTCTGGATATTTGTCTGCAATATAGGTATATGCATATTGGGTATGACCAAAAACTAAATGAGGTTGGTCTTTATATTGTTCAACAAATTCCTTTGATTCTTTCATAGAAGTAAATTTCATTGGCGTGAGAAACTTACCATCTAGTGTAGTAAACGAAGTTTGTTTCTGTACAGGAACAAATAAAGTAGGTTCATATCTTACTCGTTTCGCAACTCTTTTGTTGTTCTCAATTGCACGAACAAGTAAGTTATCACCCCATTGGTGTACGTTAGTATAGAACATCATATAATATTTTTTATTTTATACGTAATGTTTTGCTATAACATCTAGCATAGCTTGTGCAGAATCTACTTTTTTTAATTCTAGTTCAACTGCTTCAACTATGGTTGGGTGTTCGCCGACACCAACTGCGTTATTTAAATAAACATCAATGTTAGTTTTTGCTATAGCAATTTCACTTTCATATTTTAATTTAAGTGCGTGTAGTATAGCAGGTAACTTTGGTGTATCGGCATTCTTCTGCATAATGTTTAATTCATCATGTACGTTCATAATATTCTCCTTTAATTAATTAATCACTTTCTGGTACTGGTCTTTGTTCAACACTCTTTCCAATGGTGTATTTAGTTTCCAATATCCATTCACTTTTTTCTTTAAAAGAAATTACTTTTATTTGACTTAATGGTGCTTTCGGCTCATTGTCACCAACGATAAAAAGTAGTTTCCAATCTGCTAAAAGTTGTGCAATAGCATTCCTTCTAGCAACATCATTCTCATTAATATTTGTTTCTTTTCCGTCAAGTGCAAATAATTCTTTGAAATGCACTATGTAATATTTTCCTTGTTTATGTAATATATGACAAGATTGAAATAACTTTTTTTCTTTTCTTGATGCAACTCCTATCCTTGATAGTGTTTCTCTAACCTTTAAAAAATTATCTGGTTCTTCTAAAGAAATTTCTAACATGTTTTCAATATCCCATTTAACGACTGTCATTTAGTTCCACCTCTGTTTAATTTTTCTTTGATGATTTGTAATTGTTTTTTGGTAAGTATTTGAAGAGCTTCCTTTGCTTTTTCATTATTATAACCATAGTATTCTTTACACACATTCAAATCATTAATTTTTGATTTTCTTAACCATTTAGAAAATCTATTCCTTTTTCTAATAGTATTTAGAAAAAACATGAATTGAAGTTTCTTGTCCATATGTGGTCTAGTATTTAATTCATTTACCAATAAAATACACTCTTCAAACGCACACAACACCTTATTAACAATAAAAGATGGGTATTTCTTTTCCCATATGTTATCATCAGTATCCATCAACTTTTGTTTCGTATTATTAATTGCATTAAGATAATCTTTTAATTCGTAGCTCATTTAAATTTACATTGCCCCATAATTTCTGTAAGACATGCAAGAACATTAATCTCGCTGTCGGCACTAAATGCTTGTTTGTATTGATAATCTGCTAGAATTAATACAAGATGTGGAATATTAACTGGTTCGATATAATCATTTGCATAATCATATATTTTTCTAAAAAGTTTAGCAGGGTCGTTATCCATATTCTCTACAACCCACTTACGAACTAATTTATAATCTTTTTCTTTCATATGAGATACCAAATCTTTCATATTCACATCTGAAAGATTGACCAAGATACCAGCATCTATCTTTCCAGATACAGAATATCTTTGAATCTCATTTAATATTCTTCTCCAATCTGGAAAAAATGTATTAATAAGTTGTGCAATAACTTTTGCATCAAAAGGTATTTCTTCTTTTTGTAATATATCTGAAACTCTTTTAAAAAAACTTTCTGCAAGAATTGGTCTTTCTGATACAGGAATAATAAAATCTATAACACTACATCTGGAATGTAATGGTTCGATAATTCTATTTCGATAATTGCAAGTAAGAATAAATCCACAGTTCTTATGAAATTCTTCTATAAATCCACGCAACGCTGGTTGTGTAGATTGTGGATTAAGATAATCTGCTTCATCTATGATAACATATTTTCTACCACCCTCTAAAGAAGATGTAGATGCAAAGTTTTTAATCTTAGTTCGTAGAACATCAATTCCAGATTCCTCTGAACCATTTATCATATACCAAGTTGCACCAATCTCGTTTACCATTGCTTTCGCAACCGTAGTTTTCCCTACACCAGCGCCACCTGTTAATAACAGATTCGGTATATGTTTTTGTTCCACAAACTTAGAAAATGTTTCTTTAAGTTGTTTTGTTAATATGCAATCATTGATTTTTGTTGGTCTATATTTCTCAACAAATAAAAATGTATTTTCCATAATGTAATCACCTTTTTCATAATATTATATATACTATTTCGTATAGGAAGAATCTGGTTCGAGTGCAATCCAATACTGAATAGTTTTGTCGTTACTTTTATTTGTAAAATGTGAAATATTTTTTGAAGAAATTTCTACATCATAATCGCCAGGAATAATTTTTAGATTCTCAACTTTAAAATAAAACTTATAATCTCCTGTTCCTTTTATATCAACATCAACAGAAAAATTGTTTGCAGATGAATTTTTCTTATCGGTAACTGATAAAGCACCACTTCCATTTAATAGAAGGTCTTGGTTACCAAGAACAGCAGATGCCTTTGCAACTTTGTTAAACGTATCTTGTTTAAATTCAAATGATACTTCTGCTTTAGGCATTTGTACATCTTTTGATGGCGAAACAATAACACTAGAGTCTGAATAAAAATATTTTAAACTTCTATTCTTTGTTTTATCTTCTGTTATAACCACATGATTTTCTTGAAAATCTAAATCAGGGTTTCCAAATAAAGATAGTGCAGATAAAAACTCATTCAAGTCATATATCGCAAACTCTTTTGGAAATGTTTCCTTGACTTCTGCCTTTGCAACAATGTTTTTCATTGTCGACATTGTGGTAAGGGTTGTACCAGACTTAACTAATAAGTTCTGGTTTATGTTTGAGAAATTCTTTAGAACTTCTTTTGTTTGTTCACTTATTTTCATAATATGTGTACTCCTTTAATTGTATTCTAATATTATACATTAATAATAATGTCTTGTCAATAGGGAAATAAAAAAAAGGGATTGCCTCATAAACAACCCCTTATCATAACATTATTATTTAATGTTTATTGTTCTTGGTTTCTTTTCATCTGGTATGATTTTTTCAAGTTTGACAGTTAACATGCCGTCTTTAAATCCAGCATCTTTAACTACCATATCATCTGAAAGAGTGAATGTTCTTTTGAATTGTCTTCTTGAAATCCCATGAACTAAATGGTCTTCTTTAGAAACATTCTTATCATCCGTTAACATAGTATATCCATCAGATTCAATACTTAAAGTACCATCTTCATAGTTGACTTGAATATCATCTTTTGTGAATCCAGCAAGTGCAACTCTAATTTCATAACTAGTTGCATCTACCTTAACAATATCGTAAGGTGGATACGTGGTACTTGTATTGTAAGTGTTTGTTAATAATCGGTCAAACATACCATCAAAACCAACTGAAAATGGTGCCAATTTAAATAGGTCATCTAACTGATTATGCGAATAGCGAACTAATCTATAACTCATATCGTGTCTCCTTATAAGCGAGTTTTAAGATATCCCCGTAGGCAATATCTCATATTAGTATTATAACCATTAACCTTTAATTGTCAAGAGATTATTTTTGGAGCAGGTAAGTGGGAGTCGAACCCACGTTTCTAATCTGGACGACTAGTGTACTTGCCACTTATACTATACCTGCATTAATTATAATAACATATCTATTTAAAATGTCAAGCGACATCTATTGTCTTTGAAAAGTTTTGAATCTTCTCAAATTTCAATATGTGTGCAAATTTATCATATAGAACATCACCCTTGTGGGAGATAACAAATACATTTTCTTTTTGGAATGTGTTTAATATCTTTAGAAAATCATCTGTACCTGTTCCATCTAATGAACTATCAAATATCTCATCAAGTAACAACAGATTAGTATTCGTAGAATTTTTCATTTTAGCAATAGCTCTCCAAGTAAACAGCAATGCTAAATCTATTCTCATTTTCTCACCTTCACTAAAAGAATAATATTTAAATTCATCACGATATCTTGATTTTATAACTTCATTAAAGTTTTCATCTATAGTAAAGTTAATAAAAAAGTCCATAGATGAAAGATATCCATTTATTAATTTGTTCATTACAGGAAGATATCTTTTAACAATCTTAGTTTTGATACCAGTATCCTGCAACATGTTTCTTACAACATCATTATAATGTTTATCTTCAATCATCTCTGCTTTTCTTTTTCCAAGAGAAACCAAAGATTCTTGTAAAGAAGTTAATTCATTTAATTGTTTTTCAGTAACATCTTTATCAGTTAAATCTTTAACCTCATTTTCATATTCTGTATTAAAGTTTTCTAATTCTTCTATAGAGGAAGTTAGTTTACCAATCTCTACATCATTTGATTTAATCTTTTCTGAAATGTTTATTATCGTATTAAGTTCTTTTTCGTTTGTATCAATGTCTTTATCAATATCCTTTAGTCCATTAATATATTCTTGAAGTTTTTTTGTTCTAACTTCTATAGCTTTTGTTTTAAAATCAGAATCTATATGTTGTTCACAAGTAGGACATTCTTCATTGTCATTAAAAAAATCTACTTCTGTTTCAATTCTTTTTTGTTTTTCGCTGATAGTATTATGAAGTCTATTTAATTTTTTTAATTTCTTATCAATAATAGGTTGTTCTTCAATTTCTTTAAAATATTTTTCACTTTGTATTTCTAATTTAGTTACCGTATCTTGTTTTGATAAAATAGATTTAACATTTCTTGCAATCTTTTTATTATTCTCATTAACAATTTTATCTTTATTCTCTTGTAAATCTTTTAGATGTCTTTGTTGTTGTTCTATTTTCTGTTCATGTAATTTATATTCATTGCCAAGAGAAGTAATATCGCTAGCAACATCTTTCAATCTAGTTTTTAATAGATGATTCATTACTGAAAAGATTTTTATATCTAAAATTTCTTCAACAACTTCTCTACGATGTGCAGATGATAGTTTCATAAAAGGAACAAACGTAGAAGCACCCAAAATAACAACTTGTGTAAAAGAACGATAATTTAATTTAAGTATATTTTCTTCAAGATGTTTTTGATAATCTTTAGCAGCAGCATCTTGATTTATCATTGTTCCGTTACAATAAATCTCAAACTTGTTTGGTTTGATTCCACGAATAATTTTAAATTCTTGTCCCCCAACAGAAAAATATACTTCGACTTCGGCATCTCTTTCATTTACAGAGTTAACAAGTTGTCCTTTTGTTATTTGTCGAAATGGTCTATTGAATAGTCCAAAACAAATTGCATCAAGAATAGTGGATTTACCAGAACCATTCTCACCAACAATTAATGTTTTAGATTTAGAATTTAAAACTACTTCTGTAAAATTGTTACCTGTGGAAAGTATATTTTTCCACTTAACTTTACTAAATGTTACCGACATCTAAATCACTTGCCTCTACATATAAACTTTTCATTATATCTTTTAATCTGTTTTTATCTAAGTCTGTATCTATGTCATCAATATATTTTTCAACCAAATGCATTGTATCTTCTGTGTTCTCCATAATCTCATCACTTACATTTTCAGCATTTATTTCAGAAAAATCTTCTATAATTTTTACTTCATATGCACCAGAATCATTCATAAGTTTATCTGCAAACTTATCAAACTTATAAAAATCTGTTTTGTTAACAACAATTACTTTCACATAACATTCTTTATATTGTGTTATATCATGTTCATCATAATTATTTTTCTTATCATCAAAGTAAATCTTTTTATGAATCCTGTGTGGGTTTTGAATCCTTGTTAATTCTCTTGTATCTAAATCAAAAACATGAAATCCCTTTGGACATTCATAATCACTCCATGTCATTTCATATGGCGAACCAAGATAATAAACCTGACCATCATCTGATTTACGATGATAATGTCCAGAGAAAACTAATTCAAATCTTTTAAATAAATCTTTATCATAACCTTGTTGTGCCCAATGTCCTTTGTGTTGTTCAAATCCACTTAACTCTAAGTGTCCAAAACATATATCAGCTTTTGCTTGTTGAAGATATTTAACACACTCTGAATAATTTTCTGAATTCATCCACGGCATAAACAACACCGATACTCCACCAAACTCAATTACTTCTGGTTCTGGATATACATGAATGTTTTCATATTCATCAAACAAAAGATTACAAGAATTTATATCGTTGGTGTTTTTAAAATAAGTATCATGATTTCCTATAAGACAATGAACATTAATGTTTCTTTTTCTTAATGGTTCTAACCATGTTTCTTTTGTAAAATGTAAAGTGTTAAAGTTAACATACTTTCTTCTATCAAACATATCACCTAAGTTTATTATAGTTTTTATGTCATGTTTATCTATGTAAGGAAAAAACACTTCGTCATAAAACTTTTTAAAATATTTTACAAACGATAGGTTATCGTTCCTTGCGCCAATATGTTGGTCGGTAATTAGTATCACTTTCATATTATAAAATTATTCCTTATCGTTACTACCCATGAATATTTCTAATCCTAAAGTTATTCCTTTTTTCTTTAAAGATTTTTTAGTAGGTTTAGGTTTGGGTTTATAAGCATCTTCCTCTGGTAACATCATATTTTTAAACTCATCAAATTGTGGAGTATGATAATCCGTTGCATCATGTTTCTGTGTTGTAAAGGTTTCATATACATCTCGTTCTATCATTTTGTTTTTAATATGTGATTGTTTCTTTTCCTTTTGTATTCTTCTTACAAACGCATAGTAAATTATTTGCGTAAAATAAGCAAAGGGATTCTTAGATTTTTCTGGATTAAAATTATAACTATATTGAACACAGTTTTCAATGCCATCTGCAATCATTTCATCCCTATAGGTATAGTTAATAAAATTAGGACGATAAGATAAGTGATGAGCTATCTTCATAAAACATTCACCAATATAATTAGAAACAGGTGGAACAGGTTTGTTCAAACTTTTTGCAATACCACAAGCTTGTTGCCATTCTTCCATCGCTTGTAGGAATTTTTTATTATCTACATAATGTTCATCAGTAGTTTTTCTTGTTTTTCTTTTTATAACTTTTTTCATTATTTAATATTATACATCTTTTTTTTCGTCTTGTCAATTGTTTTTATATAAAAGTTTTTTTTATAAAACGCTTGACAAATTTGTTTTTTTGTTTATAATAACCATGTGGGGTTTCAGAGATATATTAGTATACATCTATTCCATTAAAATCTTTTTAATATTGTATTCAAATTGTTCTTCATTATAAAGATTAATTCTTTCTATAAAATGTTTTAAAGTAAAATTCTTTCTACTCTTATATGTTAAATCATCAGCAATGTCATAAAGTTTTACACTTTCTTTATCATCACCCTTTCTTAATCCTCTACCAATTGATTGTAATACTCTGACTCTACTCTTAAATGGACTAGCGAAAATAACATTATGTAAATTACGAATATTAATTCCAGTAGAGAATGTTCCATAAGATGCTACGATGATAGCATTCTTTTCCTTTTCAGTTATTCTACGAATATCTTCTCTTGTATCTACATCTGTGCCACCAAAAACAAAAAATACTTTTCTATTTGGAGAAACTTTTTCTTTTATTAACTCATGTAGAACTTCACCATGTTTTTTTACCAATTGAAATAAACATAAAGTATTTCCTTTTGTAGATACAGTTAAGTTTGAAATGAACTCATTTCTTTTTTTAGATGATACCAGAAAATCTATTTCATCTGCATATTTGAATTCTTTTATAGATTTACATTCTTCATCTGAATATTGTAATAATAAACATTTGATACTTAATTGTGCAAGTGTTTTAGAATCCATTAACTCTTTAGTCTTAATAACTTTATTTAAACTTCCAAATAATCCTTCAAGAACTAATTTATGAGTTTGTGAATCATCAAGTGTTCCAGTTAAACCAAAACGATATTTAGTGTTAGTTAATTTTACAAGAATGTTTATAAGAGATTTTGCTTTATACAAATGAGCTTCATCACCAATGACACAACCGAAGTCATCAAAATATTTTTTCGGCATTTTATATAAAGATTGCCAAGTTGATATCATGACATCACTTATAACTTTTTTATCATGTCCTTGATATAGTTTTTGTAAAAAGTTTTCTTTCCAACCATAATCAAGAAAATCAGAATACATTTGTTCAACAAGACTTGTTGTAGGAACGATTATCAAAGATTTCAAATTCATCATTTGATAATAACGAACTAATGAATAGATGATAAGTGATTTGCCTGATGCAGTTGGACTTAATAGTAATGCACGATTATTTGATATAGCATTATGTACAGCATCTATTTGATAATCTCTGACTTCTAAAAGTTTTCCTTTGGATTTTGGTTTAAGAGATTCAATAAAATCTTTTACAATAGTTTTATCAATTTCTCTATCTAATTCAATGCCTTCTTCAATTGTTATACCAACTTCATTTCTTCTTGCGAACTCTTTTATATATGGAAGTAACCCCTTATATATCTGTCCAGTTTCTATAGAATATAAATGAATGATTCCATTCCATAAACGATTCCGAACTGATGGCATAAATCTAGCACCAGGCACTTCGAACTGAAAAAAAGAATCTAAATCTTTTTGTAAAGAAGGTTCACAATCTACTTTAATATAGACTTCATTTACATTGGTTACAATACAGGTTTGAGAAAATGTAGACATATGTTTTCAATTTTAAATTTTAGCATATTGAAAATCGTTTGCATATCCATATTCACCTCTAAGGATTATGTTCCATGCAACACTTACTCTTGGTTTTTTATCTGGATGAGGCGGCACCCAATGTGTTAACCAACTTGGGAATACATATCCTCGTCCTTTTTCAGAAGGAAAACCAATAAGATTTCCATTATCTATATTTTGTTCAGATACTCTTGGTAATAAAACTTGTGATTGTTGATGTCCAACAAAATATTGTATACTACTTTGAGCTGGCGATTCTGTTATATAATATGTACCAGACCATACATTGTTTGAATGTGTATGTGGTGGATGACATTCGTTTTGTTGTAAAACATTGCCCCACATATTTGTAATTTCAAGTTTGTAACTAGTATCAATTTTTAATGCATCACAAGCTAGTTTAGTCGCTTCCATTATATTGTTTACTAATGCTTGAAAAATTGTATTTTCATGCAATTCGGGACTAGATTGCCAGTTTAAACTTTTATTTCCCGATGTTTTTTTTATTTCGTTTTCAAAATATTCCAACATCTCTTTATCATTTACACCTTGACCTTTAAATGAAAAAACATGAGTTGGAAATAGTTTATAATGTTTAAAATCTTCCATAATTAATAATTTCTCCTTTACATTAACCATACCATTACAGTATACCTATCTCCTTCTGTTACTGGTTTAACTTCATGTGGATACATAAAGTTAGATGGAAATGCGACAATAGTTCCCGCTTTTGGTTTTTTACTTACTAAACCATTACACATTTCAAATTCTCCACCTTGATAGTTATCATTTAAATATAATAACATTGTACAATGTGGAAATCCATATCGTTGTCCATGACTATGATGTATGTTATCTATATGTTTTGACATAAATCCACCTACAGAATATTTGTTTAATCTAAAAGGTGTTGAATGTTGAATAACAATATCTGGATATTCCTCAGTATATTTTTGAAGTGCAATTTTAAATCCTGCTAACAAATCTCCATATAGTCCACCATTATCTTTTTTTGTAATCCATTGTTCATCCATATTAACTTTTTCATTTGTTTCTGGGGATAATCCATCTTTTGTTCCAAAGGTAGATTTATTCCAACCATCAATAGAATCATAATATTTAATAATTTGTTCACAAAGTTTAGGTGATAAAATATTTTTATATTCTTGAATGTAGTCAATAATTTTCGGTACATTTTTTGGCATTATATTACTCCTGCTTCAAACTTCTTCCATTCAATAGCGTTCTTAATTGTGAATGTACGATTATTTATTGAACGTAAAACCTGTTCAAGATAAGTTACAATTGTTTTGTTGTAACTAATTTTGTGTTGTAGTTCTATCAAATCTTTATCACTTTCAAGATATGTTGGAATGTCAGCTTTTAAAATTTTAAAATCAAAGGGATTTTCTTTATACACTTCATCTGAAGATTTTCCAGTATAGTATTCCCATTTTTCTTTATAAAGTTCTTTATAATCTGTTTCTGTTTTTCTAAGAACTAATTGAAAACGATTATAATATTTTAGATACTTATTATGAATCTCAGGAATTCGTAGAGATTCAATATCTAAAGAATCAGATTTAATTTTAATATCTTTGTCTACTTCTTCTTGTAATGTGTTTAAGTCCATTTTATATATTATACCTTATTTTTTCAATCAAGTCAATAGGTTAACTTATACAATTATTTATAGGGGTACAATATCATAATATGAATAAGCGAACTCTGCTGTCAATGTTAAATATGTTACATCGGTATCAGCTTGGGAATATTCTAATGATGACATTGATAATGGAAAGACATCTTTAAATCTAACTTCAACAACAGGATTGTGTTTAGAAGAAAGAAGTGTCATGGTTGCATCACTATACAAACTTTTATCTGAAGTTGCAGCTCCAAGTTTGGTATCTCCAATATCTTTGCTTGTATATTTTGTTTTAGTGCCTGGAAATTTAGTTGATTCAGTATCTCTATAATCTTTAAATTGTTCTCTTGATTTTGGAAAACCAATTCCAATTAACCAATTATGAAGTTCAAGATAGTTTTCATAGTTTTCATCTACAATAAAAGTTATATCTAAATTATCATATGTTATTCCATCTCCAACAATCTGTGTTGCTTTGAGTGGAGTAGGGAGAGAAATTCCGTCAAGAGTTATGCCTGGCAGAGTAGCATTAATTACAAAGTATTCGACCTTAGGCATATTAACTATACTAAACTTAAACTGCGTTGGAGCAGCATAGTCTAATTTGGTAGGTAATCTTGAAAAGGTGTTTGTAGTAACCATGTTATGAATATTTATAAGAAATTTAAGGAGGCATGAGTGAAATCTTTAGGTATTAGTATCAATCTCTTGATTTTCTGCGTAGGCTAATTAACTTGTCCTAATGACTCTATTTGCCTTAACCTAAAGTCTTCGTAACACTCATTGCCCTGTATGTAACTATTTATACATTTATACTTATAATTATAACATACTGTAAACAAATGGCAAGCGATTTAGGTTAAAAGGGTGTTAAGTTAACACCCTTTTTGTTATTCTTTAATTAGTGAGCAGCAGAAAATGCTGGGAAGTTAAATCTTATTTCTGTACCTAAGAATTTCTGTTCAACTTCGTTCTCGGAATCTCTGTCCATCTGTGCAAACAAACCAACACTAAATTGGTCATTGATTTTTAAATCAACATGTGCAATGTGTCTGTAGTGGTCTACTTCCGATGTCCAACCATCATCTTCATTATCTACATTCCAATGTGGGCTAAATACATATCCAACTGAAAGTTTATCGCCTAGAGGGAGTGCAACACCGACTTCTGGTCTAACACGCAAAATGTCATCACCCTCATCTGTTTTCATTCTCCATTCAGCAACAGCATTTGCATAAAAATTTCCTACTTCGAAAGTATTATGTGTAGCTCTGAATCTGTGTTGGTCTTCTCCAATTCCACTTACGTTTCTGTATTGAAGATTGAATGAATCTGATATATCGTAACCAAGTAAAATTTGTTTTTCTTCATCATCAATATATCCTCTATGTCCAATACTGAAATCACCGAAATTGACAGTAACATTATTTTCTATTTTTTCAAATTCGTTATCCTTTGTTCCGTCTGCAAATGAAACTGTTGTTAATAGTAAAGTTGCAAACAAAACAAGAAACATGTTTTTAATCATTTTATTCTCCTGTTGTTTTTTTTTAAATCGTTCCTATGGATATAGAAACGTCTCTCTTTTCTTTCCCTATGATAACACTATTTATAAGATTAAATCACTCTATATATGGGATTTTTATTTTATATTGTAGAAACAATGTTGTAGGCCATTCATAATCTTTATATTGACCTTCTGATAATACAATAAGATTAAAATTATAAAATGAAAGACTTGGAAGTATATATGGAAACAATTTTTCTTCATTCCAATTTACATTTTTATGTGTTATTCCCGATACTACGTTAAAACTAAATTCTTTTTTTGTGTAAATTTTATAACCCGTTCCTACATATTTTGCTGTTTCATTAAAACTGTCTTTAAAAAAACCACCATATATAAAAACTTTTTTATTTAAATCTATTTCTAATCCCAAACCATAGTTCTTTTCATTAAAGTCTATATCACTATCATGCCAAGACAATCCATTTATAACAATACTTGTTTCTGCATGAAGTGGTGTTGTACATAATAACAATAAAATTATAATATGTTTAATCACTTTCCTTTACCTTTTGTACGATATCCAGATGTTGGAGTTGATTTGGTTAGAGATAATCTTTTTACTTTATATCCTTTGCTATATCCATGACGTAGGGCATTTCCTTGCCATGATTTTCCTAAGTTATTCTGTCTACCATACTCACATAAATTATATGTTGTTTCTTTTTTACCTGTAGATAAATTATGAACTAACCATTTCATAGAGTTTGCATCTGCAACTAATTCTTTTTGTCTTTGAGATTGTTTTTGTCCTGTACGCACAATCTTTGCTTTATGTTCCTCTGTTAGTTTTCGTTTGTGCTTTTCTTTCTTCATAATTGTCATACTTCGTTGCCCCAAAAGTCCCAATTATCTCTGGTCTTTTTTCTTGCAAATAGTTCAATATACGGGCCTTCTACAAGTCGTTCTATTTCTCCATGTAAAAGTGGTTTTTCAGAATGTCGGCCTCTTGGTGCAATCACCAATTGTGCAACATCTTTATGTATTCTTTTTGGTCTACCTTTTGTTGCAAGTAAACACATTTCTGGATTACCTCTAGTCCAATATCCTAGACCTGTAAAAAATCCAAGTGTCTTCTTATTTGTTTTTGCCCATGTGAAGCCTACTGTCTTGTACTTAAATCCCCAAGCGTCAATAACTTTCATAGCTTGGTCTAACATAGGGTCACATACCCACATTAACAATACACAATTTTCATCTGCAATATCCTTTATAGGCAAATTGCATATATCATTTAAAGACATACAATTATAGTGTGCCTCAGGATTTTTTTCTTTTGCCCTTCCTTTATCTGACCTTGTTCTAAACAACCAAGGTGGGTCTGCGTAAATTACTTTATATCTTTTATTAGGTAAATCAACCAAAAAAACTCTCCTCTTTCTGAGTTAGTGTGTTACAGAATATAACTATTTATAAGATTACAAATCTCATGTATTTAGTGGTAACAAAAAAGGGAACTAAAGTTCCCTCTCTTGCAGTTTCGTTTACTTGCGTAAGTTGCAAGGAACAAACTAATGTAATACATAAGGTTAGTTACATTAAATTTGTTACTTTGACTCTACGATAGTACACGTTATCGTTTGCGTCTAATGCGCCGACATCACCAGCAGCAGGTCCAGAT
>Ga0206123_10001408_pt1 | contig 22587 bp, 33 predicted proteins | sample Helgoland_Spring_2_FD_160086 | JGI IMG/M metagenome (GOLD analysis project Ga0206123, IMG submission 160086) | Pelagic subsurface seawater microbial communities from Kabeltonne, Helgoland, North Sea - Helgoland_Spring_Bloom_20160316_1 | ecosystem: Environmental > Aquatic > Marine > Epipelagic ...
TATCAAATGGTTCATATCAAGATGTGTTGGTCGTAGATAAAGAAATAAACTTTATGGCTACCATCTCTAACATACTTAGGAGACTACAATGAGTACAAAACCAATGAAACCACTTCCTAAACAGCAAGTTCAAGTTGATCTAAAAGACGCTGATACGATGAAATGTCAGAAGTGTGAGAATAGTATCTTTATACAAGGATATGTAATCAAAAGAATATCTGCTATCGTTTCACCTACTGGTAAAGAAGTTATCGCTCCAATTCAAGTTTTCAATTGTGGAAATTGTGGAGAGATGTTACCACTACAGGAATTAGATGAACTTATTTAAGTGGATTGATGAACTATTTACCAAGAAAAGACCTTGGGATAGTTTTTCGGAAGAGGAACAAAAGAAGTTTAGTCCATTTATGGTTAATCGTTATTTAAGTATGAATAATGATTTCTTACCTATTGTTAATCACTTTCAGAGACTAACAATTGAAGTAATGCCTCATTCTGCTGTTTACAAGTTTTATTGTTCCTTACTTCCAAATAAGAAAACATATCTTAGATATCTTAGTGGTAAGAAAACAAAGGTCAACGAAAAGGTTGTTCCTTTTATTCGAGAATACTTCGAGGTTAGTAAGATACAAGCTGGTGAATATTATAACTTAATGACTAATGTTGAGTTAAAATCTTTACTAACAAAGTATGGTAAGACAGAAAAAGAAATAAAAAAAATGGGTGTGAAATGAGTAAATTATGGATGGGACTTGGTATATCTTTAATTGGTCATATAATAGCTTGGTTTCATATGCAAGGTCAGTTTAAATATGAGTGGGCAAAAAGTATTTGGTGGGTTATTATAGGTGGCATTCCAATTAGTCTATGTTTTTATTATGGAACTCGGTGGTACTATGAATATTTTAATAACTACTGGTATGTTAGACCTATAGGATTTGGTATGGGGACATTGGTTTTTGCTATATTAACTTTTACATTATTAAACGAAACGCCAGACACAAGGACAATTATTTCCTTGTTTTTATCAATTATTATTATTATATTACAACTGTCACATTTAATCATAAAGTAGAGGTTATAATGAACATAAAGGAAAGACAAATTGGCATATCTAGTGACATTCATCCAATTGTAGAACAAATGGAAAAAGAATGGCCTGAAATGACAAAAGAGTTCAGAAGATTACAAAAAGAACAATATGAACTATTTCTTAAAAAACAGCATGATTATGGTCCTGGTAATATTTCTGTAGGAACGCAATTACAGACCGAAGAAGAAGTACATCTATCACTTACTGGTTTATGGTTTCGTATGAATGATAAGATACAGAGACTTAAAACTTTACTAATGAGTGGTAGGGATAATGCAGTTCAAGGTGAGCCGATGGAAGATGCTTATTTAGATGTATCTAATTATGGTATAATGGCAACAATTGTTAAAAACGGTAAATGGGGTAAATAATGGAAAGACATTGGGGAGTAAAAAAGAAGACATCGACACCAAGAAAAGCTGGTGGAGAGGTTAATGAAAAACACATATCAGTACAAGATAATAAGATTTATTTTTACTCTGGTGTCAACAGAAATGCTTGTTGTGAGTTAAATAAAAAGATGGGTGAGTTAGAAGCAAAAGCTCTAACGTTATCATATAATCTTGATATGGAAGCACCACCTGTTAAATTGTTTATAAACTCTGGTGGTGGTAATATAGTAAGTGGTATTGCTTCTATGGATACGATACTAAGGAGTAAAGTTCCTGTTCATACTTATGTGGATGGATTCTCTGCTAGTGCTGCTACTTTTCTTTCAGTAGTTGGAACAAAAAGATATATGAGTAGAAACTCTTATATGTTAGTTCATCAATTATCTTCAACATTTTGGGGAACATACTCTAACTTTGAAGATGAGAAACAGAACTTAGATTTAATGATGAAGAGTATCAAGAACATCTATAAAGAATACACTAAGATTCCTATGAAGAAACTTAACGAGATTTTAAAACATGATTTATTTTGGGATGCTAATACTTGTTTAGAGTACGGAATGATTGACGAGATTATTTAATGGCACATATATCACATAGTCAGTTTACCACTTATAGTGATTGTAACCTTAAATGGAAACTTCGTTATATAGATAAGTTAGGAACTTTCGTTGGTAACATACATACTCTTTTTGGAACAGCAATGCACACCGTAATACAAGAATATCTATCGGTAATGTACAACAAATCTATTGTTGCTGCTGATAAACTTAATATGGAGTCTCGATTAAAAGAAGAGATGGTTACTGAGTTTACTAAGATAAAAGAGAGTAACGGAGTCTTACCGTGTACACAAGATGAGATGACAGAGTTCTATCAAGATGGTATCGCTATAATACAACATTTCAGAAAGTATCGTAACAAGTACTTTATGAAACAAAATTGGGAATTAGTTGGTATAGAAGTTCCAATTCTTAAAGATGTCCAAGAGGGTGTAGAGATGATGGGATATTTGGATGTTGTAATAAGAAATAAGATATCTGGTAAGATAGTAATCATTGACCTTAAAACTGCTACTCGTGGTTGGACAGATTTTCAGAAGAAAGACTTTAACAAGAAATCTCAGTTATTGATTTACAAGAAGTTTTATTCTGAACTATTCGATGTTCCATTAGATAAGATTGATGTGATGTTTCTTATATTAAAAAGAAAGATAGCAAAGAACTCTGATTTTCTTATAACTAGATTACAGAAGTTTGAACCAGCAAATGGAGTTCCAAGTATCAACAAGGTTATTACTAAGTTAGAGGAGTTTAGAGAGGGTGTTTTTGATGATAAGGGAAACTATTTGTTAGAAAGAAATTATGTAGCTAAGCCAGGTAAACCTTGTAAATTTTGTGAATTTTATAATACGGAGCATTGTGAATGGGGAAAAATCCTATAAAGGTAGGAATAGTAGGAAGTCGTAAGTACGAAAACCGAAGAAAGATAAAAGAGTTTATCTTTAAGTTGAAAACAGAAAAGGGTTCTGATACGATAATAGTTAGTGGTGGTTGTAAAACAGGCGCTGATAATTACGCTAAGAAATATGCTCTTGAATTAGGATTACAATATCAAGAGTTCCCACCTTTTCATGAGAATTGGAATATCTATTGTCCTAAGAATAAAGGAGATTATGGAAAACCATACAATGTTAAAAACTATTATGCTAGGAATAAAATAATAGCTGCTTACTCTAATTACATAGTTGCTTTCATTCCAAGAGGTGTAGAGTCAAAAGGTTCTATGTCAACCATAAATTATGCTAAGAAATTTGGAAAAAACTACCTTGTTATTAATTAATACATATATTTATATATACTAGTTACATACAAGGAATAGGTTATGAAAAAAGATACTTTAACAAAGTTGACATCCGTAAAAATAATTAAATCATTATATGAACAATTTAAATTTAAGACTGTCAACTCATCAATGAATTTACAAAAATTAGTTAATCGTTCTATTGACCAATACATACACGATAATACTATCAAAGAAAAGATAGAAACGTATGACCATCTTCATATAAGTGGGAGTCAGTTTTAATGAGAGGTGATTTAATTAAAGCTAGTAAATTACATTTTAAAGCACATATTGAAAAACATAGAATAAATGTAGAAAATTTATTAGAAAATGGCGTGGGTGTTGCAGAACATTCTGATATTATGGAAACAATAGAAAAAGAGTTAGAGATTATGGCTGAATATGATGATAAGCTATCTATCTTAAATAAATATTTTACTATCAATGGTGGTTCTAAAGGAGTTATAAATGGCTAAGAAAAAGATTTTATTGATGTCCGATGATTTACGGATGCATAGTGGAGTAGCTACGGTGTCTAAAGATATCGTATTTGAGACATTACATCAATATGATTGGGTTCAGATGGGTGGAGCTATAAAACATCCTGAAGAGGGTAAGATTGTTGATATGTCCGCTAATCTTGAAAAGGATTTTGGTATAAAAGATGGTTATCTTAGAATATATCCAGTTAGTGGGTATGGTAATGAAGATTTACTTAGGCAAGTTATGGAAATAGAAAAACCAGATGCTATACTTCACTATACCGATCCTCGTTTTTGGATTTGGTTCTATAACATGGAAGCAGAAATCCGTAGAGATATACCTATCTTTTATTATAATATATGGGATGATTTACCAGATCCTCAATACAATACAAACTACTACAAGAGTTCTGATTTATTGATGGGTATATCAAAACAAACTTATGGTATCAATAAAAGATTATTACCTCATTACGAAGACTGGCAGATAACTTATGTACCTCATGGTATATCAAATAGAAGATTTCATAAGATAGAAGATGATAATACTTCACTATTGGATTTTGATGCTAAACATGGTATTGCTGATAAGAAGTTTAAGATACTTTATAGTAATAGGAACATCAGAAGAAAACAACCTGGTGATGTTTTATTGGCATACAAATACTTTATGGATGGTTTAACACCTGAACAGAGAGAAGAGTGTGTATTGGTATTTCATTGTTCTCCTGTAGACGATAACGGAACAGACTTACCAAGAGTTCATAGACATCTATGTCCTGAGTATGATGTTTGTTTTACTTACAATACAGAGAATAAACCGTTTGATGATAATGACATGAATTTATTATTTAACTCTGCTGATGTTTACATTAACTTAGCTAGTAACGAAGGTTTTGGATTAGGTAGTGCTGAGGCTCTTACCGTTGGAACACCAATTATTGTTAATGTTACAGGTGGTCTACAAGATCAATGTGGTTTTAAGAAAGATGGTAAGTTTTTAACACCTGAAGATTATGTTGAGTTAGGTTCTAATCATAAGGGAACTTATACGGAACATGGTGAGTGGGTATTTCCTGTTTATCCAACTAATCGTTCACTTCAAGGTTCACCTATGACTCCTTATATCTTTGATGATAGATGTCAACCAGAAGATGCTTCTGTTCAGTTAAGAACATTATACGACATGGATAGAGAAGAAAGAAAAAGACTTGGTTCATTAGGAACTGAGTTCTGTAAAGAAAATCTAATGGTATCAAAAGCTATGGGACAAGAGTTTATTAGTTCTATGGATGGAGCATTTGATAATTGGAAACCAAAACCAAAATACACGATGGTGGCCGTATGAAACGCTCAGTAGTAATGATTGCACCTTTTAATACTCGTAGTGGGTATGGTGACCATGCTCGTTCAATCTATTATTCTATTATGGATAGAGATGATTTGGATATTAAATGTATTGATGTTAGGTGGGGAAACACACCACGAAATCACTTACGTCCTGAAGTAAAAAGACATCAGAAGTTACTGAATAGCTTTGTTACACAAGACCAAATACAAGGTCAACCGGATATTCTTATTGATGTTAGAATACCTAATGAGTTTGCTAGTGGCGCTAAGGTTAATATCGGAATAACCGCTGGGGTAGAGACAGATGTTGTTTCACCAGCATTTTTAGAAGGTATGAACCGAATGAACTTCAACATAGTTCCATCTAAATTTACAGCGGATACATTTACTCGTTGTGTTTTTGATAAGATGCAAGATGCTCCTAATGGAGAAAAACAAAAAGTCGGTGTTATAAAAAATGAAAAGCCAATATCAGTTTTATTTGAAGGAATAGATACAGATGTTTATTATGCAAAAGATAAGTATCAGACAAAGAAAGACGATCCTATATTATATGATGAGTTAAACGAACTTATCACAGAGGACTTTGCTTATCTTCATGTTGGACAATGGGGTACTCAAGGATTTGGTGAAGATAGAAAAAATATTGGAGTATTAATAAAGTCTTTCTTAAAAGCTTTTTCTAATATCCCTAATGCTCCAGCACTTGTTTTAAAGACTAATGGTGCTAACTTTAGTATTCTTGATAAAGTTGATATAAAGAAAAGAATACAATCGGTAAAAGATATGTTTGAGGGCGTAGACTTACCTAATATTTATTTAATACATGGTGATTTTACTATCGAAGAAATGTCAACACTTTACAACCATCCAAAGATTGGTGCTTTTATTACTTGTACACATGGTGAAGGATTTGGAAGACCGATGTTAGAGGCTACTTGTTGTGACTTACCGGTAATTGCTAGTAAGTGGAGTGGTCATCTTGACTTTCTTACAGATTCAGAATCTATGTTGATTGATGGTTTTGTGAAACCAGTTCCGAAATCAGTTCTTTGGGAAAATATCATTGTAGAACCATCTAAATGGTTTGATGTAAATCCAGCGGATGTGGTTAGAAAGATTAGAACTTTTCATAAGAAAAGAAAACTAATACAAAAGAAAGCTGTTCGTTTGGGCAAGAAAAACAGAAGAGAATTTTCTCTGAAAGCTATGTCAAATAAATTCAATGGTATAATTGATGATATTTTAAAAGAAATACCACAATCCGTTGGTTTAAAATTACCTAAACTTAAAAAAGTTAGTGGAGAAAGTCCACAACCACCAAAAATAAAACTACCTAAACTAAAGAAAGTGACATAATGGAAGATTTTATATTAAGAGTAAAATGTCCTGTTTGTATGAAAAATCTAGGGGAAGAAAACATTGAAGATACTCTCGTACTACTTGGTGATGGGGAACAGAACATGCAATGTTTAGGTTGTGGTTATAGTTCTAATAATAATATGAAAGAGCATATTAATGACAATCCATTTCCACAAGAGTTTAAAGATGTATGTGAAAAGATTGGAGATAGATTTTGGGCACCATCCGTATTTACTACAGCAAATTATCAAGTAGTTCCTATGGTAGAAGAAAAAGAGCTAAAATGGAGAATATTCCCCCATCACGATCCTGAGACAGAAGTGGTTGTTCCTAACTTTACTAGTGCTTATAAAATGGTAGAAAAAATGGAGATAACAATTGGCGAATCGATACAACAACAAGCGGATAGTTAAATCTATCCAAACAATAGGTGTCGGTAGGTTACTACCTGGTATGATACTTACCTTTAATTATTCTGAACAAGGTGTTAAGGATCCTAGACCTATCTTACTTTATTTAAATACTAATAAAGAAACTAAAAATATAGAGGGGTTGAATATGAATTACCTCAATGCCACTAAACTAAAAAAGTTATTTACTGTTGCTGATTTTAAGAAAACAGAATTAGATGAGGTAGAAAATTTAATTAGTTTAAAAGAAAATTACTTTAGATTACAGATTGCTAATCCAAAGAAAAGAAGTGCTATGACACCTAAAAGATTTTATAGTGATGTAATATCAGCCGATAAATACTTTAAGCAATCATATAGGTCATATAAACTTACTAAGTTGACTTCACTAAAGGTTACACAAATAAACATGGAGTTTATCAAGTGAAAATTAGTTATTCTATGTTGGTTCATAACGAAGATGAAACTCTTGAAAAGTTACTACAAACTTTATTATCATATAAACAACCTCAAGATGAGATTGTGGTTCTTGATGACTATTCTGATAATGAAAAGACGAAAGCTATATTAGATTATTATTCATCTACTACAGATATAAAGTTAGACCAAAGAAATTTATTGAAAGATTTTGCTAGTCAAAAAAATTATCTTAAAGGTATGTGTTCTGGTGATTATAGTTTTAACTTAGATGCTGATGAAATGATATCTCATTGGTTCATGAAAGATATACACGATATACTTGAGGGTAATGAAGTTGATTTAATCTTTGTTCCAAGAATAAATACTGTAGAAGGTATAACGGAAGAACATTGTAGGATGTATGGGTATCAAATAAATGAAAAAGGATGGATAAACTATCCTGATTGGCAAGGTCGTATCTTTCGTAACCGACCAAACATTCGTTGGGAAAAACCTGTTCATGAACAACTAACGGGTTTTCAGACCTATGCTCATTTACCACAGGAACAAAAGTATTCTATCACCCATCCTAAAACGATAGAAAGACAAGTAGAACAAAATAAATTTTACAATGAAGAAATAACTGCAAAACTTTAAGGAATTTAAATGAAGATATTAGTAGCAGGTGGTGCTGGATTTGTCGGTACTAACTTAATAAAAAGATTATTAAAAGACAAACATGAGGTTCATGCTGTAGATAACTACTCTACTGGTTTTAAATCCAATCATCAAGATGGTTGTACTTATCACGAGTATGATTTAGCAAGTGAGCATATGTTAGGTATTTATGTAGATCACAGTACATATCCTTATTGGAGAGAATTTGAATTTGATTTGATAGTTAATGTAGCTGCTTTGGCTAGAATACAACCATCTTTAAAAAATCCATTAAAGACAATAAGAAATAATTTCAATAGTGCTTTACATACATTAGAGTGGGCAAGAGATAATGAAACACCTGTAGTTTTTGCTGGTTCAAGTACACTTCATCACGGGTTATGGGGTAGTCCTTATGCTTGGTCAAAATATGGTGGAGAACAGCTTTGTGAATTATATAATAAAGTGTATAACTTACCAACTGCTATTTGTAGATTTTATAATGTTTATGGCGAACATCAATTAGAAGATGGAGCGTATGCCACGGTTGTGGGTATTTTTGAAAAACAATATCGTGAAAACAAACCACTAACTGTTACCGGAGATGGGAAACAACGAAGAGATTTTACTCACATAGATGATATTGTGGATGGTATAGTTCGATGTGGTACTGGTTTGTTAGGAGATAATCCTATATCAAGTGGTCAAGCCTATGAATTAGGTAGAGGTACGAACTTTTCAATTAATGAGTTAGCAGATATGTTTGGTAAAGATTATCCTAAAGAATACATACCAGCAAGAAACGGTGAGTATCCATTCACTTTGGCTGATTATACAAAAGCAAATCAAGAACTTGGTTGGCATCCAACTAAAGATATTAAAAATTATATAAGTGGAGTTATAAGTTAAATGGACAAAATTTATTTAGTAAAAGATACAATAGATAAGAATGATATAGATAAACTAATTGATTGGTTAAAAACATATCCAAGACTAACTAAAGGACCTGTAACATTAGAACTAGAAGAGAAATACTCTAATTGGTTAGGGAGAAAGTATTCTGTATATGTCAACTCAGGCTCTTCTGCTAATCTAATAATGTTATCAGCATTACAGCAAGGTAAATATTTAAAGAACAATAAGGTGGTAGTACCATCTGTTGCTTGGGCTACTGATTTAGCACCAGTCATGCAGTTGGGATTAAAACCAATTTTGTGTGACTCTAATAAGAGAGATTTGTCAGTTGATTTGGTACATTTAGAAAAGATATTTAAAGAGGAATCTCCATCAACTCTAATGTTTGTTTCAGTTTTAGGTTTAGTTCCTGAAATGGGTAAGGTTGTAGAATTATGTGAAAAGTATGATGTTATATTACTAGAGGATACTTGTGAATCAATGGGGTGTAAGTACAAACAAGTTAAGTTAGGAACATTTGGTAAGATGTCAAGTTTTTCAACTTATTTTGGTCATCATATTTCTACAATTGAAGGTGGGTTTGTTTCAACTGATGATAAAGATTTATATGATATATTAATATCAATAAGAGCTCATGGATGGGATAGGGATTTAGATACTGAAAAACAAATTGAGTTACAACGAGATTGGGATGTTTCTACTTTTAATGCACTCTATACTTTTTATTATCAAGGTTTTAATGTCAGAGCTACAGATTTACAGGCATACATAGGTTTAAGTCAAATCGATAAGCTTGATGGTTGGGGTTTGAAAAGAGAATATAATTATTTAACATATCAAAAATTAGTCAAAAATAATTATTGGAAACCAAGCACAGAACTAAGTGATTTTAATTCTAACTTTGCTTATCCTGTAATACATCCTAACAGAGACAAAATAGTCAAAGAGTTGGAAAAAAATGGTGTTGAGGTTAGACCTATGATATGTGGCTCAATGGGAACTCAACCATTTTATGTAAAAGAATATGGTAAATTAGAGCTACCTAATGTTACAGAAATTGATAGGTATGGTTTTTATGTACCAAATAATCCACATATAACCGATGACGAAATAGTTTTTATTTCTAACATAATTAATGGTCAAATAAATGACTAAAAAATTTACAGATAGGAAAATTATTAATGGTGTTTTTGATGGAGTTAAATTAAATCAACCAAGTTCTTATCAAGATTATCGAGGATATTACTATACGATAAATGATACTGAAGATAACGATGTTGAGTATGTAAAAGATAAGTTAAGCACTTCATCAAAAAATGTCTTACGCGGAATACATGGTGATTACAAAAGCACAAAATTAGTAACTTGTGTTCATGGAGAGGTCTATTGTGTTATTGTTGATAATAGAAAAAATTCTGATACTCATATGAAATGGGCTTGGGAAATACTTAGTGTACACAACAAAAATATTTTAGTATTACCACCTGGCGTAGGATTAAGTTATCTTATAACTAGTGAAAGTGCTAATATCTTTTATAAATGGGCTTATCCAGGTGGCTATCCCGATGTGGATGATCAATTTACATTGAAATGGAACGATAAAAGTCTAAAAATCTTTTGGCCTATCAAAGAGCCAATATTACAACCGAGAGATTTATGATTAAAATATCTAAAGAAATGAGAAGACTCATAGTAAGTGCAGCATATCATGCTAATCATGGACATATACCAAGTGCTTTATCCATAGTTGAAATTATGAAAAGTTTTAATCAAGTTGAAACTGAAGATGATGTTATGATTTTAAGTAAAGGGCATGGATGCCTAGCTTTATATTCTTTATTAGTTATCCAAGGTCATATTAATGAAAAAGAATTATTGACTTTTGGTAAAAAAGGTAGTAGATTAGGTGGTCATCCAGATAGAAATAAAGTTGATAAAATTTATGCTTCAACTGGTTCACTTGGTCATGGACTTCCAATTGCTATTGGAACTGCAATTGCAAAAAAAATAATGAAAAAAAACGGAAAGGTATTTTGTGTTATTGGGGATGGTGAAATAAACGAGGGTTCAATATGGGAATCTATTTTGATAGCTGTTGATAATAAATTAGATAATTTAATTTGTGTAGTAGACTATAATAAATCACAAATAAGGTCTTTAGAACCAAAACTAAATATTCAAATGTTTGAGTCATTTGGATGTGATGTAATTGAAATTGATGGGCACGATGTAGACTCTTTAGTACAGGCTATGAAATTAAGTAGTGTAAAAAAACCAAAAGTTATTTTAGCCAATACTGTTAAGGGGAAGGGTATAAAAGAAATAGAAGATAATATGTTTGCTTGGCACCACCGAGCACCAACTGAAGAAGAATATAAAAAATTCTGTGAGGAAATTTATGAGAGCTGAGTTTGCTAAATTATGTCATGAAGTAGTTCAATCTGATTTAAAATCAGTAGTAATGATAGGTGATATAAGTCATTTTCTTTTAAGAGAAACAGAACAAATTGCACCTGACAGATTTTATAATATAGGTATATGTGAGCAATCAATGGTTGGGATGGCTAGTGGTATGGCTATTGAGGGTATGCGACCTATTATTCATACTATTTCTCCCTTTCTTGTGGAAAGAGCATTTGAACAGATAAAAAATGACATAGGGTATCAGAATACAGAGGTGACAATAGTGACGGTTGGTGGGACTTATGACTACGCTGATTTGGGTTGTACACATCATTGTTATGGTGATATTGCTATGATGAGATTAATTCCAAATATGCAAGTGTTTGAACCATCTAGTCCAGTTGAATTTAGAAATTTATTTAAAGATACTTGGGGAAATGGCCATCCAAAATATTTTAGATTGACAAAAGAACAACATTCACAGCAGATAGATGTTACGCCTGGAGATTTAGAGGTAGTTAGAGAATCTAAAGATGGTAGATATGCTTTTGTCACAGGACATATTTTAGATGATGTATTAGAGTCACCGAACATTGGAGTGATTTATGTTCATACTTTATCACATATCAATTCGGAATCTAAAAAGTATGTAGGTAAATTGTTAAGAGAATCTAAAAAAGTATATTCTGTTGAAAATCATTTTAAAGTAGGTGGTTTGGGTGATTTTATAAGTGATACATTTAATGTTAATGTACATCGAATTGGTATGGAAAGAAAATTTCTTACGAGTTATGGTTCTTATGATGATCTTAGAAGAGAAAGCGCTATGGATAAAAATTCTATATTAGAACAATTGAGGTGGATATAATGAACAAATATTTAAAAGAATCAATGGATAAAATAAGTAAAGTTATTGGAGCGCCACTTGATGAGTTTAAAGGAAAGACAATTTTAATTACCGGAGCCAATGGTCTGATAGGTGGTTTCTTAACAGATTTTTTTGTTTATTTAAATGAAGAATTAAACTTTAATTGTAAGTTGGTTTTAACCAGTCTGAGCTCAGATCCAAAAAGATTAGAAGATGTGATTCATAAAAAATATATTACTTACTATTCTAGAGATTTAACCAGTGATGCTTGGTTTTTTGATAAAGTAGATTTTTGTTTTTATTGCGCTGGATATGCTCAACCAGGTAAATTTTTAGCTGATGCTGATAAAACGTATTCTTTAAATGTTGATGCTATGAGAAGAGTATTTGACTCAGTTTTATCTAATAATCCAACGGCTAAAGGATTATTCATAAGTAGTTCTGAGGTTTATGCTTTAAACAAAACTGATAAGTCACATCATGAATCGGATGATTTGAGTGTTTACTTATGGCATAAAAGGGTAACATATATTCTTGGTAAAATAGCTGGAGAATACAATATTCAATTATTAAGTGACAAAGGATACAATGCTAGGTCTGCGAGAGTTTCTCTATGTTATGGACCAGGACATCTTATGAGTGATTCTCGTGTTATGAGTGAGTTAACTCAAAAAGGAATTGAACAAGAAACTATAAATTTATTTGATGATGGATCTTCATATAGAAAATATCAACACATTTCAGATTGTTGTATAATGTTGATAAATATTATTTTAAGAGGTAAATGGCCGGTTTATAATGTGGGTGGTAAGGAAGAAATAACTATATATGATATGGCAAAAATAATTGGTGATAAATTTAAAAAACGAGTTGTGAGGGGTAAGGTTAATAATGATGTAGCCGACTCAGCTCCTAAAAAAGTTTCTATATCATTAGATAGATACGAAGAAGAATTTGGTAATTTTGATTTTACATCATTTGAAGATGGTATGGAAAATTACCTAAATTGGTTTTCAGAAGAACATAAAAAATAGGACAAGTATGAGATATTGTTTTGATATAGATGGTACGATATGTTCCACTAATTGTGAGTATAAAGATTCTGTTCCATATCAAGAGGTTATAGATTGGATAAATAAAAAATATGATGAAGGTCATAGTATTACTCTCTTCACATCTAGAGGAACATCATCTGGTGTGGATTGGTTTGAGTTTACTGAAAAACAAGTAAACGATTGGGGTGTTAAATATCATGAATTAAAATTAGGTAAACCAGCTTATGATTTATTCATAGACGATAGAGCTATCAATAATGAAAAGTGGTACAATCAAGAGGGTATAAGTATATGAACATACTTTTAGCAGTTTGTGGTAGTATGGCTATTGGACCTAATTTGATATCCATGTTAAGGGATATAGATTATGTTAATAAAATAGTAGGAATAGATATAGATTTGGAAAATCCAGGTAGGTTTTTAGTTGATACTTTTCATCAAGCACCTAAAACAAATAACAAAAGTTATATTAATTTTGTCAAAAATATATGTAAAATAGAAGAGGTTGATGTTATATTATGTACTTCAACACAAAATAGTCTTATACCATTAAAAAAACATGAGAAAGAATTTAATGACTTGGGAGTGTTAATACCAGGAACTAATTTAGATGACTTACTAATAGCTAATGATAAGGGCTCAATGTTAAAAAAATTGTCATCATTGAAAATAAAATGTCCTGATTATTGTATTCCTAAAACGAAAAGGGATTTTGATTATTTTATAGATAAACATAATGAAGTTGTAGTCAAGCCAAGAATATCATCTGGCAGTAGAGGATTTAAAATATTAGAAAAAAAATATGTAAATGATAATCAAAATATATTTGATAAATTAAATAATTCGCCTAAAATGAATTCAGACGAATACAAAAAAATTATCGTTAAAAATAATAACTTATCTGATATTGTTATGATGAAAAGGTTATATGGTCAAGATTATTCTATATATTCATTAGCTGATAAAGGAAATCCATTAGTTACCATACCTTTTAAAAGATTAAACTCTAAAGAAGGTATATCACTTAAAAGTGAAGTTGATATGAACATCAATGTAATCGATTATGTAAATAAAATAATTAAATCAATGAATTTGGATTGGATAGTAAACTTACAGTTATTTTTAACTGATGATGGAATACCATATATTTATGAAATCAATCCTAGAGTAGCAGGATCTATAATATTAACAAAAGGTGCTAATTGTAATATATTAAAATATGGATTAGATTTAATTTCTAATAAAAAATTAAATATAAATAAACCATTATATTCTAAGATGATAAGATATTATACAGAGGTTTTGGTATGAACAAATTTTCTTTTAAAGAATACAAAACAATTTTAAATTTTATCAAAGATAACTATCAAATTATAGACTATTCTGATGTTACTGATAATACTAATTCTTTTGCTATTGTACGGCATGATGTAGAGTTTTCACCTCATAGAGCTTTAGATATTGCTAAGATAGACAAGGAGCTTGGGATTAAATCGTCTTACTTTTTTCAGATTAGAAATAATTGTTATAACTCTTTATCGGGAGAAAATATTAATATCATAAAAAAAATCAGTAACTTAGGACATCATATTGGAGCACATATAAATACTTCTCAATTTAATTCTCAAAATTCATTAGAATCTTTTGTAGTAGAAGATATAGAAACTTTATCTAAGTACACTAATCTTAATGTGGATAGGTTTTCATTTCATAGACCAAAACCATATCAGTTGAGGGAATATATTAAAATTAATGGGTATATAAATGCATATGACGATAAATATTTTCACTATTATGATAAAATACAACCAAAAAAATTAAGAGTTAAGTATATTGCTGATTCAAATAATAATTGGAAATATGGTTACCCATTGAATTTGAATGTTGATGAAGTTGATAAATTACAATTACTAACACATCCATTTTCTTGGACAAAAAAAGGTCTAGATAACTATGATAATTTTAAAAGTGTCATCGATGAGAAAACAAAAGAAATGGTTAATAGTTTTAATAGTGAAACAAAATCTTTCCCAACGGAGTTACTGTGAAAAAAAATGTTTTATTTTGGATAGGTGTTAAAAGTAAAAGTGATTTGATGCTTAAAAAACATGGTCAATTTGAGTACTTAGAAATATCAAAATTATCATGGAAATATTGGTGTGATAAAAATAATGTTATATTTTATGAATACAAAGAATCATCAGAATCCGATACAGGTAAACATAGAGTTACTTGGACTAGGTGGTTTGATGTATTTAATCAATTAAACCAATCCAATATACAATATAATAAAATAGCTGTAATTGATGGTCATAACATAGTTAGATGGGATACCCCTAACTTTTTTAATTTAACTAATGGCAAGATAACCGCTTTTAGATCATTAGAAAATTTAAAATGGCTTTATCAAGCTGTTCAAGGATATAAGAAATTATTTAATAATTACAAATTTGATACAACAAAATACATAAGCACCGGTTTTCAAATTTTTGATAAAGATCATGAAAAGTTTTTATTGGAATTAAAGGATTTTTACTACGAAAATAATCAAAAGATATTAGAATTACAAAAAACTGTACATAGAGGAACAGATCAAACGCCTTATAACTATTTACTTCAAATTAAAAATATTAAAGTAGATTCATTACCAGCTCCATATTTGTTAACTCACTTGAACAGATTTGATTGGTTTAAATATAACTGGCAATTAAATGAAGATAAAACTCCTTACTTTATAAAATATGGGTATATTTGGGCTTTTAGTGGATTTGATAGAACTTTGAGAAATGATTTGATGAAACAGGTGTGGGATTCGGTAAAACATAAATATGAGTAAAAATATAGTTTTTATAGTTAATTTATCAGAAGATAAAAAACCAGGAAGGGATAAGCCTTACAACTACTCCGTTAAAAGTTGGAAATATTGGTGTGATATTAATGATTGTGAATTGTTCGTTTTAACAAATCGTATATATCCAGAGGATTATATGAACGCTAATTGGCATAAACTATTTGTATTTCAATTGCTGGATAGTAGTGGTGTTGATTATAATCAAGTTTTAATTGTTGATGCTGATACAATAATACATCCTGATGCTCCTGATATTTTTAAGCTAACGGATGATAAATTTTGTGTTGTGCGTAGTTACGGTAGTTATGATTGGATGTGTAGAAGTATAGAAAATTATAAAAAACACATGTTTCCTGATATTAATGTACCTTATTTTGAATATTTTAATTCGGGTGTAATATTATGTAACAAAAAACATAAAAAATTTTATGAAAAAATAATAAATTTTTACTTGACTAATAGAGAAAATATAGTTAAATTACAAGAAACATATCAAGTTGGAACGGATCAACCTATATTAAATTTTTTTGTTAAGCAAGAAAAGATTGAGTATAAACAACTTGACTACGAGTGGAATATGCAAGATATGAATAGATTTGAGATTTTAGATGATGAGTTGACTTTTACTAAACTTGGTTGGATTTATCATTTCAATGGTATACCAGATGATTTAAGAAATCATATGATGAAAAAAACACAAGAAGAGTTAGATTTATGAAAATATCAGTTTTAATACCAACTAGACAAAGAACAGATGTTTTATATCGAGGGGTGGATTCGGTTATAAATCAAGCACATGATATATCAAATTTAGAATTAATATTTAGATTTGATGAAGACGATGATTATGCTTTAAGTGAGTGTATGAAATACTATCAAGTAGAACCTACAAATACTATTGATAAATCAGCTGATTTTAAATGGGGCAATTCAGATTTTAAAGTTATAGAAACCTTTTCTAAGAAACATAGTATATCTATGAGGTTTATCGTTGGTAAACGGCATGGATATGTTCTTTTAAATAGATACTATGATGAGATGTGTTTTATGTCTACTGGCGAATATCTTTTAATATGGACAGATGATATGATTTTATTAGATAATGACAGATATGATGGGTGGGATACTCTTGTTAATGAAGGAAAGGATCAAATCTATTTGTTTACATTTGATTGGCAAGATGGTTATCCAAGAATAGTACCTAGAAAATTTTATGAATTAAATAATAGATTATCTCCTAATGTTTTAGATGATAGATATTGGATAGAAGTTATGAAAACCGTAGACATCCATGTTGGTTTGGGTTGGAAAGCAAATCACCATTGTCAATGGGATAACAATGAGCCTTTAATTGACGGTAAAGACATAACCGCATCTGAGGGTAGAGGTAGCTTTATAAAACACAGAAGGAGTACTGCTGGCAACGACTGGCAATTCTTTGATATTGAAGATTTAAATAGGATTAAACACTATTTGGATGAAAACCCAAATCATACAAAAACAAGTCAAAAACATAATCCTGAAAACTTTTTCGGACAAGATTTAAACAAACATCCAGATTGTTGGGAGATTTAAGATGAAATTTTTATATTCAAAAGTAGAACCAAATAAACTATTGCATATTATACACAAGGTTGATGAGTTTTACACAATAGAAGATGGGCATAGAAGGGATATAGTTGGTGATGATTCATTCATTCAATTATCTTCTATGAACATGGAGAAGGGACATACATTCAGACCTCATCAACACATTTGGAAATCGGGTGAGAAGGAAGTAATTGCACAAGAATCTTGGGTTGTTATAAAGGGTAGTGTTGAATGTCATTTCTATGACACGGATGGTGAGTTATTAGGTAAGCCTGTGCTTAATGTTGGTGATTGTTCCATAACACTAGGTGGTGGTCATAATTACTTAATATTAGAACATGATACATTAGTTTATGAATACAAAACAGGACCATATAAGGGACAGAAATTAGATAAGGTGTTTTTAGATGAGTTATAATACAGAAAAAGATATAGATAAAAGTTATTTTAGAGATAAAATAGATAAAGAGAATCCAACAATATTTGATGTTGGAACTTTTGATGGAAATGATTGTTTAGATTTTTTAAATATATTTGATAAACCAAAAATATATGCCTTTGAGGCTGATAAAAGGTCTGTTGATATATTCAAAAAACATGTCGGTAGTGCGAAAATTAATCTAATACAAACTGCTTTATCTGATGTCAATGGTGAGATAGAGTTTTATCAAAGTGAAAGTGAAACTCGTAGACATACGAGGTATGATTATGAAAAGACATGGAGTGCTTCTGGTTCAGTTAAAAAACCAGATAATCATTTAAATGTATTTCCTGATGTTCAGTTTGAGTTGAGTAAAGTTAAGTCAACTAAATTAGATACATGGATGTTAGGTAAAAATATTGATTTGATTGATATAATGTGGGTAGATGTAAATGGTGGTGAAGAAGAGTTTTTATCAGGTGGGTTAGAAACCATAAGTAATAGTGTTCATTACCTTTATATAGAGTTTAACGGTGTCGGCAATAAAAAACTTTATGAGAATTGTTACACTACAGAAGATATAAAAGATATTTTGCCTAATTTTAAGGAATTAGGTGTTTATAATTTTATGGGTAATTTTGGAAATATATTATTAAGGAATACTACTTTATGAGTTGGACATCAGTAGGTGATTTTGAAACAGATGTTTCACAATATTTTGGAGCAAGTTACGGTATTGCTATAGATAGTTGCACACATGGCATTGAGTTGTGCTTACGATATCTTGATGTGGATGAATTAATTATACCAAAGAGGACTTATATATCTATACCATTTCTTTCTAATAAACTTAATATACCATTAGTGTGGAAGGATGAAAATTGGGAAGATTACTATGAAATAGGTAATACAGGAGTTTATGATGCTGCTGTTCTTTGGAAAGAAAATAGTTATATACCAAACACATTTATGTGCTTAAGTTTTCAATTTCAAAAACATTTGAGTCTTGGTAGGGGTGGTATGATATTAACAGATAATAAAAACGCTTATAATAAACTAAAAAAAATGTCTTATGATGGTAGAGAACCTGATGTGCCTTGGAGAGAACAAAATATAGATACAATAGGGTATCATTATTATATGACTCCCGAAACAGCTCAACTAGGACTTGATAAATTACCAAGCGCCATTAAAATCAAACCGAGACAATGGGTAGTTGAAGATTGGCCAGATTTAACTAAAATGGAGATATTTAAATGAAAAGAAAAGCTTTTATAACGGGTATTGCTGGACAAGATGGTAGTTATCTTGCTGAATTATTATTAGAAAAAGACTATGATGTATATGGAATAGTAAGAAGAAATTCTACTCCAGAAAATCAACACAATAGAATAGATCATATTGAATCTGATTTAAATTTAGAGTATGGAGATTTATTAGATGTAAGTTCATTAGAGAGAATGATTAAAGTTATACAACCTAATGAAATATACAATATAGCTGCTCAAAGTCATGTTAGGATTAGCTTTGATATTCCACAATTTACTGTACAAACAAATGCTCTTGGTTTATTAAATATGCTAGAAGGTTGGAGAAATAACTGTCCTACTGCTAGATTTTATCAAGCATCTTCTTCAGAGATGTTTGGTCGTACTGTAGATGAGGATGGTTATCAGAGAGAAACTACAAAGATGGAGCCGACAAGCACTTACGGTTGTACAAAGGTGTTTGGGTATAATATGGTTAAACATTATCGACATGCTTATGGTTTATTTGGTGCTAATGGTATTTTATTTAATCACGAATCTCCAAGACGAGGTGCTAATTTTGTTACCAATAAGGTTGTCAAGGCAGCTGTTAGAATTAAATTGGGAATGCAAGATAAATTAGTTTTAGGTAACATGGATGCTTATCGTGATTGGGGACATTCAAAGGATTATGTTAAGGCTATGCACATGATTATAAATCATAATGTAGCAGACGATTTTGTCTGTGCTACTGGAGTTACAAATTCAGTTCGTGATATGTGTAAATATGTTTTTGATAAATTGGATTTAAATTATAAAGATTATGTAACACAAAATCCAAAATATATGAGAGCTGAAGAACTAAAGTATCTAAAGGGTGATTCTACTAAGATTAGAAAAACTCTTGGATGGAAGCCAAAATATACATTTGAAACCTTGATGGATGATATGATTGAGCATTGGAGAAAATATTATGAATAAATTTACTGGCCATGAAATTAGTTTATTTCAAAATTTTATATGTACTAAGGAATTTAGATTAAACTTGTTAAAAAAAGTTTTACCTGTTTGGGCTGATGTTATTAATCCATATCCAGTTATAATCAATTACGATACTGATATCTATGCTGATGAAGTCCGTTCTTTATATGAAAAGTATATAGAGAACTTACATTTTCAACAAGATTTAAATCGTGATTGGGGTGCACCTATTTTAGATTTTTTTTCAATAACAGATTCACCTTATATTCTATATCTATGTGAAGATTATCAATTTTCTGATGAACTTACTCGTGATAAATTTTCTGAAATATTTGATGAATATAAAGAAAATAATTGTGGGCATTTGATGTTGACAAGAGTTTGGAAATATGCTGAAGAGCATTGGCATAAAAATTCTAAGAGGGGTAAAAACTTGTGGTTGTTTCATTCATCGGAGTCTCCTTACTGGCAATTTGCAGCTGCTGGTTTGTTTGAACGGGAGGTGTATAAACAAGCGGTTGGTGAAACCATAGGTTCTGGTCCTGGTATGATAGGTATAGATAAACTTGAACAATCGGGTTTAACACAAAGAGATATGATGTGTTGTTGTTTAACTGATATACTGATGACACATGAACAACCAAGTGGAACTAGTGAGAGGTAATACATGGAATACATTTTAAGAACTGAAGATGAATATATAGAATACGGTGGTGTTTCAATAAATAAAGCTGCTGTTGAATTTATAGAAAGTATATTGGATAATGGTAAAACTATATTGGAATTAGGAAGTGGTCCAGGTTCAACTGTAGGTTTGGGTAAAATTTATAATTTATATTCCGTTGAAAATCAACCCGAATGGTTTGATAGGTATTCAAAATATACAACCTATATAAATTGTAGAAGTAAATCATATGATGAAACTTATACAAAACCCAATGGTTTTTTAAACGATAAAGCTTGGTATCATCCAGACGATTTGTTTTCAAATTTACCAAATAGTTATGATTTAATTTTAGTTGATGGACCAGGTGGTTTTTCACATGGTTGGGGACGAGGTGGTTTTTATAAACACATTGATAAATTTAATACTGATGTTCCAATTATCTTTGATGATATAAATAGAGATGAAGAAAGTGAATTGATGAAAAGGGTATCGGAATATATTGACAGACCTTACAAATATTTAGAAACGGATTTTGAAAACGAAATTGGCTATATATTATGACTAAATTGACCAGAAGGTATGTAATAGGAACTCATGTAATGTGGTTTGAAATCGAAATGTATAATGATTTCATAAACGGAATGGTGAATTTATTAGAAACCGTAGAGAATAAAGAGAATGTAACTATTGATTTGTGTTTTAATATGCTACAACACTTTGAAAAAGTTGATACCAACATGATTAAGAAACATGAGTTGTATATAAAATTTAAAAAAGGTGTTGCTACATTAGAACAAATGGGATTTTGGGTTAACTATGAAGTAAAAGATAAAGAAGATGAATTTTATTTTCATACTGATTATAGAAGAGATTTGAATTACAACTATTGTAAGAAAGTAGATTATGTAATGTGGGGTGAAACCGACAGTTTCTTTCCAAGAGAAGCATTTCAAGTGATAGAAACATTGGCTAACTACACGGATGAACAAGGAATACATAAATATCTACTGAGTTTTTCAGATAGAAAAATGTGGGATGCTAGTTGGGATCCATTAGTTCATGTTGATTATCGAGATGTTAAGTTTATAGATGATGATAACGGACATCTATATACTAATCAAGCTAAATCACAATTATCTATAGAAGAGATGAATAAAATAAATGATAGAGCCGAAGATTTTGATTTTTCATATATAACTAACCCAAAAATAAGTGGAGCTTGTTTGGTATTATCAACGGACTTAATTAAGTTTGGTGTAAACATACCACCATGTATGTTATATAATGACGATGAGGGCTTATCTATAATGTCTCAGAAGTTATTAGGGCAAAACTATTTACAGTTTGTATGTCAAAATATATTACATGTTCACGCTAGGAGACATCCACAAAAGAGAATGTATGTTAAGGATGAAGATAATCCACATTCTTTTCTGAATAAAAAGAATAATAATTTTCAAAAGTTTTTAAAAATGTCAAAAGAAAATATACAGACTCTTGCGACTGGTAATGGAAAATTTAAAGAGTATAACGATTTACAACAAATATTGGAGATATGATGAAAAAAGCATTAATAACTGGAATTAGTGGACAAGATGG
>Ga0206123_10001409_pt1 | contig 22574 bp, 20 predicted proteins | sample Helgoland_Spring_2_FD_160086 | JGI IMG/M metagenome (GOLD analysis project Ga0206123, IMG submission 160086) | Pelagic subsurface seawater microbial communities from Kabeltonne, Helgoland, North Sea - Helgoland_Spring_Bloom_20160316_1 | ecosystem: Environmental > Aquatic > Marine > Epipelagic ...
ATGTTTCAAATGCCCATGATGAAGCTGAACCTAATCTCCTAGACGATACGAAAGGCTATGGAGGAGGACTGATCGTCACCTATCTAATAAAACGATTTGCTGTTTCATTGACTACCGGTTTTACCCTACCAGGTGACTACAGTGAACGCGTACCCCTCTTTTCCGGAAGTGCGACCACTACGAATACAACGATTGAATACGGGAGATCTTTTGAATATAATTTGTCCTTTGGCTATTTGCTCTATCCAAAAAAATATACCAGTTATGAACAAACCAATTGGAATGTCTATCTAGAATTAAATGGAAAATCATACGAAACAGCCGTTGTTTCCCAAGACGGATCCAACTTGGAGATTCAAACCGAGGGTCTCGCCAATGGATATTATGTAGAAATTCATCCGGGCATACAAAAAGTAATCTCCTCTAATCTACGCATTGATCTCTCGGCAGGAACGAATATTTTAAATACTTCTTACACCCGATTTTATCCTGTTTTCACAGTGGGTATCCAACGCTATTTTTATTCCCTTAAAAAGTTAAAATAAACTTATCCCATTTTATTTGTTATTAAATTTGAACAAATTGGAGAAATACATTCAATGAACCGTTTAATTCATGCATTTTAAAAGACATCTTTACAGCCTCATGATTGCCTCAATGAGCTTATGGGGTGCCTGCAATAATAAAAGCAGTAATGAGCTAGAAGATGATTGTTTAATCCTGTCATCAAAAAATATCGCCTGCACAAAAGAATACCGACCTGTTTGTGGTTGTAATCTGGAAACCTATGGCAATGAATGTATGGCCCGTGCATCTGGCGTATCCTCTTGGACAACGGGGGCTTGTACCGATTAGTTAGAAAATTAAATAGGTCAAGCGAGATCTTTTATAGCGCTGATATAAGTTTATGATAAAGGATTGAACTGCTGGGTTAAGTGATTTTTAGGAATCAGGGGCAAAATCACTTGCTTAATTATTGTCTGCAATTGATTCAATAATTGTTTTTTTGCAAAATGCTTGTGCGTAACCAATCCAATGGAGCGAACGGGAGTCGGAAATTTAAAAGGGCTCAATTTTTTCTGATCTGATTTTGACAGGGCAAGCGAGGCCAAATAAGGCAATATCGTCACCCCCTTACTGGCCTTGGTGAAACGCAATAAACTGTCCAATGAACCTGCCTTAAATTCAATATTGACTGGCTTTTCTTGGCTTTTATCTGACAATTCGCAAATATTTTGTACTTGGGTTCGTAAGCAATGCCCTTCTTCTAACAGCCACAGTTTTGAATAATCTAATTCTTGAATAGCGATCGTAGATTTTACTTTTTCAGTACTGCAATCATAAAATAAAAAAGGCTCCGAATATAAATTTAATTCAACCAACTCATCGTCTTCAAGTGGAATAGCCAGAATACCTACATCGAGCATTCTATTTTTCAAGGCCTTTTGGATCTCTAAAGTCGTCAATTCCTGAACAATCATTTTAATTTTTGGGAAACTGCTGGCAAACTTTGACAAGAATAAAGGGAGTAAGTCAGGCGCTGTTGTAGGTATGATACCTATGCGTAATTCTCCTGTCATTTCTCCTTTTAACTCCTGCACTACGTTATCAAGCGCATCCATTTCTTTTTGAATGATCCGTAAGCGCTTGATAATTTGGGCGCCTTCTGCGGTAATGGAAACAGGCTTGGTTTTTCTATTAAATATCTTAATCCCAATCTCATCCTCGAATTTATTGATCATGGTACTTAGCGTTGATTGAGCTACGAAGCAGGCCTCCGCTGCCGTTTCAAAATGCTTTAACTCGACCACAGCCAAAACATACTTAAATTGTTGAATATTCATAAGATTCAAAAATAATATTAATATCTATAAATTAGATGTTAATATCAAAAATATAGTTTTTATAGATAAAAATTCAGGCCTATATTTGTTAGTAATAATAAAGTTTTAATTGTATTGATAGCTTTTCTAAAAAAATAAGCTAGCGTGTGTGGGCGATATTTTTTTGATTTTTGAAACAAACTTTTCACCGAAAAAATGCTTTCAAGTCAATTTAAACCTTAATCTTACTTTCTATTATTTATACCATATAACATACATTCATGGAAAATATTTCACATCCCGACATTTCAAATAGCCAGACTAGCAATGGAGAAAGCGAATGCCCTTTTGCACCTGCCGCACAAAGACATACGGCAGCGGGTGCCCTGTCCAACTCAGATTGGTGGCCCAATCAACTAAATCTTAAGATTTTACACCAAAATACGCCCGAGTCCAATCCTATGGGTGAGGCTTTCAATTATGCTGAAGCCTTCAAAAGCCTTGATTTTGATGCCCTCAAAAAAGATCTTTACAGCTTGATGAACGATTCACAAGATTGGTGGCCTGCTGATTATGGCCATTATGGTCCTTTCTTTATTCGTATGGCATGGCACAGTGCGGGTACTTACCGTATCGGCGATGGCCGTGGGGGTGCTGGTGCAGGTACTTTACGATTTGCTCCACTTAATAGTTGGCCAGACAATGGGAATCTTGACAAAGCACGTCGCCTACTTTGGCCCATCAAACAAAAATATGGCCGTAAAATATCTTGGGCTGATTTGATGATTCTTACGGGCAACTGTGCCTTAGAATCCATGGGATTTAAAACCTTTGGTTTCGGTGGAGGCCGTACAGACGTTTGGGAACCTGAAGGAGATGTTTTTTGGGGACCTGAGACCGAATGGTTAGAAGACAAACGCTACAAAGGTGATAGAGAATTGGACAATCCACTCGGTGCTGTTCAAATGGGTCTTATTTATGTAAATCCAGAAGGGCCCAATGGCACAGCTGATCCCATCGCCTCAGCAAGAGATATTCGCGAGACGTTTGGCCGAATGGCCATGAATGATGAAGAAACTGTAGCCCTCATCGCAGGTGGACATACTTTTGGAAAAACACACGGGGCAGGGAACCCTGACCATGTAGGTCCAGAACCCGAAGGTGCTACCATCGAAGAACAAGGACTCGGATGGAAAAACAGTTTTGGAAAAGGTAAAGGTGTCCATACTATCACCAGTGGTTTGGAAGGGGCTTGGACCCCAACACCAATCGAATGGGACAACAGTTACTGGGATACCCTTTTTGGTTATGAATGGGAACTCGTGAAAAGTCCAGCAGGCGCTCAACAATGGGCGCCGAAAGACGGTGCTGCCTCGGATTCAGTGCCTGATGCCCACGATCCTTCCAAACGCCATGCCCCCATGATGGCCACCACTGATTTGGCCATGATTATGGATCCTATTTATGCACCAATTTCTAAAAGATTTCACGAAAATCCTGCTGCATTCGCCGATGCTTTCGCACGCGCTTGGTTCAAGCTAACTCACCGAGACATGGGACCAGTCGCTTGCTACTTAGGAAAAGAAGTACCTACTGAAACCTTGATCTGGCAAGATCCTGTACCTGAATTAGACCATGATCTGGTTAATGCACAAGACATCGCTAGTCTTAAGAGCTCCATTCTTGAAAGTGATTTGAAGATCTCTGAACTCGTAGCTACGGCCTGGGGATCCGCCGTTACCTTCCGCAACTCAGACAAACGAGGCGGTGCCAATGGTGGACGTATAGTTTTAGCTCCTCAAAATACGTGGGAAGTAAATCAGCCCGAGCAGTTGACAAGGACCATCGAAATCCTTACTGATATCCAAGAAGCATTCAACAAAAAGCAGGTTGGTAACAAAAAAATATCCTTGGCCGATATGATCGTGTTGGGTGGAACTGCTGGTGTGGAAGCTGCTGCCCAAAAAGCAGGAGAAAAGATCATCGTTCCTTTTACACCAGGACGTACAGATGCCTCACAAGATCAGACCGATCTCGAATCGTTTGCCGTTTTAGAACCGAAAGCAGATGGCTTCCGGAATTTCAAGAAAAAAGGAAACGATCGAGCTCCTGAAGAGCTTCTTTTGGACAAAGCACATTTACTCACTTTGACCGCCCCCGAAATGACCATTTTGATTGGAGGCATGCGGGTACTCAACACCAATACCGGTGGTGTAGCTCATGGTGTTTTTACCGAAAATCCTGAAACATTGAGTAATGATTTCTTTATCAACTTACTCGATATGAGTACCCAATGGGGTAAGTCAGCAGCCTCTGAAGATATATTTGAAGGATGCGACCGTGAAACAGGTAAAGTTAAATGGACCGCAACTTCGGTTGATCTTGCTTTCGGTTCTAACTCTCAGCTCCGTGCAATAGCAGAGGTTTATGCCTGTGGAGATGCTCAGAGGAAATTTATTCAAGATTTCGTAGCGGTATGGACCAAGGTTATGAATCTTGACCGTTTTGATCTAGCTTAATTTATTGCTTACACATAAAAAAAACCTGCTTCTATGAATCAGGTTTTTTTTTATGCGTTTACATTAATTTAACCACTTTTATTTTAACATACAAATAGGCTATTAAACTCAAATTAATTTTCTTCCTCTAGCGGATACCACTGCTCTACCACTAAGCTTTGCCTTCTACCTATAGCACTTGGCGCATAATTTTTTGCCAAATATGTTAAAATAATGTCCTCATCTTCACCTAAATCCCATAAATTTTGGGTAGCCTGCATCCAGCGAATCGTACTTTTCCATCCTGCTTTGTTCATCCGGTTGTGACTGATCAATTGGGTGGAATGGCATGCATTGCAGTGTTGAAGTACTAGCAGCACTCCCGTATCATCTATCAGTCCAAGCATCGTACTGTCTGGCAATGTGGCCTCTTTGACTTTGCCTTCTAGTGGATCGCATTTCATTAATGTAAAGCTTAACAATAGGAGCAAAAACGTAGATATTGACCCTGTTTTCATACCACCTTAATCGCTATACGGTGACAGGCATTGTTTAAATATCCTTTAGGATTCCACCCTGGTAAAATCATGGGTTGATCTACTCCATTTTGATCTCTGGCACGGACCCAAACTTCATAATAACCTTTCTTTGGAAATTGAATCTCAGCTTTAAAATGTTGCCAAGCTAGGCGATTGATGGGTGCAGACAAATGACAAACATCCCAAGTAGCACCAAAATCAATAGAATAGTGGACTGCTGCTACTGCTAATTCGCCCGCCCAGGCATGGCCCCGGATCTCTATGTTTTTCTGATTCTCTAAAAGGGCACCACTTTTTGGATAGGTTAATAAAGACTTAACGGGCATCGATTCAATGATACACATGTCTTCGTCGAGCACAACCGTTCCTGGCGCAACATTCTCACAAGGTAACCGATAAGCCTGGCCACCCATTTTAGCTCCATCATGCACGATATTTCTTATAGACAATCGTTCCAACCATTTGCCAGATGCTGAGGCAGGCCAACCCCCTACTACCAACCTCAAAGGTTGGCCATGAATCAATGGAAGATCTTCTTCATTCATCTGATAGGCCAATAAGGTTTCATCCATCATTGCCTTTGAAATAGGAATTCCACGAGAGATGACTTCTTTTTTGGGATCTCCACTGAGATGCTGATCTCTAGAATGATAGGCCAAGTAGACGGCATCTTCCTTCACGCCTATACGTTCCAAAACATCACGCAATCTTACACCTGTCCACCGTGCACAAGATACCGCTCCAATGGTCCATTGATTTCCTTTAGCAGGTGGATTGAACTCACTGCGACCGTTACCTCCGCATTCTAGAACCAATTGATAGGTATATGAATCAAAGGTAGTTTTTAACTCATCAATCGTAAATGATCTTGCATTTAGTGCAGATTCACCATCAATGACCAATTGCCAATCTTTTACATCTATCTTCTCAGGGGTGATTCCATTGTTTCTCACAAACATTTTATCTGCAGGCGTTACTTCATCATTCAATAAATGAGCCTGAGCTTCCATATTTAATGGACGGTCATTTAACACAACCATCTGCTTGTGCTTTTTTAATTTTTTGAAGGGGTCTTGCAGTTCCAGCAAAGGAACATAGTCTTTGGGTATGCTTGAAGCAAACACTACCTCTAAACCCAAGAGTCCGGTAAGGCCCAAGCCCGTTTGTCTAAGAAAAATTCTTCGCTTCATAACTCCATTTGATACACAACAAATATACATATTAACCTTTCATATGAAGAACAAACATTATTTTAGCCTATAAATTAAAATCATCGCCAACAAGGAGGCTTAAAAAACACATTATTGGAAGCAAAAATTGATAATTTTTCATCTTGGATGACCTACTCAACAGATCATCAATTAAAGAAAGATGTTGAAGGACTCATCATTAGCTCTGGATTCACTGTACTCAAGTTTGTGGACCACACCTTTGAACCCCAAGGGTATACCGCTCTTTGGTTATTAGCAGAAAGTCATTGTGCCCTCCACACTTTTCCTGAAGAACAAAAAGCCTATTTAGAAATCAGTAGTTGCAACAGCGAGATGTATGTAAACTTTGTCGTTGCTTATCATCAATATATCAAAAATGGAAAAAATTAGAAAAGGCTTATTTGAAATACTTGAGAAAGACGATGGTGACAATCGACTCAGTCGCCGGTTTGATCTGTTCATAATGATCATGATCATTTTAAACATGATCGCTGTGATCATGGAAACAGTAGCTTCTGTCTACATCAAATATGAAGATTTTTTTGAATGGTTTGAGATCATTTCGGTAGTCGTCTTTACCTTGGAATATGTCGGTCGTATATGGACTTGTACCTTGATTGAACGCTATCGCCATCCCATGAAAGGCCGGATTCAATTCATCCTTTCACCCATTGGATTGATTGATTTGCTTGCTATTTTACCTTTTTATTTACCCTTCATTATGAGTATTGATGGGCGTATCTTAAGGCTCCTAAGACTCTTTCGATTGGTACGCATCTTCAAAATGGGCAGGTATTCTACAGCCTTTCAAATGATTGCAAATGTTTTAAACAGAAGAAAAGAAGAGCTTTTGGTCACCCTGACCATTGTTTTATTAGTCCTTGTCTTGGCCTCTAGTCTGATGTATTATGTAGAGCATGAAGTACAGCCTGATGCATTCAGCAGTATTCCAGCGACCATGTGGTGGGGCGTAGCTACACTGACTACTGTAGGCTATGGAGATGTATATCCCATCACTTCCATAGGTAGGGTATTAGGTGCATTTATTGCCATTATGGGTGTTGGTATTTTTGCCTTACCTGCGGGTATTATTGCTTCAGGTTTCGAAGCTGAAATTAGAAAAAAATCAGAAGGGAAAGATTGAAAAAATCACTTTTAGCCTCCTTCATTTTCTTTGGACTGACCGGCTATTGGTTCCACCAACTGTCTGCACATTTTTTTGAGTTCCGCACTCCAAATCAAATGGCTTTTTGGTTTTTTATTTTATTGCCTCTAATGGCCCTCCTCTTTGCTCCTATTGCTCCCTTTAAAAACAACTTCTTTACATTTTTTAGCTCTCTGTGCCTCATCGCTATGATTTTAGGATCCTATCATTTGACCCAATATTTGATCGGAATAACTGATCATGGATGGGTATGGGTCAATGTCATGGCCATGACCATTGTGTTTATGGGAACCCAATTAAAAATAAAGTGGCTCTTACTACCCATGCTCATCGCTATTCTTGTTTGGATGATCCCTTTTGCTTTTTTACCCAACCAAAAAAATTATACAGAAAATGTCATTTCATCTATAAAAACACGAAAAGGAGTCATCGATCAAGTTCGATGGAACGACGATCAGTGGACCTATTACAATGGTCGATTAAGCACGGCTACCCCTGATCAAAGTATGTACGGTGAGGCCACCTTATATCCCTTATTACAAGTACTCCCTGAAAAAGCCGATATATTGATTGTAGGTGGCGACAATGCTGTCCTTGCTCAGCAGTTGATAAAATCTCAATATAGCTATCAATCATTGCATATAGTCCCCTATGATATCGGTTTTCTCCAGCATCAACTGACAGATTTAAATCACGAGCAATGGACCCTCATCGATCAAAATATTAGTTCATTTGTAGAGACCACGACCTTACAATTTGACGCCATCATCATTGATTTATTTGACCCAGTAAGTAGTTTGGAAATGCACGCTTTTATGCAACCCTATTTTACCGAAAAATTACTGAGTAAGTTGGATACCACAGGTTTTCTCTTGACCCAAATGGGAGATATCTATAAACAACCCGAATTATTTAAAACCTATACCGATCAAATAATGGTATTAAATTACGGAACCGTCCCCTATCACTTACAAATTCCTACTATTGGGCAAATAGGTTGGGTTTTGGCATCAAGGAAATATTCAAGCACTCAACTGGCCACTGCGCTCAGAGATGCGCGTAAACCTTTCACCTCCCAATGGTGGAATGATGAAACTATGGCGATGATGATGTCAATGGGTAAACAGGAATACTTTATAGAAAAAGAACGATCAATAAACAGAAATTAATTGGAGCGCAGAAAATTCATCAAAAAAACAGCCTTAGGCCTTTCAGTACCATTCTGGCTGACTTCTTGTCATTCTGATTTCTTGAATGGAAACGACTTCCCTATTTCAGTTTCTTCATTGGCCCAATCTGGACATTTAATAAAAAATACCCTCGCCCTTGGGGTCAGTAAAAAACGTCAAACCGAAATCCTGATCGTAGGTGGCGGCCTCGCAGGTATGGCAGCTGCCCATACTTTGAAACATAAAGATTACCTACTTGTAGAACTCGATGATCGCTATGGAGGCTCCTCCTCTGCCAATGATTATCAAGGCATCGCCTTAGGTCGAGGTGCGCATTATGATTTGGCCTACCCTGCCTACTATGGAGCAGAGGTCTTGAAAATGTTTGAACAGTTGGGGATTATTGAATATCAAGCATGGAATGACAGTTGGTCCTTCAAGGATCGCCAACACCTTATTCCACCTATCCGTCGTCAGCAATGTTTTCAAGATGGTAGATTGAGAAAAGCGGTCATGCCAAAAACAGCCACTTCTCAAAAATTAATGGACCTATTGCTGCCATTTGAAGGCCGTATGGTCATGCCTACGCGCTTGACTCCCACTGATCTTCAATATTTAGATCACATGACATTTGATGCCTTTTTGAATGCCCAAAATATTGATACAGATCCCTATTTTAGAAAACTCATTGATTACCAAATGTTGGATGATTATGGAGGGACCAGTCAACAAGTTTCAGCACTCGCCGGAATACATTATTATACCTGTAGACCCTATCAAAAACAGTTTGTTGAACTTTTTTCAGCACCTGAAGGAAATCAATATTTTACCAAAAAAATACATCAAAAGCTCTCCTCACAACGAATTCTTAATCAGCATTTGGTCTATCATATCGAAAAAAAAGGTGCCGGATATTTGGTCGATGTCTTGGACATCGTCCATAACGAACGTTTGCAAATAAAGACGGATGCCCTCATTTACGCTGGCCAAAAACACAGCCTTCCTTATATTGTTCCAGAAATAGATTCTCCATTTAAAGAAAACGTATACACTCCTTGGATGGTTGTCAATATTTTGACGAAGCAAAAACCAAATAATTATGGTTTTTGGCAAAATGAGTATCTCGATAGTGAATCCGGCTTTTTGGGGTTTATTGATTCAAGTGTGCAACATCAAGGAAGCCTTAAAGGAGTGCATTGTCTTACGGGCTATTATTGTCTCAAACCTGAGCACCGGAGCCAATTACTGAACGTAGAAGACCACAAGGACCGAATCGTCAATGAAACATTGTCCTACATGGGTTCTATGATTAAAGAACCTATTCACCCAGATGCTGCCTTTATTCATGTCATGGGACACGCCATGTCCGTACCCACTCCTAATTATTTATTCAACGTCTATCCAGAAATAGGAAATTTTAAATTTGCCGGAGCGGATACGGGCCGACTACCCCTACTCTATGAGGCCATTGATTCGGGTATTATGGCTGCTCAATCACTTTAATACAGATCCCACCGCCCATTGAGGTAATAATGGTAAAGCACTGGATCGTGCAGTCTATTGATGGCGATTGATGAGTAATCTGCTTCAAATACTTCTGCGCCAAACGAAGAGATTCTTGTCAATGCAGCATCAGTCAACCACTGCGTAGGCAATGACCCCAAGGAAGCCGATTGTAAATCACTTTTCAGGTCTCGTTTCTTTTTTGAGCCCATTATCCAACCCCACTCACCTAAGGATAAGACTTGATTATGTAATTTTAAGGTATTAAATCCTACCGATTGTATCGTAAGATCAATGCAATCAAAAGCTTGACGCGCATAATAGGGACTGCCTGCTTGCGTAATCATCATCCCTCTTTCATTCAATACTTTATATACTAAGCCGTAAAATTCACGAGAATACAGACGTCCAAGATCTACCGTTCTAGGATCTGGAAAATCAGCAATTACTACATCAAATCGTACTTGAGTTTCTGCTAAAAATTGAAAACCATCTTGATTGATTACCGTGACCCGATCATCATTCAAAGAATTTTCATTGATGCCCAACATAATGGGATGGTTTTGAGCCATGGAAGTGACCGCAGGATCCAAATCTACCAATACTATTTGGGACACTTCAGGATATTTGAGTAACTCCCGTACCGCTACCCCATCTCCTCCCCCAAGTACCAATACGGATCGAGCCTCTTTTGAAAGTACCATGGGTGCGTGAACTAGAGGTTCATGATATAAGGCTTCATCAAGGGTACTTAATTGTTGATTTCCATTAAGAAACAACCAATAATCACCTTTTGAATAGGTCATGACTATCTTTTGATAACGAGACTGCTCACTATAAACCACCAAGTCACGATAGCGGATGCGATCGCCCCAATTCACCACATCTTTAGAAAGAAGAGCAGATGTACTCAGTATGATTAGAACACCTGCGATATAAGTGAGAAATCTCGTTTTTTGCTTTTTTTGAAGATCTTCCCACGTGGCCCACAACAATACTAAGGCCACCATGAAGTTAATACTCCCCAAGATCAATGGGGTGTAGACCAATCCTAAAATAGGCAGTCCAACAAAAGCAAAGAAAATACCTCCCACCAAACTTCCGTAATAATCATTTTCCAAGGCAGAAGAAATATTTACTTTCAATTTTTCAAATTTTTCATTTAATCGAATGACAATGGGTATTTCCATACCGATCAAGAGCCCAATGAACACACTCAAAAAATAAATGACAAAGGTAGTATTGCCATAAAAGGCAAAACAAACATACACGATGACGGTAACATTTGAGGCGATGATCGAAAGTAGAAACTCTATGGCAATGAATTTTTCAAGTAATTTCTCTTCGAATTTCTTGGATAATCGACTGCCTAAGCCCATCGAAAAAAGCATCATGGAAACAATTATGGTCCATTGAAAAACAGAGTCTCCAAGAAAATAAGTAGCTAAGGTAGAAATGGTATACTCTGAAACGATCCCCGCCAATCCCGTAGCGAAAAGGGCTACTTTCAGCAAAGTTGAAGTTTTTTTCAAGGATTCTATAATGCCCAAACAATCAGCATCGATCCACCAGCATAGGCAAAGGCTTCTACAATCGCTGCTCCTACGTTAGGATCTTCTTGATTTATAATTTCGTCGGTAAGCTTTTGACCCGGCAATAAAATTTTATCAGTCAAAAATCGAGCAATAGGCAAAAAAGCAAATCCTACAATGACATTAAAACCCACATCTTGAATGGTAACCATCCAACTGTCAAAATCATGTGCCAATGCATTGTTGATGAGATTACCGATCGCCATAATGGCTCCAGAATAACCCACCGCAACGGCAATATTTCCTTTTTCTATATGATCGTGAACATCGTAGGAAGTCATCAAATTGTATATTTTTGAAGTTACAAAAAGAATGACTTGACCCAATATCCAATAGACCAAAACATTAACTATTGGACCCGAATCACCATACCCTTCTCCTGTGATGGCTCCCATAACGACCAAGCCCGTCGCAATCGCATTTGTACCTTCTACAATACCTGTTCCTACATTTTTGTCATCAAAAATCTCTTTTTTCAAATCAAAATTTGATAGAATAATTTTGTCATTAATGATCAAAGAAAGGTTCAATAAAACAATGGATAGCAATCCATAAATTCCGATACCCATCAGATCATTAACCAGCCCTTCGGACTCACCGAGCATGACACTCCCAATAGCTAGTAATAGGCCTATGAAATAACCCACGTGAGCAAAAGCAAAAGCCAAATTATCATTTTCGACCAATTCATGAGCCACTTTTACTCTCGGATGAAAAAGTTGATAGGCCATTTTTCCAATGAAAAAGAGCAAAAAACTAACGGCAATGTAAGTAAGGGTTGTGAGTAATCCGTCCAATATAGTAAGCATATTTTCCGCGCTTTTGAGAATGAATTTATTTACCGTAACCGCCCCCTGAAGACCGAGAGCTTCCGAAGCTACCACTTGATCTTGAAGTTCGACTCGTTACATTATTTTTGAAAGAAGTACTTTTTGAGCCCCATGTAGATCGGCTATTTCTACTATTATTGTAAGCACTGTTGGTCCCGTAATAAGATCTTCCACCGCTACTTGGACCATAATATCTGCGATTGGTTCCCGCATAATTACCTCTCCAATCGCTATAATAACCTCTGCTGACGGGATAACTACCCATTCTTAACATACTAGACATGAAGGCATATTGACCATAAAAGGCCCAAAAGCTGGATCCACCTCGACTTTCCCATCTCCCATATTTCTGATTACCTACATAGTTGTTGTACCCTGGAGGCGCTACCGTCTTGGTCAGTTTTCCCGTACTGTCTCGAGAAGCAATCTCCATACCCATGTCATTGATATAATTAGTAAATTCTTTCTCTCCCACCTCATGCCAATCAGAAACAACCTCTCTGGCGTTATCTACTTGATTGTCTCGAATAATTTGGTATTTGTGGTAATAACTTTTTGAAAAATTGCCTTCTGCGTTCATATCATTCAATATAATGGTGAACATTTCGTCACGGGGAATATTTTGGATGATCTCATCCAAAGGACTTTTTTGAAATCCTCCTCCACAACTAATGAGCAGGGTCGATGCAAGAGAAGAAAAAATTATAAGGATTACAGGGCGTACAATTCTCATAAGACAAATCTATTCACAAATATGCTATTCACTAGGTATAATGTTGGAAAATTGATACTCCTTTAAAATTAAACCCGCAGAAGCCTCAATATTTCTTATGTCCCATTGGGTAATAGATAGTACATTAGTGGCTTCATCATTCAAGTATTCCCAAGAAATTAACGCTTCCCAGTCTTCGGTCTCCTTGCTCAAATCCCGAAAATAGCCCGCGGCATCTTCCTCCAAAAAATATAATTTTTCATTGAAATGTATTTTCCTAGGGGGTTTTTGATTCTTTTCTATTTCATCTACTATCGCCTCGTCAATTTTACTCAGCCGAATCGATTTGCTCAATGATATCTCAAGTTCACCCTCATCTGAAATATGCAAAAATGCTACTTCATCACCGCTATCGACTTTATACTCACTGGTAAAATTATTATTGCCCCAATCGTATTTATATACTTCCTTAACTACCCATGACTTCATGTCATAGTCAAAGATAAATCCAACATTGAGATCTTTGAGTGACAGATTGGTCACATCGTAAGCGGGCGCCTTCTTTTTCTTGAAAAAATCAAACATTATTCTAAAAATACCTTTTTAAAAACATACATCACCAATAACAACAACAATAAGATCAATCCTATCTTAAATAGGATAGAAAAAACAAAACCAAAGACAAAAAAAGCGGCGATAATGATTAATATCGCCTTAAAAATATCCATTTAAAAAAAAATATATTTTTAATTATTTATTATTTTTTGAGACCTAACTTGGCTTTCATTGCGGCCAAATCATCCGCTGCCTTAACATTGGAACTATCTCCCAAAGCTGTATCAATCTCATTATCGAGAGATTTACTTTCACCTGCAATCTCACCATAAGCATCTGCTAATGCCTCCTGCTGAGCCACTTTATCTTTCATTCGCTCAAGCATCGCTACGGTACTATTGGTATCAATATTTGCCATTTGCTTATTTACCTTTGATGTGGCTTCACTCACTTTTACACGCGCTTTCAAAGTCCTCAATTCATTTTCAAAAGTGCTAACATCGGACCTTAATTTTTTGATCTTTCCGTCTAGTTGAGCTACGTTACCCTCGAATCGAATCATCTCTTCCTTGGATCTTTGCATGGCTTGAGAAAACTCTTCCTTCTTTGCCAAAGCCTCTCCAGCCAATCGATCTCCATCAGAGGCATCTAGTTCGCCTGCTTCTGCTTTCTTCAGCAATTGAATCGCCTTATTTTCATAGTCCTGTGCTTTGTTTTTATTAGTCTGAAAATCATTTTTGGATCTGATGGCCATCGCTTTCACCTCAGCCATGGCCTTAAGGCTCCCATCCAAATCTTTTTTCAAATCCCTAATGCCCTGTTCGGTCATCTTAATGGGATTTTCTAACTGATCCATTGCCGAATGTGCCTCGGCCTCACCTACTTTAAAAAGTCTTTTAAAAACATTCATGATTTATTCTATTTTTATTTTTTACTAAATTCAATTATTTCATTGGTATACTCACTGAGTAATAAAGCCAACGCATTTAATGTTGCCTCTATCTCATTCAAATCTAAATTTTCACATTCATGGGTATTGCGGAAAAAAACTTTTTTTCCTGATTCATCGATGGCAAAAGCACCATGAATAATGTCTCTATTTTTAATCAATAGCCTTTTATAGACCTCTAATGACTCATCTGAGAGCTCAAATAAAAATTGCTCCACAATAACGATGGGATCTGAGACAATTAATACGACATTTTTCATTCCCTCATCTTCTTTTTCAACAACCAAAATCCCTTCTTCAGTATCTCGAGAGATAATTGAAAAATCAAGCTCCAACAAATAATCTCTTACTTTATCAAAATATGCATTCATCTGTTCATTATATTTTTCATTAAATATCTATCTTATCTAGTTATATCTCAAATCAAAATTCTCTTTTTTTGATCTGTAATATTTATTTAGACTACGAAGATGGTCAAAATTTATTACATTTACGATAAATTGTGATAAAAATTGTGTCATGGCTCAAAATTTTAGCAAAAACTTATCTTTTATAGGTAGAAACATCAAGAAAATCCGTCAGGTAAAAAAAATAAGCCAGGCTGAATTCGCGCATTTATTTCACTTATCTCGACCCAGTATTGGCGCATATGAAGAAGGGAGATCTGAACCAAAAATTGAAACTCTGATTCAAATCGCGAAATATTTTAAACTTTCTATAGATGTTTTATTGACGCGAGAATTATCTATCAGCGAAATATTCAGCCTTGAATCTATCAAAAAGAAGCTTGATAAAGCCCACAATCTGGGCCTTGATTCATCTGCCCCAACCGCAGCCCCATTGATTGGTCAAGATCGATTTTTAGACTACGTTATTCATCACCAAAACAATGATTTCATAGAACGACAGCCCAAAATAGGAATACCTGTGACCGCTTCATCTTACTTAATCTGCTTTGAAATGGTGGGCAGTGAAATGGTATTTCAACAACAAGGACTCCATCATGGTGATGTACTCATTAGCCAATTGGTTCGTCAAATAGATGTACAAAAAGTGTTGGGCCAGGTCGTCAGCTTGGTTACGCTATCCGGTATATTCACCAAAAGATTGGATTCGGTAAACCAAAAATACCTTCAATTAAAATCGGATGATCCAAGTTATCCTTTGCAAGAAATACGCATCGAAAATGTCCTGCAAATATGGCAAGTCATCGGCATTTTTAGCGAAAAAACCAATCCTCCCACCTATCTCGAAGATCGCATGCTCAAGTTAGAACAAGCCATTGATAAATTATCTTCTTCATCCTAAATCAAGTACCCTCTGACACATTATAGCCGTAACCTGAGAATCTTAAGTTAAATACTCTTGATCCCCAAAACGATCTATCGATAAAAAGGTTAGGTCTACCTCTACACTTAATCCTCTGGCCATCTTCGAGAGGACGTCACCTATGGCGGGGACAAATTTGAATCCATGACCACTAAAACCCGTTGCTAAAATAATTTTTTCATCTGTGTGCGGTAAGTAGTCTATAATAAAATCATCATCTGAAGAATAAGTATACATACAGCTACTTATATTAAGGATTGTCATCTTCTGATCCCGAAAATAACGTCGACTTGCCGCCAAAAGTCGTTCAGCTTCCTGCGACCCGTTAAACGATTTTACCTGTTCAGGCTCGATAACTTCTCCTGGAGCATGGTAGGCTATTTTTAAACCTATAGGTCCAGCAAATCCTTCAATGGGCAAGATAGGGAAGCCATAATAAATCCCCGGTATTCCCTCCTCCTCGATCACCCAACATGGAAAATCATCTATTGAAAAATCTTGCCAATAAGAGGGATTCAACCACCCAATCAACTGCCTTGTAATCGTTAACTTGGGTTTGAAGCTGGGTAACAACGATTGGATGTGAGGACCAGCAGTTAAAATCAATTTTTCTGTATGATAACTGCCCTGATCCGTTTGGACAGCTATGTGGTTGGGGTGTTGCTGCCATGAGATCACCCTTTCATTTTGTCTAAGAACTGCGCCCTGCTTCAAGGCTTGTTGGGCATAGGTCCGTATGGCTTTTTCAGGAGTAATAAATCCTGCCACCTCTTCAAATAAACCCTTATAATCTTTAGGGATCTGTAGAGGTGTATAATGATCCGTTGATATCGATGTCATATTCAAGTCATGCGCGGAAACCGAAGACTGAATCCCTGAAATCAAAGGACCTCCGGATTTTCCATAATAAGCAATACCCGTCTGATGCAACAAGCTAACACCAGCATCTACCTCAATTTGCCTCCACCCAGCATAAGCTTTTTTAAGTAGGGGAACATAATTGGGGTGCTCAAAATAAGCCAATCGAATCAGCCTACTTTGACCCGTATGGCTCGACAACTCATTGGCCAGTGTGAACTGTTCCAATCCCAATACCTTCAACCCTTTTTTGGCCAAATCACAAAGGGTCGCTGAGCCCATAGACCCAACACCTACGACAATGACATCATATTGTTCCATCGATATGTGCGCTATTGTGCCTCATCAATCAAAACCTCTAAATCATTAATAATCGCCGTTACCTCAATCATTTTTGTTTCATAACGGTCATCTTTGAGACTATTGTGAACAAAATGGTGGACGTGTTTTTTGGCTTTTTTAAGAGTACGAGAGCTAATGTTAAATTCTGTATAGTCTAGCAAAAGCTTTGCCATCGCTGCTGCTTTCAGACCTCCATTGAGATATAACTTAAGAATATCTACAAAATGATCGCTGACATCAAAACTCTCAAGGGCCTCGACCAAACTCCCATTACGTGCTTTTAGCTTAGGGTCATGAATGGCCGCAAATAACCCTGACAATGCCGATTGATTGTCTTCTATTTGAGCAAGGGTATTGACGGCCAGATATTGAATATCTAGATCTTCTTCGTAGAGTAATGTCAACAAACGTTCAATGACTTCGGGACCTCCTATTTGAGCTAAGGCTGCTACATTGAGGTAGACTTCGTCATCTTTTTTGTAGAAATTAGCAATACAAGTTTCTATATCTTTCATATACTCCGTGGAAGAATCCATTGATGATCCTCAAATATCGATCACCCGAGCGTCAGTACATAGTTATTTGAATAAAAAGTTAGCTTTCCTATTGCTTAGTTTTAAATGTTAGAATCATTCAATTATAGAAATTAATGTCAACATCAAGATATCATTCTATTTCGAGATCCTTAACCTAAATCCTTAATCCCCCTAAGTTTTAGAACCATGCCTCACTACATCTTTTTGGAGCAATCATAAGGCTATCAATATTATACTTAGATCTTATTCGAGGTGCTATCTGAATGGCTTTACCTCTATATAATAATTCGGATCAATTTCAAGCGCTGGGGTGGTGCGGTGCGCGAGTGAGTACGCTTGCCATGAAGTCGTGGGCTTCAACCTGACCGACTCGTCGCCTATTTTGAGATCAATCGGCATATTAAATCCTTCCAAGGTCTCACCCCATCGATAAATGAGTTTATCTTCCTCCGTATGATATTCAAAGATGGGGATTTGGGAAGTTCTTAAATATTGATCAAAAAAGAACTGCAGTTCTAATCCCGTCTCCTCGGCCATAAAGGTTTCTATTTGCTCCGTAGTAACCGTTTGGTGATAAAATGCAGCTCCAATTCCCTTCAGGGTTTGTCTCCATCGCTCATCGTCATTTAAGATCTGTCTCAAGGTATTCAAGAGATTTGCGCCCTTGGAATATACGTCGTTGTCATGGTGACTGCTATTGACATGATAATCACCGATCATAGGAAATTTGTTGCGAATACTTTTTCGAGTACCCCGACAATATTCCTGACCTGCCACCTTTCCATAAAAATATTCAACAAAAAGACTTTCCGAATACGCAGTAAACCCTTCATGAATCCAAATATCAGCCGCATCCTTAAAAGTAACATTATTGGCAAACCATTCATGGCCCGATTCATGGACAATGATGAAATCAAATTTCAATCCCCAGCCCGTTCCACTTACATCTCTACCCAAATAACCGTTTTGAAATTGATTGCCATAGGTGATCGAACTTTGGTGTTCCATCCCTAAATACGGGGCCTCCACGAGTTGAAAACCATCTTCATAAAAGGGATAGGGACCCAACCAAAACTCAAACGCCTCGAGCATCCGTGGAACTTCAACAAAATGTTTTTTGGCCTTGACCTCATTTGCTCTAAGTACCCAATACGTCACATCAAGGGGTCCATTAAGGCCTGCATAAGGTGATGACCAACTCACATAATTTCCTATGTTGATGTTCACTCCGTAATTATTGATGGGATTGGCCACAAACCAATGATAGGTTTTGGTTTCTTTTTGATCATTTTGCTCAATATCCCTCAAACGTCCATTGGATACGTCCACCAGTGCTTGGGGTACTTCGATACTCATGAGCATCGAATCTACCTCATCGTACATATGATCCTTATTCGGCCACCAGACACTGGCCCCTAAGCCTTGACAAGAAGTCGCAATGAAATCCATTCCCTTAGCGTCTTGCTGCCAAGTTACCCCTCCATCCCAAGGAGGACGCTTGGCCGTCTTTGGCTTGCCGGCATAAAATATTTGAATGGATTCCATATTACCTATCCGCTGGGGTTTGGTCATTGTAATGAAATGTGCATTCCCTTCAGAGCGAATATCCAAAGGCTGCCCCTCTTGTAAGACCTTGGTAATTTTCAAGGGTGCTTGCAAGTCTATCTGCAAGACATCATGGGACTCGAGTACTTGGTAATAGACCCGATTACTCCCTATAATCTCACGGGTATCTGGTTTCACCTCAATAGCTAAATGGTAATAGCTTACATCCCACCAAGCACGCTCTGGTGTGATTCCACCACGCAATGAGTCTTGCCGATCATAGTTTGATTGTCCGTTCAAGTGAAGCGTAAAACATACCATAGAAAAAAACAAGATCCTCCTCACGACAAAGCAGCTTTTCTTATAGACTCAATGTCATCCGAACTGGATACCAAGGGCGTTCCTAATAACTGGGCGCCATCGGCAGTAATGACATAATCATCTTCAATTCTTATCCCTCCGAAATCAGCGTGTTTTTCAAGTAACGGATAATTGATGAAGTCATTATAACTCCCTTTTTCCTTATACTGTTTAATTAGTTCAGGAATGACATAGATGCCGGGTTCAATGGTCACTACATAACCTGGAGTCAATGCTTTTCCCAATCGCAAAGATTTTAAACCAAAAGCAGTACTCTTTTTAAGTTGATCATCATAACCCACATTGGCCTCTCCAAAATTTTCCATATCATGAACATCTAAGCCCATCATGTGTCCCAAACCACATGGAAAAAACGTCGTATGCGCACCGGCAGCCACGGCATCTTGTGGATGACCTTTCATGATGCCTACTTCCACAAGGCCCTCAACCAAAACTCGACAGGCCAATAAATGGAGATCTAAAAATTTGATCCCTGGTTTTAATGCGGCAATGGCTGATAGATGTGATCGATGAACAACATCGTACAACTCTTTTTGCAAAGTAGAGAAAGTAGGATCTACAGGAAAAGTACGGGTCATGTCTCCCGCATACAAATGAGAGGATTCAGCTCCGGCATCACACAACAACATATCTCCTCCAGATAGGGTATTGCCATAATAATGATTGTGTAAAATCTGGCCATCAATGGTAACAATGGGCTGAAAGGAAATATTCACGTTTTGCTCATGTGCCACTTGACGTACTCTGCTGGCTAATTCATACTCTTTCATCCCTGCCTTGGCCTGTTGCATCAAACATAAATGAATTTCCGAAGTGATCGAAGCCGCCTCATGTAATGATAAAAGTTCTTCAGGACTCTTTACTGCTCGCTGGGCAGCTACCCCTTTGATAAAAGGCACCGAATATCCCAAATTAACCTCCACATAAGATCGATCGAATAGGGAAGTCAAAAATATTATATGCTCAGGTCGATAAACAGGCAAATAATGTACTTCCCTTTGGGAAAGGTAAGTTTTCATCTTTTCAAGAGGACGAGTATATATAATGCCTACTTTCGCACTCATTGCAGTCATCGTTGGTTGTGGTCCTGTCCACACAATTTCATCAAGCGTCAGGTCGTCTCCAAAAATAATTTCTTCACCTGAGTCGAGATCGATCAATGCATGCAATCCTGGGAAATTCAATCCAAAATAGTACAAGAACGTACTGTCTTGCCGGTAAGGATACCAATTATCTTTAAAATTTATGCTCGACTCTTGATTCCCTAAAAATAGCAGCACTCCCGATCCTATTATTGTCTTCTTGAGGAGTGATCGACGTTCTGAATACGTCTCTGTACTGAACAACTGATTTTTATTTTCCACCAGGAGGTAAGTTTTGATTCAAATAATGAGTAATTGTGGTTTGTAAGTGTAAGGTTGTTCCATCTCCTTCATTGATCGAGTGTGACCTGCCCGGATACGCGAGCATAGAAAAGATTTTATTGTGCTTGACTAGCTCATTGATGAGCACTTCAGTACCTTGGTAATGTACGTTATCATCTGCCGTGCCATGTACAATAAGTAAGTTTCCCTCCAATTGTTGCGCATAAGTAATGGGCGATCCCTTTTCGTAACTTTCCGGCATCAATTGAGGAATCCCTGAGTAACGTTCTTGATAAATATTGTCATAGAGTCGTTGATCAGGCACAGGCGCTATGGACATTCCGGTATGATATAATTTAGGATATCTAAACATCATATTTAACGTCATGGAACCACCTCCGCTCCACCCCCAAATACCTATTCTTTCCCCATCTATAAATGAAAAGCGCTCTTTTAATACGATGAGTCCAGTAGCTTGATCTTCCGATGAGATCACCCCTATTTGACCATAGACACATTTTCTCCATTCACGCCCTTTGGGACTCGGCGTTCCTCTATTGTCAATACTCATCACAATATAACCCTGTTGCGCCAACATTTGATGCCATAGGTATCTACTACCCCCCCACTTATCTACGACGGTTTGACCCCAAGGTTCACCATATACATAAAAGAGCACTGGATATTTTTTTGAAGGATCAAAACTGGGTGGTTTAATCATAGACGCCTCTAGCGATAGACCACTGGGTAGGTTGATTTGCAAAAATTCTTTAGGATTAACTTCAAGCTGAGTTACCTTTTTTCTCAAAGATTGATGGTCTATGAAAGAGGTTATGACGCGATGATCAGGTAGGGAAATAAGATCCGTAATGGGTGGAACATTGGCTGTAGAATAGGTGTGAAGTGCATATTCCCCATTGGGAGCAATTTGATAGGTATGCCAGCCTGATTGACCTTCCGGAGTGACGCGCTGGGGCGATCCTTTTTTCGAGTTAAGGGGTGCTCTCCACAAATAACGTTGCGTAGGGTTATCTGGAGAAGCGATGTAATAAAGCCAATCGTTTTTTTCATCTAACAAAGAAATAGACAAAAGGTCTGAATCTAAGGGACTGATCGCTTTTTCTCTTCCCTCTCGAATCAAGTAAAGCGATTTCCAACCATTTTTTTCAGAAACCCAGCTGAAGGCTTTACCCTTGTCAAAATAATTAAAATCATCTACCGCTTCCAACCAAGCCTCATCTTTGTCTTCATATATTTTTTTAACGCGGCCATCTGCTATAGTTCCTTCTAATATTTTATTATGATTTTGTGCACGATTCAGCTGTTGCATCAAAAGTTTGTCTCCATCGGGGTGCCAAATCATTCGGGGTAGGTAATTATTTGTGGGATCTCCTTCAATTTGCATCCATACAGTAGATCCACCCGAAGCACCAACTACTCCTATCTTAGCTTCTGACGGCTTTTCTCCAGCTTTGGGATATTCTACAGGAATTAGGTACGAATAAATAGAATCTGTATTGTTGATCATATAAAAATCACGAATCGTCGTCGCATCAATGCGCCAGTAGGCGATTTTGCGGCCATCGGGACTCCATCGAAAACCATCCCTACAATGAAATTCTTCTTCATAAGCCCAATCAAAAGTACCATTGATGATGCGATCTGTACCGTCT
>Ga0206123_10001410_pt1 | contig 22562 bp, 26 predicted proteins | sample Helgoland_Spring_2_FD_160086 | JGI IMG/M metagenome (GOLD analysis project Ga0206123, IMG submission 160086) | Pelagic subsurface seawater microbial communities from Kabeltonne, Helgoland, North Sea - Helgoland_Spring_Bloom_20160316_1 | ecosystem: Environmental > Aquatic > Marine > Epipelagic ...
TTTGGGGGACTGCCGTCACCAGGGAAGTAAACTCCTGGTTTATTATTTGGATCGTCTGGGTCACTGTAAAGGTGCCCACCTTCAAAATATCCAGGTGCATAAGGCATATCTGTATTTGCAATTTCAACTACCTTATCTGAAACTGCAAGTTCAGTACTATATGTACTTAATATATTTCTAAGATCTTCAGCCTCTTCCCCAGTACCAAGTATGTCTCGATACTCTGGACTATCAGTGATATTAGTTAGTTTAACTTTCCATAAGTGAGGCCACCACCTAGGATCATATCCTTCTGCTGGTCTGCCACTATCACTTACAACAAAGAATCTATTTACTGCATCACCACCACCTAAAAGTAAATCATCTCTGAGATGTGGTAACTCAATAACATCACCTGCCATTAAACGTCTGCCAAGCAAACTTGCACATGTATTCATGTGGAAAGTCATTGATAGTGAATCATTGTTCACAAACAAACCAAATTGTGTTAAGTCAAAGTCAGGATCGCTTACTGTATATGAACCTCGTAGTTCATAAATGTCAGTGTCATATTTTCTATCTCTATTCTCTAAGAAAAGAACATCTTGGATATATAATTCGTCACTTCCAATACTAGCAGTTGAATCATCAGTATATGTGCCTAGGTATTTGTGTACATATACACCAGTACCACCGGCATTCACATGCTCTGCAACGATGCTGTCAATAAAATCGTGATCATTGGTTTTGTTTTTGTTCCATAAACTTAATCTTGGCATAATGTACTATTTATCACTTATAGAAAAGTCTTGACATGTATGCCGATAACTAGTATAATAAAAAATACGGAAAGGTGGCTGAGCGGCTTAAAGCACTTCCCTGCTAAGGAAGAGTACGGGTTACTGTACCGAGAGTTCGAATCTCTCCCTTTCCGCCACAGTCAACAGCACTTGGACTGACAAAATAGTGCATTAGAGTAGATAACCGGTCTGGTAGTTAAACGGTTATAATTCCGCCCTGTCACGGCGGTGTTCGGGGTTCGATTCCCCGTCAGACCGCCATTTTCGGGTGATTAGCTCAGTTGGGAGAGCATCTCGTTTACACCGAGAGGGTCGGCAGTTCGAGCCTGTCATCACCCACCAAGGTTTATATGCATTTACCATACGCAAAATTTCGATTACCAACTGGAGGCGCCGGACTCCCTGCTTCTATGCACAAAAATAAAATAGCAAAAAGTGTTAGAGAATGGGCAGATACTAAGGATGTTACCGTAGAATTTGAAACAGAAGGCTATACATTAAACGTTAGATTCAGCTCAGAAGAGGATTTAATGATGTTCAAACTGTCCTACAGCACCATTTCGGAGCCATTTTGTTCATATGAAATTTTTTACTACTAATAAATATACTATGATTGCGAGTGTAGTATAACGGCTATTATGAGTCCTTGCCAAGGATTAGATGAGAGTTCGATTCTCTCCACCCGCTCCAAATGATACACAGTATCGGGAAAAGATTAGAATGGTAAAAGCAAAAGCAACCAAAAAAGCAGTAGCAAAAAAAGTTACAAAAAAAGCACCAGCGAATAAATTCTGGTTCGAAGATGTTGGCGACAACGTAATGAGAAACGCAGAAGAAATTAGTGCAAACATTAGGAAAAATGCAGAGCAAATTAGTGCTAATATTCAAGCAAATTCACAACGAGTTGGCGACAATATGAAAGCATACCTAAATAGAAATTTAAGTAAGTAGCACAAAACAGGTAGGGGCGGTAGCTCAGTTGGGAGAGCGACTGGTTTGCAACCAGTAGGTCGGAGGTTCGATCCCTCTTCGCTCCACCATTTTCCTAATAATAATAAGGATAGGTAATGGTAATAAGCAATTTAATAAAAGATTCCTACATAGATTTGCCTACTATTTCTTTACCACTAACACATAAAGACATATTTACAGATCGAGACTATGAAGTTATATCTACTATGGATATACCTGCTACCGGCTTGATGACAAAAAATATTGCATGGGCACCACCGGCACACACAGAAAAAAACCAAGAAAAGAAATATAGAGATGTTTCCTTGATGGGTTTTATTACAGATAAGTCAATTCAACGTGAACTACAACAGCATTTTGTTGATACATATCATAAAGATATTTTAGATAGTCCAATTCCAGTTGCATTAGGAAAAAGAATTATAGCAATAAGTCTTATAACTTTCTCAGGCAATACACCTTGGCACCGTGAAGGATTCTGTGATAAACGTTTTTCAAGAGAAGATGAACAAACATGGCACACTAATATGCCACGTACAAGACATAATTTTGCAATAAATTATCCTTTGTATACAAAAGATGCAGGTGATACCAAAGTAGAGTTTGCAAAAATGTCAGACAACATTATACAAATAGAAAAAGAATTGACACAAAACATGCTTAACAATAAAAGCACCCATGAAGAAAAAGATGGCGTAAAGATTTCAGTAGGATTAGATCAAATTTCAGATGAACAAAAATGGAAAAATGATATAAATATTGTGGGTACAAAATATAAATATGATAATCCTTATATAATAAATTTATCATCTTATCATAAAGTTACTACTACAGGTGCTACAAGATTAAGTTTACGATATATGGCTAGTCCAACTTACAGATGGAAAGATATAGAAAAATTATATAATGCAGGAGAACTAATTAAGAATGCTTAAAGAAACAGTAACTTGGGTCCATCACTGGACTGATAAAACATTTAGTTTTAAAACAACAAGAAGTAAAACATTTAGATTCATCAATGGTGAGTTTGCTATGATAGGTCTAACAATTGATGATAAACCTTTAGTTAGAGCATATAGTATTGCTAGTGCAAATTATGATGACCACTTAGAATTCCTAAGTATTAAAGTTCCAGACGGTCCACTTACTAGTAAACTTCAACATTTAAAAGTTGGTGATGAAGTAGTTCTTATGCCTAAAACTACTGGAACACTTACTATAGATAATTTAACATCAGCAGATTCTCTATATTTGTTAGCAACTGGCACAGGACTTGCTCCATTCATGAGTATAATTAGAGATCCAGCAACATACGAAAAATTTAAAAGTGTCATACTCTGTCATACTACAAGAACACACGAAGAACATGCATATAAAAATATCATTGAAGAGATTGCAACACACTTTCCTTTGACATACTATGATACTTGCACACAAGAAGAGTATGAAAGAGAAGGTCGAATATGGGAACACGAAAATAAAATTACCAAAAATGGGTTTACAACAGACACACATAGAGTTATGGTATGTGGCGGCCCAGATATGAATTACCAAGCAAGAACATATTTTGAGGAATTAGGATTTGTTGAAGGCAATTTAGGTGAAGCCGGCGACTTTGTTCTCGAACGTGCTTTTGTGGACTGATCTTTACCTTTAATCAGCCACACTACAAATAAATTAAGTTAAATATCAGCATGGAACTACCACATCAAGAGCCTATCAAATTATTAGGCACAGTAGAGTACTACAATGACAAAGTAATTGAGTCAAAATACACTATACCTGAAGACCATCCAGTCCTAGAAGGACATTTCCCACACATTAAAATTTGGCCAGGTGTATACCTAATAGAAGGTATGAACCAATGTGCTGGCAAACATGCACTTATGATGGCAATGGCAGATGTTGGAACTGTAAATCATGAAGACTATGTAACATTTGTTACAACTGTAGACAAATGCAAATTTAGAGCACCGGTATTTCCAGGAGATACTATTAGATGTAGTGCCACACTAATAAAAAGAAAAGCAAATCACGTAGTATATCAGTGTGTAATTACAAAAGATTCAGTAAAATGTGCTTCAGCCACCATAGGTCTTACAGCAAAGCAACTTTAACCGTCAAAACATTCGTTTGACACTCAAAATTAGCCGTTGACATTAGATTTTTAATGTGTTACTATAACTACAAATTATCACGGAGACAATTATGAGTTTAGAATGGATAGCAGTTTTTTTTATATTTGTTGTATTAAATACAGCATTGTCATACAGAGCTGGCAGAAAGGAAGGACAATTTTTGGGAATGGTAGATTTAGCCATTTTTTTACAAGATAAATCTTTGCTTAAAGATAAACACAGTATATTAGGATATGAATCTTTACCTAATATTGTAAAGATGTTATTAGAAAACCCAAAGAAAAGTAAGGAAGAAGCACACTAAATGGCTAGAAGGAAACGCAACAAAGAAATATACTTGATGCCAGAGCCGAATTGGTTAAGTATCAACAACCTCAAAACCGAAGAAGAGAAATTAAAACTCTGCAGAAATTTTGAGTATTTCGTACATTATGAGATTCCTGATAAAAAGGCCGGAGCCACAATTTTTACTTGGCTAGAAAAAGATAGTGGGTTAGATAAAAATTTAATTAAAAAGTTAAAAAAAGTGCCTGATGTTTGGTTTGCCTCGTTTGCTAAACATACATTTATATGGGTCAAAACTCAAGGATATATGCATCCTGATGTTAGGGCACACTTGTTAAGCAAGATTCCTGCACTAGAATACAAAGCAAAAACAATCATAGAAGAAAAAGAAATTAAACAGGCTGATGCTAAACCTAAAATTAGTATACAACAACGTATGCGTGAACAAGTATCAACATTGTGTGGAACTTGGGACGGCATACTTGATGAAACTTTAGAACATGCTGGTGATTTTAAATCATTTGATCCTTATACCGAAATGAGAGTCTACGCAGGTGGTGTTATAAAGCCTAATCATGCAAAAATTGTAAAGGATATGTATTTAGGCGAGTATGCAGAGGCACAGGAAGTTGCAGAATGGAAAGACCCGGACATTAAAGAAGCATATAGTCATTTTTCTGCAAAACAACGTAAACTATTATTAGAATTCTATGAAAAAATCAATAAAGCATGTGATACATTTATTGAGACAGGCAAAGCAACTCGTAAACCTCGCAAACCAAAAGCAGTAAGTCGAGAAAAACAAGTTGCAAAACTAAAGTACCAGCAAAATTGTCCTGAATTAGGTATTGCAAGTATAAATCCTGCAGAAATTATAGATGCTACTGAAGTTTGGGTTTACAATACCAAAACTAGAAAACTAGGGGTATATAAAGTTGAAGGCTTACAAGCAGGTATGTCAGTTAAAGGTACTACTATACAGCACTTTGAAGCAAGTAAGAGTGTTCAAAAAACATTGCGTAAACCAGCAGAGCAACTAAAATTGTTTAAAGGCACAGCAAAAACAAAATATCAAAAAGCATTTGCAGATATAAATGCAGTTGAAATTAAACTAAACGGACGATTAAACGATACTACAATCATACTTAAAGCCTTCTAAAGGCAAAAAGTGATAAATAGTAGTATGGCAACAAGAATAGATCAAGTAGGTTACAATAGCAGAAACGAAATAATTGACGAAATTTCGTTGCGTCTTGCAGACGGAATGGTAGATGTTGAACTAGACAGAGACCATTATGATATTGCTATAAATAAATCTATACAAAAATATCGTCAGTTAAGTTCAGGTGCTGTTGAAGAAGCAGTTATTTTTATTCAAACTCAACCTGCTGTTACAAAATATACTTTACCAGATGAAGTTATAGATGTAAAACGTTTATACAGAAGAGGTATTGGTACAAACAGTGGCGGCGGTACTAACTTTGATCCGTTTGATGTTGCATTCAATAATATGTATATGCTACAAGCAGGACAAGTAGGTGGTTTAGCAGTATTTGATGCATTTGCACAATACAAAGAAACTATCGGTCGTGTATTTGGTAGTGAATATAACTTTACATTCAATAGGAATTCAAAAGAATTAAGCATTCTTCGTAATGTCAATCATGGCGAAGATATTGCTGTAGGAGTTTTTAACTTTATACCTGAAAGTGTACTTATAAAAGATGTATATGCCGCTGAATGGCTTAGTGCTTATGCATTAGCACAATCTAAACTTATGCTAGGTGAAGCAAGAAGTAAGTTTGGTAGTGGCTTACCAGGCCCAGGTGGAGCAGTTACTCTTAACGGCGATGCTCTTAAGGCAGAAGCACTAAACGAAATCGAACAACTAATTACTGGCATCCATAATATGGAAGAAGGTAATTCACCGTTAGGCTTTGTAATGGGCTAATGAATTTTTATAAAATACCTGAAACTATACCTCTACAAGATCCAATAGATCTTTCCAAAGAACTCTTTAGTAGAAGTTGGGATAATTTTGACGGCGACATTGACCAATTTAATGGTGACCCAAAAAATAATTTTACAATGTATGCTCACAATGGTGGGTTGATACAGATTTGGAAACCGGGCATTGTTAGAAAATTACTTAAGGTATTTACTAAAGCACTTAAATTACCAATATACCAATTTGGAATAGTGTATACTCCTGCACATGGTACTTATGCATGGCATAGTGAACACAGTGAACATGTAGATACTGCACCAGAAGGATTTCGAGACATAGTTTTAGTGCGTGGACAACTTAGACGTAATGTAGCAATAAATTTTAAATTGCTTGACCATGATTTATCTGAAAGTAAAATTATGTGGGCAAAGAGAAGCTCGACAGTTACAGATATATTAAAAAGGCATTACCCTAAAGTTAGTGGTGTTGGTAATACATATGATTTAAGAAGCAATACATATGATACTAACGAAGGCATAAAAATTAGATTAAGTCATAGTTATATTGAAGATGAATCTTTAATAGAAGTTGAAAATGAGTTATATGATATGGAAGTACCTACATTGATAGATACTGCCAAGTTCCATAAAATAGATAATACTAAATGTCCCCATGATAGAATGATGTCTTCTGTGTGCTTACACCCAGATCATCAATTCACCATGATTCAAAAATTATTACAATACTCTACACAATAGAAATAAGTAAGTTGACAAGTACAACTATATGTTGTACAATATACAAAACACATTGGAATACAGATGATTATAGGTTTAACAGGATTCATAGGCTCGGGTAAAGACACAGTAGCAAATATGCTATGTGACGTAGGAGCCACACAAGAAAGTTTTGCATCTCCATTAAAAGATGTTTGTGCAAGTGTATTCGGTTGGGAAAGACACATGTTAGAAGGCGATACAATAGAGAGCAGAGACTTCAGAGAAACTCCAGATATGTTTTGGACTCGTAAACTTGGTATAGATAATTTTACACCTCGCCTAGCATTACAACTAATAGGCACAGATATAATGCGTAACCATTTTAATTCTGACATTTGGATTAGCAGTATGGAATATAGATTAAGGAAAAGCAATAGTAACATTATTGTTGTGAGTGATGCTAGATTCCAAAATGAATTAAACTTAATTAAAAGTATGGGCGGTAAAGTGCTAACAGTAGTTAGAGAAGACCTTCCAGAATGGCATGATGTTGCAGTAAAGGCCAATCAAGGAAGTGTACCAGCCAAGCATACAATGAACACTAGATTTAAATCTGTACATGCAAGTGAATGGAGTTGGGTAGGATTTGACTTTGATGCAGTATTAGATAATACAGGTTCATTGGATAATTTAGAAACACAAGTACATTCCTTTTATAATTCTATAGTAGATAAAGAACTAAAAATAATTTAAAAACTCCGTATTTATCAAATTCTTTAAAATTGTGAGTTCTACTTTTCTAATAATACCTTTTATTACACTTTTTGATAAATAGATATACAGAATTATTAGAAATAGTTCATATCAAGGAGAAAAGACTATGGTAAATTTAGTATCACCTGGCGTAAGCATTAGTGTAAGCGATGAATCGTTTTACGCGGCGGCTGGTACCGGAACAGTTCCTTTGATCGTTATTGCAACGGCTCAAGATAAAACTGCTCCAGACGGTACAGGTACTGCATCAAATACAACTAAAGCAGAATCAGGAAAATTAAAACTTATTACAAGTCAACGTGAGTTACTCCAAACATTTGGTAACCCATTGTTTTATAGCAGTGGTAGTAATCAATTAAATGGGTATGATCTCAACGAATACGGTTTATTAGCGGCACACAGTTTCTTAGGTTTGGCAAACAGAGCATATGTTCTGAGAGCAGACGTTGACTTAGGTCAATTATCAGCATCTTCAACTGCACCTACAGGAACAATAGCAGACGGTTCTTATTGGTTAGACACAGCAAGTTCATTGTTTGGTCTCAGAGAATGGGATGGTTCAAAGTGGGTTAAAAAAGGCGTATCAGTTGTAGATTCAAACAACGTTGACAGTGGTACAGGCGGACCGAAAAGAGCATTTGGCCTTAATGGCGATTATGCTGTAGTGGGTAACACTACATCAGGTACTGCTACAGATGTTAAGTACTACGAAAAATTTAGCGATAACTGGTATCAAATAGGTACTACAAGTTGGGGATCTACTACAAGTAGTGACTTCCAATTCGGTAGCCACCTTGCTGTTCCAAGTAAGCAAAGTGACGGCGTAACGAATTTAAGTTCGGGCGACGTTTACGTTCAAACAACTACACCTAATTCAGGTGCAAGTTTAAGTGTTAAACTTTATAGTTCTAGCACAAAAGCATTTAGTTCAGTAAGTGCTCCATTATATGCAAACACTGATGCGGCTTATAACACAATAGGCTTAGCAAATGTTTCAGTTGGAAACCTAATTGCTGAATTTAATAATGCAGATACAGAAGCAGAATTAGTACTAAAAAGACACAACGGCAAGAGCTCAGTTGTTGCTACTGGTACTTCATTAGCATCAACATTTGATGCTTCTGGTAATGCAAACGTACAAGTTGTTTATAACGGTACTACAGTAAACGTAGCCATTAGTGCTACAATTAGTGGTAACGCCAGTGCCGCAACTGCAGAAGATGTTGTTTTTGATATCAACAGTGGTTTAGCAGGCGCAAGTATAACAGAATTAAGTGCATCTTTAGGTACTAATGATAATGTTCTTTTAACATCATCAGTAGGTAGAGATATTGCTGTAAACAGTTTACATTCCGACTTCGGACCAAGTACATTAGGACTTGCCACCGGTGGAGCAACTGTAAATAAAGTATACAGTAATTTTGAAGCACTAAGTTATGAAGCAAGTAAGACTCAAATCACAGGCGTATTAGCAGAAGGTTCATTCTGGTATGATAGTGCAGTTACTAAAACTAACATTGACATATTAGAAAATGATACCGCTAATGGCTGGGTTTCCTTTAGTAAGGACTTCCAGGTAGCAAGTACGGCTCCAAGCACACAAAGTGATGCCGGATCTTTAGTTGCTGGTGATTTATGGTTAGATTCAGATGATACTGAGGCTTTCCCTGCACTTTATAAGTGGAGTGGAACTGCTTGGGGTGGCGTTGATAACACCGACCAAGTAACAGCAGACGGTGTTATTTTTGCAGACTTTAGACAGTCAAGCTCATCTAGTTTAGATGCTGACGCACCTGCAAATACAAGTTACCCTCAAGGTATTATTGGATTTAACAAACGTGCTAGTGCTGGTAACGTTAAAGAGTGGAAGATCAATTACACTCCAAGCGGAACTAACATTGGTAATGTCTGGGTAGACGCAAGTATGAACAAGAACGATGGTAGCATGTATGGTTTAAGAAAAGCCACACACAATTTAGTTAAAACTAAAATGCAAGGTGCTATTACTAGTAATGATGACATTAGAGCTGAAACAAACTCTTTCAACATCATTACCTCTCCTGGTTTCCCAGAAATGTTAGACGAGATGATAGCCTTGTCCGCAGATAGAAGAAACACCGCTTTCGTAGTTGGCGATACTCCATTTAGACTTAAAGCAGATGCAACAAGTTTAACTAATTGGGCTACCAATGCCGGCAATGCTAGTGAAAACGGCGAAGATGGACTTGTTTCAAGTTCACCATATGCCGCAGTTTACTATCCAAGTGGACTGTCAACAAACTTAGACGGAACTAACGTAGTTGTTCCTTCATCACACATTGCATTAAGAACACTTGCATTTAGTGACCAAGTTGCTTTCCCATGGTTTGCGCCAGCAGGATTCCAACGAGGTTTAGTAAGCAATGCAACTAGTGTAGGTTACGTTGATCCAACTTCAGGTGAATTTACACCAGTAACATTAAACGAAGGTCAAAGAGATACATTGTATCAAAACAAAGTCAATCCAATTGCTTCTTTCCCAGGAAGAGGTTTATCGGTATTTGGACAGAAAACTTTGAACCCAAGTGCTTCTGCATTAGACAGAATCAATGTTGCTAGATTGGTTACATACCTAAGAGAAAGACTTGACGATATGGTTAAGCCATTCATCTTTGAACCAAACGATGAAGTTACTAGAGCAAATGCTAAGTCTACAGTTGATGGATTCTTAGAGCAGTTGATTATTCAAAGAGGTTTATTTGACTACATCACAGTATGTGACGGTACAAATAACACTCCTGCTAGAATCGATAGAAACGAATTATACATTGACATTGCTATACAGCCTGTCAAAGCAGTAGAGTTCATTTATATTCCGATTAGAATTCAAAACACTTTGGGTCAAACAGCAGAGTAATATAAACTCACAACAATAAAAAGGCGTCTTTTAGGCGCCTTTTTTTTATCTGATTAAAGTATCTTTTAATTATTTGCCACTCTTTTTGATAAATAAGTATAACGAAAAGTCAGTTATAGTAAATGACTTTCGAGTAATTAGGAGAAATTACATGGCAGACTCAAATGCAATATTAAAAACTAAGAGTAAATTTGGTGTTCCAGTAACATCAGATGAAGCCGGCATTTTAATGCCTAAACTGAAATTCAGATTTAGGGTATCATTATTAGACGGGTTCGGTGGTTCAACTGAAACTAAAAAATTCACTCAAAACGTTATGAATGTGACTCGCCCTAAAATCAATTACGAAGAAGTAGTTATAGATAGTTATAACTCTAAAGTTTATGTACAAGGTAAACATGCTTGGGATCCTATCACAGTAGTAGTCAGAGATGACATTACTAATAGTGTTTCAAGAATTGTTGGTTCTCAGAACCAGAAGCAGTTAAACCACTTTGAACAAACATCACCAGTTGCTGGAACAGACTATAAATTCAATATGCAAATTGAAATCTTAGATGGTCAAAGTTCAAACGCAACTGAAGTATGGAATTTAGAAGGTTGTTTTTTAACCAACGTAGACTACAGTGATACAGACTATGCTACTAACGAACCAGTAACCGTTTCAATGACAGTTAGATATGACAATGCAATTCACATGAAAGGCACAAGTGATATCGTAGGCAGTTTAGAACCAGGTAACCCATTCGGCGAAGAGGCTGGACAGAATCCAGGTTCTAGCACTAACACCGGTGCGTAATAGGTTTTAAGGTATAATAGTAACAAGGGAAAAATAAATGGCAGATCAAAGTTTTTCTGATCGAATCGTATCCACCTTTATGTATAATGGTGCTCAGATTCCAAGGAAAAGTAATGGATTGGTACCGAATGAGTACTATTTGCGAAATTATCAGAATGCTGATAGTTTTAAACCTAAAAATACTCCCGTACGTCAAAAATTCAATGGTTACGTCAACTTTACTTTTAATAGTAAGGTTGACGTGGACCAGGCAATTAGCAAAGATAGTGAATTTAGAAATAGATTAAGCAGTCTAGTTAGGGCGGCAGAATTTCCTTCTGCAGAATTTAGTACAGACGTAAAGAACCAGTATAATAGGAAACGAGTAACAGTAAATGGTGTACAATTCAAACCAATCACAATCACGGCTTACGACACAGTAGATTCAATGTGGGTAATCCTATTGATGAAAATGTATGCACATTTATTTCAAGACCCTTTAAATAAATATGACACTAGCACTGAACCAGCAACACCAAACGCAATACCGTATGATGTTATACCACAATCAGTAGCATCAGGTTCGCAAAATGAAAGTGCAGGTGGAGGGTTTAATAGACCTTTTGATAGTAATAGAGCTGGATTAAATCTATTACCAGGAGATGAGCGTAACTTTATAACTTCATTGGACGTGGTGCAATACCATGGACAGAAAGCAACAAGGTTCACACTTTTTAATCCACTAATAACAAATTTCACAATTGAAAGTATAGACCATTCAGATTCACAATTAAGTTTAATTACTATGAACATAGATTATGAAAACTTTACTATGAATCCAAATGTAAATGCGTTTATTACTGAAGATGAAATGAAACGATTTAGCGACTTTAACCAAGGCGAATGGAACTTAAAGAAAAAAGGAAACCCAGAAGCCGTAAACACTCCAGGTGGTTACCAAGCACATAAAGAGACTATTAGCACAACACCAAAAAACTTAGGATTTCTAAATGGTGAAGGTGATAAAAAAATAGGTAGAAGAGACCAAGTTTCTTTCTTAGACGGCTTTAGTAATAACGAATAATGAAAAGTTTATACGAAACATTTGGTAATGAAGTTGATTACGAAATACGAAAAGATAAAATTGTAAAGTTTATAGAAAACAGTACAATAAATTTTCCATTACCTGAAGCAAGTGTTGAAATACTCACACAAATGCTTTCACAGGATACTAGTGGTATCAACGCAGATACATATAACATTGTTTATAATAGACTTACTAATATTGGTTTTAACGAAGCAACAGGTAAAACACTTGCAGTAGCACTTATAAAGATTGCTAAAGAACAAGGTGTACATCCTATTACCTACTTTGAACTTAATGAAGACAGTATTAAGTTAGCAGAAAATACATACAAGGCAATAAATAAATTAAGACCAAAGGGCAATTTAGTTGGTGTAACAGTTACTAAAACTAACAAGCAAAGCAAAATTGCAAACGTAATTAGACCCTAAGGAGTAATTATGCCTAACAGGTATCATCAAGGCACATACAGTCCCCAAAATCCAGAAAAGTTTATCGGCGGTAAAGCACCCATGGCTAGAAGCAGTTGGGAATTAGCATTTATGAGATTTTGTGACAGCCATCCTAACATACTAAAGTGGGCAAGTGAAAACGTAAAGATACCTTACAGACATCCTTTTACAGGAAAAATTACTAACTATGTACCCGACTTTATGGTACAGTATCAAGACAAAGGCGGAAAGACATTAGTTGAACTTGTAGAAATTAAGCCTAAGAGTCAAAGTCTTATGGAAGCCGCTAGAGGTAAACACGACAAAGCCGCACTAGCCGTAAATGCCGCAAAGTGGGAAGCCGCTACTGAATGGTGTAAAGCAAAAGGTATAAAGTTTAAAGTAATTACAGAAGATCAAATATTCCGTAAGCCAGCCAGAACTACTAAACAACGGAAAAAATCGAGATAATGAATAAAAGAATAGTTTTTGCTGGTGACAGTTGGTTCTGGACCTGGTCGGCAAATTTAAGATCAAACTTTTTAAAAAAACATCGACAGATTAGTTTTTTTGAACTTTTCTTTAAACAACATTGGTTAGATATTAAGATTTTAAATAAAGGTGGTATAGAACTAGACGGAACAATAGATATAATAGATGGCTATAATAGCTCTAATCCCCAAGAAAATGATATACTAGTTGTTTTTGTGTCTAGTCCTGTACGATCATCTAATACATTTTTAAAGCACAATATAGATACAAATAATTATGATAACTTTATAAGCCAGTTTCTTGACTTATATAGTATCCAATTTAAACATTTAGACGAGTGGAGTAAAAAACATAAGATACCAGTAGTATTACTTGGTGGTCAGAGCCCAATAGTAGGAAACACATTTGATTTATACTTACCAGGTAAATTCTTAGCACATGATATAGTAAGAGAGTATGTCGACCATGAATTTAACGATCTAGAAGATATTGGTCCATTTGCCTTACATCACAATTGGTATAAGGACGTGAGTGAAGATTGGAACCCAAAAATAATAGAAAAGATACATAGCGACTTTGATACGTTTCGTATTTTTACAGAAAATAAAGGCAAAGTGTTATTTTACCCTGATAATGGGCATTTTAATTTAACAGGACAACAATTTACACTTGACTATCTTTTCAGATATCTTAAAGAACAAAATTTGTTAGCATGATAGGAATAATTTCAGGCTATAGGACAGGGTCTACTACACTTATTCAAGAGTTAAGTACAACATTGAATATAACTTACAAACAAGAGTTTACTGGAGAGTTAGACTTTGTTCATAATGCGTTCAGTTACCCAGAGCCTATAAATCAAATATACAAAATAATGCCAACTAACGATAATCTCCTAGGAGAGACAAGAGATTTATTTTATAAACACTGGCTAGACAACAGTACTAAATTATTTTACACAGTAAGAAATGATATTACTGCCCAAATAAAAAGTTGGGCATTGGCTAGTAAAACACATCGCTTTCACCCACTTGAATTATCCCCTTTTGCTCCTGGAACAGATTTAAGTGAAGAGGAAATCCATATAACAAGGTATAATAATTCAAACAATACTGAATTTGAAACTATCAAAGAATGCCAATCTCATATAAACGACACATTTGATGAATCATTATTACTTACAAAAAAAGATAATATTATAAGCACTATGCAGAATCAATACGAAATATATCAAAAGTATAAAGGCACAGTTTATTGGTTAGAAACTAGAGCAAAAACTAATAATAAAAGATATCCAAAAGTTTTTTCGTTACCACCTTGCTATGACTCTTGGCATTGTGGTTCTGTTGGCGAACAATATTTTAAAGATTAAAAAATTATACAGATAAATACTAGTATGACTAAAAAATTAGAAGAAGAATTCAATTTACCACCTGTTGACCAAGCAGACAATAGCAATCAATCAGAGAAAAATGCAAAAGAACTCCAGGAGTTTGATATTGAAATAAAAGATGTTGAACAAGCATTAAGTGTTGCTGAAAAAATTGACCATGCATTAAAAAATGTACAAGGTTTAGCAGAACATGATGTTGAAATGGACGATATTGGACAACAAGCAATTGATAGTTACCAACAACTAATGAGTTTAGGCATGAACGTTAGCGATAGAGATGCAGGTAGCATATTTGATAGTGCGGCTAAGATGTTAAAAACAGCCTTAGAAGCCAAAGACAGTAAAGTAAACTCTAAATTAAAACAAATTGACATGATGATTAAGAAAGCAAGGCTTGATGCTAATGTTGGAAGTTATGATTCAGGCAATTCTGCAGAAACTAAGGTTGTTGACCGTAACGAACTCTTAAAAATTATAAATTCAAAGCCAGAGTAATCTATTGCCAGGGAACAAGTTTAAATCTTTCTTTAGGTAACCCTAAAAATTTAGTAGTCCACTCGCTTTGCCCTACAAAATCTAACTGATGCCACTCATATTTTCTTTCTAATTTTTGTTTTCCTAAAAAATCCCAATCTCGGTCAAGCAATATTTCTTCTATGTACTCTTTCATTGTTACCACTTCATCAAAATCATGTGAATCCCACTCAAAATGAAACAATTCAAATACATTATGACTATTGTCTGCATAGTCTATGCTGATGTCTATGCCCCATTTAGGCTTTAACATAGATAACTTGTATATCCAAGGTGCACCATCGGCCCAATGATTAAGTTGTTCTAATGCATATCCATGATAACCTTTACGTTCATATAAGTCTGCATGGTTTACATGAGCATTTGTATAGATATCAATTGGCTCTAACCAATCTTTTCTAATACATCTTCTGTATTTGTTGAAAGCAACCTCTGTCATATTTGCTTTTGCATACTCTTGTTCTAATGGACATAGATCATAACCACTTTGATCGAAGCGATCTAACATAGAATAGGGAGGACAAGCCATTTCTTCTATTGCACAACCCCATGTTCTTCTAGGGTCTAATTCGTTTTTGCTGATAATAAAGTTCATATATTGTATTTATTTGATAAATAAGTGTAACAGGAGTTTTATGAAATGAGAGAACTAAAAGATATTATAAACGAATCCTTTAGCAAGGAATACGGCTACAGAGTTAAGATAGCCGCTGATTGTACTGCTGACCATATGTCAAAATTAGAAAGTGCATTGCAGAAATACAACTTAGTAAGTGCTACACCATGGAAAAGATTACCAATCCAAGAAAATCCAATGGAATTTCAAAGGCACAAAGGTGCAAACTTTACAAGTGAAGTATGCAGTACTGATGTTATTGTAAAATACCCAGTCAATTCAAGAATACTTGAAGTGTTTATTGCTATAAATTTAGGATTAGATCATGAAAGAGTTCTTTGTATGGGTGTTAAGGAGCCAAAACGTATAGAAAGTGAAATGGCTGAAGAAAGACACGAAGCAGATAAAGATAGAGTTGTAACTCAAGAAGACTCCGAGTTAGCAAAAGAAGACATGTCTCATTACGAAAACGAAAATGCTGATTTAGACTTTAATGAGTCTTTATTTGGCGAAGAGCACAATGCTAAATTCCTAGCAGAGTTAGAAAGAATTAAAGCAGAAAAGGGTGCAGACTATTTTAGAAACTATCCTACTAAAGATGAGATTATGGGCGACAACCTAAGACCAATGTTTGATACAATTACTGGTACAGCACATGGTGGATTGGCTCCAGAAGCCAAAGAAGTTGACGTTATTAGTCAAAGTGCAAGAAGAAATTAGTGAACGATTTAGATTATAATAAAAAACTTATTTCTTTAATGGAAGGTGCATTTGTAATGCCTGGCCAATCAGAAGAAAATGAGAATGTTACTTATACTAAGACTAAAACACAAGGCGATGCAAGTGTAACAGTAAGTGCTAATGCAAAAAGCATGGATGAGTTACACGATGTACTTAAATTAGCAGGTATTACATTACCCAAATCAGATAATACTGATGTAGAACAAGAGGAAACATGTGATGACTGCGGCAAACCAGGATCAGAATGTGAATGCCCAGGGCATGATCACAGCGAAGAATCACCTTGCGATGCAGAACAAGAAAATCCTGCATACAGCACTGATAAAGCAGTTCTAACAAGTGTAATTAAAGACAGATTACTAAGTTACTTAAAAAACAGCCAAAACTCCTAGATAATAGCATAAATATATATTATGCCTAAAGGAACAGTTACTACTGAGCTGGTCAAACCAGCCTATTCAAAAATTCAATATACACCTGAGATGTTGCAAGACTTCCAAAAGTGTTGTGATGCCATCACAGGTCCAATGTTTTTTATGAAGAAGTATGTTAAAATACAACACCCTACAAGAGGTGGCATATCATTTGAACCGTTTGATTACCAAGAAGATTTAATTGTAAACTATAACGAACATCGTTACAGTATAAACATGCTGGGTAGACAGATGGGTAAAACTACTGTAGCGGCAGGATACTTACTTTGGTTTGCTATGTTTAAACCAGACAGTACAATACTAGTAGCGGCTCACAAGGCGGCAGGTGCAATGGAGATTATGCAACGTATACGATATGCATATGAAAGTGTACCAGACCACATTAGAGCTGGTGTAAGTGAATACAATAAAATGAGTATTACTTTTGATAATGGCAGTAGAATTGTAGCAAGTACAACAACTGAAAACACTGGTAGAGGTATGTCACTAACATTAGTATACTTAGACGAGTTTGCGTTCGTACCTCCTAGAATAGCAAGTGAATTTTGGACATCATTGTCACCAACATTAAGTACAGGTGGTAAGTGTATTGTTACTAGTACACCTAACAGTGACGAAGATACTTTTGCTATGATATGGAATCAAGCAATTAAAACTGTTGATGAATATGGTAATTCACAAGAGGTAGGTATAAATGGTTTTAAAGGATATCTTGCTACATGGAGTCAACATCCTGATAGAACTGATATATGGGCAGAAGAAGAAAAAAGCAGAATTGGTGAAGAACGATTTAGACGTGAACACGACTGTGAATTCATTATATATAACGAAACACTTATTGATCCTTTAAAATTAGCAACTATGAAGGCAACTGAACCTTTGTATAAAATGGGTCAAACACGTTGGTACAAAAGACCTACACAAGACAATATGTATGTTGTAAGTCTAGACCCTAGTGCAGGAACAGGCGGAGATAATTCCGCTATACAAGTAGTAGAATTACCATCAATGATACAGGTAGCAGAATGGTGTCATAATAAAACACCTATTGAAGGCCAAGTTAGAAACATGATGGAGATACTTAAAGAGATACAAAACTACGGCGCAAGAGAAATTTATTGGACTATAGAAAATAATAGTATTGGAGAGGCGGCACTTGTTGTAATTAGAGATACAGGTGAAGAAAGTTTTCCAGGTACATTCTTACACGATCCAGTAAAAGTTCAAGGTAAGAAAGGACGTAAAGGTTTCCATATGAGCAGTAAAACAAAAATGGAAGGTTGCATCTTATTAAAAAGATTTATAGAAAATGAAAAGATAAACATTAAGAGTAAAGCATTTATAAGTGAACTAAAAAACTTTGTTGCACGTGGTAATAGTTTTGGCGGCCAGCCTGGCGAAACAGATGACTTAGTTACATCGATGTTAGTTGCTGTACGAATGGTCAGTTATATAAGTACCTTTGAGGATGATGTGTTTAATGTAATAAATGCTAGTTTAAGTGGCAAAAACGGAGATGACGACCTGGATCAATTTAAAGACGAGTATGACGAACCCATGCCAATTGGCCTTCTTTAGATAAATACAAGTAGGAGATAAATACAATGGCTATTAGTGTAAATACAGTTGCAGATAGAATTTTTAATTTATTAAAAGGCTATGGTTATGCAGTTGACAAATTTGATAAAAATGGCGACGTGGTCGGAGATCCAGCAGAAGCAATAAGATTCTTTGTTGAAGATCCAAACTTATTAGTTACACTTAATGTTTCTACAGAAGAAATTAAGTTAAGTGTTAGTGAAAATTCAGAAGATATTGACACTTTAAGAAAACAATTAGACCACCTTGCAAGAGACTTTTTAATGAATTTAGATTTTAGAGTATTTGGTAAAACACTAAAGCCACGAAGTGAAACAGTAAATGTTGCAAAGACAAAAGAGAAAGATATGGCAGTAGTACAAGAAGCAAGTTTAGGTTCAGCATTTGGATCTACAAAAACAAGTTATCAACCATTAGATAGTGTTAAAATTGTTGTTAAACACAACAAGCCTGTGAATGAAGAAATAAGAGGCTCTAGAAGCAGAAATATTAGTAAAATTTTTATACAAGCAAATGAAGAACGAATTGCTTTCCCAAGTAGAAATTTAGCAGGTGCTAGAGCAATGGCAAGACACATATATAACGGTGGTGTTATGCATGATACAATTGGCGAAAGCATTGTAAAAATGTGTGAAGATCTTAAAACATTACGAGGCTTTGTAGGTTATGTAAACAAACAAGGTTTAGTAAACGAAGATAACCAAACATTTGTAACACTAGCAAAAGAACATATCAATGATATAAAAAGTTCATTTAAGAAATTAAGTGGAGTAAAAACTTATGCAACAGCAGTTGAAAGTATAAGCGAATATAGTAATGTTGAAATATTGGAAGACGATATAGATTTAGAAAGCAAGTTCACTGAAACACATTTTGATGATAAAATTGCAAATGCAGTTGATACATTAAAACACCTTTCAACAAGAAGAACGGCATTTGAAAGTTATATTGTTAAAGCAATTGAATCAGAGACATTTGACGGTGTTAAAGATCAGTTAGCAGAAAGTGACGTAATAGACTTTACAGATGCAAATGCTAAGTTAGGTTACCAAGTTTCACAGTTAAGTAATACAGCAAAAGATCATAAATTAGCAAGTTATTTGGACAGCATAGGTTCCAAACTTAACGCAGGTGGTGGATTAGATCCATTTGAATACCGAGCAGTTAAGGCAAGTCTTTTATCAGCAGGCAACAACAGACCTGTTTATTCAGAAAGTTTTAGCGAAGTTGATAAGTATGAAGACTTTATTAGTAGTTTTGTAGAAGACGGCCAGAATTTTTCTAGCAGTATCAATATTACTAGTAAATAGACTATGTAAAACAAACTATTTGTCAACAATAGTATAAAAAGGTTGACAACATGGCACAAAGAATATAAAATAAGGCACAGTGAACAGAAATGTTTACAAACATGGCAAATACATATAAGGAGAAATTATTATGGCATCTTTGGCAGAAATAAGGGCTAAATTGGCAAGCATGGAGAACAACAAAAGTTCTGGCCAATCATCAACAGGCGGCGACAACGCCATTTATCCACACTGGAATATCGACGAAGGCACTTCAGCAACATTGAGGTTCTTGCCTGACGCGGATACTAACAACACTTTTTTCTGGGTTGAAAGACAAATGATTCGTCTTACATTCCCTGGTGTAAAAGGTGGTGAGATGAAACCTGTAACAGTACAAGTACCATGTGCAGAAATGTACGGCGATACTTGTCCAGTACTAACTGAGGTTAGACCTTGGTTTAAAGATCCTTCTTTAGAAGATATGGGTCGTAAGTATTGGAAAAAAAGAAGTTACATTTTTAATGGATTTGTAACTGAAAACCCACTTAACGAAACATCACCTGAGAATCCAATCAGACGTTTTGTTATTTCACCTCAAATCTTTAACATTATTAAATCAGCATTGATGGACCCAGATATGGAAAACCTACCAACTGATTACATGAATGGTACAGATTTCAGAGTAATGAAAACAACTAAAGGTCAATACGCAGACTACAGTACTTCTAAATGGGCTCGTAAAGAAAGAGCATTAGATGAAACTGAACTTGCGGCTATTGATACAAATGGTTTGCACACATTGGCTGATTACTTACCTAAGAGACCAGGCGAAGCAGAACTAAACGCAATTAGCGAAATGTTCCAAGCAAGTGTAGACGGTGAACTTTACGACGTTGAAAAATGGGGTAACTTCTATAAGCCATATGGCGTAGATGTTCCTGCATCAGCAGTTAAAGTACAAGAAACTACACCTCCAGTACAGGCACAATCTACTGCCCCTCTGGCAGAAGCAGTTGTACCATCTTCAACTGCACCGGCAACTGAGGCTCCAGCAACAGCACCTGCACCAGCAGAACCTGTAGCAACAGCACCAGCACCGGCACCAGCGGCGGAATCAGGAGAGAAGCCAAGTGCGGATGATATCCTTAATATGATTAGAAACAGAACATAAGGAGATATCATGCAGAAACCATTTGACTTAACAAAGTTTAGAACAGGCATCACGAAAAGCATTTCTGGCATTAGTGCTGGATTTCATGATCCGCAAGACTGGATTTCAACTGGCAACTACACTCTTAACTACCTAATTAGTGGGGACTTCCAAAAGGGAGTTCCTTTGGGTAAAGTAAGTGTGTTTGCTGGAGAGTCTGGTTCGGGTAAAAGTTTTATCTGTTCTGGTAACTTAGTAAAGAACGCACAAGAGCAAGGCTGTCAAGTAGTATTATTTGATAGTGAAAATGCACTTGATGAGGATTGGCTACAAGCATTAGATGTAGACACGGCTCCTGAGAAACTTCTCAAGATTAGTGTTAGCATGATTGATGATGTTGCTAAAACTATCAGTGACTTTGTGAAAGACTATAAATCTAATTATGGTGACCTACCATATGAAGAACAACCTAAAATGCTATTTGTTGTAGACAGTTTAGGTATGTTACTAACACCAACAGATGTTGCACAATTTGAAAAAGGCGACATGAAAGGTGATATGGGTAGAAAGCCAAAGGCACTAACAGCCTTAGTTAGAAATACAGTAAACCAATTAGCACCACATCCAATTGGGCTAGTTGCAACTAACCATACTTATGCATCACAGGATATGTTTGACCCAGATGATAAAATCAGTGGCGGACAAGGTTTTGTATATGCAAGTAGTATTGTTGTAGCAATGAAGAAACTAAAACTCAAAGAAGATGAGGATGGTAATAAAACTAGTACTGTACAAGGTATTAGAGCGGCATGTAAAGTAATGAAAACTCGTTACAGCAAACCGTTCGAAAGTGTACAGGTTAAAATACCATATGAAACAGGAATGAATCCTTACAGTGGTATTTTAGAATTGTTAGAAGCAAAAGGCATCGTTACTAAAGTCGGTAATAAACTTTCATATATCTCACCTGTTACAGGCGAAGAAATTAAAGAGTTTAGAAAGCAATGGACTGAAGAAAGACTACAAGTCGTAATGGACGAGTGGAATCAAATTCCTGAAATTGCAGAAGATGAAGATCTAAGCGATTTGGTAGATGACGAGACTTTAGTTGATGATCCAACACAGGAAGGAGTTGAGTAATGAATCCAGATATTAGTTTATTATTAGAACTTTGGGGAGGTATGAAAACATACATTCCTGTAAAGGATCGAATACAGGCCGCAGAACATTTAGTTAGTCTTACTGACGAACATTTAGATTTAGCAGAATTAGAAGACTATCTAGAAATGTTTGATGCAGTAATGAAGGCCGCAATTAAGAGTCATTATGGGTATGAAGATGATGACGAAGAATCGGAAGACTGGGATTAAATATGGCAGGTTGGTATAATTCTGTAGTAGAAGATTTAAGCAAAATTGTTGATTCAATTGACTACTACGAAAATCAATTAGAAGAAGCCAAATACGAATGTGGTATAAAGGGCAGTCTGGAGAAATCCAGTTCTGCC
>Ga0206123_10001411_pt1 | contig 22554 bp, 23 predicted proteins | sample Helgoland_Spring_2_FD_160086 | JGI IMG/M metagenome (GOLD analysis project Ga0206123, IMG submission 160086) | Pelagic subsurface seawater microbial communities from Kabeltonne, Helgoland, North Sea - Helgoland_Spring_Bloom_20160316_1 | ecosystem: Environmental > Aquatic > Marine > Epipelagic ...
TATAAAAGCAGATAATTTAGAATATGACAAAAACCGTAATTTTTTTAAAGCAAAACAGAATGCTGAAATCAATGATTATGAGAAAGATACAAAAATTTATGCAGAAGAAATATCCTACTTAATAAATGCAGAAAAAATTTTTACAAAAGGTGAAACTAAAGCTTTAATTCAAAAAAAATATAAATTTAATTCAAGTGACATCTCTTATTTTAGAAATAATGAAAACATATTTTCAGAAAAAAAAACATCTATAGAAGATGACAATGGAAATATTTATAAACTAGATAAATTCTCATATGATATAACCAAAGAACTATTAAAAGCCAAAGAGATTGAAGTTTTGGCAAAAGTTGAGGGAAGCAAAATAGATAAATATTTTTTTTCAGAAGGTTTTTTTAATTTTAAGAATAAAAGTTATATAGCAAAAGAAACTAAGATTAATATCCATAAAGATGTGTTTGGAGATCAAAGTAATGATCCTAGAATTTATGGCTCAACCTCATCAAGTGATCAAAATAAGACCATTGTAAATAATGCAATTTTCACTAGCTGTAAACTTAATGATGATTGTCCTCCTTGGAGTATAAAAGCCGAAAAAATAACACACGACAAAATCAAAAAAGATATGATTTATAAAAATGCAGTAATAAAAATATATGATACTCCTATTTTATATTTTCCAAAATTTTTTCATCCAGACTCATCTGTAAAAAGAAGAAGTGGTTTTTTACAACCTAGATTGAATAATTCAAAAACTCTAGGCTCGTCAATTAACATCCCTTATTTTAAAACTCTTGGGCCTAATAAAGATTTAACTTTTAAACCAACATTATTTGAAAAATTTTCAAAATTTGAGAAAGAAAAATATATCTTGCAAACTGAGTTTAGAAAAAAAGAGAAAAACTCATCACTCATTGCTGATTTTGCTTTTTTAAGAGATTATAAATCATCAACTAATAGTAAAACTAAAAATATTAATCATTTATTTCTTAATTATAATAGTAAATTAAACATTCCTAATTTTATAGAAAGTAGATTTGAAGCCAATATTGAAAGAGTTACAAACGACACGTATTTAAAAGTTTTTGAAAACAATTTATTCGACACACCGTTATTACCAGAAAGCCAAACAACATTGAACTCGAATGTTAAACTTTATCTTGAAAAAGAAAATCAAAATTTATCAACAGGTATAGAAGTTTATGAAAACTTAGGAGTAAAACACAGTGATAGGTATCAATACACTTTACCTTATTATGATTTTTCAAAAAATATAACTTCAATGATTGCTGACAATACAATTAATGGATATTTAAATTTTTATTCATCAGGAGTAAATAAACTTTCAAACACAAATAATGTAAGAACTACTGTTGTTAATGACCTTATTTACAATTCAAATGACTTTATATCAAAATTAGGATTTAAAAATAACTTTGACTTATATTTAAAGAATTTAAATTCAGCAGGAAAAAATGACTCTATATATTCATCCAACATACAAATAGACGGAATGAGTATTTTAAAAATTGACTCTGCTATCCCTTTATTAAAATCAACTAATATGAATAGACAAACTCTTACACCAAAAATTTCTTTAAGAATTAATCCAGGAAATAATATGGACAACTATAGAGACACAGCAGCTAATATTACTGCAAACAATGTGTATGATATAAATAGACTGGGAATCTCAAATGTTTTTGAAGCCGGAAGATCTCTTACATTTGGTTTAGATTATAAATTTGATCTACAAGAAAATGATCTGACTGAAGATGCCAAAGATAAATATTTTGAGGTTAAATTAGCAACTGTTGTAAGAGATCAATTTGAAAATGATATTCCAATAAGCTCCACAATTAACAAGAAAAATTCAGACATATTTGGGTCTATTAATAATAGATTATTTAATAATTTGGATTTAGTTTATGATTTTTCATTGGATAATGATTTGAAGACTATAAATTCAAACTCAATTTCAACTGAATTTTCAATTAATAATTTTGTTACATCTTTCAACTATATTGAAAAAAGACATGAAATTGGATCAACACATGTGCTTTCAAATAATACAGAATATATGATTAATGATAATACTTCTTTAAAATTTTCTACAAGAAGAAATAAAGAAATTAATTTAACAGAATATTATGATCTTAGTTATGAGTATAGAAACGATTGTTTAACAGCTGCCTTAAAATTTAAAAAAAGCTTTTACCAAGATAATGACCTGAAACCCACCCAAGATTTATTTTTTTCAATAACATTATTTCCATTAGCAACCTATGAAACTGGAATAAAGAAATAGTTAAATAAATGTTAAAAAAGTTAATTCTAATATATTTGACGACTATTTTTTTTATTAATAGCTCTAGTTCGTTTGGGATAGAAAATAAGATATTAGTGAAAATTGAAAATCAAATAATTACAAGTTTAGATGTAAATAGTGAATATAAATACTTAATTGCATTAAACCCAAGCTTAAAAAATTCCAGTAAAAAAGATGTTATTGAACTTTCAAAAAGATCAATTGTGAATGAAAGAATAAAAAAGATCGAAATTGAAAAAACTTTTAAAAATCCACAATTACCTGAAGAATTCTTGAATAAAATTTTACAAAATGTCTACTCAAGAATAGGTTTGGCAAATTTAGATGACTTTAAAGAATATTTAATTCTTAATAACGTTGATATTGAAAATGTAAAAAATAAATTAGAAATTGAAGCTCTTTGGAATGAGTTAATCTTAATTAAGTTTTCTTCAAAAGTTAAAATCAATGAAAAAAATTTAAAAGCAAAAATAAATAAAGATAATAAATTTTCAAAATCATATTTATTGTCTGAGATTTCTTTTGAGGTTTCAAATCTAAATGACCTAGACAATAAATTTTCAGAAATCAGCGATGTAATAAATAATAGTGGTTTTGATTTTGCAGCTCTTAAATACAGTGTTTCTACAACTTCAAATTTTGGAGGTAAATTAGATTGGATCAATGAAAATTCTCTTAATAGGAAAATAAAAGATGCAATAAAAAATTTAAAGATTAATGATTTTACAAAACCAATTAATGTATCAGGTGGTTTTTTAATTTTACAAATTAATGATATTAGAAATACTCAAATTGAAGTTAATGTTGAGGAAGAATTAATAAAAATAACCAATTTTGAAAAAAATAATCAATTAAATCAATATTCAAAAATTTATTTTAATAAGATTAAAAAAAATTTACAAATTGATGAATTATAAACCAATAATAATTGTTGCTGGAGAACCTAATAGTGTTTTTTTTGAAATTTTTTTTAAAGTTAAAAAAAAAAAAATTAAATCTCCTATTATTTTAATTGCATCAGAAAAGCTAATTATCAAACAGGCTAGTGTTTTAAGAAAAAAAATTAGTTTAAATCTTATTAATGAAAACGATGTAATTAAAAAGAAAAATAATTTAAAGAAAATAAATTTAATAAATGTAGACTTTAAACAAACCAAAGCATTTGAAAAGATTACCCCTAGATCAAATGAATATATTTCTTCTTGCTTTCAAATAGCTTTAAGATTAATCAAAAACAATATTAGCAACAAATTTATTAACGGACCAATCTCTAAGAAAACTTTTTTGAAAAACAAATTCAACGGAATTACAGAATTTTTAGCAAAAAAAACTAACACTAAAGATTTTGCAATGATAATTTATAATAAAAAGCTCTCTGTTTGTCCTTTGACCACTCACCTTCCAATTAAATATGTTTCTAAAAGAATTAACAAATTAGAATTAATTAAAAAAGTACGACTTGTAGATAAATTTTGGAAAATAAAATTTAATAAAAAAATTAAAATTGGTGTCACAGGACTTAATCCACACTGTGAGAGTATTGATAGTTTTAATGAGGATAAAAGTATTATTTATCCTACAATTAAAAAATTGAAAAAACTTAAATATGATATTCAGGGTCCTTTGGCGGCAGATACTATTTTTTTAAAAAATAATAGAAAAAAATTTAATCTAATAATTGGAATGTATCATGATCAGGTACTTGCTCCTATTAAAACACTATTTGAATATGAGGCAATAAATATAACTATAGGTCTTCCATTTATTAGGGTTTCCCCTGATCATGGCCCTAATGAATCTATGCTTGGTAAAAATAAATCTAATCATTTAAGCTTACATAACTCAATAAAATTTTTAGATTTTTAAGTGATTAGAGCAAAAAAAAGTTTAGGTCAAAATTTTTTAATAGATAGTGATATAATCAGCAAGATAGTTAACACTGTTTCAATTACTGATAATGAAATTTTAGAAGTTGGACCTGGTACCGGAAACTTAACCAAAGAAATTTTAAAAAATAATCCAAGCAAAATGTATCTTGTAGAAAAAGATAATTTTTTAGCAGAATCTTTAAAAGAAATAATTGATGAAAGGGTTATAATTTTTAACGAGGATATTCTTAAATTTGATACAAGCTCACTTTCAAAAAATAAAATCGTGGTATTTGGAAATTTGCCCTACAATATTTCAACAGAAATTTTAAGTACATGGATTGTAAATTTAAAGAAAAATTATTGGTTTTCTGACCTTATTTTAATGTTTCAAAAAGAAGTGGCAGACAGAATTATAGCTCAATTTAATACATCTGCTTACGGAAGATTATCGATTTTAGCGAATTGGAGACTAAACATAAATAAAATTTGTGATATTGCACCTGAAAGTTTTTCACCAAGACCCAAAATACAAAGCACCTTAATTCACTTTACTCCTAAAAAAAACTTTGCTGATATTAAAGATCCGTTAAATTTAGAAAAAATTACCAGAGTATTTTTTAGTCATAGAAGAAAGATGTTAAAAAAACCATTTAACCAAATATTTAATGGAAATAATGATCTACTTAATAAATTTAATTTAGATTTAAATTTAAGGCCTCAAAATTTAGATTTTGATACTTATTATAAATTAACAATTGAATATGAAAAATTAAGAAGTTAATTTTTCTACATGATTTCGAATATATTCCAAATCATAATCTTTAGACCCATCAGAAATTTCAGCATTAATTAAATTAGTAATTTTAGAATAACAACTTTTTAATTCATCATTAATCACAACATAATCATAATTTATCCAATGCAATACATCTCTTCCAAATTGCTTCATTCTTTCTTCAGCAATTAATTTATCTTTCATATCTCTATTTGATAATCTTTCAAATAAGACTTCTTTACTTGGAGGCAAAATGAAAAATGTTATGAGTTTGTAATCTAACTTTTTGTTTTTAATCTGATCTGCACCTTGCCAATCGATATCAAATAAAACATTTTTACCTTTATTTAATTTGTCAATTACAGGTGTTCTAGTTGTTCCATAAAAATTACTAAATACTTTTGCATATTCAAGAAATTCCTCATTTTTAATTAACCTATTAAAATCATTTTCATTAACAAAATAATAGTCTTTGTCATTTACTTCATTGGGTCTTGGTTGACGAGTTGTGTGTGAAATAGAGGTTTCATAGTTATCCATTTCGGATAACATTTTAACTAATGTGGTTTTACCCGCCCCAGAAGGAGAGGATAAAACAATCATTACGCCATCATTTTCTGAGGGCATTTAAACTATTAGTTCGCTTTTCCTTCGATAAACTTAACTGCATCACCAACAGTTAAAATTTTCTCAGCTTCACTATCTGAAATTTCAGATCCAAATTCTTCTTCAAAAGCCATCACTAATTCAACAGTATCCAAGCTGTCAGCACCTAGATCATCTATAAAACTAGACTCCTCAGTTACTTTTGCTTCGTCGATACCTAAGTGATCTGCTACAATTTTTTTTACTTTGCTTGAAACGTCTTCTGACATATTGATCCTTTTTAGTTATAAATTCTTAATAGTTTAAAAAGCTATTTTGTCAAGCCATATACATGCCCCCATTAACATGCAATGTTTCACCATTTATGTAGTTAGACAGATCTGAACTTAAAAAAAATACAGCATTTGCAATATCATCTGGCTCACCAAGGCGCGCTGATGGTATTTTTGATATAATTACTTCTTTGAATTTATCATCGATTTTATCTGTCATTGCTGTTTTAATAAATCCTGGCGAAATACAATTTATATTAATATTTTTCTTTGCGTATTCTGTTGCCAAACTTTTTGACATAGCAACTATTCCAGCTTTTGAAGCTGTGTAATTAGCTTGTCCCAAATTACCAGTATGACCAACAACTGATGTAATATTGACAATTTTTCCAGATTTATTTTTGAGCATTTTTTTAATTGCAAATTTACTCATTAAGAAAGTTGAGGTTAAATTGACATTTATAACTTTTTGCCACTCATCCAAGGTCATTCGAATTGCAAGATTATCTTGGGTTATTCCAGCATTATTAATTAAACCATCTAAACTTCCACCTAATTCACCTGTAGCATTTTCAATAAATTCTTCGATTTTATCACTTTGAGATATATCAAATTTTAATATTTTGATGCCTTCAAAATTTTTTTTTAATTCTTCTAGTTTTTCAATTTTAGTCCCTGAGGCTAAAATATTTGCTCCTGCTTCATTTAGTTTTTTAATTATAGCATTGCCTATTCCACCTGATGCACCAGTTACAATAATATTTTTATTTTCTAAACTACTCATATTTGCAAACCCTCGATATCTGTTTGATTGTTAATAGTATCTATTTTTACTTCTTTGCTAATTCTTTTAACCAAACCTGATAAAACTTTACCTGGACCAATTTCAATAAAATGATTTACACCACTACCAATCATATTAATTACACTTTCTCTCCATCTCACTCTATTTTCAATTTGTTTTACCAATAGATCCTTAAGCTCATTGGTATTTGATATTTCATTAGCAGTAACATTTGAAATTAATTTATTCTCACCTTCTATAAAATTTATTTTATTTAATTCATCACTCATTATATTTGTTGCTTTATTCATTAAACTACAGTGAAAAGGCGCACTTACTGGTAACTTTATATTTTTAATTGAATTTTCTTTTAAAATTAAAATTAATTTATCTATATCGTTTATTTTACCACTTAGTACAATCTGACCTTCAGAATTATCATTTGCAATTTCAACACTTAAACTTTTTTCATTATTTTTTAAAATTTTTTCAACTATTTCTACGGTTGAACCTAATACTGCAACCATGCCACCCTCGCCTTTAGGAACTGAGTTTTGCATAGCATCACCTCTTATTCTTAAAATTTTTAAGGTATCTGAAAAATTTAAGTAACCTGCACAAGATAAAGCAGAATATTCGCCCAATGAGTGTCCAGCAAAATATTTAGCTTTGCTCAAATCAATATTAAATTCATTATTAATTACTTTATAAATTGAATAGCTAATTAGAAATATTGCTGGCTGAGTATTTGCAGTTAGGTCTAATTCCTCTTTTGGACCTTCCAAAATAAGCTTAGATATTGAAAAATTTAGTATATCATCAGCTTCTTTAAAGAGATTTTTAACCAGATCAAACTTGTCATAGAATTCTTTTCCCATACCAACTATTTGTGAACCTTGACCTGGAAAAATTACTGAAAACATATAAAAATAACTATTAATTTTGCTTTTTAACTATTGTAATTGAACATTTATAATAGTATATCCTCACTTTTTATTAAAGAACTTAAATGAATTTATACGAACATACTATCATAGCTAGACAAGACACTTCACCAAGTGAAATTAAGCAATTAACTGAAAAATATTCTAAAATTGTTGAAAAAAATGAAGGTGAAATTGTTAAAACTGAAAATTGGGGTTTACTAAACTTATCTTACTTAATTAAAAAAAATAAAAAAGGTAGCTACATCCACTTTAAAATAAAAGGTAAAGGTAATGTAATTGATGAGTTAGAAAAAAATGAAGCTATAGATAAAAAATTATTAAGATACTTAACAGTTAGAGTTAAGAAATTTGATCTTGAAGCTAATTACTTTGCTAAGAGAGATGATGATGAAAAAAAAGAAAGTTATAAAAACTAATTATGCCTAAAAGACAAAGTGGAAACAAAAAAGGTAAACAAAGTAATTTTGCTAAATTAAGTATTTTTCAACCAAATAAGTATAAATTCAAAAAAACTTGCCCACTTTCAGGAAAAGGTGCTCCTGCAGTAGATTATAAGAATGTAAGACTTTTAAAAAAATATATGTCTGAAAATGGAAAAATTTTACCATCAAGAATTACAAATGTTTCACAAAAAAAGCAAAGAGAGTTATCTCTATCTATTAAAAGAGCTAGAAATTTAGCTTTAATATAATATGAAAGTAATTTTACTAGAAAACGTAAAAAGAGTTGGTTCTATTGGCGAAGTGATAGAGGTTAAAAGAGGTTATGCAAGAAATTTTTTAATTGCTAACAAAAAAGCACTATACGCTTCAAAAGAAAATATTTTAGAAGTTGAAAAAATAAAATCAGATTTATCAAAAAAAGATAGCGAAAAGAAAAAGGAAGCTGCACAAATTTCAGAACAAATTAATGGCAAAGAGTATGGTGTTAAAAAACTAAGCACTGAAAACAACGAATTATATGGTTCTGTTAAACCAACTGAAATTGCAAAATTAATTCAAGAGGAAAATAAAATTGGTATCAAGCCTTCAATGATACAGCCAGTTGAAGAGATTAAGTCTCTTGGAAAATTTAAAGTAAAAATTTCTTTACACTCTGAAGTTGACGCTGAAATTACAGTTAACGTTACTTCAGCTGATACGATACAATAATTATACATTCTTTTCCCCAGCCTTTATTATTAATTTTATTTAAATATTAATTCTGTAAATTACTATTTATGGAAAACAATCTAAGTATCGTTAAAGATCAGTTTAAAGAATTACCTAATAATATTGAAGCAGAACAAGCTGTTATCGGTTCCATACTAGTTAGTAATGATATATTTGATGAAATTAGCACAATAATTTCCAGTATAAATTTTTACGATCCAATGCATCAAAAAATTTTTGAAGCTATTGAAAGTTTAGTTTACAAAGGAATGCTTGCAAATCCAATTACACTTAAAAATTATTTTGAAGATGAAAAAGATGATTTAAATGTTCCTGAATACCTAGTCAAGATTACAAAATTTTCCACATCAGTACGCCAAGCTGTTGAATACTCAAAAATAATCTATGATATGTTTGTTAGACGCGAATTAATCAAAATTTCAGAGCAAACTATTGATAGCGCAAAATTAAATGAGCTAGATACTAATGGTCAAACTATTATTGAAAATTCAGAAAGACTACTTTTTGATTTAGCAGAAAAAGGTTCTTTTAATTCTTCATTAGTTAAATTTGATGAAGCTATGAAACAAACCATAGAAATGGCATCTGCTGCATATAAAAATGAGGAAGGTATTGTTGGTGTTCCAACAGGACTTAGAGATTTAGATGATAAACTTGGTGGTCTTCACCAATCAGATTTAATTATTATTGCTGGACGTCCTTCAATGGGAAAAACATCTCTTGCAACAAACATTGCTTTTAATGCTGCACAAAAACTACAAGGCAGTGGAAAAAAATCATCAATTGCCTTCTTTTCATTGGAGATGTCTTCAGAACAATTATCTACGAGAATTATTTCAGAACAAGCAAGAATAAGCTCAAACGACATAAGAAGAGGAAGAATTTCAGACGAACAATTTGACAAATTTTTAGAAACTTCAAAAAATATAGCTGAACTTCCATTGTATATTGATGAAACACCTGCAATTAGTATCGCTGCAATGAGTAACAGAGCTAGACGAATTAAAAGATTGTTTGGTCTAGATATGATTGTGGTTGATTATATTCAATTAATGAGGGGAACAACATTTAATAAAGATGGTAGAGTTCAAGAGATCTCACAAATTACCCAAGGACTAAAAGCAATAGCTAAAGAACTTGGAGTGCCTGTTGTAGCTCTATCACAGCTTTCAAGACAAGTTGAACAAAGAGATGACCACAAACCTCAATTGTCTGATTTAAGAGAATCAGGTTCGATAGAACAAGATGCGGATGTTGTTATGTTTGTTTATAGAGAAGGATATTATTTACAAAGAAAAGAACCAAGAGAAGCAACGGTTGAACATGCAGAATGGCAAGCAAAAATGAATGAAGTTGCTCACTTAGCTCAAATTATAATTGGGAAACAACGACACGGCCCAATAGGTAATGTAACTCTTGAGTTTGAAGAGAGATTTACTAAATTTAAAGATACTCAAATTAATTAAATTCCAATATAAAAGAGCTGATGTTTGCTCAATTGTATCAAAATAGAGTTCTGAAAAACCCTAAAATAGTATTTATTTTACTTGTTATTGCGATATTAAGCTTTGGCTATTACTCGAAGGATTTCAGGTTAGATGCATCTTCAGAAACACTATTGATAGAGGGTGACCCTGATTTAGCCTATTTAAAAGAAGTAACAGAGAGATATGGCTCAAAAGATTTTTTAATTCTAACCTATACTCCAAATGAGGGGATGGTTACTGATAACTCTATTAACAATCTTTTAAGTTTAAAATACAAAATTCAAAGTCTAAATTGGGTTCACAGTGTAATTACACTTTTAGATGTACCTCTTTTAAGCAATTCAGACGCACCGTTACAAGAAAGATTGGAAAGCTTTAAAACTTTAAAAGATGAAGGGGTTGATAAAAATCGCGGATTTAAAGAAATTCTAAATAGTCCAGTTTTTAGAAATTTTGTAATTAGTGAAAATGGAAATACGAGTGGAATAATTGTTAATATTAAAGAGAATATAAAATTAGAAAATATTGAAAATTTATCAAAATCAGAAATAGAGTCTCACAAAGATAAAATAAAAAAACAAAATCATGAAAATATATTAGAGATAAGACAAGTTATCAAAAGTTATGGAGATGTAGGTAAAATCTATCTTGGAGGAATTCCAATGATAGCTGATGACATGATGACATTTATTAAAAGTGACATTATAGTTTTTGGTTTAGGGGTTCTTTTATTCATTATTGCCACTTTATGGTTTGTTTTTAGAAAATTAATTTGGGTCATTGTTCCAATTAGTAGTTGCTTATTTTCAGTTGTAATTATGATGGGTTTGCTTGGAATTCTTGGTTGGAAGGTAACAGTTATCTCTTCTAACTTTATTGCATTAATGCTCATATTAACAATGGCAATGAATATTCATATGAGCACTCGTTTTCTTCAATTAAAAAAAGATTTTCCTGCTAAAAATAATTTTGAAATTATATCCCTTACTACAAATAAAATGTTTTGGCCTATTTTATATACAGTCTTTACAACTGTATTTGCTTTTTTATCTTTAATTTTTAGTGGAATTAAACCAATTATAGATTTTGGTTGGATGATGACTTTTGGCTTAATCACATCATTTGTTATTACTTTTACTCTTCTTCCAACTCTTTTAAATTTTGCTCCAACAAAAAATATGGAACTTATAAAAGAACAAGACTCTAGTATCACAAGTTTTTTAGGTCTACTTTCTTTGAATAACAAAACTACAATTTTTGGAGTAACTGGAATTATTGTTATTTTAAGTGTAGTTGGAATTAGTAAACTTGAAGTAGAAAATAGCTTCATTAATTACTTTAATAAAAATACTGAGATTTATAAGGGAATGAAACTTATTGATGAAGAATTGGGTGGCACTACCCCACTTGAAGTTATCTTAAAGTTTCCTGTAACTGAAAATAAAGAAACAACAGCAGAGGATGATGAGTTTGAAGATTGGGGTGATGATGAAGATGAGAATGATGAAAAATATTGGTTTACTAAAGATAAAATCGATAAAATAGCTTCAGTTCACAATTATTTAGACAATCTTACACAAGTGGGCAAAGTTCTATCTTTTTCATCAATTATTGAAGTTGCGACACAGCTCAATAATAATAAGCCTCTTGGCACTCTTGAGATGGGAGTTTTGTATTCTAAAATTCCAGAAAGTATCAAAACCGAAATAATTGATCCATATTTATCCATTGAAGATAATGAAGCCAGGGTAAGTTTAAGAATTATTGACTCACAAGAAAACTTAAGAAGAAACGAATTAATTAATAAAATAAATTTTGATTTAAAAAATAAAATAGGATTAAAAGAAAATGAATATAAATTAGCTGGTGTTTTGATTTTATTTAATAATTTATTACAAAGCTTGTTTAAATCTCAAATTTTAACGTTAGGGCTAGTAATGATTGGAATTCTTTCAATGTTTATAATTTTATTTAGAAATATCAAGTTATCCTTAATTGGTGTTGTTCCAAATTTTATTGCAGCATTTTTTATTTTAGGAATTATTGGTCTTCTTGGTATTCCATTAGATATGATGACAATCACTATTGCAGCAATAACTATTGGAATAGCGGTAGATAATAGCATTCATTATATTTACAGATTTAAAGAAGAATTCAGTAAGATAAAAGATTACAACAAAACTTTAAAAAAATGTCACTCAACTGTTGGAGTTGCTATATTAAATACATCTATCACTATTGTCTTTGGTTTTTCAATTTTAGTTTTATCAAAGTTTATCCCAACAATTTATTTTGGAGTATTTACAGGTATAGCAATGTTGCTTGCAATGATATCTGTTTTGACTTTATTGCCTGCTTTAATCTTAACTGTAAAACCTTTTGGTAAATGATCTAGATGCTAAATACATTTCAAGACTTTTTTAATGAAATATCAGTAATTGATTTTTTATATGTTGTGATAACAATTTTATCTTTAATACAATGTTATAGCAAAGGCTTTGTACTAAGTATTCTTTCCATGGCTAAATGGATTTTAGCTTATGTGATTACTTTAATTTTATTTCCTAGAGTTAAACCTTATTTTAAGGATATAATTGATAGTGAATACATTCTCGACATAGGGCTTAACATCACTATTTTTGTAGTAGTTATATTTTTAGTGCTACTAATTAATAAAGGAATCAGCAAAGCAATCAGCTACACTGGCATTGGTGGGCTTGACAAAACGTTTGGATTCTTTTTTGGGTTTATTAAAGCATATATTGTTGGTGTTTGTGTCTTTGCTGGAATTCATATTGTCTATAATTATGATAAATGGCCTATAAATTTAGAGCAATCATACGTCTTTCCTTACCTTGAAAAAGGTAGTAATTATCTCATAAAAGAATTTCCTAATGAAAAAACATATCAAGATTCTAAAGAAAAAATTAAAGAACTTTGATCCAAAATTAAAAGAAGAATGTGGTGTTTTTGGTGTAAGTAATGCAAAAGATGCCTCAGCATTAACGGCGCTTGGTCTTCATGCACTTCAACATCGAGGTCAAGAAGGTTGTGGAATAGTTACTTTTGATGGTGAAAAATATTATTCTGAGAAAAGATTTGGTTTAGTTGGTGATAATTTCAATAAAGAAAAAGTGCTTGAAAAACTTAAAGGAAATTATGCAATTGGGCATAATAGATATAGTACAACTGGTGAAAACACTCTAAGAAATATCCAGCCATTTTTTGCAGATACTAATGCAGGTGGTATTGGAGTTGCTCATAACGGAAATTTAACTAATTCGATTTCTTTAAGAAATAAGTTAGTTGAAGATGGAGCTATTTTCTACACAACATCGGACACTGAAACAATAGTTCAATTAATTGCAAAATCTAAAAGACCTAAAACAATAGACAAAGTTGTTGATGCAATATTTCAAATTCAAGGTGGTTACGCCTTAGTTATGCTGACACAAAATTCTCTAATTGGTGTTAGAGACCCCTATGGAATTAGACCGCTTGTAATTGGTAAACTTGGAAATAGTTATGTTCTTGCCTCAGAAACATGTGCACTGGATATAATTGGGGCGAAATTTATAAGAGATGTTGAAAATGGAGAGATAGTTCTAATTGAAAATGATAAGTTAGAAAGTATTAAACCATTTCCTCCAAAAAAAGTAAGGCCATGTGTTTTTGAATATATATATTTTGCAAGACCAGATAGCATACTTGATAACAAAACAGCTTATGAACATCGAAAAAATATCGGAGCAGAACTTGCTAAAGAAAATGATGTTGATGCAGATATAGTTGTTCCAGTTCCAGATAGTGGTAACGCTGCAGCTCTTGGGTTTGCTCAACATTTAAAGATGAATTATGAACATGGCTTGATAAGAAATCATTATGTAGGTCGAACTTTTATTGAACCTAGTCAAAAAATCAGAAGTCTAGGAGTTAAATTAAAATTAAATGCAAACCAAACAACCATTAAAAATAAAAAGATTATATTAATTGACGACTCGTTAGTTAGAGGAACTACTTCTCACAAAATTGTTAAAATGTTATATGATGCAGGCGCCAAAGAAGTTCATGTTAAAATTGCATGCCCTGAAATTAGATATCCAGATTTTTATGGAGTTGATACACCAACAAAAAAAGAATTGTTGGCCGCAAATAAATCAAATGATGAAATTTGTGAATATATTGGAGCAAAATCCTTAAAATTTTTATCTCTTAATGGACTATATAAAGCTATTGGCTTTGAAAATAGAAATGAAACTTATCCTCAACTAACTGATCATTATTTTACAGGTGATTATCCTGTAAAACCTATTGATGAACTTGGAGATAATAAAATTACCCAATTATCTTTATTAAGCACCGCTTCTAATAATTAGTAATGAAAAAAGTAAATTTCACAGAAATGAAGAATGGGACTAAAGAAGATTACCAACTCTTAGAAAAATATGAAAAAAGTTTTGAAAGACAGACTGCTGATAGAATAATAAAATATTTAGCTTCTCAAACAACCACGCTAGAAGGTTATCAAATAACAAGACTAGAGCATTCTTTGCAAGCAGCAACTCGAGCTTATAAAAATGGTGAGAATGAAGAAATGGTTGTAGCCACTTTATTACATGATATCGGGGATGATTTAGCTCCAATGAACCATTCTCAGTATGCAGCTTCAATACTAAGACCTTATGTTTCTGAAAGAACTTATTGGATTATTCAGCATCATGGGTTATTTCAAACTTATTACAGTGCTCATCATTTAGGAGGAGACAGAAATGCTAGAGATAAATTTAGAGATCACGAACATTATCAGGCAACTATTAACTTTTGTGAAAATTATGATCAGTCTTCTTTTGATCCAAATTATAAAAGTATGAGTTTAGATGAGTTTTCACCAATGGTTAGAAGAATTTTTTCTAAAACCCCATATTATTATCTTTAATTTCTAAAATAAGATACTATCTAAACATCTATGATTAATTCTAAAGAACAAATAATTGAATATTTTGAATCTGGCATAAAAAACACAAAAGATTTTAGAATAGGAATTGAACATGAAAAGTTTCTTTTCAATAATCAAGACAATAAAAGAATTAATTATACAAAAGTAAAAGATATGTTTGCAGCCCTTTTAGAATTTGGCTGGAATCCAATTTTAGAAAAAGAAAATATAATAGGATTAAATAAAGGGGGCAAAAATATTACTCTAGAGCCTGGAAACCAAATAGAATTATCAGGAGAGAAACTCAATCACATTCATGAAGCTTGCGCAGAGTCACAGGATTATTTGTTTGAGTTAAAACAAGTTACTAAAAAATTAGATATCAATATAGTCAGCGCAGGGTTTGATCCAATATCAAAATTAGATGAAATTCCTAACAATCCTAAACAAAGATATGAACTGATGACTAAAGATATGCCTTTAGGGGGTGAATTAAGTCTAGACATGATGTATCGAACTTGTGGGACGCAATTAAATATTGATTATAATTCTGAGCAAGATTTTATAAAAAAGTTTAAAATAGTTAACTCTATTGTTCCAATTTCAATTGCTTTATTTGCAAACTCTTCGATAGTTGAAAAAAAAAATAGTGGATATTTATCTTATCGATCAAAAGTTTGGCAAAATACTTCCAGAGGTGGTCTACCTAAATTATTTTTTGAGGAATTAAATTTCGAAAAATATGCAGAATTTGTAATAAATTTCCCAATTTTATTCATACAGAACGATGATACTTATATTTCAGGTCAAAAATATACTTTTAAAGATTTTATGGATGGTAAAATTGATGAAATATCTAACCGATTACCTACTGAAAATGACTTAACTACTCACTTAAGTACAATCTTTACTGAAAATAGACTAAAAAAATATATTGAGCTTAGATCTATGGATACATGTGGGTGGGATTGTTTGTGTGCTGGTCCTGCTTTTAATATTGGGATGTTGTATGGAAATTTAGATGAGGTTCATGAACTAGTTTCTGATTGGGATGCAGATAAAATTATTAATGCTTACTTTGAAGCTCCTAAGAAAGGTTTTAATACTCAATTAATGGGTAAAGATCTTCTTTATTGGTAATCAACCCTATTAAATTTATCAAAAAAAGGGCTAGAAAACAGAGAAATACTTAACAAGCATGGAAAAGACGAAACTGTATTTTTAAATCACTTACAAAAAGTGATTGATAACAAAACAACTAACGCAGATGATATGATCAGTAAATTTTCTAAAACTGAAGATTTAAGTGAATTATATGATAAGTAAAATTGTTGCTGTTCAAGGAAATAACCCCACAAAATTAAACCCTACAACAGATACCAGTGTTTTTCTTGCTCAAGAAATTCAGAATAAAAACTACAAAATATTTTATTATGACCCTAAAGACTTATCGGTAATTAATTCAAAGGTAATTGCTTCAGGATTTTTTATTAAATTTAACTATAAAAATAAAAAATTTTATAAAATTTTAAGAAAACAAAAACTTGAGCTTACAAAATGTAAATTTATTTTAATTCGTCAAGATCCTCCGTTTAATCTTGAGTATATCTCAGCAACTTACATTTTAGATACTATTAAAGATAAAGTGAAGATTTTAAATAACCCCACATCAATTAGAAATGTTTCTGAGAAATTATATTCAGTTAGATATCAAAAGTATATGCCAAGTACTATTTTTACTCAAAATATTAGTGAGATTAAAAAATTTTTTAAAACAAATAAAAAAGTAATTTTAAAGCCTATTCATAGTTATAGCGGAAATGATATTCAACTTTTAGATAAATTTAATTTAAAATTAATCAATCAATTTATAAAAAAACATGATCATATTATGTGTCAAAAATTTTTACCTAAAATAAGCAGAGGAGATAAAAGAGTGTTTTTAATAAATGGTAAAGTATGTGGAGCAATATCTAGAGTTCCAAAACAGGGATCTTTTTTAAGTAACATGAGTAAAGGAGCAATACCAATTAATATTAAATTGACTAATACAGAAAATAAAATCTCAAAATTAATTGCCAAAGATCTTAAAAAAGAAAATATTTTTTTTGCTGGTATTGATTTTATTGATGAAAAATTAAATGGAGATATTAATGTAACTTCCCCTACCGGATTAAAGACACTGTATGATTTATCAGGAATTAATCTTGCAAAAACTTTTTGGAAAGAATTAAAAGCATGAAAGATTTATCAGATCAGAAAAAAGGATCTTTGTTAGCTTTTGTTGCGGTAATGTTCATAACCCCTGATAGTTTATTTATTAGATTATCTAATGTAGACACCTGGGGGTTAGTTTTTTATCGAGGTGCTATTCCATTCTTTGTAGTCTTAATTGGAATGCTCATTATTTATAAAGCAAACTTTTTCAAAATGCTGTTTACCAGTGGTCACCATGGACTAATTTATATATTAACCTTTTCAATAACTAACATCACCTTTGTAGTTTCAATTCAAAATACCAATGTTGCAAATACATTGGTCATGATCGCAATGGCACCTATGTTATCAGCAATTTTAGGTGCAATTTTTTTAAAAGAAATGCCCGATAGTAAAACCTGGATTGCAATAGGAATTACTTTTTTTGCTGCTGTTTATATTTTCTATGACTCGCTTCAATTAGGGAATATTTATGGAGATTTATTGGGGCTTATAACTGCTTTAGGTCTAGCAGTTGGAGCTGTAACTATAAGATCAGCTAAAAAGAAGAACTTGGTTCCTGCTGCTGTAGTTGGAAAATTATTAGTTGCTATTTTTGCCATGTTTTTTATCGAAACTTACACTCTTATTGACCATGACTTGTATATTGTCCCCTTGATGTGCGTGATGTGTGTTGCAATTCCTTTTGTAATGGTAACGATTGCTCCAAGATTTATTCCAGCTGAAGAGGTAAATTTGTTCTTTTTATTAGAAACTATCATTGGTCCTTTTTGGGTATGGATGGTGATTAAAGAACAACCTAGCATCGAGACTATACAAGGTGGAGCAGTCATCATCTTAACAATTGCAATTCACTCATTTCTTAAGCTTAAGAATTCTTAATTCTCAAAAGACAATTAACTTGATTTAGCCACAAATCAGAAATAGATACCGATTCAGATGGAAAAAGTATTAAAAAATTCATGGGCGTTATTTTTAGGAATGGGAGCACTTATGCTTGCCTATGGATTTCAAGGATCATTACTTGGGGTTAGAGCTGTAAAAGAAGAATTTAGTTTAACAGCAACAGGATTTATGATGTCTGGTTACTTTGTTGGTTACTTTATTGGTGCCAAAACTATTCCACAAATAATTTCTCGTGTAGGACATATCAGAGTATTCGCGGCTTTTGCATCAATAGCCTCATTAGTAGTTTTAATTCACGCAGTATATGTAAGTCCTTTTGCATGGTTTCTATTAAGGGTGCTTACAGGAATTAGTATGGTTTCTATTTATACTGTTGCTGAAAGTTGGTTAAACGATAGAGCAAGTAACAAAAATAGAGGAAGTGTTTTATCTGTTTACATGGTCATTTTATATGGTGCGATGGGACTTGGAATGTTTTTGCTTAACTTTAGTGATCCACTTAACTTTGAGCCTTTTATATTAATTTCAGTTATAACTTCAGCTGCACTAATTCCAATTTTACTTACTAAAAGAAAAGCTCCAACATTTAAAAAAATATCTAAAATGTCATTACAAGAAGTATTTATTTCATCTCCTTTTGGAATGGTTAGTTCATTTTTTTATGGAACTATTCAATCTGCATTGTTTACTCTGCTTGCGGTATACGCAACAACAATGAACTTTTCTATTTTTCAAATCTCACTAGTTACATTTATGTTAGCAGTATCAGGTGCAATCTCTCAATGGCCAATTGGAAAATTGTCAGATATGTTTGATAGAAGAAAAGTAATCATTATAGTAACTTTTGCAGCTTCATTCTTTGCCTTTTGTGCAATTTTATCTTCAAGACAAATGTATTTGCCAGGTGATTTAGCAACCAGTAAATTTTGGTTTTATGTTTTTTTAATTTTATTTTCTTTTTGTAGTCTTCCAATGTTCTCTTTAATTTTAGCACATACTAATGATTTTATTCCTAAGGAAAAGTTTGTTGCAGCGGGAGCTAGTTTGCAGTTTACATTTGGTATGGGTGCTATGGGTGGGCCTTTTTTGTGTTCAGTTTTTATGGGTATAGTTGGACCTAATGGATTTTTTATTTTCTTAATATTTTTTCATAGTTTGATTGGTATTTATGGTCTTTATAGATCAAAAGTTAGACCTGTTGTTGAAAATCCAGACTCTCAATTCGTTGCAATGCCTCAATCAATTACGCCAGCTGGTATTGAATTAAACCCATCAACTGAACCTATTGATGATCCAATTAAACCTGTAACTGAGCCTGTTGTTGAAAAAAACAAACCTTAAAGCCTTAAGGATTAAAATTGTTATAGTGAATTGATTTGAGAATAAATCTTTTCTTTATCTGTTTGACCAATGGTACGTGACAATTCTTTATTGTCTTTATAAACCACAATTGTAGTCCAGTAATCAATGCTTAAAAATTTAGCAATATCCTTATCTTTTGTTTGTTCAAAACTTAAAAAAATAACGTCTTTAAAATCTTGCTTAGCTTTATCTAATATTTTTACTTGTTGAGCACAAGTTACACAGGTCTTATTCCATGAATGAATTACAACAGTTTTTCCATCTAATTGAGATTTTTCAAATATCTCATTAGTAAAAGTGGTTTCTTTACTTATTGCAGTTGCACTAAGGCTAAATGCTAGAAGAATAAAAAATAATACTTTTTTCATATATTCAATAATTTATATTTGTTAATGGTTAATGTAATCAAACAAATTGTCTCTATATCAATTTCTAATAACCTAATTTTCGATCAATTTGATTAATTAGTTCCTTGTTTTCTATAAAGTATTTAAGATTTTTGAAAAATATTTTTAATACCATTTCAATATAATTACCTTGACTGTCTGATGAAATATGAGGGGTAATAATTAAATTTGGGGTATCCCAAAGACTAGAGTTTTTTGGAATAGGTTCATGAGAAAATACATCTAAAATAGCCCCTGCTATTTCATTTTTTTCCAATTTAATTCTTAAAGCTTCATAATCTAGAACAGATTGTCTGCCAATATTTACAATTCCACAGGTAGATTTAAGACTATCTAATCTAGTCTTATTAATTAATCCTTTTGTTTCTTCTGTTTCAGGAACTGCAAGATATAAAAAATCAGTACTTGGCAATACTTCATCTATTTTATCAAATGTGATTATCTTTGAGCAACCCTCGACATCTTTTCCTCTTCGGTTAACTCCAATTACTTCTGCTCCAAGTTTGCTAATATGTTTAATTAATGATCCACCTAAGGATCCAGTTCCAACAACCACAACTTTATAACCTTCAATAGGTTTACTTAGCAAAGTAACAAACTCTTTATTTTTCTGGTTTGTAACTATTTTGGTCATTTGATTTTGAAGCATTAAAATACTCATTAAACCAAATTCTCCTGCTTTTTTAGAATGCACTCCACTGCTATTAGTTAAAACTAAATCTTCTTTCATCCAGTCAAAGGGTGATAGATGGTTAACTCCAGCTGAACTAACATGGATCCATTTAAGGTTTGGTGCAATTTCTCTAATATTTTCTGTTGGAAATTGCCAACTAAGCAAAATATCTGCATCTTTCATAGAAGTTAGATAATTATCTTCATCCCAATCTACAAAATATTCAATCTTATCTTTTATTTCTGGGTGTTGACTAAGTCCTTTTTCGAATTCTTCTTTAGTGATTGTGCTATGCTTTTCACCTTCTGGATCACAAGGTAAAAATCCCTCTTTCCAATGGTTATTTCTTATATGAATTTTAACTTTTTTCATTTTTAATGATTATCTTATCTTTAATTTATTTTAATAAAAAATATATTAACATATAAATTAATAAAAAATATTATGCCTACATTCGACGTGATCAGTAAAATTAATTATCAAGAATTTGATAATGCTCTAGCCAATTGCTTAAGAGAAATTAGTAACCGGTATGATTTTAAAGGTCTTAATATTTCAATAGAACGAAAAGATAAAAATATCACAACAATAGCCACAGATGAGTTAAAACTTAAACAAGTCAATGAACTATTAGAAACTCACCTAATAAGAAGAAAAGTAGACCCAAGAGTATTAAGTGTTAAGAATTCAGAAGGAGCAACAGGTGGAACCATTCGACAGGTTAGTGAATTAAAAGAAGGAATAAGCCAAGAAAATGCAAAAAAGATTATTGGTGATATCAAAAAGCTAAAGCTTAAAATTCAGATCAAAATTCAAGGAGAAGAATTAAGGGTTGATGGAAAAAAAAGAGATGACCTTCAAGATGCTATAGCTGCAATCAAGACAATTGACATTGGTCTTCCTATTGAATTTATCAATTTTAGAGATTAACTATCTCTAGAATTTAAACAGGATATGAATAAAATTTTATACAATTTAAAAGAAAGTGGAATTTTTCAATTTATTGTAATTTCAATTATAATATTAAATGCAATAACGATTGGGGTTAATACTTACGATTTAAGTAAATTTACAACACAAGCAATAAATTATTTAGATTACTCAATTACTGTTTTTTTCGTTATTGAAATTTTAATCCGATTTATTGGAGAGCCTAAAAAATTAAATTTTTTTAAAAGTGGTTGGAATATATTTGATACTTTAATTGTATTAATTTCATTAATTCCAATACCTAATAATTCAAGTTTCTTACTATTAAGATTATTGAGAGTATTTAGAGTGTTAAGAATTATCTCAGTCATTCCAGAATTAAAAAAGATAATAGAAGCCTTATTATCTTCGGTGAAAAGAGTATTTTATGTAGGATTATTGTTATTTATAATTCTTTATATCTACGCAACTATAGGATCAATTTTATTTAGCACCAATATTCCTGAAAGATGGGGAGATGTTGGGGTTGCAATGATTACATTATTCCAGGTCTTAACTTTATCTAGCTGGGAACAAGTTATGCTACCTTTGCAAGATGTTTATTGGTGGGCTTGGATTTATTTTTTCAGTTTTATTATAATTTGTGGAATTACCATGCTAAATTTATTAATTGCTGTACTTGTAGATGTAGTGATTAACCAAAAAAAACTATAACTATAAAGTTACTTAAAACTTAATGAATAAAGAAAACGCTAGTAAACTCTGGAAAATTATTCAGGAAGCTGGCGATTATTTGGTGGGGCAATTGCCTGGCCATCCAAATCACCCTAAAGGAAGAAACCCCTATGCTCATGTTGCTATTTGTGTGAAAAGTAAATTT
>Ga0206123_10001418_pt1 | contig 22499 bp, 24 predicted proteins | sample Helgoland_Spring_2_FD_160086 | JGI IMG/M metagenome (GOLD analysis project Ga0206123, IMG submission 160086) | Pelagic subsurface seawater microbial communities from Kabeltonne, Helgoland, North Sea - Helgoland_Spring_Bloom_20160316_1 | ecosystem: Environmental > Aquatic > Marine > Epipelagic ...
CAATTCGGCAAGGCGGCCTGACGCCCCCGAAGAAAACGACCGTGGACGAACGCGGATACGTGCAGACAGGAGGAATAGAACCCTTCTACCATTCGCACGTATTCGCGTTTATTGGCGCACTTGTCCCACGCCGGATTTACAACGATGCGATCGTCTCGCGCATGCGCTTTTGCATCGCGCGGTCCGGCAGCTTGCCGTAGCCGGCATGCATGTTGTCGCGCAGGTGCTCGGGATCACTGGTGGCGGGTATCGCCACCGTGACGGCTTCATTGGCGAGCACATATTTAAGCGCGAATTGCGCCCAGGAGAAGCAATCGAACTCCCGGGCGTAACCGGGCAATTCCTTGCCCTTCGTCGCGCCAAAGATCTGTCCGTCGTTGAATGCGCGATTCACGAGTACCGCGATGCCTCGATCGGCGGCCAGTGGCAGTAGTCGTTCCTCCGCGTCCGGCGTCATGACCGAGTAGTTGAACTGCACGAAGTCCATGTCCTTGCTCGCCATCTGATGCTCGAGTTCGTCGAAGGCGCTGGTCAGATAGTGGGTGATGCCGATATAGCGGACCCGGCCTTCTTCCTTGAGTTGCTGCAGTGTCGTCCACTGGTTTTCGAGGCCGATGAAATTATGGATCTGTAGCAGATCGATCGGCTTGCCCAGCGCGTCGATCGATGTCCGGAACTGCTCCAGCGTTTGTTCCTGGCGGGTCTTGCGAACCTTCGTGGCCATGAACAGCTGGTCGCGCACGCCTGTATGGCGGGCGATTTCGCCGATATTGGTTTCGGCATTGCCATAGAACGGCGACGTATCCACGAGCGTGCCGCCCATGGCGACGAATTCCTTCATTACCGTGCGTAGCTCTTCGAGGCTACTGGATGACAAGCGCTCGAACGAACCGGACGAACCCATACCCATCACGGGCACCATCTCGCCCGTGGATGGAATCGCGCGCTTGATCATCGCTTTTTCGGCGGCGTCCGGGGCCAGCTGAGCGGCGAGTGCGGTTTGCCACGGCAGCACCGCAAGGCCCGCGCCGGCCACACCGGTGCCGAGCAGGCGCCGGCGGCTGAATGGATTGTCGAGTATCGAGCCGGATCGTTTCATGTCGCACCACCTAGGTGGGATTGGGTTGTGTCGTCTTGATCATGTTGTTCGTGCTCACGTGCCCGCCGAGCGCGGCCCAGCGCGATCCCGAAACCAGCCCATATCGCAGCCAGCGGCACAGCGGAGAACGCCAGTGCCGACAATCCCAGGCCGATAGCCGACAGTCCCGTGAACAGCCAGCCGCTGGCGGCGTCGCCCCCTCTGTAGACCACTGTATCGATGAAATTCTTCGCTTTGTACTTGTCTTCGGCGCTGACTACCGAAAACAGCATTTCCCGGGCCGGTTTGGTGAGTGCATAGTTGCCGGCTCGACGCACGACCTGGAATACCACCAGCACGACGAGCGTCGGCGCCAGCCCGAGCAAGCCGAATCCGGTGGCCACTGCCAGCGGAATGAGGGCCAATGCGACCGGCAGACCCAACCAGGCCACCAGACGCGCGGTGGCAAAGAACTGCAACGCCAATGTGAGACTGTTGGTCGCCAGATCCATGACGGCGAAAACCTGCGTACGCCGGGCGCTGTCGCTGAATGCGTCTTCGACAATACGGGCCTGCTCGAAATACAGGAACGTCGACAACGCTGAATAAAGCACGATGAACACGCAGATCCCGAGCAGGTAGCGCGAACGCGCCACGCGCGTGACCCCCGCCCAAACGCTTTCCCTCCGGACTTGCGACGATGGACTGGCGCGTGTTGCCGCAGCGCCCGGCGACGACATGATCCGGAGCGCGCAGCCGGTTCCCGCGACCAACAGTATTGCCGATAACGGCAACAGATTCACCGGACTCAGTCGCTCGACCAACACCGTGGTAATCGCCGGGCCTGCGATTGCTCCCAGGCTGCCGCCGGCCGCAATCAGCCCGAAAAGGCGCAGCGCCTGACGCGCATCGAACACATCGTTCATCACACTCCAGAACAACGAGATGACGAACAGATTGAACACACTCACCCAGACGAAAAACGCCCGCGCCGTCCACTCCGGCGCCACACCGGCGCGCAGCAGCGCATAAAAGACCAGCAGATTGACGATGAAAAAGCTGTAACTGGCGATCACCAGGGCGCGACGCGAAAAACGTGAGACCGCCCAGCCGAAAGCCGGCACCACGGCCAGCATGAGGATGAAGGTCGCAGAAAACACCCAGGCCAGCGCATCCACGCCGCCCTGGATACCCATCTCGTCGCGCACCGGCCGCAGGATGTAGTAGCCCGACAACAGGCAGAAAAAATATCCGAATGCCCAGGCAACGGGCGCGGTTTCGCCCGGCTCCAGACGCAGCGCGCGGCGTAACCCGGCGGAGTCAATCATGGGTCCGGCGATGCATTTCACGTGTCGCCATGGAGTTTATCGTATTGAAATATCCGGTAATAAACCTTACCTCGGCATTATTGGCAAATACAGGAGTCAGTAATGCAATATGTGAATGCCAACGGCGCTGAAATCCCGGCACTGGGTTTCGGCACCTTCGAGCTTGAGCCTGCGGATGCCGAATCGATGGTCGCACATGCTCTGGAAACCGGCTATCGGCATATCGATACCGCCCAGATGTACGACAACGAAGAAGCCGTCGGCCGCGGGTTGCAGCAATCGGGCCTCGCCCGCGAAGACATATTCCTGACGACCAAGGTCTGGACCGATCATTTTCGTGATGGCGATCTGCAGCAATCGGTACGCGACAGCCTCGAGCGGCTCGACACCGATTATGTCGATCTATTGCTGTTGCACTGGCCCAATCCCGAGGTGTCGCTCAAGGAAACCCTGGGCGCGCTCAACGATGTCCGTGACCAGGGATTGGCCCGCAACATCGGGATCAGCAATTTCACCACGCCGCTGATCGACGAAGCCGTTTCGCTATCGCGTGCGCCGCTGGTGACGAATCAAGTGGAATACCACCCCTATATCAGTCAGAAACCCGTGCTCGACAAGGTTGCCGAGCACAAAATGGCGCTGACCGCGTATTGCCCGCTGGCCCAGGGCCGGGTATTCGCCGAACCGACGCTCGAGCGCATCGGCAAGGCGCACGGCAAGAATGGTGGCCAGGTCACTCTGCGCTGGCTGATTCAGCACGGCGATGTAATCGCGATCCCGCGCTCGTCGAGCAAGGCGCATGTGAGCAACAACTTCGAGGTGTTCGACTTCGAGCTCACCGACGAACAGATGGCCGAGATATCCAGGCTGCATAGCCCGGACGGTCGCATCATCAACCCGTCCTTCGCGCCGAGCTGGGACAACGCCGCCTGATCACGAGGCTGAGTGCCGTATCGGGCCCGCGCTCCAGTCCATTGGGGCGCGGGCTCGGCGTCAGCGTTGTGTGCTCGTGATACGCTCGCGCGCCTGCGCCAATGCGGTGTCGGTTGGCGTGCGGCCGGTTTCCCGGGCTTCGGCAAAGATGGCATCGAGCGTGGTCTCGATCGATGCAACACGAAAACGTACCCGTTCCACGTTGTAGCCCCCGGGATCGAGTTCGTCGCTGACATTGATCAGCCCACCGGCATTGATCACGAAATCCGGTGCATACACGATGCCGCGGTCGGCCAGACGCCGGCCGTCGTCATCCGTGGCGAGCTGGTTATTGGCGGCACCGGCGACCACTCGGCAGTCGAGCGCGGCAATACTGGTGGCGTCGAGCACGCCACCCACACCACAGGGCGCGAGTATGTCCACGGGCTGCCGGAAGATGTCCGCGTTGTCCACGATCGCCGCGCCCGCTGCTGCGGCGCGCTCACCAGCACCGGCGTCGATATCCGATGCCACCACTTCAGCTCCGGCCGCGATCAGACATTCGACCAGGCCCAGCCCGACGCTGCCGCAGCCTTGTACAGCAATACGCCGCCGGTTGAATTCCGCCGACAGGCCCGCCTCACGCAGGGCCGCGCGCATACCCGCAATGACCCCGTCCGCGGTATGCGGCGATGGATCACCCGAGCCGCCCGCCTCCACACTCCGACCGACTGCGTGGCGGGTAACCTCATTGAGTAGCGCGATGTCCGCCTCGCCCATGCCCATATCTTCGGTGGCGACATAGCGCCCGTTCAGGCTGTCGATGGCCCGCGCCAGCGCGTGCATGCCGGCGACGCGGTCCGCGGGAAATGGCGCCATCACCACCGCTTTCGCGCCGCCACAGGTCAGGCCGGCGCAGGCTGACTTGTAGCTCATGGCCTGGGACAGACGCAACACGTCTTCCAGCGCGGCAACTTCGTCCGGGTAATGGCGGATACGCACGCCACCCAGCCCCGGTCCGAGCGCGGTCGAATGTACGGCCACGATGGCGCGCAGCCCGGTGTCCGTATCCATGAAATGGCAGACCTGTTCATGGCCGGCGGCCGTCATGCGCGAAAAAATCGCCACTCGGGGCTCCTCGCAGTTATGCTCCCAATGTTTCCGCGATTCTGACGCCGGCGCCCGGCGCTGTCGACCACGGCCGACGCATTCCGCGGTTGCGTAGGCCGCCCCAGCCAGCAATACTGACAAGGGCTTGCGATAACAATTTAAGGTTCGATACGCCTGTCACGCTCTCGGAGGTCGCAGGCCGAGTCGGATGCGCAGATAAGTCGTGCGCTGCATACAAGAACGATAACGTCAGGGCGCAATCGAATGATCGGGGTCATATCTATGCTTTTACGCGGGCTGGTTGCAACAATCCTGTGGCTGGTAACAGCCAGCGCCCTCGCCCAGGCCACGGCCCAGACAGGCGGAATCGAAGTCGAGCTCAACAAACTGGAGTCTCTCGACAATGCCTGCCGCGCCTATCTCGTCACCCAGAATCTGACCGAAAAACGTTTTGATAACGTGCAGCTGGATGTGGTGATGTTCGACAAGGATGGCATCGTGGCCAAGCGGCTGGCGGTGCAAATCGGTCCGATGGCGCCGAACAAGACCAGCCTCAAGGCTTTCGACATCAATAATCTGGCCTGCGGAGACATCGGTCAGCTACTGCTCAACGACGTACTCGAATGCCGCGATACCTCGGGCATGCGCAACGATTGCCTGTCGTTGCTCTCGGTGTCCCAGCGCGGCTCGGTTCCCTTCATCAAGTAAAGGACATGCCGATGCCAGACCACACGCTACCCGAGCGATTCGACCCGACCGCTTGTCGGCCGGCGGGAGCCGACCTATGGATACGCTGATCGCCCTGCCCGGTTTGATCGGGCGCGTACTGTCGCTCGGCGGCCCGGTTGTGGTGTTGCTGGGGCTGATGTCGATCGTGGTCGCCGCCATTGTCATTATCAAGGCCTGGCAGTTCCGTCGCGTGCGGATCAACGACCGGCGTACCGCACGCAGCGCACTCAAGGTTTACCGCACCGGCAATGCGGCGGCGGCCATGACCATGGCCCGGCGATCGCCCAACCCGGCGTCGCGGGTGCTCGCCCGGGCGATTCAACTGCGCGGCCGCCAGGACGTACCGGAGCCGGTCCTGCGCGAAGAGATCCTGCAATTCGGCGGCGATATGCTGGAAACATTGCGCAGCCATCTGCGCCCGCTGGAGGTGATCGCCGCGCTCGCGCCGCTTCTTGGGCTTTTCGGCACCGTTCTCGGCATGATCGAGGCATTTCGTGATCTGGAACAGGCGGGCAGCCAGGTCAATCCGGCGTTGCTGTCCGGGGGCATCTGGCAGGCCTTGCTGACCACGGCGGTCGGTCTGGCGGTGGCCATGCCAACGATTGTCGCCCTGAACTGGCTGGAACGCGCGATCGACCGGGCCGCGCACGAAATGGACAGCGTGGTCACGCGGGTATTCACTGTCGAACTTTCGCAAACCGGCGACCGGACGATCGCTAGCGATGACGACGAGCACAGCCAGCCCACCCCATTCATTTAGCGACCGGCAGCGTTCGTCGTCCCGACGGCGCACACTGGTCAGCCTGACGCCACTGATCGACGTGGTGTTCATTCTGCTGCTGTTCTTCATGCTGGCATCCAGCTTCACCGATCTGCGCGCGATTGCACTGGATGCCCCGGTTTCCGGCACTGGAAACGCCTCCATCGAGGGCGCGCTGCTGGTAGACGTTCGCCTGGATGGCGTGCGTTTCGCGGGCCGATACATCGGCTTGAACGATCTCGTGGATACCATCCGAAACCGCCGTGCTGACAATCCCGGCCTGCGGGTACTGGTCCGGCCCGCCACGCGTGTCTCCCTGCAGGATACAGTGCGGGTGCTCGATGCCCTCACGGTCGCGGGAATCGACCGGATCGCGCTCATGGAAAACCCCGGCAAGGGCCGGCCGCGCTGAACGCGGCGCTCGCCATGCATTTTTCCCGTAACCGCCAATCCCAACGCAATGGCGACGAAGCCATCCTTCCGTTGACCAATGTGGTTTTTCTGTTATTGATTTTCTTCATGCTGGCCGGCCGGCTGGCAGCGCCCGAGGCGCTCGATATCCAACCGCCGAGCTCGGTCAGCGAATCCGCCGCCGAAAGCGCGGGTCTCGAGGTACAGGTCGCCGCCGATGGCGAACTCGCACTGGACGGCGAACACCTGACGCTGGACGCACTTAAGACACAGGTTCGGCAGCGGCTGAACGCCCGGCCTGACACCCCACTGCGCCTGAAAGCCGACGGTGAAGGCGATGCCTCACGGGTGGTCGCCATCATGCAGGAGCTCCGCGAAGCCGGCGCCGAAAAGTTGCGGCTGATCACTGTTGCAGCCGACTCGTGAGACGCCGGTAATGGAACTCACACGGTTGCAGTGGATCGTGGCAATACTCGCCGCGGCGGGCGTGCATCTGCTGGTGCTGGCCGGCGCGTGGCTGCTCGCAACGCCCGCCGAATCCCCGAGCACCGCGCCTCGCGGCGTAATGGTATCGCTGGACAGCTTCGATGCCGGCCCGCCGCCGACGGCGACCAACGCAAGCCAGACACCCACCGAGGCCGCCACACCCGCCGACGCCATACCGCAGGCTCCCATTGCCGGCGCAACCCCCGCCCCCAAGCCCGCGGCGCAGGCACAAACCGCCGCGCCGGAAGCCGCAGCCGACATCGGCCCCGACGCCAGCAGTGATGCCACCACCTCACACACCGACACCGCGACCCCGCAGGGTCAATCCGCAACCGCGGCCGAGGCCGTCACGGTTCGCTCGGCCGAGGTCACGGCCCCGGTAGCACCCGAGGAGCAAGCCGTAGCACGGGCCATCGAGTCCGGCCCCGAATCCGAAATCGATCGCCGACGGGACAGCAACGGTGCCTTTGGTAACAGCCCGGAAACCACCGACGACTACATCGTGCAACTGCGCGCCTGGCTGTCACGCCACAAGGTCTATCCGCAGTCGGCGCGCCGCGACGGGGTTCAGGGCACGGTGGCGCTGTATCTCGTGATCGACAGCCAAGGCAATGTCGTCCGCCACCGCATCCAGCGGAGCTCTGGCGCCGACATACTCGATCGTGCCGCAAAGCAGATGCTCGAACGCGCCGAGCCATTGCCCCGCATGCCGGCCGACTCGCAGCGCAACCGGATGGAGCTGGTCATACCGATCACATTCACGTTGGAATGAACAGCGGCTGACGCCGTTACCAGACCACCAATTCGACCCGGCGGTTCTTGGCCTGACCGACATCGTTGTTGTTGCTCGCGCGCGGAGAGCTGTACCCCACGCCCCAGGGCTTGAGTCGGTCATCGTCGATCCCGTTATCGCGCACCAGCGCATCGACCACGGCGCGTGCGCGTCGGGTGGACAGATTGATGTTGTAGTCGAACTTCCCGCGACTGTCGGTATGCCCGACCACGAGCAGCCTCAAGTCCGACTCGTTGCGCATCAGGCGCGCGATTTCATTCAGCGTGGGCCGGGAGTCCGCCTTGATTTCGGCGCTGTCGGTATTGAAGAAGATCCCGTACAGCACGACCCGGCCACTGGTCGCCAGATCGCGGGCCATCTGGGCCGCATTCACCGCGATGGCGTCGACCTTGCGCGGCGCGACCGTAAGCGTATCCACCTGGAGCGCGATACCGTCATCTGTCCGCGCGGCCTGCACGGCCGTATAGGCATCGCCGTCGGTGTCGGGCCGACGCACGGCCAGATAGCGCTGCGCCGATAACGGTGCGTCGAAACGGCGCCCATGCGCACGGTAGCCCGGCGACGCACGCAAGAACGTCGGCCCACACGCCTCGCCCTTGCAGTCGTACAAAACTTCGAAGCCGGCGGAGACAAGCCGTTGCCGGTAACTATCGACAACACCCGCCACGTCGCTGCCCGCGGGCAGACGATAGGTCCGGCGGGACAAGGCACCCTCGACGGTCCGGGTCGCCCCGATATTGCCGCTGATACCGCCCCGTTGCGCGATGCGGTCGGTGATTAGCGGATAGGTCGCGAAGGCTTGTTCGGAGCGGTCGACCTCCTGCGCCTTTGCCGGCGCCGAGATCGCCGTTGGCGCTGCATTGTCCTGTGCCAACGCACTGCCGACGGCCAACAGCAACAGGGCCGCCAACCACAAGTATCGTATCGCCAGACTGTATCGCATGCGGCGATAGTAACCGTGCCACGAGCGTCTGTCAGTGGCGAGGCGGATCGACACAAAAAAGGCCGGTGTCGCCACCGGCCTTGAAGCACAAAAACGAGCCCGGGCTCAACGCACGCGTTCGATCACCGTGGCAATCCCCTGACCCATGCCGATGCACATGGTCGCCAGACCCAGCGTGGCATCCTTGTCTTCGAGGATGTGCGCCAGCGCGCCGGTGATGCGGGCACCGGACGTGCCCAGTGGATGACCGAGCGCGATGGCACCGCCCCGGATATTGATATGGTCCTGACGGTCCTCGATGCCCAGTTCCTTGAGCACGGCGAGGCTCTGGGCGGCGAAGGCTTCGTTGAGCTCGATATAGTCGAGATCGGCCAGCGAAACGCCCGCACGTTCCAGTGCTTTCGTGGTGGCCGGCACCGGACCACGCCCCATGATCGACGGATCGCAGCCAGCCACGGCCATGCCGCGAATCCGCGCCATCGGCTTGAGACCCAGCGTTTTGGCCTTGTCGGCCGACATCACGAGCACCGCGGCGGCGCCGTCGGAAATCGCCGATGAATTACCGGCCGTGACCGTACCGCCGCGCGGATTGAACGCCGGACGCAGGGAGCCCAGGCCTTCCAGGCTAGCGTCGGCACGCACGACTTCGTCGCGGTCACACATGATGGCGTAGCCATTCTGGTCATGCCCCTTGACCGGCACGATCTCGTCGGCGAAGCCGCCGTCGAGGTTGGCCTGATTGGCACGCTGGTGCGATGTCAGCGCGAACTGGTCCTGGGCTTCGCGTTTGATGCCGTGCATCGTGCCCAGCATCTCGGCGGTCAGACCCATCATCGCGGCCGGCTTGGCCACGTATTTCGATAGCTGCGGCGCGATATCCACGTTGTAGTCCATCGGCACATGGCCCATGTGCTCGACGCCACCACAGATGAAGATGCCGTCAATGCCCGCGGCGATCTGACCGACTGCCGTATGGATCGACTGCATGGACGACCCGCACAGGCGGTTGACCGTCTGTCCGGCCACGGCGTGCGGCAGGCCAGCCAGCAATGCGGCGTTACGGCCGATATTAAGGCCCTGTTCCTTGGTCTGCTGAACGCAACCCCAGATGACGTCCTCGATCGCGTCGGGCTCGACCGCGCTGTTGCGCTCCAGCAGCGCAGTCATGAGTGCGGCCGAAAGCTCCTCGGCGCGGGTGTTGCGGAACATGCCGCCCTTGGAGCGGCCCATCGCGGTACGAACCGCGTCAACAATTACGATGTCTTGCATTGGTGTCTCCGAATGTCGATGTCGGGTGATCGGTGAAGCGTGACCGGCGGCCGTTATTCGGCAGCCGTCGGCACGCGGTTCAATCCGTCACGCCTCACGACGCTCCGTAATAGGTTTTGCCGGCATCGGCCATGGCACGCATACGCTCGGTCGGCTCATACAGTTTGCCGAGGTGGCTGTATTTGTCGGCTTTCTCACAAACCGTCGCCAGCCCCAGATTATCGGCGTACTTGAGCGCGCCGCCGCGGAACGGCGGGAAACCGACGCCCATGATCAGCCCCATGTCGACCTCGTTCGGGGTCTCGGCGATGCCCTCTTCCAGGGCCCGCGCGGCCTCGATGATCATCGGGATCATCATGCGATCAATGATTTCGTCGGCCTCGATATCCTGGGTGCCGTTATCCCGGGCTTGGGCAACCAGTTCATAGGCGGCCTCGTCCACGACCTTCTTCGGCCGGCCCTTCTTGTCCTTTTCGTACTTGTAGTATCCGGAACCGGATTTCTGGCCCAGCCGGCCGTTTTCGACCATCACATCCAACGATGACTTGGCGTCCACTTTCATGCGGTCGGGGTAGCCTTCGGCGAGCACTTCCTCGACGTGTTGCGATGTATCCATGCCCACGACGTCGGAAAGATAAGCCGGACCCATCGGCCAGCCGAATTTCTCCATGATCTTGTCGATCTTGACGAAATCGGCGCCGTCCCGGAGCAGCTGCTGAAAGCCGAAGAAATACGGGAACAGAATCCGGTTGACCAGGAAGCCGGGGCAGTTGTTGACCACGATCGGCGTCTTGCCCAGCTTGTGGGCATAATCGACGATGGTGGCGACTGCTTCTTCCGAGCTCTGCTCGCCCTTGATGACTTCCACCAGCGGCATCTTGTGCACCGGGTTGAAGAAGTGCATGCCGAGGAAGTTCTCCGGACGCTTGAGATCGGCAGCCAGCACATCGATGGAAATACTCGAAGTATTGGATGCAAGTATCGTTTTTTCCGATACTTTTTCTTCGGTTTCCGCAAGCACGGATTTCTTGATCTTGGGGTTTTCGACCACGGCCTCGATCACGGCGTCGACGTCGCCGAAATCGCCGTAGGTCAGCGTCGGCCGTATGCGCGACATGCCTTCGGCCATCTTGCGGGTATCCAGCTTGCCGCGGTCCACACCCTTGGCGAAATGCTTGGAGGCTTCCTCGAGTCCCTGCTCGATCGCATCCTCGGCGATATCCTTCATCAGGATCGGGATGCCCTTGTAGGCCGACTGGTAGGCAATGCCGCCACCCATGATGCCGGCGCCGAGCACAGCCGCCTGCTCGATGGTATGCGCGATCTTGCCGTATTTCTTGCCCTTCTTCTTGATCAGCTGATCGTTGAGGAACAACTGAATCATCGCGCTGGCTTCCGAACTCCCGGCGAGCTTGATAAAGCCCTCGGTTTCTTCGGCGATGGCTTCATCACGCGATTTGCTCGCCGCCTTCGCCATCCGATCAATGGCTTCGATCGGGGCCGGATACATACCCTTGGTCTGGCCGAGCACGTAACCCTTGGAGGTCTCGAAGACCATGCTGGCCTCGACCTGATTGAGCTTCAGCGGCGCTTTCTTCTGCGCTTTGCGGGCTTTCCAGTCGAACTCGCCAGCGATCGCGCGGTCCAGCAGATCCCGCCCCGCGGCTTCCAGCTCGTCCTCGGCCACGACTGCGTCGACCATACCCACCGCCAGCGCCTTGTCCGCCTTGCGCGGGTTGCCGTCGGCGATCCATTCGATGGCGTTGTCGGCTCCGACAAGACGCGGCGCACGGACGGTGCCGCCGAAGCCGGGGTAAATGCCAAGCTTGGTCTCCGGGAAGCCGATCTGGGCCTTGGCGCCCATTACGCGGTAATCGGTGGCCAGGCACATTTCCAGGCCGCCGCCCAGTGCCATGCCGTTGATCGCGGTCACACTCGGGAAATCCAGATCCTCGATGATCGAGAACATGGCATTGGCGTCCGCCATCCACTGCCGCATTTCTTCGTCCGACGATTTGAACCGCTCGCCGAACTCGGTGATGTCGGCGCCCACGATGAACGCCGGCTTGCCCGACTTGACCAGCAACCCCTTGACGTCGTCGGCGTGCGACAGCGCCTTGGCCGCCTGATTCAGGTCCTCGATGGTGGCCTGGTCGAACTTGTTGACCGATTCCTCGCGTGCATCGAAACACAACACCGCGATCCCGTCGGTCACTTCGACCGAAAGTTTGGATCCCTCATACAACATGGATGGTGTACTCCATTCGAGATTGATAGTGCCGGCAACGGGTGCCGGCCGGACAGAATTTCATCGGGGCATACGGTAGCGTATTGTGAATACGGCCACAATGCCGGAATACGCGGGTTACAAGGGTTACGGGGGCCTGCGCGCGCGGGCCTGATGTTTTGACAGCGCCGGGCAGGCGTGATTATCTAGCCATGAAACCTGACACCGGTCGGCACTCATGGCGGAATCGGATAACAAGATTACAAAGTTGCGCAAGGATATCGACAAACTGCGCAAGAACTACGCCGGCGCGTTCACCTCGGCCAACAAGGCCGTGTACGACGGCATCGAACAGCTCGCCGAACACCAGCTGTCGTCACTCAAGACCCATTACGAGGAAGCCTTGGGCAGCCTCAAGGACTTGCGCCGTGGCGGCCCGCCCCGGGATCTGGCGCTGGCGCAACTGGAGCTGATGCAGGAAACGATCGACCGCATCATCGCCGACGCCCGCCAGAGTCTGGAGATACTGGACGGCACCCGACGCGAGATCGGCGACGAAATCCGCAAGAATCTCGAAGGCAGCGAGGCGGCACTGAAAGACGCCAGCCAACAGGCTCGGGGCGCGGCCGACACCGCGACCCGCAAGGCACAGGCGCAAACCAGAAGCACCGCCAAAAGAGCCACCAGGAAAGCCGCATCCTCGGCGGGCGACGCGGTCGATAAAGGCGTGGCCGAAACCCGGTCGGCGGCCAAGGCCGCCACCGGCAAGACCACCGCCAAACGCAAAAGCACCACCACCCGCAAGACGCGCGCGAAAAGCAGCGACGGCGCAAAAAAGACGGCGAGCAGTCGTAGCACGACCAAGGCCGCCAGCAGCCAGAGCAAGCCCAAGAGTTCGACTTCAACAACACGCAAATCGACGGCCGGCAAGAAAACCTCGACCGGCAATACCCAAAAGGCCGCCAGCAAACCCAAAACCAGTACCAAGAGCACCGCAAATCGGAAGTCCACAGCCAGCAAGACGACTTCGACCGCGCGCAAACGTTCGACCACAAGCGCCAAGAGCAGCTCACAAAAAGCCACGCCTTCCAGCAAGAGCGGCAGCAGTAGCTGACATACGCCTTGATCTACCGAACGGGCCGCCTTCCCATTAGGCGGCCCTTTTATTTGCACCCAATGACACGGTCGGCGCGCAGTCCCGACCCGAACGCCCCGAACCCGACCGAACGCCATGCTCAACCTCGCTGACAGCACCCAGGTTCTGCGCCTGCTCGCCGAAACCACGCGTCTGCGGCTGTTGCTTTTGCTGATCGAGGAACCGCTTACGGTCGCCGAGCTCACGGCCGTAACCCGCCTGACACAAAGTCGGGTCTCAAGCCACCTGGGACGGCTGCGTGAGGCCGGCCTGGTGGAAGATCGCCCCCAGGCCCGGGCCAATTTCTATTCTGTGGATATCGAGCACTGGCCGAACGACATCCGCCCGATGTGGGGCGCACTGATCGACCAGCTGGACGACCGCCAGCTGCAACGGGATCGCGAACGGGCCGCAGAGATCGTGCACCGCCGCAACCTGCGCGGCAGCTGGGCCGAATCGGTCGCCGGCCGTATGGAACGCCAGTATTCACCCGGGCGGACCTGGGAAGCCATGAGCCGCGCGTTGATCGAAATGCTCGACCTCGGCGATGCGTTGGATATCGCTTCCGGTGACGGCGTACTCGCCGAGCTGCTCAGCCGGCGCGCGCGCAGCGTGACTTGCCTGGATCTGAGCTCGGCGGTGATCGAAGCAGCGCGCGGCCGGCTGGCCTGTCAGGGCAATGTCGATTTCGAGGTCGGCGACATGCACCAGTTGCCGTTCGCCGATGCCGCATTCGATCAGGTGTTTCTGTTGCACGCACTCAGCTATAGTCACGCCCCCGCAGCGGCGCTTGCCGAAGCCGCCCGGGTTCTCAGGCCGGGGGGGCGCCTGACGCTGGCGACCATCGCACGCCACGAGAACGAAGCGACCGTCGCCGCCTACGACCACGTCAATCTGGGCTTCGCAGTCGCCGACCTCGAGGGATGGCTGCATGCCGCCGGTCTCGAGATCCGCGATTGCGCCGAACGAGCCCACGAACCGCAACCGCCCTATTTTCGACTGATTACCGCCAGTGCCAATAAACCATGACGCATAGCCCGACACGCCGCAGGATCCGTATCGCCGCCGCCGTGTTCTGGGCTGCGCTGCTCGTGGCTGCGCTGGTCTGGATCTATCTTCAAGGCATGTCGGTGCGCGAGGTCATGCGGTTGGTCTACGACTACGTCGTGGACAACCCGATCGCGCCTGTGATCTACATCATCATCTACGCGCTGCGGCCGCTGACGTTCTTTCCGGCGATGTGGCTCACGATCGCGGCCGGCAGCCTGTTCGGTTTCATACCGGGGCTGATCTACGCGCTGATCGGCGAGAACATGTCGGCCAATACCGCCTACGCACTCGCCCGTTTCTTTCGCAGTGACCGTTTTTCGCAGGAGGATCCCAAACACCGGCTCGACGCGTTCCGCCGCCTGCTCGTGGAAAATGCGTTCCCCACGGTTGTGGTCCTGCGCGCCTCCTATCTGCCATTCGACCTGGTCAACTTTGCCTGCGGTCTGTTGCGGGTGCCCTGGGTCGCTTATCTGCTGGCCAGCATCATCGGCATGTTGCCGCCGATGATCACTTTCGTGAGCTTTGGCGCGACCGTCAATCTGCCGGAACTACTGGCTCAGCGGGAATTCTCGCCCGAGGATCTCATCGACGCCCGACAACTGCTGATATCCGGCGCTCTGGTGGTATTGAGCGCGATCATCGCCTTCTGGGCGCACCGGCGTCGGAAAAAACTCGCCCGGGCCGCCGCAAGCGGCACCAATTGACGGGCTTGTACGGCCTTTGTAGCCTGCTAGCTATTACCGGTTTTAGGGGGCGTCGTGCGCTACCTGCTTGGACTTGTCGTCGGCCTTGCCGGCCTTTGGCTGTTGCTGTCGGGACATTACACGTCGCTCGTCATGTCGCTAGGCGCGGCATCCTGCGCTGTAGTGGTGTTTCTGTGTCATCGCATGGGCCTGATCGACGACGAATCGGTACCCCTGCATCTGTTGCCGCGTCTGCCGGGTTATCTGCTCTGGCTGGCGGCGCAGATCGCATCGTCCAATTGGGATGTAGCGTGGCGCATCGTTCGCCCCGGGCGCCGGATATCCCCGACCATGGTCAATCTGCACGCACACCAACGCACGCAATTCGGTCAGGTGGTGTACGCCAATTCCATCACCCTGACCCCGGGTACCGTCACCGTCGGACTCCGGGACGGGCATGCGGAAGTTCATGCATTGACACGCGACAATGCTGAAGACCTGGAAGCCGGCAGCATGGACGCCCGTGCCTGTGCGCTCGAGGGCGAAAGCGGATCACCACGCACGACAAAGGGGGCATAGACCACATGTTTGTCGTTGCGATTATCGGTGTGCTGGTCACCATGCTACTCATCCTGACCCGAGCGATACTCGGCCCGTCGGTCTACGACCGTATCCTCGCGATCAATCTGTTCGGCACCAAGACCGTACTGTTCGTTGCCGTGCTGGGGTTTCTCAACGGCCGGCCGGAGTTTCTGGATCTCGGCCTGATCTATGCGCTGATCAATTTCATCGGCACCGTGGCCGTACTCAAGTTCATGCAGTACGGCGATCTGGGTTGGGACGAAGCCAGCCGCGAGGATCCTGATGTTTGACACTCGCGATCCCCTCGCCCGGTGCGCGGCATGAGCCTCACCATCGCTATCGATAGCATCAGCTGGCTACTGCTGATCAGCGGCGCGATTTTCAGCGTCATTGGCGGCGTGGGCCTATTGCGCATGCCCGATTTCTATACCCGCATGCACGCCGCCTCCATCACCGACACCGCCGGCATGACTCTGATGCTCGGCGGACTGATGCTACAGGCCGGGCTGTCGCTGGTGACGGCCAAGCTGATCTTCATCGCAATATTCCTGCTCATCACGAGCCCGACGGCGACCCATGCACTGGCTCGTGCCGCCCTGCACGACGGTGTGGCGCCTCACCTCGACCACGACAAACGCGACGACAGGACATCGGAATGACTACCGATATCGTGCTCAACGTCGTGCTGCTGTGTTTTCTGGTCGTGACCGGTCTGGCGATCGCCCGCCTGCGCAACCTGTTTCCGGTCGCCATGCTCACCGGCCTGTACAGTTTGCTCTCGGCGAGCCTGTTTCAGCTGCTGGATGCCGTCGACGTGGCCCTGACGGAGGCTGCGGTCGGCGCGGGGGTCGTCACGGTATTGTTCCTGGCCACCTTCGGGCTGACCCGCGCCCGGGAAAAGCCGGTCCCTCGCTCACGCACGGTGATCGGTCTGGTGGTCACCAGCCTGACCGGCGCGGCACTGTTCTACGCCAGTCTCGACATGCCCCATTTCGGCGCGGCCGACACGCCGGTACAGACGCATCCGATACGCGAGCGCTATCTCCAGACCATGCAGGAGGAAGTCGATATACCCAACGCAGTCACAGCGGTGCTGGCCAGTTATCGTGGCTACGATACCCTGGGCGAGGTGACGGTGATCTTCACCGCCGGCATCGGCGTGCTCATGTTGCTCGGGGTCAGCCGGCGCCGGAACCCCGAGGACAGGCACGACGACCACCGGGGCGACTCCTGATGCACGAACATACGGTACTGCGCATCATCACCAAGTTGATCGTTGCACCCATACTGATCTTTGCCCTGTATATCCAGTTTCACGGCGACTACAGCCCCGGGGGCGGCTTCCAGGCCGGGGTGGTGTTCGCCGCCGCCCTGATCCTCTATACGCTGATCTTCGGCCCCGACAGGGCACGGCGCGCGATACCACCCGGGGCGCTGCGCGTCACCGCCAGCCTGGGCGTACTGATCTATGCCGGCACCGGCGTTGTCGCGATGTTGCGCGGCGGCCATTTTCTCGATTACGACGCGCTCGCACACGATGCGGTGCACGGCCAGCACATGGGGCTGCTGATTGTGGAATTCGGGGTCGGTCTCACGGTGGTTTCGGTCATCCTGTCGGTCTTCTATGCCTTTGCCGGTCGTGGCCGCCGCAAGGACCGCTCATGAGTATGGATGCACTCACCGAGAGCTTCTTCGGTTTGTTCAACTACTGGATTGTCATCGTATTGATGATGATCGGTTTCTATACCGTGATCTCGCACGACAATCTGGTAAAAAAACTCATCGGTCTGAATCTGTTCCAGACTTCGGTGTTCATCTTTTATATCAGCATGGGCAAAATCGCCGGTTCCACCGCACCCATACTCACCTCGGGCGATGCGGTATACGCGAATCCGTTGCCCCATGTCCTCATCCTCACGGCGATTGTGGTGGGCGTATCCACCATGGCACTGGGCCTGGCGTTGGTAGTACGTATCCACGAGGCCTACGGCAGCATCGAGGAAGACGACGTGCTGGCCGCGGATTACGAGCGGCGGGACGAAGAGGACGAAACAGAACGACAGCGTAGCGCCCGCGCCCAACCGCCGGGTGACGCCCGCGACGATACCAAGCCATCCGAAGCGGACAACGGGGGCCAGACCGGGTGATCGACACGTTGTTTTCGCAGATGCCGGCGCTGGTCGTGGTGCTGCCATTGCTCGCCGCGCCGTTGTGCGTGCTGTGGCACCGCTCGACGCCGTCCTGGCTGACCTATCTGGTCGTGACCTGGGCCTGTCTGGGTCTGGCCGTCCTGTTGTTCGTCCAGGTCAAGGTCGGCGGTCCGATCAGTTATGCGATGGGCGGCTGGCCACCACCGTTCGGCATCGAGCTGCGCCTGGACGCACTCAACACCCTGGTGTTGCTGCTGGTGACCGGCATAGCGGCCATCACATCGATCTACGCACGCGCCAGCGTGGCAGCCGAAATCCCGCGCGAGCGCGGCTATCTGTTCTACGCGGGTCTGCTGCTGTGTCTGTGCGGGCTGATCGGGATCACGATCACGGGCGATGCGTTCAATCTGTTCGTGTTTCTCGAGATATCGTCGTTGTCGTCCTACGGCCTGATCGCGATGGGCGAGAAACGGCGCGCCCTGCTCTCGGCATTCCAATATCTGATCATGGGCACCATCGGCGGTACGTTCCTGCTGATCGGTATCGGTTTTCTCTACATGATGACCGGCACCCTGAACATGGCGGATATTGCCTCCCGCCTACCGGCGGTGGCCGATACCCGCACGGTGGAAGCCGGCCTGGCGTTCATCGTGGTGGGACTGAGCCTCAAACTCGCCTTGTTTCCGCTGCATGTCTGGCTGCCCAACGCATACGCCTACGCGCCGTCCAGCGTTAGCGTGTTCATCGCGGCCACTGCGACCAAGGTGGCGGTTTACGCGCTCATCCGCTTTCTGTTCACGGTATTCGGCGCCGCCTATGCGTTCGGCACGCTGCCACTGGGCGAGGTGCTGATTCTGCTCTCGGTCGCGGCCATGCTCTCGGCTTCGCTCGCGGCTATCTTCCAGACCGACGTCAAACGTCTGCTGGCGTGGTCGAGCATCGCGCAGATCGGTTATATCGTGCTCGGATTCGCGCTCGCCAGCGCCTCCGGACTGGCGGCATCGCTGGTGCATATCGTCAATCACGGCATCATCAAGGGGGCGCTGTTCATGACCGCGGGGGCGCTGTTCCTGCGACTGCGCGCCATCTCGCTCAACGATATAGCCGGCATGGGCCGCCAGATGCCGTGGACATCCGCCGCCTTCGTGGTGGCCGGATTTTCCCTGATCGGTGTGCCCGCGACCGGCGGTTTCATCAGCAAATGGCTGCTGCTCGAGGCGGTTATCGAGGATGGCCAGTACTGGCTGGCGGCCGCCATCCTGATCAGCTCGCTGCTGGCGCTGATCTATATCGGCCGTGTGCTCGAAGCGCTGTATTTCCGTGAGGCGGCTGCCCACCAGTCGCCGGTAGCGGAAGCACCGTGGTCGATGCGGGCCGCGACCTGGGCACTGGTGATCCTCAATATCGCGCTCGGGCTGTACGCGACGCCACTGGTCGATGCCGCCCAGCGCGCCGCACGTTCACTGCTGGGAGCCGGCACATGAGCGGCGCCATGAGTGGTGCATGGTTGCCCTGGCTGGTCGCGTTACCCGCGATCATGAGCCTGATCGTCGCGGCCACCGGACGCTGGCCCAACCTGCGCGAGGGCGTGAGCGTAGCCACCGCGGTTGCGGTGTTCGTGGGCGTGGCGTCCTTCGCCGGCCCTGTATCATCCGGCCTGCGGCCCAGCGTTACGCTGTTCGAGATCCTGCCGGGCGTGGGCATGACCTTTACGCTCGAACCCATCGGGCTTGTGTTCGCGCTGGTGGCCTCCGGCCTTTGGTCACTGACCACAATCTATGCCGCCGGCTACATGCGCGGCAACGATGAGCACGCCCAGACGCGCTTCTTCGTCTGCTTTGCGCTCGCGATCTCGGCGGCTGTCGGAATTGCCTTTGCCGGCAACCTGATCACGCTGTTCGTTTTCTACGAAATGCTCACCCTGAGCACCTACCCGCTGGTTACCCACCACGGCGATACCGAATCGCGTAATGGCGGGCGGGTCTATCTGGGTATTCTGCTGACTACGTCCATCGGCTTTTTCCTGCCGGCCATCGTGGTCACCTGGCTGCTTACCGGCAGTATCACCTTTACCGACGGTGGTCTGATGGCGGGCGCCGGCATGGGCACGCTCGGCGCGGCAGCGATGTACGCGCTGTTCCTTTACGGCACCGGCAAGGCAGCCCTCATGCCGTTTCATCGCTGGCTGCCGGCGGCAATGGTAGCGCCGACGCCCGTATCCGCGCTGCTGCACGCGGTGGCCGTGGTCAAGGCCGGCGTGTTCATTGTGCTCAAGCTCACGGTCTATGTGTTCGGGCTGGATTTTCTCGCCGATACGGGTGCATCAAAGCCGATGATGTGGATCGCTGTCATCACGATCCTGGGCGCATCGCTGATCGCGATGACACGCGATAATCTCAAGGCGCGGCTGGCCTATTCCACCGTCAGTCAGCTGTCCTATATCGTGCTGGGCGCGAGCATGGCCACCAGCCTCGGCGTGCTGGGCGGCACCATGCATATCGCCATGCACGGTTTCGCGAAGATCACGCTGTTCTTCTGCGCCGGGGCCATCTACACCGCCACCCACCGCAAGAACGTCAGCGACCTCGACGGCCTCGGCTATGCCATGCCGATCACGTTCACGGCGTTTTTCCTGGCTTCGCTGTCACTGGTCGGTATACCGCCCATGGGCGGCACCTGGAGCAAGTGGTATCTGATGGCAGGGGCCGCCGATTCCGGTCAGACGATCCTGATACTCGTGCTCGCGATCAGCTCACTGCTGAATATCGTCTATCTGCTGGAGATCCCGACCCGCGCCTTTTTCCACAATCCGCGCCCGGATACACCCCGGCACTGGCAGGAAGCGCCCTGGGCCTGCGTGATTCCGCTGTCGATCACCGCGGCCGGTTGTATCGTCTGGTTCATCTATCCCGTGCCGTTTCTGGCGCTGCTCGCGCCCTGGGCGCCCTGACGGGGAACGAGGTCGCCATGTTGTTTCAGCGTAATCCACGTCAGATCCGGCGCCCGGGCGGTCCGCGCCGTTACTGGGCGCTTGCCCTGTATATCGGCTGCGCGCTGACGCTGGTACCGAGCCTGTTCATACACCCGCACGCCAAGTTCTCGTTCGCCGAGATACCCGCGTTCCACGCTATGCTGGCTTTCGTGACCGGCTGTGTTCTGGTGCTCGTGGCCCAGCTCGTACGTTGGGTTTTGATGCGCCCGGACGATTACTACGACAGCGAGGAAAACTGACATGCCCGTATGGCTGAACAATCCGGGCATGTTGCTGATCCTTGTTGGGTGTGTGTTGCCGCTGCTGCCTTACCGGCTGCGCATGGTGGCCCTGCTGAGTGCCCCGGTCGCCGGACTGGCCTGGCTGTGGCAGATACCACTGGGCACGGAAACGACGCTGTCCATGCTGGACTATCGTTTCATTCCGCTTCGGGTGGATGGTCTGGCGTTCACCTTCGGTGCGATCTTTCATGTCGCGGCGTTTCTGGCCGGGCTGTACATGTGGCATACCCGGAGCCGGATCGAACCGGCCGCGGCCCTGATCTACGCCGGTTCGGCGATCGGCGCGGTACTCGCGGGCGATCTGATCACGCTGTTCCTGTTCTGGGAGATCACGGCGATCGCATCCGCCGTGATGCTGGTGGTGCGTGGTCTCAAGGACGCCATGATCGTGGCCCGGCGTTATCTGCTGGTGCAGGTCGGCTCCGGCCTGTTCCTGATGGGCGGGGCCGCCATTTATGCCCAGGCCACCGGCGATATCGCGTTCAATCATATCGGGCTGGACGCGCCCGGAGGCTGGCTGATCTTCATCGCCTTCGGCATCAAGGCCGCCTTCCCGCTACTGCACAACTGGCTGCAGGATGCCTATCCGGCCGCCAGCGCCTCGGGCACGGTGGTGCTGTCGGCGTTCACCACCAAGATGGCGATCTATGCACTGGCGCGCGGCTATGCCGGCACCGATCTGTTGATACCGATCGGCGCGACGATGACCCTGTTCCCGATCATCTACGCCATGCTGGAAAACGATCTGCGGCGGGTACTCGCTTACAGCCTCAACGTCCAGCTGGGCTTCATGGTCGTAGGCGTGGGGATCGGTACCGAGCTGGCGATCAATGGCGCGGCGGCCCATGCGGTTACGCATATCCTCTACAAGGCGCTGCTATTCATGGCCATGGGCGCGGTATTGCGCCAGACCGGCCATGTCCGCGCCACCGAGCTGGGCGGACTCTACCGGCAGATGCCGTGGACCACACTGTTCTGCGTCATCGGCGCGGCGTCGATCAGTGCATTCCCGTTCATGGCGGGCTTCGTGAGCAAGTCTTTGATTCTGTCGGCCGTGGCCCACGAACACTGGCCCGTCACCTGGATTGTGCTCACCGCCGCCTCGGCCGGCGCACTGCTCTATGTCGGCATCAAGGTGCCCTACTTCGCCTTCTTCGCGCCCAACGATCAGATCGAGTGCGAAGAGCCGCCCCGCAACATGCAACTGGCCATGGGTCTGACCGCGGCCGGTTGTCTGGTGCTGGGGTTTGCGCCGGGAGCGCTCTACGCCCTGCTCCCATATCCGGTGGACTACCAGCCGTACACGGCCGGGCATATCCTAAGCCAGACGCAGCTGCTGGCGTTTTCAGCGCTTGCCTTCTGGTTGGCCTGGCGCGCCGGGCTCTATCCACTGCCACGCCATGTCATCCACCTGGACTCGGATTGGCTGTACCGCCGCGTGCTGCCGCGCTTCGGATTGGTTGTGGAACGGCTTTACCACGGCGGCACGCGCAAGCTGGGCACCGGCGTTCGTGGCCTCGCGGCATTGAGCATGACTCGCCTGCGGCTTCGTTATGCCGGTACCGGCGTACTCTCACGCA
>Ga0206123_10001421_pt1 | contig 22476 bp, 20 predicted proteins | sample Helgoland_Spring_2_FD_160086 | JGI IMG/M metagenome (GOLD analysis project Ga0206123, IMG submission 160086) | Pelagic subsurface seawater microbial communities from Kabeltonne, Helgoland, North Sea - Helgoland_Spring_Bloom_20160316_1 | ecosystem: Environmental > Aquatic > Marine > Epipelagic ...
TAGCTACAGTAAATTACTTTGGTGTAATTGGAAAAGCAGTGGTAAAAACAAGTAAAATGTTAGTGGTAGTTTTATTAATGCTCGCTTTTGGTTTGATGTCTTTATTTTTAAATCAAAATGATTTTCTAGCAACTTTTTTAATGAGTTCAATTCCCTTAACAATAATGATTGCTAGTTTTTTTCAAAATTTAAAGAAAGTTTGGCTGGCAGAAATTTTATTTACCTTATTATTGGTGACAGCTGTTTTAGGTTACTTTTTGTAAAAGTTCATTTCTTCTAAGTACTTAAATACTGGTTCGGTAAGAAGGTATTTTACATCTTTTTTATCTTTAATAGCCTTCCTTATAAAGCTAGCAGAAATTTTCATAAGCGGAGCATCAATACAGATACTTATTTTAGCATGGTTTTGAAGTTGATCTGGAATGTTATGCGTATTCTCGTTTTCAGTAATAACCCTTGGGTAAACAAATACATGGTGATTTTCGAGAATTTGCTCATAGTTTTTCCATTTGTGAAAAGAACGAAGATTATCTTCTCCCATAATGATTGAAAAGTTATGTTCTGGATGTTTTTCTTGAATGTAAGTTAGCGTGTCTATAGTATAAGAAGGTTTGGGCAGATCAAACTCAATGTTTGAGGCTCTTAAATTTTTATTTCCTTCTATTGCAACTTTAACTAATGTTAATCGGTGATAATCTTCAAGTAAAGACGCTTTTGTTTTAAATGGATTTTGTGGAGAAACGACAAACCAAACTTGGTCTAAGTCAGTGTAATCAACCATGTGGTTAGCAATAATTAAATGGCCAACATGAATTGGGTTGTACGTACCGAAATATAAACCAACTTTCATGGTTTATTTCTTTAAAAACGATTTTACTAAAGAAAACACTTCCTGCTGAGCAGTTGCTAATTCTTCGTTAACGATAATATAATCGAACCATTTTGAGTAGCCCATTTCTTTTTCAGCTTTCGCTAATCTATTTTGAATTTTTTCTTCGGTTTCGGTTCCTCTTCCTCTAAGTCTTTTTTCTAATGCTTCAAAAGAAGGGGGTTTAATAAAAATGGCTAATGCTTTTTCTCCAAAATGTTTTGTTAAACTTAACCCTCCTTCAACATCTACATCAAAAATCACACTGTTTCCATCTTCCCAAATTCTATTGATTTCAGATTTTAAAGTTCCGTAATAGTTGTCATTATAAACTTCTTCCCATTCAACAAACTCATCATTCTCAATTCTATTTTTAAATGTTTGAGTAGATAAAAAATGGTAATCAACTCCATCCGTTTCTCCTTTCCTTGGTTCTCTATTACAGGCTGAAATTGAAAATTGTAAACCTAATTCTTGTTGCAATAAATATTTAGTTATTGATGTTTTTCCAGCTCCCGATGGTGCACATAGTATTATACACTTTCCTTCCATTTCTTATAATATATTTAAAATCTGTTCTTTAATTTTTTCTAATTCATCTTTCATTTGAACAACAATTTTTTGTAGTTCAGAATGATTTGCTTTTGAACCTAATGTGTTTATTTCTCTACCCATCTCTTGACAAATGAAACCTAATTTTTTTCCTTCAGAAATATTAGAATTCATTGTTTCTATAAAATATTTACAATGCTGTGCTAGTCTAATTTTTTCTTCAGTAACATCGTATTTTTCTATATAATAGATTAGTTCTTGCTCAAAGCGATCTTTGTCAATTTTACTATCTTCAACTACTTCTTTTAGATTAGAGATGATTCTAGCTTTTACTGTCTCAATTCTTTCTTGTTCGTATAACTCTACCTTATCAAGTAAGCTTGAAATGTTGCTCACTCTTAACGTTAATTCATCATCTAATGATTTCCCTTCAGTTATTCTAAAAGCATTAATTTCCAAAAGTGCATTTTCAATAACAGTCAATACTCCAGTCCATTCAGACTTATCTAATTCTGTTCTTTCTGATTTCATTACATCAGGAAGTTTAGAGATAATAGAAATAATATCAGAATTATGATTTGGATTTACACTTTTTGCAGCAGTATCAAACTCGTTATAATACTTCTGAAATAGCTCTTTGTTTAATTGAAGGCTAGAACTTTCTCCTAATAATTCTACATAAAGATTGAGTTCTATTTTACCTCTTTGCAGGTTTTTGTTAATCAATGATCTTAAGGTCAGTTCTTTTTCTTTGTAAAAAGAAGGCATTCTTACCGAAATATCAGCTTGTTTACTGTTTAAAGATTTAATCTCTACAGTAATTTTTTTGTGATTTATTTCTCCGGTAGCTTTACCGAAACCAGTCATTGATTTAATCATACAGTGTAAATTTGACTACAAATGTAATAATACTAGTGAGGTTTTAATGATTTTGTTTTGCTAACCAAATAAACCCCGCTAAAAATTAGAATAGCAGCTACAATTTTAATCCAATCTAAACTATCTTTTCCAACCCAAATAGCAAATGCAGCAGCTAATAAAGGTTGTAAGTATATGTAAGTAGAAACCGTTGAAGGATTTAGATTTTTAAGACCATAAATATTTAAAAGATAGGCGAAAAAAGTCGTACAAATGATAACAAAGGCAAATTCTAACCAAATAGTTGTACTAAAAGTACTCCATGCTATTTCTGTAAATTCAGTAACCCCAAAAGGTAGTACATAGATGAGCCCAAATGTAAATACCCATGTTATAACTGTAATTGGTTTATACTTTTTCATTAACGGAACAGCAATAACTAAATATGTTCCGTAAGACATAGCGTTTAAAAATATAAAAGTATCTCCAACGATGGTTTCGGAACCGAAGGAAAAATTATTTTTAAAAAGTAATAGAAGTAAAGCACCTACAATTCCTAAAGCAATTCCGCTAATCTTTGTAAGTGTAATTTTATTTTTTAGAATAATTGCTGAAGCAATTAAAACTAAAATAGGGTTAGAAGTCATTATAATTCCTGCATTTATGGGGGTTGTTAGGTTTAATCCATAAAAAAACATGAGTTGATTTGCAGCAACACCAAAAAAACCACAAACAGCAAGAAGTAATAAATCTTTCTTTGCGATTTTCTCATAATTAAATGCAAAAATTGCCCAAAATAAGAGCAATGCTCCGCCAACCCTACAGAAAATAAATCCAAATGGAGGAATATACTCAGGCATAACATCTTTAGCTATGGTATAATTTAATCCATAGATAATGTTTGCGCCTAAAACTGCTAAGTGTGGTTTTAAACTAGAGTTCATTAGCGATAGCTTCAACTACTTTTTTAGAATTTCCAATAAAAATTTTATTGTTTAAAAGAACTACTGGTCGTTTAAGAAAAGTGTATTCTTCTATAATTAGGTTTTTAATGTCAACTTCGGTTAGGTTCTTTTCTTTTAATCCCATAGACTTATATTTCATGGCACGCTTACTAAACAAACTATCATAAGATCCACTCAATTTTTCCATCTCTTCAATTTGTTCGGTAGTTATTTTATTAGTTTTGATATCCTGAAACTCAAAAGAATCATCTAAATTTAATTCATTTATAATTCTAGTACAGGTCGAACAAGTTGATAGGTAGTATATTTTTTTCATAAGATTAAATTAAGAATGTCCAAAAGTAATAAAGTCAGTCAACTATTTACAGCAAAAAGAATAGCTATTCCTGTTGTTATTGGATTGATTGTAACTGCGTATATGTTATACTCTAATACTGATTGGGCAGAGTTTGGTAAGGTAAAGTGGCGGTGGAAATCATTTTTGTGGATATTAGGAGGCTTATCAATGATGGTTTTGAGAGATATAGCTTACATGTATCGCATTAAAGTGTTAACAGACAATAAAATAAATTGGCGAAATAGTTTTGATGTAGTTATGCTTTGGGAGTTTTCTTCTGCTGTAACTCCAGGAATAGTAGGTGGGACAGGTGTTGCTTTGTATATTTTAAAAAAAGAAGGGTTGAGTGTAGGGAGGAGCACATCAACAGTAATGTTGACAGCGTTATTTGATCAGCTTTTTTATATTGTAACCGTACCGATTGTTATTTTAATGGTTGGCACACAAAATTTGTTCCCTGTTGAATTACAAAAAGAAATTTTTGGAGTTATTTTTTCTGTTAAAGGAATATTTGTGATAGGATTTGCAGTAACACTATTGTTTGGGTTACTCTTTGTGTTTGGAATTTTTATTCACCCAAAAGGTTTAAAGAATTTGTTAGTCACACTTTTTAAATTTAGTTTTCTTAAAAAATGGCGACCTAAAATGGAACAGGTAGGAGATGAGTTTGTTCAAACGGCAGCCGATTTTAAAAACAAACCGTTTCTTTTTTGGTTAAAAGCATCACTAGCAACTTTGTTTTCATGGACAGCAAGGTTTTGTCTAATAAATTTTTTAATATTAGCTTTTACTCCTGCGAGTAATCATTTATTGATTTATGCTCGGCAATTAATTATGTGGATTGTAATGATAATTAGTCCAACACCAGGAGGGACAGGAGTTGCTGAATTTGTTTTTGAAGGATTTTTATCAGAATTTACACCAATCGGTTTAGCTGGTTTACTTGCAGTTTTATGGAGGTTGGGGAGTTATTATCCATATTTAATTATAGGATTATTGATTCTTCCAAAATGGTTGAAAAAAGTCTATTCATAGAGTAGCTTTTATTATTTTTGGATTCCTTAATGAGTAAGTTAGATCAAATAAAAAAACCAATCGAAAAAGAGATCAAGGAGTTTGAACCTCGGTTTCGAGAATCTATGAAGAGTAGAGTCTCTTTATTGGACAAAATAATGCACTACATTGTTATGCGAAAAGGGAAGCAGATGCGCCCGATGTTTGTTTTTTTATCTGCAAAAGTTTTTGGAAAAACTACCGATTCTACCTATCGTGCAGCAGCAATGATTGAACTCTTACATACTGCAACTTTAGTGCACGATGATGTGGTGGATGATGCCAATAAAAGAAGAGGATTCTTTTCAATTAATGCTATCTGGAAAAATAAGATCGCAGTTTTAGTTGGTGACTATTTACTGTCAAAAGGATTGTTGCTTGCTGTAGAAAATGATGAATTTGAATTGTTGAGAATTATGTCTAATTCGGTGCGAGAAATGAGCGAAGGAGAGTTATTACAAATAGAAAAAGCCAGAAAATTAGATATTACAGAAAAAGTATATTACGATATTATTAGGCAAAAAACAGCAACATTAATAGCATCTTGTTGTGCTTCAGGGGCAAATTCTGTTGGTATGGATAAAGCAACAATTGAAAGAATGAGGTTGTTTGGAGAATATACAGGTATTGCATTTCAGATTAAAGATGATTTATTTGATTATGGAAGTGATGGAGAAACAATAGGAAAGCCAACAGGAATTGACATCAAAGAAAAAAAGATGACTTTACCACTAATTTATGCGTTAAGTAAAGCCTCTTCTTCTGATAAGAGAAGAATAATTAGAAATGTTAAAAAACATAACGAAAATAAAAAGAAAGTAAAAGAGGTAATAAATTTTGTAATTGAAACTGGTGGAATAGAATATGCTCAAAAAGCAATGCACGATTATAAAGATAAAGCATTAGCAATTTTAAAAGAATTTGAGCAAAATGAGGCGAACAAGGCTTTAGCAGAATTGGTTATCTTTACAACTGAACGGAAAAAATAATTACGATTATTATCTTAAGCAGAGCTAAGGTTATAAGTGTAATAAAAGTAAAATAGCATGAAAAATATTTTATATGTATTTATTTTATTAATTATTGTTGCTTGCGAAAGTCCAGTAATTGAGAAGATTGAAACAAAGCACCCAAATGGTGAAAAAGATAGGGTGAGTTTCTATCAGGAAGTTGAAGGTGAAGAGGTAAAGGTTGAAGAAAAACACTACCATATTAACGGTGAATTAAAAATGGGAGGTAAGTTTTTAGATGGAAAACGTGAGGGTGAATGGAAAGCTTATTTTGATAATAAACAATTGCAAAGCACAGGAGTTTATAAAGAAGGATTGAGAATAGGAGTTGCAAAAATTTATTATCCTAGCGGACAATTGCGTTATGAAGGGCAATATGAAAATGATAACGAAGTAGGTCATTGGAAATTTTATAATGAGAAGGGTGATCTTGTAAACGAGAAAGATTTTTAATTGCAATTACTGATTTGATTCCAAAGCAAACCATAGACGAAATTTTTGATGCAGCAATAATTGAAGATGTTGTTGGAGAGTTTGTGCCTTTAAAAAAAAGAGGAGCAAATTTATTAGGGAATTGCCCTTTTCATAATGAAAAAACTCCATCATTCACAGTGTCTCCGGCAAAAGGAATTTACAAGTGTTTTGGGTGTGGAAAGGCGGGAAATTCTGTCAATTTTATTATGGAACATGAGCATTATTCATATCCAGAAGCGCTCCGTTTTTTAGCCAATAAGTTTAATGTTGAGATAGAAGAAGAAGAGTTAACATCTGAGCAAAAAGAAGCAGCAGATGAAAGAGAGAGTTTGTTTATTGTTTCTAATTATGCAGCCAACTATTTTAAAAAACAGTTATTAGAAACTGACGAAGGAAAAGCAATTGGACTGAGCTACTTTTTGGAGCGGGGGTTTCGAGAAGATATTATTGAAAAATTTGAATTAGGTTACAATCCTGACGGTTGGACTGCTTTTACTGATGAAGCAGAAAAAGCAGGACATAATTTAAAATACCTTGATAAATCTGGATTAACCATTGTAAAAGGCGAAAAGAAGTTTGACCGTTTTAAAGGAAGAGTAATGTTCCCTATCCATAATTTATCAGGAAGAGTTCTTGGATTTGGAGGAAGGATATTAAAAACAGAAGAAAAATCTGCCAAGTATTTAAACTCTCCTGAATCTGAAATTTACCATAAAAGTAAGGTGCTTTATGGTATTTATACAGCTAAAAAATCGATATCTAAAGAAAATATGTGCTATCTAGGAGAGGGTTATACGGATGTTATTTCGATGTACCAGGCTGGAGTAGAAAATGTGGTGTCATCTTCAGGAACTTCATTAACAGAAGGACAAATCCGTTTAATAAAACGTTTTACACCAAACATTACCATTTTATATGATGGTGATGCTGCAGGATTAAAAGCTTCTTTTAGAGGGATTGACATGATTTTGCAGGAAGGAATGAATGTAAGGGTGGTTTTGTTTCCTGAAGGAGAAGATCCAGATTCTTACGCAAAAGCACACAACACAGAAGAACTAAAAAATTATATTACTAACAATGCTCAAGATTTTATCCGTTTTAAAACTTCGGTTTTAATTAAAGATGTTGGAGATGATCCTATAAAAAAAGCAGAGTTGGTTAAAGATATTGTTGCTAGTATTGCTATTATTCCAGATCAAATAAAGCGATCGGTTTATACGCAAGAATGTAGCTCGTTATTAGAAATTCCTGAACAAGCGTTGATTAATGAAATCAATAATTTACTTAGGAAAAGTGTTGCTAAACAAGCGAAAAAGACTAATAATAGTCAGCAGCATGATGAGTTGCCAGACGATTTGTTTTTACCTGAAGAATTTCAAAACCAAGGTACTCAACAAGAAAAAAAGGATGAAGGAGATTTAGCACACTGGGAAAGAGAGGTAGCTCGTTTATTGGTGAGTTACGGAGATCAACCAATTAAGATTGAGTTGCTAGGTGAGAATGATGAAAAAACAGTTGAAGAAGTTACTGCAGCAGTTTATATTATCGATAATATTAATAATGATGGTATTTCATTTGAAGATGGAACTTGTCAGAAAATTTTCAATTTTTACAATGAGGTTTTAGAAAGTGATAGGTTACCTACACATCATGATTTTACAAATCATTCTGATCAAGATATTAGCCAATATGCAATAGGTATATATGCTGTTCAACATGAATTGAGCCCTAATTGGGCAAAGCATAAAATTTTTACAACTACAGAAGAAATGCAATTGACAGTTGCAGTAGTTAACTCGTTGTTTGCTTTCCAGTTGAGTAAATTAACACAATTGATTTTAAAAAATCAGGAGCAACTTAAAACAGAAAAAGATGCTGATAAGCAATTTGCTTTATTGGAAGAACAACTCAACTTACAGCAAATAAAAAAACAGTTAGCTGCTAAATTGGGTAGAATTATTTTGAAGTAGTTTCGTTAATGTACTTGTTGGTCGCGTTTTCAATGCGACTTACATTGTGTTAACGAAGTTAGTGTTTTTTTAAGAAAAAGTCAAGCAACACAAGTTTCCTTGTTTTATTTCTAGCACAGTATAATCTTCTAATACACCATTATTTCTCCTCTTAAATCAAAATTAAAAGAACAAATATTTGATTTTACAAAATAATGTTTATGTTTGTGCTCGATTTCAATTATACATCACAATTTGTGATTGTTTATAAAGAAGAAGCGAGAGATTAGGCTCTATGACCTTCTGGCAACCAACTTAAAGTCTCTATAAAATGAGATTGGAAAACCGGTGCCAATTCCTAATCCCGATGTTGGGAGAATATAAAGAATTGCAAGATGAACAAACAAAGCACAAAAAGACAAAGTACAGCAAACCAAAATGGTGTTGCTAAAAATTTCCTATCTAATAAATCTGTTTTAGTTACAGAAATGATGATGCAAAGAACACGCTGCTACGGCATGTGTTAGCATCATCATTTATTTCAATTACATTTTCTTGAAATAGTTGAGTTAAACTTATTAAGCTATAATAATAGCTTAAAGCTAGTGTTCAATATACTTAGAACTAGCATTACTCCAATCATTTTAAAATAATTATAATGCAAATTAAAACATATCAGTATAACGAATTTTTTCAATTAGAGTCAGGTGAATATTTGCCAGAATTTGAGTTAGAATACACCACCTTAGGAGAGTTAAATAAAGAGCGAAACAATGTGGTTTGGATAACTCATGCGTTAACAGCAAATGCAAATCCATCGGAATGGTGGGCTGGATTGGTTGGCAATGGTAAGTTTTTTAATCCAGAAAAGCACTTTATCATTTGTGTAAATGTGTTGGGTTCTTGTTATGGATCAACAGGACCATTATCTAAAAATCCAATAGCAGGAAATAAATATTATCACAACTTTCCTGATGTTACAATTAGAGACATCGTAAATAGTTTCGATTTACTAAGAACTCATTTAAAGATAGCGAAAATTGATACGCTTTTGGGAGGTTCTTTAGGTGGGCAACAAGCATTGGAATGGGCAATTAAGCAGCCTGACTTAATAGAGAATTTAATTTTAATTGCTACCAATGCGCAGCATTCTCCTTGGGGAATTGCTTTTAATGAAAGTCAACGGTTAGCTATAAAAACAGATAGTAGTTGGTTGTCGCATGCTGATGATGCAGGATTAAAAGGTTTAAAAACAGCTAGATCAATTGCTTTATTAAGCTATCGTAATTACCAAACCTATCAGCGAACACAAGCAGATGAAGCAGAAACAAAAAGCAGTTTTAAAGCAGCGTCTTACCAAAATTATCAAGGAGAAAAACTAGTAGAACGCTTTAATGCTTTCTCTTATTATCATTTATCTAAAACAATGGACGGGCATAATGTTGGTAGAGGTAGAGGGGGGGTAAAAAAAGCATTAAAACAGATAAAAGCTAAAACATTAGTTGTAGCAATAAGTTCTGATATTCTTTTTCCGGTTTCCGAATCGTTAACCCTTGTTGCAGGAATTGAAGATTGTAAAATAGAGGTGATAGACTCTTTATATGGTCATGATGGATTTTTAATTGAGACTGATTTATTGGAAGAGACTTTTGAAAATTTTTATATAACGATACAAAAACGAGATAATTTAAAACATGATTTGACTTTAGTCAGCTAAATAATAATAAATATGAGTACAAAAAATATTAAAACATACGGATTTGGAGTAGTAGCTCAAGGGCTTCATAATTACTTAAAAACAAATAAAGAAGAAGACAGATTACATACTGTAATTATTAAAGACGCTTCAAAAAAACGTCCTGTTATTAATTCAATTATAGAGACTACAAATGAGCATACTATTAGGGATAAAGATGTTGATGTAATTGTTGAGTTAATTAGTTCTTCGGAAGAAGCTTATGGAATTGTAGCAGAAAATTTGGAAATAGGTAAGAAAGTGATTTCGGCTAATAAAAAATTGATTGCAGAAAATTTACAAGATTTGATTGCTAAGGAAAAAGAAAATAATGGAACTTTTTTATATGAAGGTGCTGTCTGTGGAAGTATTCCAATAATTAGAATATTGAATGATTTTTATGCAAATGAACCGATCCAAGCTGTAAAAGGAATTTTTAATGGATCATCAAATTATATTTTAAGTCAGTTATTTAATAAAGAAGTTTCTTATGAAGAAGCTTTAAAGCAAGCTCAAGAATTAGGTTTTGCAGAAGCAGATCCAACGTCTGATGTTGGTGGATTTGATGCTTTATATAAATTAGTAATTGTTGCAGCACATTCTTTCGGAAAGATTATTCAACCAAAAGAGGTTTTAAATTTTGGAATAGAAAACATTAGTAAAAGTGATATTGAATTAGCGAAGAGGCTTAATTTAAAAATTAAGCTCATTGCTAAAGCAGAATTAAAATCAGATAAATTATCATTATCGGTTTTACCTACTTTAGTAAATAAGTCTAGTGATTTATATCAGGTAGAAAATGAATACAATGCAGTAGAAGTTTGTTCTGAAAATGTTGGTTTACAACTATTCAAAGGAAAAGGAGCAGGGAGTTTACCAACAGGATCTGTAGTTTTTGCTGATTTAAAAGCAATAGATAATGATTACAGTTATTCTTACAAGAAATTAAATCAGCAAAATATCACATTAGACAATTTTAGTCAGGTAGATGTTTTAATAAATATTCCGAATAAAGATAGTATAGATACTTTACCATTTAATGTTTCATACTTAACAAAGGTTAATGGACAAGAGAATTATTTTTATGCAAAAACAACGTTAAACGAAGTAAATGCTAACAAAAAATATATAGAACAATACGGAATTTCATTATTGTTTGTGGATAATGAAAGGGTAAGGGAAGTTCTTTTTGGTGGTGGTGAAACTGTTAAAACAGTTGATGTTACGGAACTAAAAAGTTGGATAATTGAAGACAATGATTTTCAATTGATAGATGTTAGAGAAATGTCAGAATATGAGTTTTGTAATATTAATGGGGAGTTAATTCCTTTAGGGTTACTTGAGAATAATGTTTCAAAAATTAAAAAAGATAGAAAAGTTGTTTTTCAATGCAGGAGCGGTAAAAGAAGTGCTGATGCGGTAAAAATATTACAAAAAAAGTATGGTTTCGATAATCTTTATAATTTAGAGGGAGGAATTTTAGCTTGGTCAGACAAAATAGATTCAAGCGTTAAAAAATATTAATATGAAAGTAAATTTAAAAAGAGTAAACGAAACATATCATTATGAAGCTTTTACTGAAGATAAAATAAAAGTTGACATTGATGCTAATCCAGCAATTGGTGGAGAAGGAAAAGGAGCCCGACCAATGGAATTGGTTTTAATGGGAGTAGGCGGTTGTGCAAGTATTGATTTAGGCTTAATTCTTAAAAAACAAAAACAAGTATTATCAGACTATTCAGTTGAAATAACTGCAGAGCGAAATGACAATACTGCTAAAAATTTTAAATCAATTAACTTACACTTTAACCTTTTTGGAAAATTGGATGATTCTAAAGTTGAAAGAGCAATTGATTTGACCTTAACAAAGTATTGTTCAGTTGTATTGAGTTTAAATAAGGAGATTAAAGTCACATCATCATACACTATTAAATAGAAATGGAAAATTTTGAAACACTAGCAATTCGAACACAAACAGATCGTTCGCAGTTTAATGAACATTCAACACCTTTACATTTAACATCAAGTTATGTTTTTGATGATGCAGAACAAATGCGAGCAATGTTTTCTGATGAAGTTGAAGGAAATATTTATAGTAGATTTTCTAATCCAAATACAACAGAATTAATAGATAAAATGTGTTTGTTAGAAGATGCAGAAGCTGGTTGGGCAACTGCAACGGGAATGGCTGCTGTTTTTACAACATTTGCAGCCTTATTACAGAGTGGAGATCATGTGTTGGCTTGTCGATCAGTTTTTGGGTCAACACATTCTGTATTAACTAAATTATTACCAAAGTGGGGAATTACACATTCTTATGTTGATTTAAATGAAACTGAAAAGTGGGAAGAAGCAATTCAGCCAAACACTAAAATTATTTACATAGAAACACCAACTAACCCTGCTGTAGATATCATTGATTTGGAGTGGTTAGGTAAGTTAGCCAAAAAACACAATGTTTTTTTTGTGGTAGATAATTGTTTTGCAACACCTTATAATCAACAGCCTATAAAATTTGGAGCAGATATAGTAATACATTCGGCTACTAAATATTTAGATGGACAGGGAAGGGTATTGGGAGGAATTATTGTTGGGAAAAAAGAATTAATTAGTGAAGTAAAATTATTTGCACGTCATTCAGGTCCAGCTCTTTCGCCTTTTAATGCATGGATAATTTCTAAAAGTTTAGAGACATTGGCTTTAAGAATGGATAGACATGCTGAAAGTGCTTTTAAATTAGCACAATGGTTAGAAAATCATTCTGAAGTAGAATTGGTAAAGTATCCATTTTTGCCATCTCACCCTCAACATGAAGTTGCGAAACAGCAAATGAAAACTGGAGGAGGAATAGTAACTTTTGTAATTAAAGGTGGAATAGAAAAGGGAAGAGCGTTTTTAGATAAACTTCAGTTAATATCTATGACAGCTAATTTAGGAGATTCAAGAACTATTGCGACTCACCCTGCTTCTACAACTCATTCTAAGCTGACAGAAGAAGATCGATTGGAAACAGGAATTTTACCTGGATTAATCCGAATTTCAGTTGGGTTAGAACATGTAGATGATATTATTAAAGATATAGAGCAGGCTATAGGTTAACTTAGTAACTTTGTCGCTCATAAATTTTAAGTTGTGGAAACAAAAATTGCAATAATAGGAGCAGGTAACTTGGGACTTTCTTTGGCTACTGGTCTGGTAGATAGTGGTAAATATCAAGCTGCGGACTTTATTTTATCAAGAAGAAATATTTCTAAATTGGAAAATTACAGGGGTAAAGGATTTAATGTTACTTCAAACAATATAGGAGCTGTTAGTAAGGCAAGTATTGTAATAATTGCAGTATTACCTCAAAAGATTGATGGTGTTTTAACTGAAATTTCAGGTAGTTTAAAGTCTGATCAATTAATTATTCCTTTAGTTTCGGGGGTAAAGGTTAAAGATATTCAAGAAATTATTGGTGAAGACAAACCTATTGTTAGGGCTATGCCCAATACGGCAATTGCTATTAGAGAGTCTATGACTTGTATAGCCACTTCTGATAAATGGAAAAAAAGAATTCCTGAAGTTACTGAAATGTTTGAGTTAGTTGGTGAAACTGTTGTAATTAATGAAGATCAAATGACTTCTGCTACAGCGTTATGTGCTTGCGGAATTGCATTCTTTTTAAGGGCTATAAGAGCTGCTTCACAAGGAGGTAATGAAATTGATTTCCATGCGAACGAAGCACTTAAAATGGCTGCTCAAACAGCTAAAGGAGCAGCGAGTTTATTAATTGCTAATAATTCTCATCCTGAAGACGAAATTGACAAGGTTACTTCACCAAAAGGGTGTACAATTGCAGGTTTAAATGAAATGGAACACAATGGTTTCAGTTCTTCGTTTATTAAAGGGATTACTGTTTCAGCAAAACAAGCAAAAGGCTTATATATTGAAGATTAGTAAATAAAAATTCTTGCATAAAAAAAGACCGATGAATTTCATCGGTCTTTTTTGTATCTATTAAATAAACTTTATTAGTAGCTCCATAAATCGTGCTCCATAACAAAAAGTTCATTTTTAATTTTGTCTGCTTCTAATAAAAGTTCCATTGGTGTTAAAAATGACTTATTATTTCGGTCATAAACATTTGATTTTTTATAAGCGTAGCTGTTAAACATTCGTTTCCAAAAAATATCTTCAAAAGTTCTACGTTCCGCATCATTTTGACGATTAAAAACATCAAAATTAGCAAACACATAACGTGCTTCTGGGAAGTATAGCCAAAACATTACTACTTGACCTTTGTTTTCACCTGTCTCTAAGTCAATGTTTAATCTTACAGGAGCAATACCTAATATTCTAACATCCATTATTGAACGTTCTCTATCAAAGAACCAATCCTCTTTTAAACGATATCCAACAATGTTGGCAGACTCATATTCTGTGATTTTTTTATCAGCAGCTCCTTCAATGATTTCTCCATCATCATCATATTGTTCAATGATTTCAACAAAACCCATAGTTTCTTTAACTTCAGCTTTAGTTAATGGAATGTTAAATTCATCATCAATCTCATTATAAGCAGTCATGGTACCCTCGTTTACCCCTAATTTAATAACATCAAATAAACTTTTACGATCAGCTATTGGTTGAATAGGATAGTATAGAGGATGATTAATCTTTTCTCTAAGATCAATAATTCTCCACACTCTTCTGTGCCACATTACATCAGCTTCTCGAACATGGGTGTAAGGAATTACTCTTCGTGTAGGTGTATTTTCTTTTACCCATGGCTTATCTAACACCTTGTATTGAGCATTAACAGGAGATAAGCCTAATAATACTAATCCTAAAATAATTATACTTCCTAACTTCATAATATCCCCCTTTCTTTTAATTAAATTTATTATTGCATTTTAACAGTAACGTTACCTAACTTCACAGTTCTACCATCAGGCATTTTTACTTTCATGTTTTCCAAATAAAATCTTTGACCTTTACTGGCTCTTCCAATTAGGTTTTGACACTGAGAATTCATTCTATTTCCTTTTACATCAACCTTTCTATAATCTCCAGCAACAGTTGTACCTAAAGTAAACGATTGTACTCTAACTTTAAGATCAAAAACGAAACCTTCTAATTTGGCTTGTATAACTCCGTTTTTAAATTTTGTTTTAGAGGTTAATACTGTCCCAGTTTTACCAACAATATATGCAACTGGAGTAGGAATTCGTTTTACTCTAAACGGAAAACTTCCTACTTTTATTTTTTTACCAGTTGTTTCATCTTCACCAGTAACTACAATACTTACATCTTTAGTGCTTTTAGGACGCATTATCCATCCTTTACCAGATTTTGATAATCCAGGTGCACTTGCTGAAAATTTAGGCATTGGTGCTGAAACAGAAACAGGATTGTCAATTCCCATATAGAACACATTCATTGCATCTGCAGAAACAGCTCCTCCAGGAGAACCTACTTCAAAAGAGCTTGTAAAATCATATACCTTAGGTCCTTTTTTAGTTTTTAGTTTGATTAAACCTCCCCAATTATTAACCCCCATACTTGGTTTGATTTTTAAGTTACCTTTACCTGCTTTCACATCTTCCTCACTCATCTGGTACCAATCACCATCACCCCACTTAGTTCCTTTAGTTCCTTTCATTAACTTGTTAATATCAGTTTCTCCTTTTGCTAATAAAACACTATCAACACCACCGTTAGGTCCATTAAATACATAGACCTCAGGGTTTACTCTGTCATCATAAGCAGCAGTAAAAATGTCTGCAGAAAAGCTATCTGCAGGTGTTAAAAATGCTTTAGGTAAAACAGCCATACCAACTACATTATTGAAAGAAACTCCTCCAGCATCAATGTTTTCGTATAACCTATTAATTACCTGTGCTTCTGCTGTTCTAACATCCGATTGAATTTTAGATAATGTAGTTACAACTGCAGCTAAAGGATTATGGTAAAACATACCTACTTCCCATGGTTTATTACCATCATGAGCTTCAATTTCATTTGTACTTAAAAAGTCAATTTTTTCAGCTATCTCAGCTTTAATGTCTTTATCTTCAAATAAAGCTAATAAACCTGTTTGGTATGTGTTTATTTTCTCTTTCAGTAAAGTACTACTACATTCTTCACAGTCAGGAGCTGCTCCAGGCGCGCCTGGATCACCAATTCCCATTAAACGAGAAGGCTCATCGTAATTATCTTTAGCACTAATATCTGCTAACTTAAGAGTGTCTAATCCTTCATCTCCTAATCCATCAATGTTTTTATACATTCTTCTTTTAACTACGTCAATGTGAGCTACTAATTCATTAGCGCTTTTTTTAACTTTTTCAGCTTTAGTTTGCCATGCTTTAGCAGCAGGGCTTTCTGAAGCAGCTTTATCAAAAGCAGCATATAAATTTTCGTTACTTGCTACAAATGTTTCAGCAGTAGTTTCAATACCATCATTTATTATTACAAATGATTCTAAGATTGATTTAGATACGTTCATTGCTAATAATGCAAGCAATACTAAGTACATTAAACCAATCATCTTTTGCCTTGGTGGCAATTTTCCTCCAGCCATAATTTAATTTTTTAAAAGTTTAATAATTAGGTTAATTAAATTATGATTTCATTGCTGTTAACATGTTACCGTAAACATTGTTTAAAGCAGACAAGTTAGTAGATAATTCAGAGATGTTCTCTTTATATTTCTTAGTATCTTCAACAGAATCAGATAAGTTAGTCATTAACTCAGTAATTCCAGCATACATCGATTGCATTGTTTCAGCTTGTTGTTGTGAACCACTTAATTGAGATTCGTAAGAAACGTTTAACTGTTGCAATGTAGATGCCATCTTTTGCATTTCAGCACCAGTATCAGCACCAGATGATGCAGCTTCATTTAATACAGCTAAAGATTCAGATGCTTTTGCATAATCATCAGCTAAAGAGCTAACTTTTCCAGAAGCATTTTTTAAACTTTCAGCATATTCGTTAGTAGCTACTGAAGCATCAGAAATTTCTGATAATTTGTTTGCGTTTGTACTTAAACCTCTTAATCCTTCACCTAAGCTTTCGATTAATTCTGGTCCAATTTTAGCATCTTCTAACATAGTATCTAATTGTTCAACAGCAGAACCTTTATTTTCGATTGAATGACCATCTTCATCATGCATTCCAGCTAATTCTGGGTAAGCTAATGACCAATCAATATCCATGTGTGGTGGTTCGAATGCTGAAATACCAAAAATTGCGGCTTCAATACCTAATCCTGCAATTAAGAAAAACGAAGATCCTGGCCAGTGCATAATCTTAAATAGTGCACCAATAATTACAATTGCTCCACCCCAACCATAGATAAGTCCCATGATTGTCTTTCCTTTTTTTGTTTCAAATAAAAATTCTACAAATCCCATAATGTGTTTTAGTTTTTAAAGTTAATATATAGATAGGTTTTAATTAATTCTTTTTTTATAGATTGTCTTCTTTAGATCTTCCTAAATAAGTTTGCACACATCTAAATCCTATATAGCATTTAGCAGTATCTTGATATTCATAAGTTCTTGTGCTTGTTTGTAAGTAGTATCCTATATCTTTCCATGAACCACCTCTAATTACTTTTCTTTTTAATACTTCAGGGTCATCATCCTTAGCATCGTATAAATAATCAGGGTTTAAATCATGAGCAAAGTTATAAGCAGATTCATCAAATGCATTACTTGTCCATTCAGCAACGTTTCCAGCCATACAAAACAATCCAAAATCATTTGGGTTGTAAGAATTTACTTTTACTGTGTGGAAACCTCCATCATCAACATAATTACCTCTCATTGGCTTAAAGTTCCCTAAGAAACATCCTCTACTGTTTCTAATGTAAGGCCCACCCCATGGGTAAGGACTTAAATCTAAACCACCTCTTGCTGCCCATTCCCATTCTGACTCTGTAGGTAATCTAAAATCATTTACTGTTATTCCTCCACCTTCTACTAAGAAGTTGTTGAACAGCTGCGTTCTCCAAACACAAAAAGCAGTAGCTTGTTTCCAAGAAACACCAACAACTGGGTAGTCATCATAAGCTGGATGCCAAAAATAATTTTGTGTCATTGGCTCGTTAAATGAATACGTAAAATCATGTATCCAAGCTAAAGTATCAGGATAAATATTTACAATATCCTTCATTATAAATGAAGATCTATCAGTGTTAAACTTATGTCTTTCACCTTCATCTGCATTTAAAGCATCTCTACTTTCTCTTCGTGCAGCTCTTTTAAAATCTAACCAGTAATAAGTATAGTTTAATTTACGAGCATCAATTTCTCTCTTTCTCATAAATCTTTCTCCAGGAGATAAGTACATTGGTTCCAATGCTTCTCTTGCATCTGGTTCATTCCATTTTAATTTTGCATACCAGTTAATAGTAGGAGGATCTATTTCTTCATCATACTCATTAACAGTATTTAAATACATTTCTTCATCAACTTCTTCACCCATTATTCTTCTAGCAATAGAATCTCTTACATGGTAAACAAACTGTCTATATTCATTATTTGTAATTTCTGTTTGATCCATATAAAATGCTTGAACAGAAACTGTTTTAGATTGCGCTGTAAGTGCGTATGGAACATCTTGATCAGATGGCCCCATATTATAACTTCCCATTGGAATAAAGAGCATTCCAAATGGATCTGGTTGATACCAAGCATCTCTACCCTGTACACCAATTAACTCTCCGTTTCCTTTACTACAAGAGTAAAGTACAACTACTGCTAATAATATTAATAATCGTTTCATAATTACCTCCTTCTTTTATTCTTCTTCAAAATTATTTTGAAGAAAACGTTTAGTTCCTTAGGCTAAACTTTTCTTTTTTCTCTTTTATAAAAATCTTACTGAATGATATACTTCTCTTTTAGGTGTTTTGCTAATGTTTTTACAATATCTTACCATAAACTCCAAACTTCCACTATTGTGAGCGCCTAAAGCAGATGTAGTATAATCATAAGCTACACCAATTTTCAATCCTGGCAATTGTGGTACATTCACTCCTGCTAGTGCGGCAACAGCATCTTGCAACCTGTATGTAACGCCACCCCAAACTAATTTATTGTATTCAATAAGTGCATTAACATCTAATTGTGTTGATGCAGCATCTGTTTTTGCTAAGATAGATGGTTTTAGAACCCATTTATCAGTACCATCGATTTTCCAATCATATCCAGCCATAATATAATAGTGGCGAGCCTGCTCAAAATTTAAAGCTCCAACATCTCCAGCTCCACCTGCAGCTGCATCTTCAAAAGTAGATGCAGGAAGATGTAAGGCAGAAATACCTACATACATTGTTTCTTTTATCTCATAAAATAAACCAAAACTTGCATCAATTGATCCTGCGGAAGTACTTGCATTTGGAATAGATGGATCTTGAGTAAAATCATCTACGGCAACAAAATTATTGCCAAAAGATTTATTTACAAATCCAACATCTAGACCAATACCTAGCTCTCCCGGACCTAATTGTAAATGATAGGCATAAGCTAATTTAGCAACTAAAGATTTTTCAATACCTAATTGATCTTGAAAAACAGTTAGTCCAACCCCATGTCTTCCAAATCTAGCATCTCCACTAAATTGATGCGTTTGAGGTCTCCCGTCAAATCCAATCCATTGAGTTCTTGTTAATAATGTGGCACAAAATCCACCATTATGACCAGCAGAACCAGGGTTAATACTTAGCTTGTTAAACATGTTTTGCGTAAATTGAACATCTTGTTGAGAAAATGCGCAAAATCCGACAAACAAAAAAGCAGTAGAAAGTATTAGTTTCTTCATACAGTTATTGGTTTTTATATTAAAATTAGTTGCTTTTCAGCATTCATTAGTCGGCTAAGATAATTAAATTTATTTTTTATCCAAAAACTTTTTCAACTTTTTCTTGTTAATAAGATGTTAATAACTCAAAAAGTTATGATAATTTTTGAAAAGTCTGCCACCATCGGTTAGGAACTTCATTGTCGCATGCTGTTTTATAATCTTTGTAAGAACAAGGAACGAGAACGTGGCGATCAAATTTTATTTTATTGTGTGATGGGTAAGGGACATCCATCCACCATCTTTCGCTTTTGTCACTTTTGTAAAAGGTTACTTCGTTTTCACCTTCTTGCATATTAACCATATACTTTAAATAGGTCTTTCTACTACCAACAGGGAAATCTTTCTTCCTGTGGTTGAAGCCGTCAATAAAATACCAAATCATCTGAGCAACACTGTGTGCGGTTTGCCCATTTATATCCAGTTCGGGGTTGATTTCATAGAAGCCAATAGATGTGAGTTTGTCGCTCATACCTGCATATCTAGTTATTTGGCAAGCTTGCTCACTATAAAATCCATTTGGAGATCCATTTTTATTTGCGGGAGCTTCAGTTTGTCTAATTGCTGAAATGTCAAAACTTAAAATATCTGCATTTCTTACAATTGGTTCAACATCTTCAATGTCTTTTTGAACATGACCTAATCGATATGCATCAAAATATAATTTAGAAATAAGGTCTATGTGTTCTTTATCTGCAAAATGACTTTGGTATCCAATATTGCTATAGTTGAATAAGTAGTTAGGTTGTTGTAGAATAATTTTTGTTAAAAAGTTCTTAGAAGTTAACGCTTCATCTGCTTCACCTAAATCAAAATTAGAATCTACTGAGACTAGATTTACAGTTTGTTCCAAATTTTTATAAGCTAAAAAATTGGCATAAGTTAAATCTTGACTTCCTCCAACAATAATTGGGAGTATATTTTGTTTGATTAAATTTTCTAAGATAGAACTTAGTGCGAAGTAGGTGTCTTCAATGGTTGCTCCAATTTTTAGATTTCCTAAATCAATAATTTTTGTGTCATTATTAAATCCAATTAAACGGTATAGATATTTTCTTATATGATTTGGTGCTGAAGCGCAACCTTCATTATTAGAGTTTCGTTCTTCTCCAACTCCTATAATAGCAATATTAAAGGTTGAAACATCTTGATCTTCATATAATTCAATTTTATTTATAAATTGATTAGCATTATAGTTGAAATCTAAATCTCCTTGGTTGATGTTTATTGATTCGAAATATTCAGAGAAATCCATTTTTTAGTAAAAAAAGCAATCAGTAATAAGTAAAAATTAGAAAGCCAGGTTTGACAAACTAATGTTCACTGATTACTGAACACTATTTACTGGCTCCTAAATTATTTTTTCTTTTTGGCTTTTGCCTTGGGTTTAGCTTTAGCTCTCGTTTTTTTCTTTGGAGCTTTTTCTTCAATCATTTTTTGAACTTCTTCTAAGGTTAATTTTTCAACTTTAAAAGTTTTAGGTAATTCAATTTTAATTTTTCCTTTAATGATGTTGAACCTTCCCCAACGAGCTTTTTGTACAGAAATTCCTTCATCATCCCATCTGTGGATGTACTTGTCAATTTCTTTTTGTTTTTTGATTTCGATTAGCTCAACAATATCATCGTGAGTTAGGTTGTCGAAGTCATACTTTTTATTTACGTTGATAAACATCCCGTTCCACTTAATAAATGGTCCGAAACGACCAACTCCTTTTTGTACGGGTAAGTTTTCGTATTCATCAATTGGGGCATCGGCAGCTTGTTTCTCTTTAATTAATTCAATGGCTCTATTTAAATCTACATTTGCCATTTCTTCGTCTCTAGGAATAGAAACAAACATATCTCCAAATTTAACATAAGGGCCAAATCTTCCTTGTGCAACAATAATTTCTTCACCTTCATGAGTTCCAATTTTTTTAGGGAATTTGAATAATTCTAAAGCTTCATCAAGTGTTATTTTTGCAATAGTTTGCCCGGTTAAAAGACTTGCAAATTTTGCACCACCTTCATCATCGGTTTTTCCTATTTGAGCCATAGGCCCAAACTTCCCAATACGAACGATCAGTGGTCTTCCTGACTCAGGGTCATCTCCTAATAATCTTTCTCCACTTGCTCTTTCAGCATTTTCTAAAGTGTCTTCTATTCTTGCATGGAAAGGGTTGTAGAACTCTCCAATCATTTTGTTCCATTGCTTTTGTCCTTCAGCAACTTCATCAAATTGTTCTTCAATTTGAGCAGTAAAGCTATAATCTAAAACTCTTCCAAAGTGTTCTACTAAAAAGTCTGTAACAACAGTACCAATGTCAGTAGGGAACATTTTCTTTTTTTCAAACCCGTAATTTTCTTTAGCAGTAACATCATCAATATTTCCGTTACTTAAAGTTAATGTAGTAAAATCTCTTTGTTTACCATCTCTATCTTCTTTAACAACGTACCCTCTTTTTTGCACTGTTGAAATTGTTGGAGCATAGGTTGATGGTCTCCCTATGCCGAGAGCTTCCATTTTTTTTACCAAACTTGCTTCAGTGTATCTTGCAGGGTGATGTGTAAAACGTTCTGTAGCAGAAATTTCTTGCATATTTAACTTTTCACCAACAGTAAGTGGAGGTAAAATACCCTCTTTTTCTGAACTGTTTTCATCATCTGTACCTTCTAAATAAACTTTTAAGAAACCATCAAAAAGTAATACTTCACCTTTAGCAACAAAGTTTTCTTCGGTTGTAGAGATGTTAATTTTTACAGTAGTTTTTTCTAGTTTAGCATCACTCATTTGAGATGCTATGGTTCTTTTCCAGATTAAATCATATAATCTTGTTTGTCC
>Ga0206123_10001422_pt1 | contig 22465 bp, 18 predicted proteins | sample Helgoland_Spring_2_FD_160086 | JGI IMG/M metagenome (GOLD analysis project Ga0206123, IMG submission 160086) | Pelagic subsurface seawater microbial communities from Kabeltonne, Helgoland, North Sea - Helgoland_Spring_Bloom_20160316_1 | ecosystem: Environmental > Aquatic > Marine > Epipelagic ...
ACCTTAATTAAAATACTGAGAGCAGTTAAGCTCCTAGTAGACTACTAATTTGTGCTAGTTGTCCACGAATACTTGTATCAATCATCTTTGAGCCAATCTCAATTGTAAAACCACCAATTAATTGTGGGTCTACTTTTAGGGCAAGCTTAATTTGCTTTGCACCAGTGATAACTTTTAGCTTTTCTGCAATCTTCTTTTGTTGATCAGCAGATAGCTGGATTGATGAAGTAATTTTCGCAATTTCAATAGATTCTTGCTTGTATGATAGTTCGATGAACTTTTGAGCAATGCTCTCAAGAACTTCGATACGACCACGATCTACAAGCAGTAATAAAAATTTTAAAGTGCTTGCACTAATTTGCTCGCCGAGAATATCTTTGACTACATTCTTTTTTGCGTCTCTAGTGATAATAGGATTTCCTAAGAACTTCTTTAAGTCACTAGAGTTTGCTAAGAATTGAGAAACGATGTTCATATCGTTTGTCGTCTCTTTTAATGAGTCAGTTGATTTAGCTAAATCGAGAAGTGCCTCAGCATACGGCTCCGCAACTTTGTTTAAAACAATTGACATAATTTACTCGACTAATTTAGAAATATTTCTATCGATGATCTGTTGCTGTAAGCTCGAGTTCAGTTTACCTTCTAGTTGAGTGGTAATGCGTTGTAGAGCTAGTGAAACAACATAATCAGAGATTTGCTTGCGCACTCGAGACTCAATAGTACCGATTTGCGCTTTAGCTGAAGAAGTTAAACGCTCAATTTCAGCTTTACCATCAGTTAGAATTGAACTTTTTACCTGCGAAGCAGTTTGTTCAGCGTCTTTTTGAATTGATTCAATTACCATCTGCGCTTGAGCTAACTGAGTTTCACTCTCAGTTAATCTCGTCGTTGCTTCTTGTAATCTCTCTTCAGATTCTTGGATTGCACCTAGAATTTTCTGTTGACGCTCTGAAAGGCTTTCAGATAGAGCACCGCTTAATAGATAAAAAATTCCACCATCTAATAAAACAAGGTTTACTAGGTTAGCTTCAAAAATATCTCCATTAAAGGATACTCCTCCATCAGAAATTTGAGTCGAAAAACTATTTAAAGTCTGGTTTAATAAATCCATTTTTTCTTAAAATTTAAAACAATCTTTAAAGAACGACCTCTTTACCTAGTAGTTTTTCTTTTATAAGTTGGCTTAATTCGTCAACCTGCGTCTCTAGTTGTGCTAGGGCAGTAGACTTTTGGGCTTCAAGTTCTTTGTTAGTTCGCTCAATTAATTTAGCGGCATCTGCACGAGCTTCGCCGATTTCAAGAGCAACACTATCTTTAGCTTCTTTTTCTGCTTTTGCTATAGTAGCTTGAGCATTAACTTTAGCTGTTTTTAGCTGTTCATCGTATTGTTTATACAGTTCGTCAGCTTTTATTAATTTGTCAGAAGCTTGAGTTAGATTTCCGCTAATGTATTCTTCACGGTCCTCTAAAACCTTTGATACTGGCTTATAAAATATAAACGTTAATACAACCATTAATAATACGAACTGAATCGCCATTAATGGTAAAGTTGCATTAAAATCAAAAAGCCCACCAGCCCCTTCAGTCATAGCTAGCAATTGCGTTGCAAGCATATAAAAAGTATTCATTTATATTTGATATAGAATAATGTATTTAGACTTAGGAGTAGCTAAGAGTGCTACTATGGAATATTTGAAAATAGCGCTTAGTTTTAGTTAAAACTAAGCGCTTTTAACAAATTAACCAGCGAATGGGTTAGCGAATAGTAGACAAAGTGCAACTACTAGACCATAGATAGTTAGTGACTCCATGAACGCTAGAGATAGAAGAAGAGTACCACGGATCTTACCTTCTGCTTCTGGCTGACGAGCAAGACCTTCAACAGCTTGAGCAGCAGCAGTACCTTGACCAATACCAGGACCGATAGCAGCTAGACCAATAGCTAAACCAGCAGCGATAACAGATGCACCTGAGATAATAGGGTTCATAAGAGATTCTTAGTTAAATTTTTTAAAAATGATGTGTATGAAATTAACAAATTTCTTTTAATTTGTACAACTATTTAGTTATTCCAAATAATTGTAAATTATTCTACAGATTCAGCAATGTAAGCAGCAGAAAGTGTTGCGAACACTAACGCCTGTACTGAACTTGCAAAAAGACCTAAAACCATTACTGGTAAAGGTACTAATAAAGGCACTAGTAAACATAGAACGGATACAACAATTTCATCTGCTAAGATGTTACCGAATAAACGGAAACTTAATGAAAGAGGTTTCGTAAAGTCTTCTAGAATGTTAATCGGTAGGAAAATTGGTGTTGGCGAAATATAACGCGCAAAGAATCCTAAACCTTTTACTTTAAATCCTCCGTAAAAATAACTTAACGAAGTTAATAAAGATAACGCAACGGTAGTATTAATATCGTTTGTCGGAGCAGCTAATTCACCTTCCGGTAAATGGATAAGCTTCCACGGTACTAAAGCACCTAACCAGTTAGCGACGAAGATGAATAAGAACAGAGTCCCTACGAAAGGAACCCAAGGACGATATTCAGCTTCACCTAGTTGGTCTTTAGCAATACCAGAAACATATTCGTAAACTGCTTCCACGAAATTTTGAAGTCCTTTAGGAACTTGCTCTAGCTTAAGTGTACCAAGAACAGTAATTGATAAGATAATGGCAATTACAAGCCATGTCACTAATAATACTTGTCCGTGCACTGTTAAACCGGCGATTTCCCAATATAAATGTGTACCTACCTCAACAGCAGCTAACGAAAAAAACATAAACAGATTGTAAATCTACGTGAATAGTGCAAATTTTTTTGTTTCCTAATATTTATTTATACCTAACTTATACTGGTGGGGACATTATATTAAAATCTGTTTTTTTTTCAGCGAGTTTAAATTACGGGTGAAAGTAAGGTTTAAAGTGAGGGTTAGCCTAAACAATTCAGCTTGAGAAGTTTGCTCAATAAGATAATTTAATTGTTTTTTACGCTTTTATTTATGCAGAAAGACAAAATAAATGTATCTTAAATACTTTTAAATAAGTATTTAAGATACATTTATTTGCGAAAACGTTTAAACTCAATCGGTTAATTGAATCTCTTAGTTAGTTGCTTGCTTACCTGTTGAAATCGCATCAGCTAACGTAGAAATGATTAATTGAATTGAACGTACGGCATCATCATTAGCCGGAATTGGAATATCAACGTCATTTGGGTCACAATTAGTATCTAAGATCGAAATAATTGTAATTCCTAATTTTTTACATTCTGCTATTGCTGTACTTTCACGTTTCGGGTCGACAACAATTGCAATATCTGGAACTTGTGTCATTCTTGTAAGACCACCCAGATTGTGATTCAGCTTATCATACTCGCGTCTTAATAATGCTGCCTCTTTTTTTGGCAATTGGGCTAAAACACCTGACTCTTCCTTTTGAGTCAGTTCTTTTAGATAGTCTACACGTCCTTGAACAGTTGACCAGTTTGTTAATGTTCCACCAAGCCAACGATTATTTACATAATGTGAATTACATCGTTTAGCTTGCTCAGCAATAATTTCTGATGCTTGGCGTTTTGTCCCAATAAATAAAAAACTTTTACCTTCTTTCGCAGCTTTTTGCACGTAATTAGAAGCGTGCGTTAATAATCGTGCTGTTTGAACAAGATCAATTACATGAATCCCGTTTTGTTCCGTATAAATATACGGGAACATTTTTGGGTTCCAGCGACTTGATTGGTGGCCAAAATGCACTCCCGCGTCCAATAATTCTCCTAGTGTAACTTGTGTCATAGATCTTTCGTCTAACTAAATAACTTAAATTTCTTTCTTTATTAAATCTTACGAGAATAGAACTCAATAACGAACAGTTCATTTAATCGTAACGCAATCCATTCACGATCAATAATACCTAAAACATTCGCCGTTAAAGTCTTCTTGTCTAAGTCTAAATTTTGTGGAATGTTTGATAACGCAGGTGATTCTAAATTCTTTGTAATTAACTGCTTTGAGGCTGTCGAATCTTTTATTGAGATAACATCGCCTGGTTGACATTGGTAACTTGGAATTGAAACACAACCTTTATTAACTGTGATATGTTTATGAGTAACAATTTGTCGTGCCGCCGCGATTGTCGGTGCCATCCCTAACCTAAAGATAACGTTATCTAAACGCATTTCTAATAACTGTAACAGGATGTTACCAGTTGCACCCTTAATTCGTTTTGCTTGACGAATATAGTTCATTAATTGCTTCTCGCTTAACCCGTAATTGAAACGTAATTTTTGCTTCTCTTCCAGACGGATAGCATATTGAGTCAGTTTCTTTTGGTTAGCACCGTGCTGTCCAGGTCGCTGAGTACGTTTTCCTTTTTTACTAGTTAAGCCAGGTAAATCACCTAACCTTCTTGTAATTCGTAATTTTGCTCCTCTGTATCGAGCCATAAAATTTCCTTATGTTAAATAAATTTATTTAAATTTCTTACACTTCTAAAATACTATATTCTGAACAAAATTTCAAAAATCCAAATAGGTTAGGTTAAAAATAAACCGTTTCACTCTATGAGGATTTTAAACGCGAGTTTAATACAAAGGATTTTAATTTATCGTCGTTTAATGGGTTGATTAGTAGATTCATTGATGTATCTTTGCCCACCTTTTTTAAATTTTCGAAACAATTAAATCCAGTACCAGCTGGTATTAAGCGTCCAATAATTACATTTTCTTTTAACCCATTTAACCAATCCTTTTTCCCTTCAATCGCTGCTTCTGTTAAAACACGTGTAGTTTCTTGGAAACTCGCAGCAGAAATAAAACTTTCACTATTTAAAGAAGCTTTTGTCAAACCTAATAATAAAGGTCGGTAAAGTGGCGGTTCCTCAGAAGCTGAAATAGCTGCTTTTGTAACCATTTCTGCTTGGTTAATATCTAAAACTTCACCTGGTAACAATGTAGTATCGCCACTAAATGAAACTCTGACTTTAGAAGTCATCTGTTTTACAATAATTTCGATATGTTTGTCCGCAATTTGCACACCTTGAGAAAGGTACGTTCGTTGAACTTCATTCACTAAAAATAACTGCAAATGCTTAAAACTTTTCTTACAAGCCTCATGTACGGAATATTGCGGTTGGTAGTAATTAAATAAAATGTCCAATTTATCGTGTGGGCTTATTGGCCCATCAGTTAATGGATCCAGAAAATTAACGTATTGCCCATTACTAAAATTTACTTTTGTCTTGGAATCAATGTTAACTGTAACTTTATCCCCCGGAGATTTTACAATTTCAATTTTTGTATTCTTTAAATAAGCTTTTCCTTCCGTTGGGGCAAGTAAACAACCATTTTTAATTTTTCTAGCTTCTAAAATTTCTTCAACTTTTGGTAAACCTTGAACAATATCTACCGTTTTTAACTTGTCATAAACAAGAGTAGCTAACATATCTGAGCGGTCAACTAATGATTTATTAACTGCTCGTAAAACTGTTCCTGAGGAAATAAGATAAGGTCGACCTAATCGAATGAAGATCTGATCCGATTCAATTTTCCATATTTGACCGGAATAAGGCGAACGTAAAGTTTCGGTTAAATAAGTACCAACTCGAACTAAATCTCCTTTTTTAACAATAAGTGTCTCTTTTGTTGAATCATAAGAAGTCTTTTTTATATCTGTGTCCTTTAGGATCAACATTTCCGTATTATTAGTCTGGTTAACCGCAACTAATTTTCCAATTGTCGAGGGTAACATTTCAAGCTTGGCAATTACTGTATTTGCTGCAACATATTGGTTCGTTTTCGTAAGACACTTTAAATAAACCCGTGCTCTAGCTTGTGAGTCTGTTAAATTAGTTTTGATTCGTTCACATAAAGTTATTTTCAACTCAAAGGATTCTTTTGACTCCATTAAGTTTGGAACATACTCAACCCTTGCCTGCAGTCCTAAATATTTTTCGTTTATATCTGAAACTAAAAAGGTCTGTAATAAATCTACCCCACCTCTACTAGACTTAACACGCTCACCATCTTTGTAAAAAATTCGTTTTACCGTTCTAAAGGTAATACTTCTATTCTTAAGGTTGGGGAAAAATTGATAGTTAAGGTTAAAGCCCTTTTCTTGGGGAACTTTATAAACTTGGACAGGTCGAATTAACAAATACTCAAGGCCATGAAAATTATGAAATTCTAAATAAGAAAGTTTTTGTACGGTTAAATCTGAAAACATGGTTTCCCCTGGGTGAAGAAATCTATTTTCTCGTTTCGTGCTGGATAATGGTAAGCCAGTAATTTGATACAATTCCCCGGGTTTAATAACCAATTCCGAATTGTATTCATCAACATGTATGAAGCCACTAATACTTGCTAGTATATTAGGAAAAATTTCTGTTCCTTTCGTGACATACGTTCCATCAACAATTTGAATATCGTATAACTCCGTATCTACCCCATTAAGGTTATGAGTTTCCTCAACTATCCAGTATAAAGAACCTGTGAAGATACGTTTTGCACTTCGTTTTCTTTTACTAGTAATTGGGTCCGTCGAATAATATACTATTCCGCCCGTTGTGGTTTTATAAGTATCCTCATTTAAACAGGCAATAGTCTGGCCATGCGTTACTTGCTCATTATTTTTAACATGTAAGTTAAAAATTAATGTAGACTCCGCTGTTTCTATTTTTAAGGTATCTGTTTGATCTGGTGACTGGCAAACAGTACCATTTTGCAGCACCATGGAAGAATTAATTATTTCAATTTCATTCTTGTTGGTAAAGTTCCGTAAATTAACAATACCAGGATATTTATTAGTAATTTTTTTACTAGCTATTGTGTCATTTGCTTTTATTAGTTGCCCAATTTTAACATCTAACGTCGAGAAACCTTGAAGGATCGATTTCGTCCCATACAGAACCCAAATTAAACCTGTATTTTTACTAATTTTTTTTGTAGCACCTTCACCATCAATACTTTCTTCCAACTTTATATTTTGAAGAAAAACTTCACCAGCAACTTCGGTATAAATATCTTTACGATCTTCTTCCAGAATAAGGTTTGCGTCTTTTTTAATTTCTGCAACAACCTGATTACAATATACTTTTTGGTTATTATTTGCTAAAAGCATTGCGCCTTTTGGAATATCAAGCGAACAAATTGTCCCGGTTTGATTTTCAATTTGTAATTTTACAGCTTCATTTAGTGAGAAACCTTTTTCGCCGTGAATTGTCCTAACTAACGAAGTTTTTGTCGTTAGTTGATAATTTAACGTCCCCGAAAAAGGGGCACGAATTTGTTTTGTTAAATCTCCAGAAAACACCCCCCCTGTGTGGAATGTTCGCATTGTTAATTGTGTTCCGGGTTCACCAATAGATTGAGCTGCTAGAATACCAACCGCTTCACCAAGGTCGATTAATCTTGAATAAGATAAATGCCAACCATAACAGTGGCGGCAAACTGAACGTAACGCATCACAAGTTAGCGGCGAACGAACTTCCACATCAGTAAGGTTGTATTTTTTAATGGTATTAATTAATGCATTATCAATTTCCGTATTAACTGGAAAAATTTTATTCTCAGGACCTACCGTTAAGGGTTTAGCTAATAATCGACCAATAAGACGATTCTCTAGGGATAATTCCGTTTTATATTTATTAAATAAATCATCTAAAGATAAACTTAAATAAGTTATACAGTCCTCCTCTCGAACAATAATATCTTGGGCTACGTCCACAAGACGTCGAGTTAGATACCCAGAATCGGCTGTGCGAAGAGCTGTATCAACAAGTCCTTTTCTAGCTCCGTACGAAGAAATAATATATTCTGTAACATTTAAGCCTTCACGAAAATTACTTTTAATCGGTAAATCAATAATTTGTCCTTGTGGGTCAGCCATAAGACCTCGCATACCCACTAATTGACGCACTTGCGAAATATTTCCTCGTGCCCCAGAAAAAGCCATGATGTAAAGAGGATTTAAAGGATCACTCTCACGGAAATAAGTTAATACTTCATCTTTTAAGGTATTGTTGGCATTATTCCAAATATCAATAACTTTCTGAAAACGTTCAACTGTAGTAATACTTCCACTACTATAATTTTGTTCGGCCGCATCTACTTCATTATTCGTTAGGCCTATTAATGACCTTTTTCGAAACGGGACACGTAGATCCTCGACACTTAAAGAAATACCGGACATCGTTGCATAATGAAAAGTCAAATTTTTAACTTTATCAGCAATAATTGAAGAACGTATAACACCATAGTTGTGGAAAGTTAAATACATTAACCGTTGCAACTTTTTCTTATTAATTACCTCATTAGCAAAAGCAAGCTTAGTGTTTACTTCGTTAACCATGTGTAAATTTATTAATTATTTAATTATGCTCAAAGGATTGATTTAACAAAATACGTCCTGGTGTCGTCTTTACATAAATCTGAAGTAAATTACCATCCAAATCTTTTTTTATTTGATAATCCGAATTTGTATAAATAAGACGATCATTTAATGTTGTCTCGATAAATTTCGAATTTGTTTGGAGAGAATTTACATCAAAATCGACTGGGTTAGAACGGACCCAAACAAAAGTATGTAAACTTAAAACTGATTGCTTGTATGCAACAATCACGTCATCAAAACTATAAAAGTATTGAGCTGTTTCTGTTTGTTGCGTTGGGTTATTCGCAGTTAAATAATAACAACCCAGAACCATATCTTGGCTCGGTGTAAGAATTGGATCTCCAGTGGCTGGTGAGAGAAAATTATTTGGAGCAAGCATTAACATTCTTGCTTCGGCTTGCGCTTCTAGACATAAAGGTATATGTACAGCCATTTGATCGCCATCAAAATCAGCATTAAAAGCAGGACAAACTAATGGATGAAGTTTTATTGCTCGGCCTTCTACAAGTATTGGCTCAAAGGATTGAATGCCTAAGCGGTGCAACGTCGGAGCACGGTTTAATAAAATAGGGTGTCCAGACATGACTTGCTCTAGAATTTCCCAGGCTAAAGTTTCATTATTTTGAATAATATTTTTAGCAGCTTTAATATTGTTAACTAGACCTTCATAGATTAAGCGGTGAATGACAAACGGTTGGAATAATTCAATTGCCATCTCACGGGGTAAGCCACATTGATTTAACTTTAATTCGGGACCAACAATAATAACAGAACGTCCAGAATAATCTACACGTTTCCCTAATAAATTTTGGCGGAAGCGTCCTTGTTTTCCTTCAATAATATCTGATAAGGATTTCAAAGGGCGATTATTCAAACCAAAAACTGCACGACCACGTTTGCCATTATCTATTAAAGCGTCAACTGCTTCCTGCAGCATTCGTTTCTCATTTCGAATAATTAATTCCGGTGCCATGATCTCCTGTAAACGGGCTAAACGATTATTACGATTAATTACACGTCTATATAAATCGTTAAGATCCGAAGTAGCGAAACGACCACCGTCTAATTGTACCATTGGCCTTAAGTCTGGTGGTAACACTGGAATAATATCTAAAACCATCCATGAAGGATCCGAACCTGAGGCTATAAATTGCCCAATTACACGTAAGCGTTTTATTAGTTTTTCACGCTCTGGGTCTTTAGCGGCAGGTATTAGAGCACGCAATTCGCGGGCTTCCGTTTCTAAATCAATGTTTAAAAGAAGTCGTTTAATTGCCTCGGCACCAATACCAATTTCAATGTCACTCGTATCTGTTTGCGTTGCATCAAAAACTTGCCAATCAGTTTCAACTAATAGTTGCTTATATGAAAGATCACCACTCTTACCGGGATCAAGTACTACATATGAATTAAAATAAACAATTTGTTCTAACTCTTTTAACGAAATGTTTAAAATTAATGCAATTTTGCTTGGGCGACCTTTAACATACCAAACATGTGTAACTGAAGAAGCAAGTTCAACAAATCCAATTCGGTGACGACGTACATTAGACTCAATAACCTCAACACCACAACGTTCACAAATAATACCTTTGTACCGTACCCGTTTATATTTACCACAGTGGCACTCCCAGTCATTTACAGGACCAAAAATCCTTTCACAAAATAACCCACCCATCTCAGGTTTAAGAGTTCTGTAATTAATCGTTTCTGGTTTAGTAACTTCACCCACCCTTTCTCCACTTGGTAATACCCGTTCACTCCAACTTCGAATCCGAGCAGGGGAGGCTAAATTAATTTTTACGTAATCAAATGATCTTTCTGTTTGGAACATGAATTAATTGCTATTTTAATTAAATTGCTTTTCAAAATTATCTGGGGGATCACCCATTAAATTAATTTCGTAGTCTTTTAAACCTTTGTTTTGGTAAACATCTAATTTATATGTAGCAACGTCAAGACATAAAGCTTGTAATTCTCTCATTAAAACCTTAAAAGATTCCGGTATTCCTGGTCGTGGAATTGGTAAACCTTTTACGATTGCATTTAAAGTTTCATTACGCCCTTGCATATCATCCGACTTAATTGTTAATAATTCTTGGAGTGTATAAGCTGCACCAAATGCTTCAAGTGCCCAAACTTCCATTTCCCCTAATCGTTGACCTCCCTGTTGAGCCCGACCACCGAGAGGTTGCTGGGTAACTAAAGAATAAGGTCCCGTTGAACGAGCATGAATTTTATCATCTACTAAGTGGACTAATTTCAACATGTAAGCACAACCGACTGTAATTGGGTTTTCAAAATTTTGACCTGTTCGACCATCCCGTAAAACCATTTTCCCTGGGTGTTTAGAAGAGAAAATCCAATCCTTAGTTAGCGAAGCTTCTTTTAATTTTTTATTTACTAATGCGCGCGAGGCTTCTGAACCGTGCATCTCATCAAATGGAACAACTTTAAATCGAACATTTAAATTATCAGCCGCCAAACCAAGGAGACATTCAAACAATTGACCTACATTCATTCGAGATGGTACCCCTAATGGGTTTAATAAGATATCGACTGGCGTACCATCAGGTAAGTAAGGCATATCTTGACGTGGTAATATTTTTGAAATAATACCCTTGTTACCATGACGCCCTGCCATTTTATCACCGATTTGAATTCGACGCGTTTGCGCAATGTAAACCTTTAATACCTCATCTGTTCCTGGGGGTAAATCATCACGGTTACTACGAGAGAAAATCTTTACATCTAAAACACGACCACAAGTACCATGCGGTAATTTTAAAGAAGTATTTCTCACATCTCGAGATTTTTCGCCAAAGATTGCTCTTAATAATTTTCCTTCGGGAGGATAATCAGATTCTCCTTTGGGAGTTAATTTACCTACTAAGATGTCACCAGAATCAACCCACGTACCAATTTTAACAACACCATTTTTATCTAAATTTCTAATAGAATGTTCGCTAACATTAGGTAGGTCTCGCGTGATTTCTTCCATTCCTAATTTAGTTTGACGAACTTCAATTTCAAATTTTTCAATATGCAGCGAGGTATACAAATCATCATAGAGTAGGCGTTCACTAATAACGAAGGCATCTTCGTAGTTATAACCCTCCCAAGGCATATAAGCAATCAGAATATTTTGACCCACCGATAATTCACCACCTTCTGTCGAAGCACCATCAGCAATAATTTGACCGATTGTGACCTTTTCATTAACAGAAACTAGGGGGCGTTGGTTAATACATGTATCTTGGTTTGAACGTTGATATTTAATTAAATTGTAAGTAAAACTCGTCTGGTTCTTATCCTTAACAATAACTTTATTGTCCTTAATTTGCGTTACTTTACCACAGCAAATACTTAACACAGTCATACCGGAGTCACGAGCGGTTTGGCCTTCAAGGCCTGTACCAACTAAAGGAGCTTGAGGATATAATAATGGCACTGATTGACGCTGCATATTCGACCCCATTAATGCTCGGTTCGCATCATCGTGCTCCAAAAACGGAATTAGAGCAGTTGCTAAAGAAACTACCTGAATTGGTGAAACAGCAATGTAATCCACTTCTGTTGAGGGAACTTGTACAAGCTCCTGACGGTAACGTACTGGCACACTTTGGCTTTGAATTAATCCATTATCACCAATTTCTAAATCACCCGCGGCTAAACGATACTTATCCTCAGTCGTCGCATCTAAATAAATTGGAAATGAATCTTGTAAAACTTTTCCATCTTTTACTTTATAGAAGGGTGTTTCAATGAAACCGTAAGAATTTACACGTCCATATGTCGAAAGCGAACCGATTAAACCAGCGTTAGGACCCTCAGGCGTTTCTATTGGACAGATTCGACCATATTGGCTTGGGTGAATATCACGTACTGCAAACCCCGCTCTATCTCTAGTGATTCCTCCAGGACCCAATACTGATAACCTACGTTTATGAGTAAGTTCCGCTAATGGGTTTGTTTGATCCATGAATTGTGAGAGTGGATTTGAACCAAAAAATTCACGAATCGATGAAACTAATGGTTTTGGATTCACCAAAACATTAACGCGTAAATATTTTTGTTCACAAATAGTCATGCGTTCTTGAGCAATGCGCTCTAGACGGTTTAAACCGATGCGTATTTGGTTCTGGAGAAGTTCACCAACAGAACGAATTCTTCTATTACCTAAATGATCAATATCATCTTCGGCAGTTGGGGACAATCTAAAATTGATTAATTCATCGATAATAAATAGAACATCTTTAGACGTTAGAATATGAATATTATTTTCAATGTCTAAATTTAAGCGTTTATTAATCTTATAACGACCAACTCGACCTAAATCATAACGCTTGGGGTCAAAAAAGCGTGAATATAAAATTTGTTGTCCAGCTTTAAATGTTGCAGGTTCACCCGGGCGAAGTTTATTATGGACTTCTAAAAAAGTGTCCTCTAGTGATATTGATTCATACTCTTTAAAAGTTTTTTGGAAATATTCTGGGTGTTTTAAAGTCTGGAAAATTTCTTGATCGGTAAGGCCAACAGCTTTTAAAAAGATATAAGCAGAGATTTTTTTTGCTTTATCAATTTTAACGTGAATGAAATCATCTTTATCAATTTCAAATTTAACCCATGTACCACGGTTTGAAATAAGGCTTGCAGTATAAAAACGAAAATTTTGTTTATCTGTATCCGTTTTATAATAAATCCCTGGACTTCGTACAATCTGGTTAATAATAATACGCTCGATTCCATTCACTAAAAATGTTCCTTCATTCGTCATTAATGGAATATCACACAGAAGAACTTCATTTTCAGTTGTTTGCGTTAAATTATTTAAATAAACCAGTTGGGCAAGGGTATAGATGCGAACGCTATAGGTTGTATCGCGACGTTTTGATTCCGCTAAGCTATATTTAGGGTGTCGAATTTTATAAAATTTCGCGGATAAATTTAATTCCAATTCATCCATGTAGTCACGTATAGCCGAAAAATTTTCCAGCTCTTGAATAAAGCCTAATTCGAGAAACCAACAAAAACTTATCCGTTGAGTTTCTAATAAATTCGGTAATAGGTATTTATAAACATTTTTCTGTACGCTAAACATTTTATGGATATTTACTTCAGGGTTTAACAAGTAGAATATTTTTATTGCCTACTAATTTACATAAGGCGCCGGAATCAGTAAAAGTAGATTACTTAACCGTAAATTAGAGTCATCAAAGCTAAAATAGTAAATTTAACTATCCCTATATAAAAAGTAAGAATCAAAAGTATTTTTGAAACATATAACCAACCCCACGAATTGTTAAAATTAAATCTGGGGCGGACGGGTTACTTTCTAACTTTGATCTAAGTCTGAATACGTGCACATCAACTATCCGAGTATCTACATCCCGTTGGGGGGTATAACCCCAGATGTTGTCCAAAATAGTTTTACGTGAAAGTTCGTTGCCAGCGTTGTGAATTAATAAAGATAAAAGCTTAAATTCAATAGTTGTTAATTTGATGGGTGTAGAATCCTTTAGGACTCTTTTTTTAATTAGGTTAATGGATATATTACCAAAATTTAAAGTTTTTGGTTTTATTGTTGGGTGATTTTGAGAGGTAATAAACGGCCTTTTTAAAAGGCAACGAATTCTTGCCTCTAATTCTTGTGGTGAAAACGGTTTTACTATATAATCATCTGCACCTGCATCAAGTCCCATTATGCGGGCAGAAATATCTTTTAAGGGAGTTAAGATAATTATAGGCGTTTGATTTCCTTGCCGAAGTTTTCTACATAATTCGTAACCATCGACTTTAGGTAGTAAGATATCTAAAATTATTAAATCAGGGTGCTCCTTTGAAACAAGAACTAAAGCTTTTTTAGCCGTTGATTCCAAGAAGACACTGTAACCAAGGGAGGAAAGGCGTCGACCTAATAATTCTCTTGTTGTTTCCTCAGAATCAACAACTAATATTTTTTCATTATATTTTGTCACTTTACTAGCTTAATATGGAACCGAATAGACGATTTTACGTTTCAAAAAAGTTCAACGAAATATTAATTTTTAAAAAATAAAAACTATCCTGGTATAAGTCTAACAAAAATACTGGTAGTTATGGTATTATTATAAGTACTTAATATGCAAATAGGCGAGCGTAGCCAAGTGGTTAAGGCACTGGGTTGTGGTTCCAGCATTCGCGGGTTCGATTCCCGTCGTTCGCCCTTTAGATTTACTCTGTTTCTAAAAACACATTTAGATATTTTGCTATCGTAATTGCTTCATCTTCAATTTTGTTTAAAGCTCGAGGCTGTTCAATACCAGTTAGAGGTATCTCGCGACTATCTGTTAAACATAGTAGAAGTTGACGTTTTGGATTTATCCCTTCTTTGATTCGCATTTTTATAGATTTTACTTCCTCAAAGGGAAAAGTAAAGACTAACTCACGATTTTTTCCGGGAAAACCTTTTCGATAAAGTTTTACTTGCTGACGCTCACGATTATACTCGTTATAACCGGAACCAACATCCCACCAAACGGTTAAAGCTAGAAAAATACCTAATATAGAACCTACCGTCCCATAGAACACTAATACGATTCCTTGGGGAATAAAAGAAATTCCAGTGGAATCGGAGAAAAATAATAAATTTGTTTTAAAGAAACTTGAAAGGCCGGTAAGGAAAAACCCAAAACCGCCTAAACTTACGGCAATAGACCAAAAAATATTACTAAGACTTCGTGATCCGTCAAAGTAAGAAGTAAGTGATGAATTTTTTTCTATGTAATTCATGATACCGATTAATTTATAGTAAAAAAATTATAGACTTAGTAAGAAAAAGGCACCAAAAATTGAAGACTGATTCATAGTTTTTACCCTCCTATCCTTAAGTCCTCTAAAGCGAACCCTAAACTTTTTAAAAATAGGGTTCGTTAGTTATTTAGAGGGTACCGAAACTAAATAAAAGGGGTTAAAAATACAATGTGACTAGATAAGTCTGATTGTTTTTAAACCGTAGTAAATCCCTGCAGCTAAACTAAACATTAGTGTCATTAATAGGATGTAACCGATAAGAGTACTCATAGCGATGTTACTGTTAAATTCTACAAGATGAAAATTTTCATATAGTACTAGAATACCATATCGTAATAAAAATTTTATCTCTTCCTTTCTTATATACCTAAAAAAAATAAAACCTATCTTTATTTTTTTAAGCCTTCAATAATACCGCGCCAAACAAGACCAATTACTTGTCCTAAAACGGTTGTTAACGTAAACCGAACACTCTTACTCAAAACAAAAACTGCTTCATCAAAGCGGCTTATAATAAAATCACTAATCTCAACGATGATAATAGTCAATAAAGACAAATTTTTAAGAGAGAATAATTCTTCAGCACGATTAGCGTAAATAATACGACAATAAATACCGGTTGTTTTAAAAATATAAATTTCGTGACGATTATTGTAAAGATTAATAGGTCTCTGAATGTAGCTTTTAATATACAATTGCCAATTTAAGTTGTTTTTAAAACGCTCTAAGTTACGCAAAGATAGGAATTTTGATCGATATAAAATCTGTCTAAAGGCATACACTGAGGAAAAATTAACTAAGCTAAAATAAACAACAGAGTTACTTATTTCCAATGCTAAATTATCAATTAAAGCTTCAATAAAACTTTCTGATGCCGAATTGTATATAGGGTAATAAATAGAACGGAAATAAGGCGAATTTGGATCCATTAACGAAAAAAACGGAACCTTAAATAGGATATCAGTATCCTTTAAAAGATTTTTAACGTATAGGGAATTTTTTAAACTAGTAAGATTTATTCTTACTTTGTAACCATACTTTTTTGTTAAGAAATCTTCACAAACATTTTTTATGCACTCTAGAAAAAGTAATTTACCTTTTCTCCGCAGGACATTTTCATACTTTGGATTAGATAATAACTTCTCATAAAGGTCTTCTAGTTGGGAAACAGCAAGAAGGAGTAATTCCTTTCGTACATCTTCTTTTAAGATATCGATTCCAAGTAGAACTTGATTCCCTTTTTTATTACTAAAATTGGTCTTGTATAAAGTTTTAGAAAAAACTTTTGTCGTAAAAATATTCTTATTATTTAGGTCTATTGTTGTATTCACTTTCGTCCGCCTCAGTAACAATATAAAAATTCTTAATAAAAAGTAGAACCCTAGATAAAACGTCTTATTATGAATAGATATTTTATCTAGGGTTTACCTTTACCAAGGTTGATGCATAAATTTTAAGTAAAAATTAGTACATCGCTAAGGAAAGTGTATCCGGCGCGTAACGCTGAATTTCAATAATAAAAGCGGCTGTAAAACTCATCCAAGCTGTTATTAAAACAGGCGCTGTCGATAGGTATGTCAGAAGATTCTTATCCATGGGTTTTGCTTATTAAAATAAAAATTAGATAATTTAACGTGGCGATACTGTTACTTCATCACTAGGAACTAAAAGATCTCCAGAAACTAATTCTTTCCAAGCGGCAAATGGCCACATAAAGCTTGCCGACATCATACCAATTGCAACTGGCACATTGATAATAATTTCGTTTTCGTTTGGTTTATCTGTTTTTTTAGAAAACTGCATGTAACTACGACCAGACCAACCGATCCAACCAGCGATGTATAAGAAACCAATACCAGGGATAACGAATTCACCAGCATGACTTGGTCTTCCATCTGCAATCAGGTGAGGTAAACCATCTGCACCACATAGTAGACCTTGCTTTCCATACTTATCGAATCGAGCTTTAGTCCCGTCTATTTGAGCCTGAAGGGCTAAGTAAGCAGGAGTACCTTCTTCATAATTTTCAAGACGTGAAGATAATTTTTTAACACTACCATCAAGTCTACGCTTAAATACAGCAGAATCTTTACATGGTACTAAACCACTAACATCAGCAGAGGCCATGTTTGGTGTGCTAGCAAAAATTGAAACTGTAAGAAAATATAATAACCAGCGCTTCATAAAAAAAAATAAAAATTTATTATTATTAACAAACTACATACTAACATTATAGTATTTCATTTTCTTCTTCTTTGCTTTAGGACCTGATATTAATTGATCTTTTTAAAATTTGTCGAAATTCTTGTTGGAAAAATAAGACAGCACGGTTAGATTTACCACCCAGAGCAACACTGTTTTTAGCCTCTACGAACCAAATCTGAGAATATGTAAAGAAACTTACATAAATACTTACCATTAACAATAAGAAAGAGAAATAAACAATATTTATACCAGGGTCCGATTTTATCTGAAGTCCAGTACTCGTTATATAATCCGCAAATTGTACCTTTGTATTTCCTTGTGTTACGAACGACTCACCAAGTTGTAATTCTTGTAAGAATTCTCCTTGTGAATTGTACAATGCTATCTTACCTTTAAGATCATTAATAACGACTGTTAAATTTGTATTCGTCGTACTTTGAGCAGATCCAAAATTTAATGAACCAAACCAGAATCGATTGCCTCCTTTTGTTATTCGTTTTAAAGGAATTTGAAAATTTTGTTCATTTTCCAATTTTAGTTTTATACCAACGATATCCCAATCTGTTTGATAAAGAACAATATCTTTATAAATTAATGGCTCATTTACAAAAACAATTTTTCTTTTTATTTCTTTACCATCCTCGTTCAACAATGATAAGTCTGAATAAAATTGATCAGTTTTTAATTCTTTTGTGTAGGTAATCCAGAAATTGTTTATACGACATGAAAGATCTTGTGGAACATAAGTACTATTTCCAAATTTTGTTAAATTTTGAACGTGGAAAATTTCTCCAACTGGGATAATTTCTTGTGCTGTATAACCACTTAAAGACCCAATACTTGAACCAAGAAGCAACACGATTATACTAGCATGTACAACAACAGGAGCAATACGCCCTAAGAGACCCGAATAACCATAACCTTTTTTCTTTTGGCGGAAAAAATGGTATCGGTTATCATTACAGTTGTAAGCAACCGTATTGGAAAAACCGAATTTTATATTATCGTTTACACTTAAAGTCTTATATTGCGAAGGCTTGTTAATGAATTTCCATAATTTAAAAGTTTTGATTGAAGGTAATTGAGTTGTAAAAGTACAAGCTAAAAGAGAACTACCAAATAAAAATAGTAATAGTAAAAACCACCAAGCCGTGTAAATTTTATCTAAAGATAAGAAAGTTATAACTTTCCATGTTAAAAATCCAAAGAGTGGCTTAAGTTCAGAATAATTCTCCTTATAGAATGTTAAACTTTGATCTTGCTCAATAATTGTTCCAACAGCAATGACAACCCCAATAACTAATAACAAAGCAATTGCAAGCTGTAAATTAGCTAAATTTTTTAGTAATAGGTTTTTATTCCTACTAAGATTTACCATGTAAAGTTATTTTTGATTTATTATTTGACAAAAAACCTTCGTTTACTTTATTATAAGTATTACATGCCGGGATAGCTCAGTTGGTAGAGCAGTGGATTGAAAATCCTCGTGTCTCCAGTTCAAATCTGGATCCTGGCACTATTAGGTTGCTTTCAGAACTTTATATTAACATATTTCGAAGATCATATTCAAGATTGGAGAAAACTAACGTGTTAAGACATTTAAAGTGAAACATATAAAAATAATTAAATTAGTGACATAATTTAGTTGTAAGTATTTTAAATTTTAAATACCATTTTTCTACTGATATCAAGTTGTCCTTAAACTACTAATTTAAGACGTATCGGCAGTAAAAAAAATTAATGTTTAAACGTCTATTTATTCTTCTGAAAAATATATTAATATTACTTATCTATCATATAAACAAAGTTTGTGTTTTATTCGGAGAGGTTTGTGATATTTTATTATGTAAGATAAAAGAATAAAGACTATTTTATTTTGCTTTTTATACTTCAACCTCTAAATTTTTAGTTTTTGGAGTATATAATCCAGCAATTTTATACCATAACTTTAAACCAGGAGGTTTTCATGTCACAAGCTGTAGAATCACGTACTCGTATTAAAAGTGAACGTTACGAATCAGGTGTAATCCCTTACGCTAAAATGGGTTACTGGGATCCTGATTACACAATTAAGGAAACTGATATCCTTGCTCTATTCCGTTGTACTCCACAACCAGGTGTAGACCCAGTAGAAGCAGCAGCAGCACTAGCTGGTGAGTCTTCAACTGCAACATGGACAGTTGTATGGACTGACCTACTAACTGCATGTGATCTTTACCGTGCTAAGGCATACCGTGTAGACCCTGTACCAAGTGCAGCTGATACTTACTTCTGTTACGTAGCTTACGATATCGACCTTTTCGAGGAAGGATCTCTAGCTAACCTAACTGCATCTATTATTGGTAACATCTTCGGATTCAAGGCTGTTAAAGCTCTTCGTCTAGAAGATATGCGTTTCCCTTACGCACTTCTTAAGACTTACCAAGGTCCAGCTACTGGTCTAGTTGTAGAGCGTGAGCGTATGGATAAGTTCGGTCGTCCACTTCTTGGTGCTACAGTTAAGCCTAAGCTAGGTCTTTCTGGTAAGAACTACGGTCGTGTAGTATTCGAAGGTCTTAAAGGTGGTCTAGACTTCCTTAAGGATGATGAGAACATTAACTCACAGCCATTCATGCGTTACAGAGAGCGTTTCCTTTACTCAATGGAAGGTGTTAACCACGCATCTGCAATGACTGGTGAAGTTAAGGGTCACTACCTAAACACAACTGGTGCGACTATGGAAGATATGTACGAGCGTGCTGATTTCGCTTGTTCACTAGGTTCTATCATCGTAATGATTGACCTTGTAATCGGTTACACAGCTATTCAATCAATGGCTTACTGGTCTCGTAAGAACGACGTTCTTCTTCACCTTCACCGTGCAGGTAACTCAACTTACTCACGTCAGAAGAACCACGGTATGAACTTCCGTGTAATCTGTAAGTGGATGCGTATGTCAGGTGTTGACCACATTCACGCAGGTACTGTAGTAGGTAAGCTTGAAGGTGATCCTCTAATGATTAAAGGTTTCTACAACACTCTTCTAGATACTAAGTCAGAGGTTTCTCTACCTGAAGGTCTATTCTTCGCACAGGATTGGGCTTCTCTACGTAAGTGTGTACCAGTAGCTTCTGGTGGTATCCACTGTGGTCAAATGCACCAACTAATTAACTACCTAGGTGATGATGTAATTCTTCAGTTCGGTGGTGGTACAATTGGTCACCCAGATGGTATCCAAGCGGGTGCTACTGCTAACCGTGTAGCTCTTGAGTGTATGGTTCTAGCACGTAACGAAGGTCGTGATTACATCGCTGAAGGTCCTCAGATCCTAAGAGATGCAGCTAAGACTTGTGGTCCTCTACAGACTGCGCTAGATCTTTGGAAGGATATTACTTTCAACTACGCGTCTACAGATACTGCAGACTTCGCTGAGACTGCAACAGCTAACAGATAATTTTAATACTCTTTTTAAGAGTTTAAAATTCACGCATTTTCGATTTAGAACCCATACTAACTTATGGGTTCTATACTAACTACAATCATTAATTTTCATTTAAGGAGTACACAATGAAACTAACTCAAGGATGTTTTTCTTTTCTTCCTGACCTAACTGACGAGCAAATCACTAAGCAGATCCAATACTCGATCGATAAGTCTTGGGCTATCTCTATCGAGTACACTGATGATCCGCACCCTCGTAACAACTACTGGGAAATGTGGGGTCTTCCTCTTTTCGATATTAAGGATGCAGCTGCAATCCTTTTCGAGATCAACATGTGTCGTAAGGCTAAGCCTAACTACTACGTTAAGGTAGCTGCTTTCGATAACGCACGTGGTACTGAGTCATGTGTTTCTTCATTCATCGTTCAGCGTCCTGCTTACGAGCCTGGTTTCAGACTTGTACGTCAAGAAGTTGAAGGTCGTAAGCTTGTTTACACAGTAGAAGCATACGCACCAGTAGCTAAGCCTGAAGGTGAGCGTTACTAATTAATCTTTGATTAATTAATAAAAAAAGAGCTTTGCAAATTTTGCAAAGCTCTTTTTTAAATGGTCTTTAGTTATCGGAACAAAACTGCTTACGGTAATAACACAAATTTTTTTAAGCATATGACTTATTTTTATAAAAAATTGTATATTTGTGATTATTTTACTATTAATAGTAAGGCAGCAAAATTGGAATATTTGTCTCCACAAAACCTCGTTAATTCTACTACGGGCTCTCTTCTGGACATCTACACAAAGAGACCCATAGTATATATATGTCAAACCCTCGCTATAAAAATTTTTATTTTATGATGGGGCGGTTCTATTCGCCAAATAAAAAATACTAAAATTCATCCTAGGGGTTATCTGGCTTTGAAGATCGCGTTGAAGCAAGCTCTCCTCCACCCCCTGAGTCGAATTGGAAAGCAATACGGGTTGTATCTCGTTCACTAAAAATGGCTTCCAGTTCACCGAATAGTCGTTGGATATCGGTGACTGTTTCTCCTATAGTTGATGTGTCTATGTCAACTAATTTTACAGCATGTCCGCCTTCACTAAAATCTAGTCGGAATTGGGTTCTATCTCTATCAGTATCACACTGCCCAGACATTGTTTTCCCAATTACGCTCAAAAACCTATTTGACATTAAACTAAGACGATCTTTCAAATCAGATCTGATACTAGACGTATCTTCTGGGTCAAAGCCAAGCGCTCGTTTTTTGAGAAGCCGATCAGTACTTTCGATGCAAATTCGGCGAGCATCTTGAATTTCCTGAGCAAACTTAATCATTGCTTTATTACGTTCTAGGAAATAATCAATTTTCTCTTTACTATCATGCATTTGCAACTCCTTTTGAAATCTATCTAGACCAGCTTTTAATTTGATCTTTAACAAGTCTATTTGAGCAACTTCTATTAAAGTGGGGACTACCGAGCTTTCAACAAGGCGGGTCCAAATTAAACCAAGAGAACCTAAATCCTCAAAAATGTTTGTATTTTTTTCTATTTTTTTTTATAGTGATAAACTATTCTGAAATTTTAAAGTTTGTTATGCCACTGTATTTAAGTTAAAAAAAGTACCGTTAAACAATAAATGCATTGTTTAACGGT
>Ga0206123_10001423_pt1 | contig 22461 bp, 20 predicted proteins | sample Helgoland_Spring_2_FD_160086 | JGI IMG/M metagenome (GOLD analysis project Ga0206123, IMG submission 160086) | Pelagic subsurface seawater microbial communities from Kabeltonne, Helgoland, North Sea - Helgoland_Spring_Bloom_20160316_1 | ecosystem: Environmental > Aquatic > Marine > Epipelagic ...
GTTTGAAAGATTGACCAGGCCCCAGCCCGTCTGAGTACAAGGTGCGACTGGAGATATGGGCATGGTTCCCGAGGTAGGGTCCCAGCCCAGATCAGGATACCAGGCTGAGAGATTGATCGCTTCACGAATTTGGGCGTTGTCAATTGAAACTGCGTTTCCTTCCGCATCGGTTCCGTTGACGAGATTCTTGGACCGTGTATCAGGAGATGCGCCGGAGGAAGCGTCTTGGTATTCATCACGAAGAGATTCCAATACAAAGGAAATGATTCCAGCGGTACGTGGAGTGGCGAAGGATGTTCCTGAAGTTTCATGGTAGCCATCGATATCATCGTGGTTTGGTAGTACTTGGGTCCAATCTGCAGAAATATCGGGATATGAACCAGACATGATCTCCTTCTGGTCGTCACCCTCTTCGGCGTATCCTGCGATTCCGATTGACCATGGTGGGCCCGCAGTTGCGTCCTGTACTGCAGGGGATGGGCTGTTGTCTGCAGCACCGGTATGGATCTTCCCGAATTCAACAACGGCAGATTCCGTAGCTCGTTCAATTCCTGGAACAGGGATTGAACCAATGGCCCCAAATGAGGTCGTGATGACATCGACCAGCGGTTGGTCTGCAGCAGATTGAACGGCCTGTTCTGAAAATCCTTCAACGAAGAAAATTACTGCATTTGGATTGGCATCAAGTACTGCTCCGGTGACTGCAGAACCATGACCGTCAGAAGGGTCATCAAGAATGAGAATGTCACTGTCGCCGTCGGGCGAACTGCCGATGATTTTTGTCCCTGTGAAGTAGACAATATCGCTCGGTGCAAGCGTGTCCCAGCAAGTTTCCTTGTCTGCATCATAGCGCTCTTGCCAACTTCCTTCCATCGTTATGTCACAGACCTTGTTAACTCCAAGACCGTCCAGTAACCCCTGTGGATAGGTTTCATTGGTTCGGAAATGGTCGTGATAAACGTTGATTCCGGTGTCGATTGGAGCCACGACAGAGAAGGCTCGCCAACCGTCCTTTCCAGCAAATGCATCGGATGACTGTTCCTTGTTTGATGCGTCGTTGAAAAACGACATGCCTGCAACAATGGATACAACCAGTAGCGTGGCGAGCGACAACGCAAGAAGTTGCTTCCGCGTCATCCCATGGAGGACCTCCTCAACGACGAGGCTAGCTTCCAATACCTCTCCCATGGTTTTACCTCAACTACAATTCCTCAAGAACCCTGCGCTTTGTTGTAATCTTTGACCTTCTGTTGTTAAATCCAGATGAACCGGATTTAACGAGAGCCGTTAACAAAGATGAAATTGATGACAAATTGGAACATGAGAAACCACACAAAACCGACGATTCCAATCCATAAAAGCGAGGGGTCTTCGCCGCCTGATGTGCTCACTCTAGCAAGTGTTCCAGATTACGCAACGAGAGGAGCGATGCGAGGGGATGGAAAAGAATGGATTGAATTCCCAGCGGGTAGCAGTAATCAGTTTTTCAGAGATCCACTCACGGGGCAATGGACTCGCGGAAAATGATGGACTTCTTCTAAAGTCTGATTGAAACAGTCTTCTGGAATAGAATGAACGATCAGGCCGCTTCGATTCTCGTTGGGTGATTGCTCACCAGTTCATCATTTTTCTAAAGGTTGGAGATGCAAACAGAAGGTCGATTGATTGAGAGGTGAATTGATCCGCTTCAAGACTCCTGCGAACATCTTCTTCACTTGCACCGGTGTTGACGCCGGACATGCCCATGACTCTGTCGTATCCATTGCCGCTTGAACCGCGACTCGTACGACCGTTGCCGAACGAATAACTTGGATTCACACTGAGGTTTCCCTCGCCTTTGAGAATCTTGAGGATGAAATTAAAAATTCCCATTTGAATCAGCTCGTGACTGCGGGACTGTCCGAGTCCCGCAGTCGGTTGGATTCCCCCGATATTATCGGGAAGGTCATCGCCGTTAAGCTCTCTTGGACATTAATCATGTTGAACAGGCGGCATATAAACGTTCACGTTTTTGTAACAATTCGCATCGCTGGCTCCGGTCGGCCTGCGATTTCACCCTCCGCCTCCACAATAACGCCCAATCGTTTGAGGGCTTCAAGGTGGGTCGCTGACCAAGGAACCTTGCTGTTTGTTTCGTCGCTATCGTCCAATCTACACTTGAACGTAAGTTCGGAGTTTTGTTCTTCATCTTCTGGGTTGTGGTAGCTCATGTCGACCCAATAGTGTCCCAATGAACCGATCTCTGTAGAAAGTCGTTGCAACCCCAGTTGAGGCAGTTGCTTGCGAAGTTGGGGGGTTGGGATTGCACGCGGTATGAGTATGAATTCATGAGGGCCTTGTCGGAACTGAAACACAGGGACCCATTCCTTTTCCTTGACGGTTTTGATGAAATATTCACGCTGCCCTTTCCCCCACCGCTCGGGAATCCACGCCATCAGAGCACTCCTTCCTTTGGTTCCAACTACCTGACTGCTCATTTGCATGCTCAGGGATTTTGGAGGAGTGCCCGCATGGTTTGCTTGAATTAGACTTGGCGCGGTTGTTTTCTTGAACGGTCGTTTGATGGTCGATGAAACAGCGTTCCTGATGTCTTTGAAACCAATCGGCCAATGTCTCATCGGTTGAGCCCGTTGGTGTTTTGGGAGGGTTTCTTTCCATGTTTTGAGGGGCCGCCTTAATTGCTCACGGGAGATTCGGGTGCAGCACCAACCTGTCGTGCCATGGAGCGAACCAGGCAATCGAATGATTCGCCGAGTATCAGCAGTAACGGTCGTATCCACGTCAAAACCTGCGTCAAGGACACGTTGCAACAATTCTTGGCGAGAGGCCCTAACCAGCTCTTCACGGAGGCGAGGTTCGGGTGTTCCAAACAAGGTTCGGTCGTTGTCTCGCAATACAAGGTGGAAACCTTTTCCTCCGCTGTAACTGATGTATTGCAACGTGAGGTCTTCATGCTCATCAAGCCATGTTAACAAGCCGTCTGTGACGCTTCGGGCTTGCTCCAATCTACGATAGCAAAACGGGCGGAAGTCAATGTCAAACACGACCAGATGGTCAAGAAGAATGGGAGCCGGTTCGTCAATATCCTTCAATCGGGGGAGGTCAACCGGATTGAGCCATGCTGAGGTGCCGATGTAAAGGTCACGTGGTGCATATTTCGCAAATTGCTTTCGTAGCGTCTGCTCGTTACTGACCTGACGGGGAAGGGTTGCCCACCGATCGTTTGGAAGGCGCCATCGGAATTGGTGGCGGGACGGCTTTTCAAGCCAATCCAAATCCACCGGCATGGTCGAATACCACGCTTTGAGTTCGTCATTGGAAAACATCGTTATTCCTCACACGATGTCCTCCGTGTCAATCTTTTCCTTAACCAGCGATGGGATTTGATTCCTCTTTGATTTGAACTTTTTGAAGCAGAATATTCGCTGTTGGTTTCATCGGAGCCTTGATGAGGGTAAGGCGTCGCCTTGCAAACGGTTGACAGAATGAAATTGCGGCTTCATCAATTTCTTTCGAAAACCGGATTCTTCTCGTCAAAGCGAGAAGTGAAGGAAGCGATTTGGAACGGGGACATCACCGTCAACGGATCGGTTGTGAAAGAAATCAGTTTCCAGTTCAATCCAAAAACCAAGCCTGTTCTGTACAGAGGCCAGCGTCTTGAACTTTCAAACGAACACACCACCTTTCTCCTTTACAAACCCAGGGGATATCTCTGTTCTCGACTGAGTGAACAAGAACGTTCGCTGAACAAACGCTCGGTCTTTGAATTGTTTAGGGAAGCAGTTGATTCGAGTACCTACGAGCGCCTGGTGACGGTTGGTCGTTTGGATGAAGCAACAACCGGCCTTCTTTTGGTCACGACCGACGGTGATTTGGTTCACGACATCACCTCTCCCGAGAAAGACATTCGTAAGATTTACGAAGCGATTACACGGGATTCCGTCTCATCGTCTCAAATGGAAGCGCTTCAACATGGCGTTGATATTCACATTGAGGATTCAGGCGTAACGACCTCCTATACCTCACGCCCTGCTGAGGTCCACCAAATTGAACCCGACATCATTGAATTGACCATCCAAGAGGGGAAGAAAAGGCAAGTTCGTAGGATGTTTGAAGCCCTTGGGAACGAGGTTGTTCATCTCCATCGCTTGGGGATTGAAGGCCTTCATCTTTCAAATTATGATCTCGAACTCGGAGACTTTTGCCCGATTCAAAAGGGAGAAATTACTCGGCTTATCTTCCAGCACGGGTGAGACAAAAGACCTTGAACAAGGGCCTGTTGGTAGGCATGAGGATTGTTGTGCCCGGTGATATGTCTTGGATGAAATCTCGCTACGATGAATTGAGTGAAAAATCTCTACTTTGGGAGCCGCCAACGCTCGAAGGGCCCAATCAACCCCGTTGTCAAATGGACGGTAAACCAACCATCATGCTTTCAGCGAACAACTATCTCAACTTGACAACCCACCCTAAGGTTGTATCTGCAATGCAGGATGCAACAGCATTTTACGGGGCAGGAAGTGGCTCTGTTCGTGCCATTGCGGGGACCATGGACATTCACCTTGAAGCCGAAAAGAAAGTGGCTGAATTCAAGGGAGTTGAAGCATCGTTGATTTACTCTGCAGGATATACGGTCAATGTTGGATTGATTCCATCGCTTGTCGCAGGCCCTCAAGATGTCATCATTTCCGACTCACTCAATCACGGTTCCATCATCGATGGTGTTCGCTTGACGAAGGCCTCACGAGCCGTTTACGGGCACAACGATATGGGTGAATTGGAAGCTGTTTTGAAAGCCCACGAATCATCAGATCGTAAACTCATCATCACCGACGGTGTGTTTTCGATGGACGGGGATATCGCTCCACTCGACGAAGTTACGGCCCTTGCTGAAGAGTATGGCGCCATGGTCTACGTTGATGACTGCCACGGTGAAGGCGTCTTGGGCGATGGTGGTGCAGGGATTGTCGACCACTTCAAACTTCAAGGAAAAGTCGACTTTGAAACCGGTTCGTTTTCCAAAGCCCTCGGAGTTCAAGGAGGCATTCTTGCCGGGACTGAAATGACCCGAAATCACGCCTTGAACCATTCGCGTTCATGGCTTCTTTCTGGCTCACAGCCACCTGGTGTTGCTGCTGCACAAAAAGCAGCGATTGAGGTTCTTATGGACGAGCCAGAGCATCATGCACGTCTGTGGGAAAATACCGATTACTTCCGCAAGGAACTGCAAAGCCTCGGATTTGACACTGGCGATTCAGTGACGCCAATCATTCCAGTGATGTGCGGTGAATCCAGTGTTGCAAAAGCAATGACACAAGAACTGGGCAAACTGGGTGTCATGGCTGGGGCAATTGTCTTTCCAATGGTCGCTCGAGACAAAGCCCGAATTCGCACTCAAATGTCGGCAGGTCTCTCCCGAGAAGATTTGGATACGGTACTCTCGTGCTTTGAGAAGGTCGGGCCCAAACTCGGGCTGATCTAAGTTACTCTGATTCGAAGTTATCAACGACTTCAAGCAACTCAGTATCGTCTCCGGCAATCTCCTCAGCCTCGGAGTTTTCTTGCTTGACCTCCATTCCAAGGAACGGGTCTTTGCCGTCTTCAACCATGCACAATAAGCGCCATCGTGGGGCCCAAGAAAGGTGAACGTACACTGGCCCAGGAAGAAGAAGAAGGCCCCAAATGAGCAGGCTCGGAACGGTCAAAAGTTCCGTTCTATCAATTGAAAGAAGAGCCAGTCCAATGAAGGGCATTGGGTACAAGATGTACCGAGGCGGCGCCATTGGATGGCGTTTTGAGAAGGCGATGAGCAAAATTGATACAAAGCCTGTAAGTGCACAAGCCACGATCAAAAGGGCAGTGTGGAAGATCCACTCAACAGCCCAGACATCGTTGTTTTTTCCACCGAATGCATAGGGGAGGATAAGTGCAAGAGCGACGAGAAGTCCGTAGAATGCCCCAATGTTTGCAGGATGGCTTAACCACAATGGGAGTTTTGAAAACCTGCGAGAAAGCGAGGTTCCCAGCAACGTGTCTTGCTCATGCGGGGCAAGGTTTTCGACCCGACCCATCCAAGTTTCCGTGGTTGACACGGCCAATGGGTCAAGCAGACGGGTTTTGAAGGTAGAGGGTCGCCGCTCCCGAAAAAGCGCTATTCTTCACGCTTGAAGAAGGATACGAGGGGACTCTCGACTTCAATTTCTTGTTCTTCTTCTAACCATGACCGTTCCAGAAGCCCGCTGTCTTTTGTTTCACGGTCTCTGGCTTCAGCAATCGGATCGGGAATGTTGTTCATTGCATCCCGCAGCGCAATGGCTTGATTGATGAGAGCCATGTGTCTTGTCAACAAAGCCGTACGTTTTTTAGAGGGTGAAAAATGTCCCAACACGGGAAAATCAATGGTGTCGTGAGCGATGTTGAATCCACCAATAAGGTCATCGGAGATGGCCTTAATTCGGTGCTTGCCGGGGTCAATCCAACGGCCGTCCGACAGTTGGACCTCCACTTCTGCTTGCCCAAATGAAGTTCCATCCATGAATGGATGGTTGAGGTTCACTGCAAGGGGCGTAGATGCATGACCAAGGTATCGGTACATCACGAACGATGCATTGGCTGCGAAACTGACGACGGCGAGGCTGAATGCAACGGCATTGGATGTTGTCAGCAGGGCGGAGATCCCACCGAGAACTACCGAGGCTACAAGGGCGCTCACAAAGCCAATGTTTCGAGCTTGGATAAACGGCTGAGCAATCGGCGTGTTGATGAAACGAATCATCCCCGCAGAAGGTTCTCCCATCGATTCACCCATGTCGGGTTGACGGGGCCGATTCACTTGAAGGTCACGCTCGCGGAATTTGATGGGAGGTTGGGTTTTTTGTCCAAGAACCGACATCGTTTGCGAATTCACGGATGACGGAACAGTGCAGTTCAATATCGAGGCCCCATGCAACCGTCCAACCCGCCAATTTTGGTTCAAGTTTGAGCCATTGATTGGTCACGCCGCGTTCCTTCCTGTTTTCGTAATGGAGCAAGAGTGCGGCAGTTTGTATGAGTCCTTGGACCAGGAGAACTTCTTCGGATGGAGCACTCCGACGTTTAAGGGCGTTCCACAAGTCTTCCCATGATTCGTGTGCATGCCAGTATCTTCCCGTATCAAATCGAGCCAACCCCTCCCCGAGGAGAACTTCTTCTTCGGTCGTCAGCTCACCGGCCTCCTGAAGGGTCATGTTGGGGGGAGGGTGTCGTCCTTGAAACAGTATGTGTTTCAGCCGTTTTCTCCGCACTCTTCAAGAGGGGGTTTGGGGGATGTGGTGTACAACGGTGGCTTGCCTCAATGGAAATTCAACACGGCGACCTCATTGAACAACGACGTGGAGGCGTTGATGTTCTTCGTCTGATGGCTCGCGATTTGGCTGCTCATGGCCAATCTGGTGCCGTGTTGATCCGCCCTCATCAGACGCAAACAAACGGCTGGCTTCTGTTTCGTTTAGGGCATCCAGTGATGGCTTTTCATCAAGGAGAAATTCATTCCTTCGGACTTGATGCCTTGATGTCAATTGAAAGCGATGCGTTGGACGTTGCCAATGAAGTGAACCTGTACGAATTGAGCATGTCTGCAATTCGTCAAATGATGGAGGCATCGCCTGAGAGTATCTTGCATCTTGAACTCCAACAGTCCACTGATGATTCATCCTCATGGTGGTCCAGTGTGCGCCTCCCCTCGTCCTCTTGGAGAAGAGCAGACCGGCCAGAGGAAATGGAGGGGTTCGTCATCGAGCCTGAATTTCAACGGCGTCCTTCTTTTGATGTGATGAGCAACTCAAACAAAACCTTGCTTCAACCCGGTGGAGCATATGTCTTTGACTCACCCGACCCGCATCCCATGATTGAATTGGGTGTTGAGTTGGCTGAGCGAGGTCTTTCCCTCTTGGGGCTGTTTGGACTTCCTCATGCCTCGACAGAGATTACGAACCGCTTGCCGGGCCCCACAAGTTACTCCCTGTTCACTCCACGCGGAGGGTTTGAACTTTTGAGTGATGAAGTCGAAATCCTACGCTGTGTTGAAGCATTCTTATGGGCCAATGAACGGGCTGTTGTTCTGGTTGATGGCTTGGACCGTGTCGGCAATGCGCTTGGCGATTCGGGCATGTTGGATTTGATTCGTTCCATCATTGACGGCGTGAGGTTTAACGACCATACGCTCCTCCTTACCACCGATTTAGGGGTGTTTCAACTCCCTGTCCGCCACAGCTTGATGACTGAATTTGTTCCCTTGACAAGCGTTCATCTCCAGGATTGGTTAGCCGATCCGGACGGCCTCTTTGACCACCCTCTTCTTCTTCCAATCGATGAGGATGAAGCCAGATGGGTTGATGCACAACTGCGACATCATGTTGGTGATACAAGCAGTCCTTCCTCGGTTGCCGCAGACTTTTCCATGGAAGGTGGCGGAGTTGAACCTACTGAAGAAGAACGAAAGGCAGCGGTTGAGGCATTGAGCGAAGTGGTTGAATCTTGGCCCGAGTCCACCGGTGATGGTGGTGTGGCCCCGAGCGCTGAGGCAGGGGACCATTCTCAAAGAGACCGAGAATCTTCGTTCATGCAAGGTCGTTTTATCAGTGAAATTCCTCATCGCCAAACGAACGATGAAGCAACGCCCCATCCATCGCCTCGTGCACAGCGTTCAACGCCTGCGAAAGTAGTTCCTACCGCATCTCCTCAAGTACGAACGCCTCAGCGGTTGCCCGCTAGAAAGGTCAAACCCAGCCTCCCTCAAATTGACCCTGGCCTTGCGCATCAACGGAGCTCCGCAGTATCTCGTTCGGAACGCGACTTGCCGAATTGGCCCCAAAAGAAGAGTACGAAAGACCGTTTTATCAAGGAAAACTTGGATGTGTTCCAAGCGAGGCAAGACAGGGCGTCTTTGCGGCATCAGGAAATCAACGTACCAACTCAGACCCGAACTCTGGGGGACACACTTCACCCAAACCCGACGTTAGATTCTGCTCAATTGCCTGAGATGAACACTCCTCAGACCGTCCCCCTCAGAGCAAGTTCAACTTCACATCCGCTGCCTCGCAGCTTCGATCGTTCTTCTCAAGAACCGCCAAAGGCTGCTCGTGAATCCTCCTCCAAGGACCAAAAGGAATCCACCATCGATGAAATGTACGAACGATGGAACCAATGGGAAGATGAGGATTATGCCTCCTCTGCAGCTCTTTACAACGAAAAAGGCGAGTTGCTCAAAAAATTCAAGGAGGATGAATCGTGAGTTCACCCCCAACAAAACTGCGATTAGCGTTGGAAGATGCAAAGGATAAATTGCGTGATTCAATTCACACACACAGCGCCCCTGAATCATTGGCCATTCCCGAAAAATCACCTCAACCAAAGCGACAAGCTCAATCCAAATTGAACACGCTCTTGGGCAAAACTGAGGTAGAAAACGGTCGTCTTTCTTTGTTCCAACGCGTTGGTGTTTCACAACGACCCACGTATGACCTCATTGCCGACCGTGTTCTTGGTCCGTCTGTCGACGAGCATACCTCATTTCTTGATGTAAATTCATCGTACGCAGACCATGTTGCAGAGCGTTTAAAGAAACTTAGAAGAAGCAGTCTAGAGGAAAAGAAGTCTGACGCTCTACCTGATGGTGAAGATGGATTTGTCGGGCTTGAAGGTGACGGGCGACCGGTTTGGTCTCACATCTTGGATGAACATCGAGGTCGACCGTCGGTCGGTCTTGAATCGGACCTTGTTCCAGTTGACCAAAACCATCCGCTTCACGCTCGGAATGTGCTAGAGATTCGTGGGGATTGGCCAAAACGGATGCATTGGTCAGACCGTTTAACATTCCGACAGTGGTTCGTTACGGATGAAAATATGCGAGCCACCAGGGCCTGTGAATCCATTGTGGACTCGCCAGGTGGCCACCTCAACCCCTTGGTCGTCGTTTCGGAAGTCCATGCGGGTTGCTCTCATCTTCTTCACGCCACCGGGCAGGCATTGTTACGACGTCAGGAAGGTGAAGTTTTGGCCCTTAGCGCGGCTGACGCGGTAGGCCTTGATGGGCTTGAACATGAATGGCAGGATGCACTTTCAGGTGCAACAGCGCTTGTGATTGATGATCTCCATGAATTCGGTCAAGATTCAGAGTGGGCTCACCAACTTGGAATTCTCGTTGACCATGCTCTTAATCTCGGTGTTCAAATTCTTGCTGGAGGCCGAATCCATCCTGATGATTTACCCGCTTCACGTTTGAAAGAAGTCCTTCGAAATGCTTCGGCAGTTCTTCTCACCGTTCCTTCCGTCGCTTCGCTTATGGCCTATGGTTCATGGCGTTGTGCTCAGCGTAACCTCCTGTTAAACGACGTTCATTTGGCCCGTTTGGCCCGTCTTGAACCCTCTGGCTGGCGAGCGATGGAGGGCCGGTTGGAGCAGGTCTCCATCGCTTTTGAAGCAGGTGAAGTTTTGCTTGACAACGATGATATCATTGACTTGGTCACTTCCTCAAGACCTGCTCTTCAATCTCAAGGGCAGACGTTGGAGGCTCAACGTGTTGATGATTTGGCCGCTGCATTGGTGAGTGAGGCCATTGACCAAGTCTATTCTAACGTTCAGCCAGGGGGTATTGAACTTCATTCGGAACTCAAACCATGGGGCGAAGATGAATATCAGCCCCCTGAATGGGACGGGGCGGAGTTCATCTCAAAGGGAGACCGTATTGTTGACCAGCGGGTCAATGAAATAATGGAATCGATTACACCAGCACGACCATCGGTTCTTGATGTCAATGAACGAGACCGCCACCTCATCGCTCGTAATGAACGAATCGAGCATGGAGATGCTGGCCGAGCTGCTGATATCTTGGTGGACTTGGACGTCGCCATCGATGAACGGATGAACCGTTCAACTCGAGATACATTGGATTCGTCCTTTGAACTCAATCGGCTGGAAGAACAAATGGTTCATTTGGCTCAACGAGCGGTGGATGCCGATATTGACGCCTTGATCGATATTGCGGATGAACTGCGAACACTTGAAGAACGGTTGGTAGAACTTGACCCAGACCGAGAACCTCTTCCGCCTGTTGAACCCGATGTGGCGGTCAAACAACGGAGGCCCATCGGGCGAAAAGCCTCATCGACGTCCACTCAGATTCAGACCGTCGAGGCGTTGGACGATTATGAGCCCGACGGTGAATGGAACATCGACGGGATTGGAATTACAGCCGAAGACCTACTGGATGACGCCAATGAGCCCAACTACACGCTGGTTCATCTTGGACGACTCCATCCAAAGAAGATCCTCATGGGTGAAGAAGAATGAAGCCTCCATGGTGGATGAGCGGAGTTAACTTTTCTTGTCAGAGTGGCTGCGGTAAATGCTGCGACCAACCCGGTGGAATTGTTTACCTTTCCATTACCGATGCCGAGCGTATCTCCCAACATTCAGGTTTGTCGGTGGAAGATTGGTTGGAGCGTGATGCTCGCAAGACATACGACGGCCGTTTTGTCCTTAAAAGCCGGGATGATGATGGAATTTGCATTCACCTCAATGAAAACCAACAGTGTTCAATCTATCAGGTGAGGCCTCAGCAATGCAAGGCTTTCCCGTGGTGGGGTGAAAATCTGGTGAGCGACCGAGCATGGAGTCAGGTTAAGGAGCAGTGTCCTGGCATTGATGCTGAAGATGCTCTTCTTGTAGAAGGGACCACAATTCGCCTCCACATCTTTTCTGACCGTGAATCGACAAAAGGATTTAGAGAATGGCCGCCGCAAGCCAGACGGAACAAACGGTAGTCTGCGGCGGTGTTGCTGGCTACACCGTTTTCACTGGCTGTCCAAGAGAAGAGCCGCATTTATACGAGGGTCTCTTGTCGGTGTCTTTGAGGGAAGAGAATGTCAAACGATAATGGCTTGTTCAATGTGACTGAAAAACACTTGAACATCGGTCTTCGTGGAATTCCTGTCGGCACCTGCCGTACATCGTTTGTTACGCCCACTGAAGGTGTCCATTATTGCGGATATCCGATCAGCGAACTCGCTGGCCAGTCTCCCGAAGACGTGGTCTATCTTCTGTTCAACAAAGAACTACCAACACCAGCCCAATCTTCAGCATTCCGAGAGAACCTTGCTGGGCGAGGTCATGTTCCTGACAGCGTTGCTGCAGTGTTCCACACGCTTCCAAAAGACGGTCATCCAATGGACTGGTTGAGTGTAGGTATCCAAACTCTTGGAATGCTCGACACGACTGGAGATTGGAAAGAAGATGCCCTCAACCTCATCGCCCGTATGCCTCGGCTTATGGGGCTCTTGTTCCGGATCCGAGAAGGCCGTGGAGCTGACATCCCTGAAGATGACCTTTCAGCCACAATGGTCAAGCGTTTTGCTCGTACCTTGGACTTGGACGGTATCGATCAAGACCAAATGGAACGTATCCTTTCCACTTACCTCGTGTTGCACATGGATCACGGTGGGGGTAACCTTTCCACCTTTGCAGGAAAAGCCATTGCATCGGGTCATGCAACCGTGTATTCCTCAATCTCGGGAGCGATGAACGCTCTATCAGGTCCCCTACATGGGCGTGCAAATCAGTCTTGCTTGGAATTTGTCCTACGCATTGGTACAAGCGACCCGGAAGAAGTTGAAGCCTTCGTGCGCGGTGAACTTGATGCTAAGCGCCCAGTGTTTGGGTTTGGCCATGCAGTGCTACGAGCAGAAGACCCAAGAGCCACCGTTCAATTTGCGTTGGGTGAAGTGATGTGCCCGGATGATGAGAATTTCAAAATCATTCGTACCCTTCGTGAAGTCGCCCCTAGAGTCCTCTCAGAGAATCCCAAGATTTCCAATCCAAATGCGAACGTTGACATCGCAAGTGGAGCCCTTCTCCACTACGTTGGATTCAAGGATCCAACCTACTATACCACATTCTTCGGATGGGCCCGAGTCGCTGGAATCGGTGCGCAAATCATCGATGAACGAACGGTGATGAGGGACGGCAAGGGTATACCGATTTACCGACCAAAGTACATTGCTGAACAACAAACATTGCGTCACATTGAGTGATGTTAGTTCAAGACCGGTCGGGATGTTTTCCCAGACCCTCGATGACCGATAATTCGTGGAGCCGACCAAGGAGGAGTTGTACCTTCAGATCGAGCCATTACCTCGTCAATGGATTCGCTCCAACTCCACTTTTTCTTCCATTCGCCGATGAGCAAACGTCGCCGTGTTGAATCGCATTGTTCCCACGAAGGAGTTGTTTCCAACAGTTCCGAATGAATCTCGCGATGGTTCTCGTATGTTGCTTGTTTCAAAATCGACCACTGGGACTCGTCAAGGGGACGAGTGCCGGGTTGCCTCCATCGCAAATGACCCGATGGTAGCCATAGGAGGTTCGGGTCTGCTTTGTCGGTAAGTGCAGTAAGTCCAGCTCGAATGAGGTCATGCTCAAGCAATGGGCGAGTTGGCCATACATAGGTAGGCATCCCGCTTCGAACCTGAGTCAATCGCTTGAGTCCCTTTCCTTTGAGTGAAACATGCCGTCCGAGCGGCACCGATCGTGTGAGGCCGTCAAAGTATTCAATCGCACAAGGGAGCATGGAACTGCCCTGGCGAAGATGAGTTTTCACCAATCTTCCAAACGAAGTGGTCAAGTAAGTTGGAAAGGCTTTGATTCGCTGAAAGGTTCGGTTTCCATACGGTGGTATGTAGGGTATCAGTGCAGCCCACGGTCGTTTTGTTGCGGATATTTTAGCCGATTGAGGCATGTGTTTGTGAAAGGAATAGAACACCGTGTTTTCACGGGGAACCTCATGTTGGTCAAGAAGCTCTTCAGCCATCGTCATCGCATCCGCAACATGTTGAATGTGGTGATGACGTCCAAAGTAACCGCCCCCTGAGGGAGATTTTGGGTGAGGTCGCTTGATTTCAATACAGCCCATTTTACCCTGTTCAGCCCAATGCTTACGGATTGTAGGGTCCTCCAACAGTTCTTCAAAACCTAAGAATCCAACCTCTGTCAACTCATCCAACGTCCATTGCTCAGCCCATGCTGGGCGCCCCTCAAGGCGTTCCTTTGGAAGGGATACGTTCCGGTCATGATGGATTGCAAGTTGACGGTCCGCTGTGATTCGAATATCAAACTCGATTCCATCAAACATTTTGATGCCGTGCTGAAGACTCAGCAGGGTGTTTTCAGGAGCTGGCTGCCATGGCTTTTCCACCTCCATGCCACGACCACATGCCTGCATCTCAACAATGTTTGCCCTTCGCCATGGTAATTCCTAATCGGGGTTTGTACTGCATGAGAGGCGGGAACTCCTAAAGCAGGTATCATTTCCCCTCAAATATGGAGCCCTACGATATCATGATGGGTATGATACTCGTTCTGACTCCTATCATCTGTTGGTACTTCACCCGCTCTCAGAAGGAATTCCGAATCCCATGGAGGGAATGGGCTCATGAATTTCATGAGAAACGATACTACCTTCACGCTATGGGCTACATCGTCATCATCCGTTGGAAATCGATTACTGACAAACTGAATGAGCCCATGAAAATCAGGACAGGTCACTGGACAGATTGGGTTTATGGAATCGAGGGCGAATTCACGAAATGGATTCAAGAATCGTTCAAAAACGACTTGCTAACTGATGTTCTTAATTTCCATTATCTCTTTGTATATCTTTTCTTGATTTACGTGACAACGGTTTACTTTGCCTTTTCTGGCGATCGTGAAATGACCGATAAGGTCACCTTGAATTATCTGTTCATTTATGCATTGGCCGTACCGTATTACCTGTTTTTCAATGTTGAAGTGACGTCCTCCTGGATTCCTGGAATGGAAGCGCTGCTTTACCATGATGGTTGGTATACGGCGTTTTATGCCCTTCACGACCCTCTTGACAATGCGGTCCCAAGCCTCCATGTAGCCATTCCCTTTGGTATTCTTATGCTCAATTACCTCCATGTCCGGGAACGTGGCGAACGTCTCCGTGACTGGCGTCATTGGAGGTACCACCGGTTTGTTTTGGTCAACACCCTGCTGTTCGGCTTCACCATCCTGTACCTCGGAATCCACTGGCTGGTCGATATCCCGCTCGGCATTCTCATTGGTGGAATTGGTGCATTGTTCATCCACCACCTTCAGCCACGGATGCGAAACGACTACGGCCCAATGTTCAAGGGCGTGACCCAAGAAAAAGTTCGTCGGCACATTTTGGTTGAAGGTATTGTCGGATTGATCTTGTTGACCTTAATCCTCATGGCCGTCAATGTTCAGGAGGAGGGTTTGGATGAGAGAGTCTCCTATCAACTTGGACCCGATGACAGTACCCTTGAAATTATTCAGAAATTTTCCGCAGGTGATTATGTCCTGACCAACATTACCAATCTTAACCAAGCCGGTGACCTTGAGGTGGTGGTGATTATGGTTGAAGAAAGTGCTCCAGCGATGTCTTCAGGATCCATTGATTGGAGTCATCTTTCTGAATTGGGGGAACATCATACAGTCGCACCTCAAACGACTCTTTCGCTCAACATTACCTCTCCTAAAATCTTCCATTATGTCGGACTCCATTACGCCCACGATGAAGGAGATGATGCGATGATGGAAGTCCGCCTCATCAATGATTATGGCGACGATAAACTTGGACAGGCTCTCCTTCTCAGCCTTCCTTCACTTTGGATGACCGGTTTCGTAGTCTATCGCTTGTATCGGTTGAAGAAGGAAGGAAGAAGTTTGATCGATTCCACGCCCTCATATGTGTGGGCCACATCAACAGAGCATGGCGAAGAGGGGTGAGGTGCATGCAGGATGAGTCCATTGCAGTAACGGTGGACCGCTTGATGCAATCTCCCGGCGGAGTCATGGTCGAGGATTTACGTTCCTATATTCAACGCTCGTTCAAATTCTATGTGCTTCTCTTTGCAGTTGGTTTTTCTGCAGCCTTCCCGTTCACAAAACGGGTTATCGCATGGTTGATTGAACCGCAACGTTTGCCCCAGGATGTATCCATCATCGTCGTCACTCCGGTGGAGTTCCTTCTACTTCAGCTGAGAATTGCGGGTGCTGTTGGGCTTGCTTTAATCGTGTTCTTGGCCCTCGTCCATGGTGCATGGAAGGGGAGCAAAAACGAAGCGGTTCGTTCACGTTTGTCTGAACTTGACCTTCGCGTACCAAGGCCGGCCCCTGCTCTCGTGGTCACGGCTCTCAGCAGTTTGGTACTGCTTGGTCTTGGTGTATTCTACGCTTGGGAATGGCTTACTCCAATGCTGCTGGAGTACTTGACAAACGATGCTCAACAAGCAGGCCTCTCGACAGAATGGAGGCTTTCTGGTTATGCCGGCTTCATCATTAATTTGGCCCTAGCATCCGCCATCGGTTTTCAAGCACCTGTCCTAACGACGGTTGCCCTACGGATGGGTTTTGTAGATCGAGCCAGCCTCATCATGTATCGTAGGCACATTTGGTTCAGTGCGTTCGTAATGGGGGCCTTGTTGTCTCCCCCGGACCCACTGTCGTTGTTCTTGGTAGCGATGCCCGTCATTGTTTTCTTTGAGTTGGCACTGCTGTTGGACCGGTTTATGCGTTCTTAATTTGTGCAATGAGAGCCTCGAGCATAACCGGCATGTGTCCTGGGTGTTGTTGATAGCTTGTTCCGTGGAAATCTGAACCAACGGTGATTCCTAAACCCTGAGATGTGGCTTGTTGCATCAGTTCATACCTGTAGGCATCATCATGGCTGCGGTGGACGGCCTCAACGGCATTGATTCCTTGAGTCTTTAGAACGTCAATAAGTTGTTTCACGGGCACTCCGTAATAAATTGGGTGAGCAAGTGAAGTTACTCCACCGGCCGCTTTGACCGCCGTTACAGCCTCTTGAATTGTCGGTTTTTCGTGAGGTACAAATCCTGGGTTTCCATCTCCAATCCACCGCTCAAAAGCCTCTTGTTTGTCCTCTACATATCCGGCGTCAACCATGGCTGCTGCAAGATGTGGGCGTCCTACCGAACCTTCCGCACGCGCCAGTACTCCCTCAACATCAACGGGCATCCCCAATGCCTCCAATCGGGCACACATTGCACGCATGCGTGGTTCTCTTCCGTCCTGCTTTGGTGCTAGCCATTCAAGGAAAGAGGCCACGGTTTCATCGTTTTCACCAGGGACATGGTTTGGGAAGTAAGCCAAAAGATGCCACGAGGCCGATGCACGCTCTCGTTCTCTTCGTGTCAACTCTTCCTCCATCGGAGCATGAGCGGGTGTGCAGGTGATCTCTACGCCCGGAATAAAGGTCATGCCGTTTGCTTTTGCAACATTGGAGGCCTCAGCCCACCCCGATGCGGTATCGTGATCCGTAAGAGCCCAAGTAAGGACGCCGTTGTCTGCCATAAGTTTGGCCACATGCCCCACTGGATGTTCACCATCACTGTGTGTTGAATGCGAATGAAGGTCATAGGTTTCAGCCCACATGTATTGGATGTCGCCGGCGAACCCCTTTCAATCATTCGTCGTTTAAAACAAATCATCGAGGTCCGGAAGGTCTGGCGTATCCGGAACGGATGGGGCCATTGCTGGTGAGGGTTCGGCAAACAAATCATCAAGATTCGGGAGTTCGGGTGAAGATGTCAGTGTGATTTCAGCATCATCCAGGTCAGAGAGGTCCGGCAACGCCGCTTGCATGACCTCAGGGGCCGGCAGGTCTGGAAGTGCAGGAGCCAATGGCTGAGTGGCGGCTTCCATAGGTAATTCTGGAAGTTCAGGAAGATTCGAAGGAGTCGGATCAATATGGATTTCCTCAACAATCGGTTCAACATGCATGACTTCCGTTACGATTTCAGGCAGTACAGGTAGCGGGACATGGTTTACGCCTTCTGTCACGAACACTCGGTCATGTTCAAGCCCAGGAATGGATGTTGGGTCGACGACAGGTGTATTTTCCCGTCCGGGAAGTGGGACGGGTTGAACGACAACTCGCGTCAACGCCGCTCCGGTTTCTGCATTGGTTGGGGCCGAATCACGTCGGTGATTGTCCTCTTGAGCAAATTCTGTAGTCTTTGCTTCTTCTTGGGCCCGCATGCCGAACTCTCCCGTTGAAAGCGTAGATATTGCGGAGCGGACATCCTCTTCGTTGGTCTGTTGCTCCTGTCCTAGAATTGATGAGAGTATGTTGGCTGTCGTTTGATTGGAGGGTGAGGTAGTCCCTTGTTGATATGAAGTGGTCCTCGAGGAAATTGGAGTTCGCACATCGTCAAAATCTTCAAAGACGCTTGTCGCCTTTGTGGTTGATGCATTGAATTCAGGAATTGCATGTTCGGTGTTGGCCCACTTTGCGAGTCCTCCGAGGATAAGAGCTGCAATCAAAAGCCCAATTTCTTCCAGTCCAATCCCTGATTGCCCCACTACGTTCAGTTGGGAATTTGCTGCGGCTGCTGCGATAAGGAACAGGGCCAACAAGATGGACCCTGCGGCAAGTTTCGGTGCGCGAGGGTCGTGGGCCACAATCACAGCAAGCCGTTCGGGGATATATTGATTCGCACGCTCATTGCATTCGCAATTCTGCTGAACGAACGGTGTTTTCCATCAACATAGCGATGGTCATTGGGCCCACTCCACCGGGAACGGGGGAGAGCCACGATGCCACCTCGCTAACATCTGCACAAACATCACCAGCAAGCCTCCAACCGCGCTCACGGGTTGCGTCATCCACACGATTGATACCAACGTCAACAACGACTGCCCCCGGTTTTATCCAATCCGATTGGACCATTTCAGGACGGCCAACAGCAGCAACCACAAGATCAGCATCCATGCATTCTTCTCGGGGGTTTTGAGTCCTGGAATGAACGATTGTCACCGTGGCATCTGCTCCTTTAGCAGCGAGCAAGAGTGCTTGTGTCATGCCCACGTTAAAGGAACGTCCGATGACGACTGCCTTTTTCCCGGAAAGGTCAATATCGGCCCATTTTAGCATGCGCATGACTCCAGCAGGAGTGCACGGTATCATGCCATCAAGTCGGCCCTGTACGATTCGTCCAAGGTTTGATGGATGGAATCCGTCGACATCCTTACTCGGGTCTATCAAATCGGTAAGGGCTTCTTCATTCACATGAGAGGGCAAAGGCGATTGAATCAAGATTCCGTGGAGGTCCTCCCGTGAATTCATTTCTAATATGTGCTCTTTGAGTACCTCTTCAGAAGTTTCTGTTGGTAGTTCGAGGTGGGTTGAGCGGATTCCCAGACGCTTGCATGTTCTGACCTTAGAATTGACATAAACGTGGGATGCAGGGTCGTTACCGACAATAATGACTGCTAAGTGAGGCTCAACACCGTTCAATTGAAGCGATTTGATTCTTCCAAGAAGTTCTTCCTCAACAGCGGTTGCACATGCTTTTCCATCAAGTCGCTGTGCGCTCATGGCCAATTCCACAAGGTAGCGGGTTTTGAGTGTTCGCTTTCAGTAGGCCGTTCACAGCGGGGTGCGTATGCCCATTGCACGGACGACACACCATCCAGCTCTTGCTTCGTAAATTGCAAAGGCACCGCCAAGAGTCAGGCCGGTAACGGTGATCCATCCCGGTCCGAATGTGAGTACCTCTGCGGCCAGTAAGCCAGCGAGGAGAAGTGCTGCTGCAATCGAAACGACCCCACTAACGAAGCGTGCTACTTTCCCTCTGGCGTCAATATTGCATTGTGGCATGAACAGTGATTACGACCTGGAGTATATCAAGAACTGTTTTCAAACATCAAACGATGATGTGGAGCCAACGGAGGGACTCGAACCCCCGACCGTCTGATTACAAATCAGACGCACTACCAGACTGTGCTACGTTGGCTTCATCCGTTGCGTGTGGGCACCCCTTGATGAATGAAGCGGATGGTCATCCAAGAAAAAGTGGGGTCAAGTCAAAGAACAATGGGGCTAACGGTGGGGCATGGATGATTCACCTGGTATGCAATTTTTGTCATCGCATGGCAAATCCAAAAGCGGCAGTGATGTCATCTTTAGCTGGTTTGCTCGCTATCAAAATGCCGCTGGTGCAGGGGCAGATGCTGTCAACGGAACGGTAGGGGCCTTGCTTGAAAACGATGGAAGTCTTGCCATCAACACCGTTGTAGATTCTGCCTTGCGAGAAGCACCTCCCGTAGAATTCGCCGCCTATGCTCCTCTCAAGGGCCTCCCGAACTTTCTTGACCTTGCCCAAACCTTGGCGCTTGGGGAACACCGTAACACGTTGGAGCGTCTCGGTGTGAATGGAATGGCTACGGCCAGCCCGGGGGGCTCAGGGGCCTTGTTCTTAGCCGCTTCTAATTTCGCTGAACCCGGTCATTCAGTCCTCCTTCGTGATCGGCATTGGGGGCCATACTCTGGTTTCTTGAAGGGATGCAATCTTGAGATTGCAACCTATCCACTCCTCCCAAAGAACGACGAGCCCGACCATCCACATTTTGATGCTAACGGGTTTCAGAACGCTCTCGAATCATTGGCTACCACCCAATCAACGGTCATGACATGGCTGAATGACCCAGCTCACAATCCTACAGGACTCTCCCTTTCCAGCGAAAGCAGATACGCCCTTCTCAATTTGTTCATGGAGAGCGCGACTCGACACGAAGACGTGGGTCATACGCTCCTTATCGATGCAGCTTACCACCTTTATGCAGACGAACCTCATGGATGGGCAGAAACCATCCACGAGGCACTGGACAACGGGCTTCCTTGGCCCGAAAACCTCTTGATATGTTTTGCAGTTTCCCTTTCCAAATCGCATACCATCTACGGTCTAAGAACAGGGGCACTGGTTTGCATTCATCCAGATGAAGCCACCTTAGAAAAATTACGAGAAGTCATGGGAGTCACTGGTCGCCAAACATGGTCGGCTGCTCCACGAATTGCCCAGTATGTTCTCAGTGAAATGCACGGGTCGGAAGAAGGTGGAGCGTCCTGGGGGAAGGAACGTGACCGACTCGCCTCTCTTTTGATTGAGCGTAGGGATGCGTTTGTCAAGGCATGTGCTGAATTGGAGGTGCCCGTTAATCCAACCCATGATGGCTTCTTTGCGTGGTATGAATGCTCAGATCCTGTCGCAGTAGCCGAGGCATGCGCCGACATGCATGTCTATTTGGTTCCACTTAACGGGGGTGTTCGGATTGGACTCTGCGCCATTCCACTTGAGCAAATACCCAAAGTCGCTGAAGCCCTCAAAGCAAGTCAACAATGATGTGATTTCATGACTCGTCTGTCCCGTGAGAATTTCCTCATTACCGGTTTTATTTGCATTGTTTTCGGTGCTTTCATGACCGTTGCAGGCCTTGGTTCAATGGCCGTGACGGTGGGTTTGTTTGGAATTGTATTTTTCTTGGTCGGTATGACGATGAGTCGACAGGTCGGCATGTCTCCCGAAGCCGTTGCTGAATGGTCTCCTGGCGGTGAAATGCTTCCGGATGCTGGGCGCGTGATGTACAGAGTTGACGTGACTCTTGATGAGCCGGTTCGTTCCTCAATTTTATGCGGTCCGTGCGGTCATGTTGAATTGGTTGTGGGGGGCAAACCGTCCACGTATACCTGCCCCTCCTGCAAGATGATGCTGTGGGATGAAGAAGAATAACTTCGCAACATTTGAATCATTTTAGACGGTGATTTCAAGTCGGGTGTTCTGCTGGAAGATGCATGGATGCTCCGAATCTGCTGAATCCAGAGCGACGGATGTTGCTCAAGATGCAGCAAAGCGAGCAGACCGTTTGGTCGCTCGAAGAAATTTTGGTGGCGTGTGAATGGTCCGACCAAGCCGTTGCAGTTGGAGCGGGTCACGGCCTTGAGAATCATGGTTTTGTTACAGTTGAAGAACACCTGACCACTGAAATCCGGTTGGATGCAGAAGGCGAGAAAGCCATTGCATCTGGACTTCTTGAACAGCGACTGTGGGATTGGATGACCGCTGTCAATGAACCATCCATGCGAGCATTACAAACCGAATTTGAGCGCCATGAAGCAGGACCTGGTGTCGGATTACTCAAACAACTCGGAGTGAGTATTGACGGTGGTATTCTCGTTGCTCAAGACCCTTCCCATGTTGAATTGGTTCTCAAAAAGCGTCTGGATTTTCTTAATGCTTTGCCGGCTGAAATGGTTGAAATAGATAGCGAAATGCTCCACCACTTTAGACAACGCAAGGGCTTGATCACTTCGCTGGAACAAACGATTCGGTCATGGTCGATCACCGTTGCGGGAAATGCAGTACTTGGTGAACAATTGAAGGAAAGTGTGGTCATTTCGGAACTCACTCCTGAATTGCTTCAAACCGATGATTGGAAGGATGCCGAATTCAGAGCCTTTGATGTAACGCTTGAATCAGCAACACCCCGTCGAGGACGAAGCCATCCAATGCAAGCCTTGATCGAACGAATTCGTTCGGTGTTCTTGGAAATGGGATTCTCGGAACTGGTCGATGATTATGT